>Ga0255338_1000150_pt1 | contig 299788 bp, 296 predicted proteins | sample MeOH1_35cm_T4_19_FD_203715 | JGI IMG/M metagenome (GOLD analysis project Ga0255338, IMG submission 203715) | Sandy soil microbial communities from University of British Columbia, Vancouver, Canada - MeOH1_35cm_T4_195 | ecosystem: Engineered > Artificial ecosystem > Sand microcosm >...
GCGTGCCTCACATGAACCGCGCCCGACTGCTCATCTTCAACGCCGCGCTCGGCCCGCTCGATTACCGCGTTCCCGAGGGGATGGAGGTCGAGCCGGGCTCGGTCGTGGTCGCGCCGCTCGGGCCCCGACAGGTGGTCGGAATCGTCTGGGAGGAGGAACGGCTGCCCACCACGCCGGTTCCGGATGCGAAGCTGCGCCCACTGCTCGCGGTGCTCCCGGTGCCGCCCCTCCGGGCCGAGCTGCGGCGCCTGCTAGAGTGGACCGCCGATTACTACTGCGCCTCGCTGGCCTCGGTCGCGCGGATGGTGCTGGCGAGCGGCGGCGCGTTGCGCGGGCCCTCGACGGTCACCGAATATCGGCTCACCGGAGGCCTGCCCGAGCGGATGACGCCGCAGCGATTGGCGGCCATCGAAGCGCTCGACGGCGAGCAGGGGACGCTGCGCGAACTCGCCGGCATCGCCGGGGTCAGCGAAGGTGTGTTGCGGGGCCTCGTGAACCAGGGCGTGCTCGAGCCGGTGCTGGTCGATTGCGACCGGCCTTATCCGCGTGCCGATGCGGACTTCGCGCAGCCTGAGCTGTCCGCGGATCAGCAGAAAGTCGCCGATCGGTTCGCCAGGGCAGTGCGCGAGGGCAGCTTCACCCCTTTCCTCCTCGACGGAGTGACCGGATCGGGGAAGACGGAGGCCTATTTCGAAGGCATCGCGCAATGCCTCAGGAACGCGCAGCAAACGCTTGTCCTGCTGCCGGAAATTGCCCTCACCGAAGCGTTCCTGCGGCGCTTCGAAGAGCGCTTCGGTGCCGCGCCGGTAGTGTGGCACTCCTCGCTCAAGTCGACCGAGCGACGGCGCGCCTGGCGGGCGATCGCTTCCGGCGAGGCGCAAGTCGTCGTCGGCGCGCGCTCGGCGCTGTTCCTGCCCTACGCCAGCCTCGGCCTGATCGTGGTCGACGAGGCGCACGAGGTCAGCTTCAAGCAGGACGAAGGCGTCCGCTACAACGCCCGCGACGTTGCCGTGATGCGCGCGCGATTCGAGAGCATCCCGGTTATCCTCTCCAGCGCCACGCCTGCGCTCGAGAGCCTGCAGATGGCCGAGAGCGGCATTTACGAGAAGCTCGTCCTGCCGAGCCGCTTCGGCGGGGCCGAGCTGCCGACGATCGAGACCATCGACCTCACCGAGGAAAGACCCGAACGCGGCCGCTGGCTCGCGCCGCGGCTGGTCGCGGCCCTGCGCGAGCGCCTGGAACGCGGCGAGCAGTCGCTGCTGTTCCTCAACCGGCGCGGCTATGCCCCGCTGACGCTATGCCGCCACTGCGGCTTCCGCTTCGAGTGCCCCAACTGCAGCGCCTGGCTGGTCGAGCATCGCCTGAGTCGGCGGCTGGCCTGCCACCATTGCGGGTTCGAGACTAGGCCGCCTGACGCCTGCCCCGAGTGCGGTGAGCCCGATTGCCTGGTCGCCTGCGGTCCGGGAGTCGAACGCATCGCGCACGAGGTCGAGGAACTCCTCCCCGAGGCACGGCTGGCGATCGCCACCTCGGACACGCTCAACTCGCCCGACAAGGCCGCGGAGTTCGTCTCGCAAGTCGAGGCCCGCGCGATCGACGTGATCGTCGGCACCCAGCTCGTCACCAAGGGCTTCCATTTCCCCGAGCTGACGCTCGTCGGCGTGGTCGACGCCGACCTCGGACTCGAAGGCGGCGACTTGCGCGCGGCCGAGCGGACCTACCAGCAGATCGCCCAAGTCGCCGGGCGCGCCGGTCGCGGCAGCAAGCCCGGCGAGGTGCTGATCCAGACGCGTCATCCCGAGGCTTCGGTCATCGCCGCGCTTGCAGCTGGCGACCGCGACGCCTTCTACGCGGCTGAGACCGAAGCCCGCCGCCATGCCGGGGCGCCGCCGTTCGGGCGCTGGGCGGCGATCATCGTCTCGAGCGAGGACGAGGCCGAGGCGCGCGAAGCCGCCAACCGCATCGGAGCGACGCGGCCGAACCTGCCCGACGTCGCCATCGTCGGCCCCGCCCCCGCACCCATGGCGCTGCTGCGCGGCCGCTACCGCTATCGTCTGCTGATGATTGCCCGGCGCAGCGCCGAGCTGCAGCAGGTCATCCGCGACTGGCTCGGCGCGCTCAGCTTTCCGCCGGGAGTGCGCGTGGGTGTCGACATCGACCCCTACAGCTTCGTCTAGGCCGTCCGGTCGCGGTTCCACGGTGCGGCGACGAAACGTCCGCGGCGGTGCGCCCACCGCAGGATCAGCAGGCCGGTCGCGGTGGCGACGACCATCGCCACGGCGGAAGCCTCGAGCCCGAAATCGCCGCCGGTCAGCCAGTCTGGTCCGGGCCGGCTGGTGGAAATGAGGCCGATGGGGCTGCCGCCGGTGCCCGAGACCGGCACGCTGAACACCCAGCCCTGCGTGAAATTCCACCCGGCATGCATTCCGACCGCCAGCCACAGGCGCCGGGTCAGCATATAGGCGGCGCCGAGCAGGATGCCGGCCTCGATCGCGATGGCGACAGCGGCGAAGAGGCTCGAATTCGGATTGAAAATGTGCCCCAGACCGAAGAGCGCCGAAGTCACGGTCAGGGCGATCCAGCTTCCGCCGATCTTCTCGACCGCGCGGAACAGCAGGCCACGGAACAACGTCTCCTCCATGAAGCCGCTGATGATCGCGATCGCGCTCCAATAGGCGAGTTGCGTTTCGCCGATGGCGCGCAGGCCGTGGAATTCGATTCCGCCAAGCAGCCAGACGAGCCCCGTCATGAGACTGAACACCGCAAAGCCGGCGGCAAGCCCGGCCGCCAGTTCCGGGAGCGCGCCCTTGAGCGCAAACTCGCGGTCACGCTCGCGCTCGATCCAGCGCTTGTAGGCCTTCCACGCCAGCACGATGGCCAGCGCGACCATCACCGCCAGCGCGGCGAAGCCTGGCCCGCTAGCGATGCCGAGCAAGCCGCCAAGCGCGGACATTGCCAGGAACGCCACCAGCACCATCGCGCCGCCGATCAGCGCATGGACCAGCGGATAGGCGAAGAAGCGGCGCACGAGGCTAGGTTGGGGAGGTTGTTCGGCTATCGGGTCGGCATGTTCCATCCTCGCTTCATCGGATGGAAGCGCCGCGCTGTCGAGATGGCGCGCTATGCCGCTGTGTATAGCGCCCGCGCCTCTTCGGTCAGCCGCTCCATCGCCCAGCGCCACGGCCGCGGTCCCCAGCTGATGCGGGCGACGCCAGCCTCGGCAAGGGCGGGAATGTCCATCGCATCGCCCTTGATCACGTTCACCGGCAGCGGCGACCGATCGCAGACTTCGCCGATCAGGTCGATGTCGCTGACGCCCGGAACGAAGAAGCTGTGCGCGCCTGCCTCGGCATAGGCCTGGGCGCGCTCGATCGCCTCGCTCAGCAGCGAACGGTCGTTGGGGTTCTCGCCGGCGACCAGCTTGCGCAGGAACAGATCGGTGCGCGCGTTGACCCACAGCCCGCTTTCGACCACCGCCGCGACCCGCGCAGCCTGCTCCTTGATCGGGTGCAACCCGGGGCCGCCGATTTCCTGGTCCTCGAAATTGCAGCCGACCGCACCGGTTTCGGCAAGGTAGACAGCATGCTCCGCCACGCGCGCCGCGTCGGCCGCGAACCCGCCCTCGAAGTCGGCCGTCACCGGAAGCTCGACACCGTCGACGATCCGCCGCACGCAATCGAGGAACAGGTTGAACGGGATGCCTTCGCCGTCGGGATAGCCGTTGGCTTCGGCGAGGCCGTGGCTGCCTGTCGCCAGCGCGTGCGCTCCGCCCGCGGCCACCGCCTTGGCGCTGCCGACGTCCCAGATATTGTAGAGTAGCACCGGGTTGCCGGGTTGGTGCATCGCAGCGAAACGATCGCGTAGTTCCTGGTTCACTTGTTGGCCTCCCGGGCGAGCAGTTTGCGCTTGATGTCGAGCCCGTAGGCGTAGCCGCCGAGGCTGCCGTCAGACCTGATGACGCGATGGCATGGAATCAGGACCGCGACGTTGTTGGCGCCGTTGGCGCTGCCCGCCGCGCGCACTGCGCTGGGTCTGCCGGCGGCGGCAGCGATCTCCGAATAGGAGCGCGTCTCGCCGGGAGGGATGCGGCGAAGCTCCTGCCACACGCGCTGCTGGAAGGCCGTGCCCTGCACATCGAGCGGGATGTCGACACCCGTCCCCGGGCGTTCGACCGCGCCGACCACCCGCTGCAGCAGCGCCTCGAAAGTTGCACCGCCTTCGACCAGCGCAGCATGGGGGAAGCGGCGGGACAGTTCTTCCACGCCCTCGTTGAACGACAGTCGGCACACCCCCTTCTCGCTGGCCGCGACCAGCATCGGCCCGAGCGTGGTTTCGACCACCGCCCAGTTGATGGTCACGCCCTCGCCGCCGCGGACCCAGGCCGATGGCGCCATGCCCAGCTTGCCGCCCATCGAATCGTAGAATCGCGAGGGGGCCTCGAAGCCCGCGTCGTAGATCGCCTCGGTGACCGAGCCGCCATTGCTCAGCGCCTCGCGCGCCCGCTCCTCGCGCAGCGCGCGGGCATAGGCTGCGGGCGAAAGCCCGGTGGCGCGGGTGAAGACGCGCTGGAAGTGGCTTGGCGAATATCCCACGGCCTGGGCCAGTTCGGCGAGCTGCGGGTTGCCTTCGCTCGCCTTGATTTCGTCGATCGCCGCCAGCACCGCCGCCTCGTCGCGGCCGACTTCGTCCGGGCGGCAGCGCTTGCAGGCCCGCAGGCCCGCGGCCCGCGCTCCGGTGCCGTCGGCAAAGAAGCGGACGTTGCCCCGGTCGGGGTGGCGCGCGGCGCACGACGGGCGGCAATAGATGCCGGTCGTCAGTACGCCGGTGACGAAACGGCCGTCGAACGAACGGTCGCGTCGAAGGACGGCGCGCCAGGCCTTTTCTGCATCGATCATCATGCTCCCTCCCTATAGCGCTCGATTCGCGCCGCGAAACAGCCGGGCGCGGCGTTGTGTGCATCGATGTGGTCGACCTGCGGATTGCAGAACAGTTCACCGATGACCCGGTCGTGCTCGCCGGGCGCGGCGAGCCGGGCGTCGGCGAGGTCGCCCCCCGCAGTGAAGGCGCGCAGGCTCAGCATCCGCCCGACAAACACTGGTGGCGCGCGGCCGACGTAAGAAGCGGCGCCCGCCGCAGCCTCGCGGACGTAGATGGCATGGGCGGTCCGGTAGGGCCCTTCGCCCTTGTTGCTGACATGGTTGAGCAGGATCAGCGTTTCGCCCGGCGCGGCATCCTCCAGGCTGACGCGGCAGGGAAAGCCGTGTCCGTCGGCGATCACTCGCCGCGCGCCCACGGCGGCCAGCGCCGCATCGTCGAGCCCGAACAGCGGGGTGAACCGCTCGAGCGGCAAGCCGCGAATTGCGTAAGTCATGGTCGTCTCCATTGCTGTGGGACGAGACTTAAGTGTGCTGCGGCAGGACGGCATCCCGCCGCTTGCGTTCAAAACCGTCCGGGGCCTAAACGCGAGCCGATGAACCGCCTGTGGGCCGCCCTTCTCGCTTGCCTTGCCTTTTGCCTGGCGGCGCCCGCCGGTGCCGACCCGTCGGACATCAACGCCGCCTCGCGCGGCGTGGTGCGCATCGTCATCATCGAGAAGGACGGCGACCAGCTGGTGCCGATCGCGCACGGCACCGGATTCGCCGTCAGCTCGGAGAGGGTCGTCACCAACGCCCACGTCGTCGCCGAGGCGCTGGCGAATGACGGGCTGCTGATCGGCATCGTCCCGTCGAGCGGAGCGGACGCGGTCTATGGTCGGCTGGTCTCGGTCAGCCAACGCAACGACCTCGCGCTCATCGCCACGACGGCGCCGATGCGGCTGGCTGCGCTGACCATCGCCGGCAACGCGCCGACCGACAGCGGCGCGGTGACCGCGGTCGGCTATCCGATGAACGTCGATCGCGCCCAGGGGCTTTCCGCCGCCGACATCTTCCGCGCCCAGCCGCCGGTCACGAGCACGGGCTTCCTCTCCGGACGCAGGCCGACCCGCGAATTCGATTCGCTGCTCCACACCGCGCCGATCGCGCGCGGCAGCAGCGGCGGGCCGCTGCTCGATGCCTGCGGGCGGGTCATCGGCGTCAACAGCTTCGGCACCGACAGCGGCACCGCCGATGCCGAGTTCTTCTTCGCCGTTTCGACCCGCGAATTGCTGCCGTTCCTGCGCGCCAACGACGTGACCCCGCGGGTCAGTGGCCTGCCGTGCCGCAGCCTGGCAGACCTCGAGCAGGAAGAGCGCACGCGGGCCGAGCGCGAACAGCTCCAGGCGCAGGCTCGCGCCGCGGCCGACGAGCAGGCGCTGGCGCTGCAACACGAGGAAGCGCGGCGCGAGATCGAGTTCGGCATCCTGGCCGAACGCGAAGCCGGGATGGCGCTGACGATGGTCCTGCTGATGTCGGCGCTGGCGGCAGCGGGCCTCGCCATCCATGCTCACCACACCGAGCTGCGGCACAATGCCGAGGTCGGCTTCGCGCTCGCTGCGCTGGCCGTCGCGGGCGCGGCGCTCACCTGGATCGAGCGGCCGCAGTTCGGCGAGGTGGAGGACCGGCTCGAGGAACAGTTGCGCGCCGAGATGACCGCCGAGGACACCGGGGCGATCGCCAAGCCGACCACCGGCGCGCTGGTCTGCGTGCTCGATACGCGGCGCAGCCGGGTGACCGGCGACGCCGCGAGCGACGTGCCGTTCGACTGGACGCCCGACGGCTGCGTTAACGGCCGCACGCAGTACGGCCCGGCCGAAGGCGCATGGTCGCGCGTGTTTGTGCCGGACTCGGAGGAAGCGGTCTCGGTCAACCGTTTCGACCCGGCGACCAACGAGTACCGCGTCGAGCGCTACCTGCTCGACCGCGAGGCCATGGCGCGTGCCCGCGCGGCGCGCGGCGAGTACCAGCCGCCGGCCTGCGGCGCCGGCGCGCAGGCGGTCAGTGAGTTCGGCGCCAGGCAGGCGGCGATCCTCTCGCTGCTGCCCGGCCGGCCCAACGAACGGCTGGTCTATACCTGTTCGCAGCGCAGCTGACCGCGGTTCCCGGCCGCGGGTTGCATACCCGCGTCCCCGATGCTAGGCGCGCGCCAGCTTTGCCGGGGTGCCCTTCGCGGCGCCCCTTGTCGGCAGGCTGCACATTCCGTTCATCGGACCCAAGAGGACTTTTGCGCGTGGACGTTTCCGCCGGTATTCAGGCCAGCCTATCCGGGCGTTATGCTTCGGCCCTGTTCGAACTTGCTAGCGAGGCGGGCATCGTCACGGCGGTCGAATCCGACCTCGACAACCTCGCGGCGGCACTGCGCGAATCGGCCGAGTTGTCGGCGCTGATCCGCAATCCCGAGGTCAGTCGCGAGGCGCTGGGCCGCGTGCTCTCGGGCATCGGCCAGAAGCTTGCGCTGGCGGACCTGACGAAGAACTTCCTCGGGGTGCTGGCGCAGAATCGCCGCGCCGGCGAACTGCCGGCCGTGATCCGCGCCTTTCACGCCATCGCTGCGGCGCAGCGCGGCGAAGTCGGCGCTGAAGTCGCCAGCGCGCACCCGCTGACGGACGAGCAGATCGCCACGCTCGAAGCGAAGCTGCGCGCCCGCGAAGGCCGCACCGTCAAGCTCAAGACCCGCGTCGATCCCGACCTGCTCGGCGGGCTCGTCGTCACCGTAGGCTCCAAGCGGATCGACGGCTCGATCCGCACCCGTCTCAATTCCCTCGCGCAAGCGATGAAAGGCTAGCAATGGAAATCCGCGCCGCAGAAATCTCCAAGGTCATCAAGGACCAGATCGCCAACTTCGGCACCGCCGCCGAAGTCAGCGAAGTCGGCTCCGTGCTGTCGGTTGGCGACGGCATCGCCCGCATCCACGGCCTCGACAAGGTCCAGGCCGGCGAGATGGTCGAGTTTTCGAACGGGGTGCAGGGCATGGCGCTCAACCTCGAGGCCGACAACGTCGGCGTCGTGATTTTCGGCTCGGACGCCGAGATCAAGGAAGGCGACAGCGTCAAGCGCACCGGCACCATCGTCGACGTCCCCGTCGGCAAGGGCCTGCTTGGCCGCGTGGTCGATGCGCTCGGCAACCCGATCGACGGCAAGGGCCCGATCGTGTCCGACGAGCGCCGCCGCGTCGAGGTCAAGGCCCCGGGCATTATCCCGCGCCAGTCGGTCAACGAGCCGGTGCAGACCGGGCTCAAGGCGATCGACGCGCTGGTGCCGGTCGGCCGCGGCCAGCGCGAGCTGATCATCGGCGACCGCCAGACCGGCAAGAGCGCCGTCGCCATCGACACCTTCATCAACCAGAAGGGCATCAACGCCGGCAACGACGAGAGCAAGAAGCTCTACTGCATCTACGTCGCCGTCGGCCAGAAGCGCTCGACCGTGGCGCAGCTGGTGCGCACTCTCGAAGAGAACGGCGCGATGGAATACTCCATCATTGTCGCCGCGACCGCGTCGGAGCCGGCTCCGCTGCAGTACCTCGCGCCCTACACCGGTTGTACGATGGGTGAATTCTTCCGCGATAACGGCATGCACGCCGTGATCGTGTACGACGACTTGTCGAAGCAGGCCGTGGCCTATCGCCAGATGTCGCTGCTGCTGCGCCGCCCGCCGGGCCGCGAAGCCTATCCGGGCGACGTGTTCTACCTGCACAGCCGCCTGCTCGAGCGCGCCGCGAAGATGAACGACGCCAACGGCGGCGGCTCGCTCACCGCGCTGCCGATCATCGAGACGCAGGCCGGCGACGTGTCGGCTTACATCCCGACCAACGTGATCTCGATCACCGACGGGCAGATCTTCCTCGAGACCAACCTGTTCTTCCAGGGGATCCGCCCGGCGATCAACGTCGGCCTGTCGGTCAGCCGCGTCGGCGGCGCCGCGCAGACCAAGGCGATGAAGAAGGTCGCCGGCTCGATCAAGCTCGAGCTCGCGCAGTACCGCGAGATGGCCGCCTTCGCGCAGTTCGGCTCGGACCTCGACGCCTCGACCCAGAAGCTGCTCAACCGCGGCGCGCGCCTGACCGAGCTGCTCAAGCAGGCGCAGTTCAGCCCGATGCCGTTCGAGGAGCAGACCGTGTCGATCTTCGCCGGCACCAACGGCTATCTCGACACCGTCCCCGTTGACAAGGTGACCGACTACGAGGCGGCGATGCTGGCCTTCATGCGCGCCGAGCACGCCGACGTCCTCACGCTGATCCGCGACAGCCGCGACTTCGGCGACGAGGCCAAGCAGAAGACGGTCAACGCCCTCGACGCCTTCGCCAAGCAGTTCGCCTAAGGGATAGCCAGTGGCCTCGCTCAAGGAACTCAAGGGCCGGATCAACTCGGTCAGGTCGACCCAGAAGATCACCAAGGCCAAGCAGATGGTCGCGGCGGCCAAGCTGCGCAAGGCGCAGGCCGCGGCCGAATCCGCGCGTCCCTATGCCGAGCGGCTGAGCGCGGTCATGGCTTCGCTCGCCGGCAAGGTCGTCGGCCGTGAAGGCGCGCCCAAGCTGCTCGCCGGCACCGGGCGCGACCAAAAGCATCTGCTAGTGGTGGCCAACAGCGACAAGGGCCTCGCCGGCGCGTTCAACTCGAACATCGTCCGCGCCGCGCTGGCCAAGGCGGCCGAGCTCAAGGCGCAGGGCAAGGACGTCGACTTCTACCTGGTCGGCCGCAAGGGCCGCGCGCCGATCCGCCGCGCCTGGCCGAACAACGTCGTGCAGATGTTCGACACCACCGAGGTGCGCGAGCCCGGCTATGCCGAGGCCGAGCGCATCTCTGACGAGTTGCTGGAGATGTTCGAGGCCGGCAAGTTCGACGTCGCGCACCTGTTCTTCAGCAAGTTCAAGTCGGCGCTGACGCAGGACCCGACCCGCGTGCAGGTCATCCCGGTCCCCGCGCCCGAGACGGCCGACAGCAGCACAGCCGCTGTCGAGTACGAGCCCGACGAGGAGGAAATCCTTGCCGAGCTGCTGCCGCGCTACCTCAAGACCCAGCTGTTCGGCGCGCTGCTCGAGAACGCCGCGTCCGAGCAGGGCGCCTCGATGACCGCGATGGACAACGCCACGCGCAACGCCGGCGACCTGATCAACAAGCTGACCATCCAGTACAACCGCAGCCGCCAGGCCGCGATCACCACCGAACTCATCGAGATCATCGCCGGCGCTGAAGCGCTGTAAGATTCAAGCCAAGGAAACGAAAATGGCCACCGCCGCCAAGACCAAGAGCAAGCCCAACGTGATCGATACCGGCACCATCAGCCAGGTCATCGGCGCCGTCGTCGACGTGAGCTTCGAAGGCGAGCTCCCGGCGATCCTGACCGCGCTGGAAACCGACAACAACGGTAACCGCCTGGTGCTCGAGGTCGCCCAGCACCTCGGCGAGAACACCGTCCGCACGATCGCCATGGACGCCACTGAAGGCCTCACCCGCGGCCAGACCGTGCGCAACACCGGCGCGCAGATCTCGGTCCCGGTCGGCCCGAAGACGCTCGGCCGGATCGTCAACGTGATCGGCGAGCCGATCGACGAGCGCGGCCCGGTGGGTGCCGAGAAGCGCAACCCGATCCATGCCGAGGCCCCGCTATTCGTCGACCAGTCGACCGAAAGCGCGATCCTCGTCACCGGCATCAAGGTCATCGACCTGCTCGCGCCTTACGCGCGCGGCGGCAAGATCGGCCTGTTCGGCGGCGCCGGCGTGGGCAAGACCGTGCTGATTCAGGAGCTGATCAACAACATCGCCAAGGGTCACGGCGGCGTCTCGGTCTTCGCCGGCGTGGGTGAGCGCACCCGCGAGGGCAACGACCTCTACCACGAGTTCCTCGACGCCGGCGTCATCGCCAAGGACGCCGATGGCAACCCTACGCCGGACGGTTCCAAGGTGGCGCTGGTGTTCGGCCAGATGAACGAACCCCCGGGCGCCCGCGCCCGCGTCGCGCTCTCGGGCCTGACGATGGCCGAATACTTCCGCGACGAGGAAGGCCAGGACGTGCTGTTCTTCGTCGACAACATCTTCCGCTTCACCCAGGCGGGTTCGGAAGTGTCGGCCCTGCTCGGCCGTATTCCGTCGGCGGTGGGCTATCAGCCGACACTGTCGACTGACATGGGCAACCTGCAGGAACGCATCACTTCGACCACCAAGGGCTCGATTACCTCGGTGCAGGCGATCTACGTCCCCGCGGACGACTTGACCGACCCGGCCCCGGCGACCTCGTTCGCCCACTTGGACGCGACCACCACGCTGAGCCGCGCGATTTCGGAGCTGGGCATCTACCCGGCGGTCGACCCGCTCGACTCGACCAGCCGCGTGCTGACCCCGGCGGTCGTCGGCCAGGAGCACTACGAAACAGCGCGCAAGGTCCAGGAGACGCTGCAGAAGTACAAGTCGCTGCAGGACATCATCGCCATCCTGGGCATGGACGAGCTCAGCGAGGAGGACAAGCTGACCGTCGCCCGCGCGCGCAAGATCCAGCGCTTCCTCAGCCAGCCGTTCCACGTCGCCGAGGTGTTCACCAACATCCCCGGCAAGTTCGTCCAGGTCGAGGACACCGTTAAGTCGTTCAAGGCGGTGGTCGACGGCGAGTACGACCACCTGCCGGAGCAGGCGTTCTACATGGTCGGCGGCATCGAGGAAGCGGTCGCGAAGGCCAAGAAGATGGCCGACGAGGCGTAATCGATTCCCCTCCCGCTTGCGGGAGGGGCTCGGGGTGGGCCAGTCCTGCCTCATGAATACAGACCCACCCCCGGCCCCTCCCGCAAGCGGGAGGGGGGAGAATGAGATGGCACTGCACTTCGAACTCGTCACCCCGGCCCGGCTCGTGCGCTCGGAAGACGTCCACATGGTGGTCGTCCCCGGGACCGAGGGCGAGTTCGGCGTGCTCGAGGGCCATGCCCCGGTCATGTCGACCATCCGCGACGGCGTGGTGCAGGTCTACAAGACCGAAGGCGCCGCTCCGGAGAGCATCGAAGTCCGCGGCGGCTTTGCGGAAGTCAGTGCCACTGGCCTCACCGTGCTGGCCGAGCACGTCGAAGGCTGAGCTGCGCGGCAAGCCCGAAATCGAGAAGGGCGCCCTTGCGGCGCCCTTTTTTCGACCTCTCTGCGTCATAACCCGGTCCCGCTGCGCCGCGCCGGGTCAAGTGGGCGGCTGATCATCGCGGAACGGATCCCACAGTATGCCCGGCTCGTCGGTCGGGCGCGCCGCCGGCTGGCTGGGATTGCGCCATGACTGCGCAAGCCGGGTGAACTGCTCGCGGCGCTTGATCCAACCGAGGCTTAGGCGAGGCCTTCGCGACGACACAGCGGTCTCCCTTGCGGCCCAGAGAGAACGCTATCGGCCATCTGCCTTTATGGACGCCTTAGCAGTCTGCCTAAGGAAGCGTTGACGGGTTCGGTCACCTGCGCGGAAACCATGGTGCTGGGTCGCCTGCTCGCGCGAAAACCTTTCGTCCGGCTAACGGCCGCGTTCAGGCCGGGGATCGCCCGCTCGTGCCATTGTGCACGGCAATTCGAGCGGAGTTCGCCATGCGCAAGTCATTCATCGTCGCTGCCGCAGGCCTTCTCGCCGGGGCCGCGACACTGGCCGCCTCGCCGGCGGCCGCCGCCCTCGGCGGCGACTGGGTCATCGGTCCGATCATTCGCGGCAAGAACTATTCGGTCGGCATGCCGCTGCGCCCGGCACCGACACGGACCGGCTGGACCTTCGAGTTTCCCTATTCGAGCCGGAGTGCCGGGCACGTTCACTATGTCACGTTCGATCCCGGCTCGCTCGACGGCGCCAGCCGCATCGTCGTGCGCTATCGCGTCGATGCCGCGCCCGGCACACGGTTCGTGCCGCAGGAAAGTCCCGAGTTGCCCGGCACGGTTTCGCTGTTCCTGCAGCGCAGCGGCGACAACTGGAGCGCCCGCGGCGCCTACGATCTGTTCCGCTGGTATGCGCCGGGCGAGACGGTCCAGCCGCTGGCGCCCGGCACGCACGAGATGACGGTCAGCCTGCGCGACCCGCAGTGGGGCTCGGTTTATGGCAAGCCCGCAGGGCAGAATTCGGCCGCGTTCGAGGATGCGCTGGCCAACGCCAGCCGAGTGGGTCTGGTGTTTGGCTCGACCGCCGCGCGCGGGCACGGCGTGTTCGCCACCGCCCCGGCGCGCTTCACGCTGCTCTACTTCCGCATCGAGTGAGGCTCACCGCGCCAGCGAAGCCCGGTCCCGCAGCCGACCGCGCCACCACAGGAACAGCCCGGCGCCGATGATGATCGCAGCGCCGGCGAGCGCGGTCAGGCCGGGCCGGTCGCCGAAGAACGCCGCGCCGAGCACGGTCGCCATCAACAGCTGACCGTAGGTCATTGGCGCGACGGTGCCTGCCCCGGCCTTGGCGGTGCCCATGTAGATCAGCCACTGTGCCAGCGTGGCGGTGAGGCCGATAAAGACGCACCGCGCGGCCACGGTCCAGTCCGGCCAGTGCATGCGGAAGTTCTCCATGCCGGTGAAATGCCCCGCGGTCGTCGCTGCGAGCAGGAACAGCATCGCCGTGACCGACATGTAGTACTGCATGGCGAGAACGCTCGCCCGGCCGTGGACACGCCGGTTGGCGATGATCGTCACCGCCATGCCGGTCGCGCCCATCAGCGGAAACAGCACGCCCCATCCGGCAGTGGCGAAGTTTGGCCGCAGCACGAGGAAGACGCCGGCGAACGCGACCAGTGTCGCCAGCCAGGTCGACGGACGCGCACGCTCGCCGAGCACCAGCGCGGCCAGCACGGCGGTAATCATCGGCTGGGTGAAGGCGATCGTCGTCGCTTCAGCCAGCGGCATCAGCCACACGGCGAGGAACATGCCGACGGCGGACAGGCTGATCGCCACCCCGCGCAGCCATTGCAGCGGGTCGCGGGGCAGGCGCAGGGCGGCGGGGCCCTCGCTCCGGGCGAGCAGCACCGCGAGCAGGATCGTCCCCGTGACATAGCGCGTGGCCGCCATCGCCGGCGCCGGCCATTCGCCCGCCATCCCCTTGATGATCGCGTCCCCGATCGACAGCGTGCAAAAGCCTGCCAGCGCATAGAGCAGCCCGGCCCGGTCAGATTGCTGCATGTCTCGAACTGCCCCTCTCCGCGCACCGGTCCACGCCCGCTTAGGGACCGGCCGGTCGCCCGGCAACACCGGCCCCGACCTCGCCGGTGGTTACGGCTCGGTCATGCCGCCCTTTAGATAAAATCAAGCTTTGCGAAATATTCACCAAGTTACGCGAGAGATGAATCGCTGCTTCGGTGATGAACCAGGCAAGCGCCGGTTACGGTTAGTGAGGACGGGAATGAGCGCATTCGGACGCAAGAACGGGGTTAGCGGCATGCAGGCCGGAGCACGCCCGACCTTTGGCGTCGCGAGGCCGATGAAGGGTGGCGGCCCGGTGCCGCGCGAGCCCGCCCCGCCGACGGGCGGCGAGCAGTTTCCACCGCTTCCCGCCGACGGTCCAGCAACCGGCGCGCCGCAGCGCGGCGACGCCATGGCCCGCCTGGCCGATCGCGCCAATGCGGTGAACGACGCAGGTTCCGAGGTCGGCGGCTTCGAGGCTTCGGTCCACAAGATCAAGGAACAGGTGCTCCCGCGCCTGCTCGAGCGCGTCGATCCGGAAGCGGCCGCCACGCTCAGCAAGGAGGAGCTGTCCGAGGAATTCCGGCCGATCATCATGGAGGTCCTGACCGAGCTCAAGGTCACCCTCAACCGCCGAGAGCAATTCGCGCTCGAAAAGGTGCTGATCGACGAACTGCTCGGGTTCGGCCCGCTCGAGGAGCTGCTCAACGATCCCGACGTGACCGACATCATGGTCAACGGACCGCTGCAAACCTACATCGAAAAGAAGGGCAAGCTGATCATTGCCCCGATCCAGTTCCGCGACGAATCGCACCTGTTCCAGATCGCCCAGCGGATCGTCAACCAAGTCGGCCGCCGCGTCGACCAGACAACGCCGCTGGCCGACGCGCGGCTCAAGGACGGCAGCCGCGTCAACGTGATCGTCCCGCCGCTCTCGCTGCGCGGCACGGCAATCTCGATCCGCAAGTTCTCCGAGAAGCCGATCACCATCGACATGCTGCGCGACTTCGGGTCGATGAGCGACAAGATGGCGACCGCGCTCAAGATCGCCGGTGCCTGCCGGATGAACGTGGTCATCTCGGGCGGCACCGGTTCCGGCAAGACCACGATGCTCAACGCCCTGTCGAAGATGATCGACCCGGGCGAGCGCGTGCTGACCATCGAGGACGCGGCCGAGCTTCGCCTGCAGCAGCCGCACTGGCTGCCGCTCGAAACCCGCCCGCCGAACCTCGAGGGCCAGGGCGCCATCACCATCGGCGACCTGGTCAAGAACGCGCTGCGTATGCGTCCTGACCGCATCATCCTCGGCGAAATTCGCGGCGCCGAAGCGTTCGACCTGCTCGCCGCGATGAACACCGGCCACGACGGCTCGATGTGCACGCTGCACGCCAACAGCCCGCGCGAATGCCTCGGCCGTATGGAAAACATGATCCTGATGGGCGACATCAAGATCCCCAAGGAGGCGATCAGCCGGCAGATCGCGGAGTCGGTCGACCTCATCGTGCAGGTCAAGCGCCTGCGCGACGGTTCGCGCCGCACGACCAACATCACCGAAGTGATCGGCATGGAAGGCGACGTGATCGTCACCCAGGAGCTGTTCAACTTCGAGTATCTCGACGAAAGCGACGACGGCAAGATCATCGGCGAGCACCGCTCGTCGGGCCTGCGTCCCTACACGCTCGAGAAGGCTCGCCAGTTCGGCTTCGACCAGGCTTACCTCGAGGCCTGCCTCTAGCGGCCAAGCCGGTTGCCAGCAGCCGGCAGCAAGCGCAGCATCCCCGTGCCCGCCAGGACGGGTCTCAAGGGGAGTTGCAGGGATGAAGCCATTCACAGCCGCCGCGGCAGTCCTGCTCGGCATCGTCGCGCTTGCCCATCTCTACCGGCTGATCTGGCCGGTCGAGATCGTCGTGGGCGGCCAGAGCATACCCCAGTGGGTCAGCATCGGTGGTCTTCTCGTGCCGGGAGTGCTGTCGCTGGCGCTGTGGCGCGAAGCGCGCGGCCGGCCCTAGGACTCTAGCGCGCCTTCAGCGCGAAGGCGAGGAACACCACGCCGCAGAAGAAGGTCAGGAAAGCAAGCGTCGTCCACGGCATGCAGCCGACGGCGTCGGCGGCGCGGCGACGCTTGCGCCGCCGCTCGCCCAGGGACGCGAGGAAGGCAAACAGCAGCAACAGCCCGCCCGTCAGCCCGAGCAGCGTTGCATCGCTGGCGAAAAGCATGAAGGCAGGCGCGTGCATGGCGGGCGCTATGGTCGGCGCAGAATGCCGCGGCAACGCTTGATTGCGGCGTCAGTCTTCGTATGGCCGCGGCATGGAAGCCGGCCCCCGCCATCGCCCGTTGCTCGCGCTGCTGATCCGGCTCGGGGCGATCGGCGCGCTGGCGACGATGTCGGCGCTGATCAAGCTGGCCTCGCAGCACGGCATCCACCTGCTGGAAATCATGTTCTGGCGGCAGTTTCTGACCATCCCGATTGCGCTCGCCTGGGTTCTGGCCACCGGCGGGATCGGCATGCTTGCGACGCGGCGCCCGGGCACGCATTTCCTTCGCGGGCTCTATGGCACCATCGGCATGGTGCTCAATTTCGGCGCGGTGATCCTGCTGCCGCTGGCCGAGGCGACCACGATCAACTTCACGGTGCCCATCTGGGCGGTGCTGCTGTCGATCGTCCTGCTCAAGGAACACGTCGGCATCTGGCGCTGGTCCGCCGTCGCGCTCGGCTTTGCCGGCGTCGTCGTGATCACCCAGCCCGGCAGCGGGCACATCCCGCTGTTCGGCGCAATGGTGGCCATGGGCGGCGCGTTCATGATCGCGCTCATCTCGATTCAGATCGCCGACCTCAATCGCACCGACATGCCGCTGACCATCGTGTTCTACTTCGCGCTGTTCAGCGCCCCGATGACCGCGCTCTCGCTGCCGTTCGTCGCAACGTCGCACGACCGGCAGGGGTGGCTGCTGCTCGCCGGCATCGGCCTGTTCGGCGCGCTCGGGCAACTTCTGCTCACCGCCGCGCTACGCTTCGGCAAAGTCGCGAGCGTGATCGTGATGGACTATTCCGGGCTGTTCTGGGCGACGATCTACGGCTGGCTGCTGTTCGGCATGCTGCCTCCGACGAGCACCTGGCTCGGCGCTCCACTGGTCGTGATTGCGGGCCTGGTCATCGCCTGGCGCGAGCATCGACTGACGCGGCCGAACGAGCGGGATGTGGCGCGGGCGGAGGGAACCTAAGCCGGAACGGGCGGTTTTTGCCTCGACCACTCCGTCGAGACAAAGGACTAGAACAATGCTTCGCAAGCTCATCCTGGCCTTCGGCATCGCGGCACTGTCGCTGACGGCCTCGGCCTGCAACACCGTCAAGGGTCTGGGCGAGGACGTGGAATCCGTCGGCCAGGCCGGCGACCGCGCCATCTAGATTCACAAGAGCCCTTCAGGGTCGCAGGGCGCCCGCCGGCTTGTCCGGCGGGCGCTTTTCGCGTTCAGCGTCGCCGATAGACCAGCATGAGATTGTTGGCCGGCATGGCCACGCGGCGGGTGCGCGCGAAGCCCCGGCGGCCGACCACCTCGTCGAGCCATTCGGCATGGCGCAGACCCCACTCCCGATTGCGCTCCTTGAGCCAGCGATCGAACTCGAGGTTGGAAGGCGCCGTTTCTACCGCATCTTCGAGGTAGGGCCCGTAAACGATCAGGGGCGCGCCCGGCGCCAGCAGCCGCGCTGCGCCGTCCGCCAGTCCCTCGCTCGCGGCGAGCGGGCTGATGTGAACCATGTTGATGCACAAAACCGCGTCGGCCGCGGTCACCGGCCACGATGCGCTCGCCGCGTCGAGCTGAACGGGCGGCCGCAGGTTGGGCAGTCCGGCCTCGCTGCGCCAGGCATCGATGGAGCGGCAGGCTTCCGCATCGGGGTCGCTCGGCAGCCATTCGAGGCCGGGAAAAGTCCGTGCAAAGTGCACGGCATGTTCGCCCGATCCACTGGCCACTTCGAGCACCAGGCCGGATGCCGGGAGTTCCTCGGTCAGGACCGCGGCGATCGGCTCGCGATTTCGCGCGACCGAGGGCGCATGCCGCTTCACGCGGTGCCCTCGAGGCGACGGGCCGCGCGCCGCATCGCCGCGTTGTCGTGAACGAAGCGGCCGGGCGCCTTCTCGCGCACCAGCTGGAGCGCCGCCGCCGCGACGATCCGCGCGTCGATCGAGCGGAAGCCGCGCCGCTTGCCGCGCAGCAGATGGTCGGCGAGCGGACTGGCGAGGATGGCAAGGCGTTCGAGCGGCCGCGGGTCGCCGCTGCGCCGGCCGCGGAGCAATCCGGGCCGCAGGATGTCGAGCCGCTTGAATTTCAGTTTGCTCACCGCCGCCTCGGTCTCCGCCTTCGCGCGCAGGTAGAACGGCTTGGCAGCCAGGTTCGCGCCGGCCGAGGACACCAGCACGAAGTGGCTCGCTCCGGCCTCGTGCGCCGCGCGGGCGACCCGCAGCACGAGGTCGCGGTCGACGGCCAGGAACGCTTCCTCGCTGCCGCCCGCCTGTCGCCGGGTGGTGCCGAGCGCGCAGATCACGCCTTCAGGGGCGATCGACGCAATCGCATCCTCCCAGCGCTCGGGGTCCGCCACCAGCATCTCCATCCGCACCCCGCGCGGCATCGGCGCCTCGCGCCGGCTCAGCGCGACCAGCCGCAGCGAGGGATGCGTGCGCGCCACCTCCATCGCCGAGCGCCCGACCAGACCGGTCGCGCCCGCCAGCATGATCCGGCTCGAGTCAGACATTCGACAATCCCCTGGGCACCTTGCCGTAGATCAGCCGATAGCGCTCGATGGCGTATCGATCGGTCATTCCGGCGATAAAGTCGGCGATGTGCCGGCTGCGCGCGGGCTCGTTCTCGGGCAGCGACGCTGTCCAGGTCCCGGACAGTAGCGCCGGGTTCTGGTGATACGCGGCGTAAAGCTGGGCGATGACCTTGCGCGCCCGCTCGGCGGTAGCGCGCTGCTCCTGGTGGTAATAGAGCTCGCGGTAGAGGAAGGTCTTGGTCTCCCGCTCCTGCGCCGCCATATGGGGCGAGAAGGCGGCCAGCGGGCGTCCGGCGGCGCGGATGTCCTCGCCAGAGCCAATTCCGGCGAGATTGGCCCGGGTCGTTTCCAGCAGGTCGTTGACCATCGTTCCGATCAGCTCGCGCACGAGCTCGCGCAGCAGGGTCTCGCGGCGCGCCTGCGGGAACCGGCGCTCGAGCGCGCGCCAGGCCCCGGCGACGAAGTCCAGCTCCAGCAACTGGTCGAGCTGGAGGAAGCCGGAACGCAAGCCGTCGTCGATGTCGTGGTTGTCATAGGCGATGTCGTCCGCGAGCGCAGCGACCTGGGCCTCGAGCGAGGGCCAGCGTTGCAGGTCGAGCGGGAAAGCGGAGTCGAGCTCGGCCAGCGCCCAGCCCGGCTGCGTCACCGGCCCGTTGTGCTTGGCGAGGCCTTCGAGCACCTCCCATGTCAGATTGAGGCCCGGGTGGCCGCAATAAGGGCTGTCGAGCCGCATCAGGGTGCGCAGGCAATGCGCGTTGTGGTCGAACCCCCCGCTGCCGGCGAGCGCCGCGTCGAGCGCCTTTTCGCCCGCATGGCCGAACGGCGGATGGCCGATGTCGTGCGCCAGGGCCAGCGCTTCGGTGAGATCTTCGTCCAGCTCCAGCGCGCGGGCGATCACCCGCGCGATCTGCGCTACTTCGAGGCTGTGGGTCAGGCGGACGCGGAAATGGTCGCCGTCGGGGGCGATGAAGACCTGCGTCTTGCCCGCCAGGCGGCGGAAGGCGATCGAATGGATGATCCGGTCGCGGTCGCGCTGGAAGGCGCTGCGCGGCCCCCGCGCTCCTTCCTCGCCGTGAGGAAACTCGCGCCCGCGCGATGCGGCGGGATCGGCGGCATAGGGCGCGCGGGACATGGCGCGCTGGCTAGGGGGTCCGGCAGGCGTTTACAACGTGAACGGATCGGGAACCGCGGCGGTCCCGCTCAATGCACGCCGATCGGCTCCTTGATCGGGTCGGGGTCGCCCGAAACGATCCCGTCGTTGCGCACCGCCCCGAGCAGCAGCAGGCCCGTAAGGTGCGGCGCCGCCATCGAAGTCCCGCTGAGCGTGGCGTAGCCGCCGCCCTTGTAGGTCGACAGGATCGAGACTCCCGGCTCGGCGTAGTCGATGCCGGCGCCGTAGTTCGAGAACGTCGCCCAGTAATCTCCCGCACCGCTGCCCCGGCCGAAGGCCGAGACGGTGTAGACGTTGGGCCCGTTGGCGCGCGCGGGGGAGTGGTTGGCGACGTTGTCCGCCTCGTTGCCCGCCGCAAGGACGAACTTGACCCCCGTGGCGGCGGCACCGACCACCGCGTCGTCGAGCGCAGTGCTGACCCCGCCGCCGAGGCTCATGTTGGCGACGCCGCTGCCGCCCGCCGCCTGGGCGACGTAATCGACGCCGGCGATCACGCCCGAGGTCGTGCCCGATCCGGCGTTGTTGAGCACCCTCACCGCCACCAGGTCGACCCCCGGCGCCACGCCGACCACGCCGATCGAGTTGTTCCGCGCGCCGATGATGCCGGCGACGTGCGAGCCGTGGCCGTTGCCGTCGTTCCAGCTGGTGCCGCTCGAGAAATTGCGGCTGAGGCCGGCGTTGACGGTCAGGTCAGGATGCGTGCCGTCGATGCCGGTGTCGATGATCCACGCCCGGCCGCCGGCATTTGCCACGCCGCCGTGGACGCGGGTCACGCCCCAGGGCACCTGCTGGCCGCTGCCCCCGCCCCCTCCGCCGGGCCTGCCGGCGGCCGGCTGCGGGATGCGCATGACCTGGTCCTGCTCGCAATAGGCGATGTTCGGATTGCGCGCCTGCATGTTGGCGACGCCCTGTGCGGAGATGTTGGCCGAGAACCCGCGGATGGCGGTAGTGTAGCTGTGCGTCACCGCGCCGCCCTGGCCCCGCGCCGCGCGATTGGCCTCGGCCGCGACCGCGCCCCTGGTGACGGCGCCGGGCTTGAACACGCAGACATAGCTGTTGTCGATGCGCTGCGCCGCGGCCGGCGTGGCGATGATGGCGGCTACGGCAAACAGGCTGGCCGCTCCAAGGCGGCGGGCAGATGCGGCGGTCATGCGAGTCCCCCTTACCTACTTCAGGCCGGAGCATCCTGCGCTTCCCGGTGCGCAATTCAAAGCCCAAACCGCGCCGCGGCGCAGGAACTTGCTGCGCGCTAGTCCGTCCCGAGGATCCACTCGGCGGCCTTTTCGGCATGGATGCGCGTGCTGTCGTAGATCGGCAGCACGTTGGCATCGACGTCGACCACCAGCTCGAGCTCGGTGCAGGCGAGCACGATCGCGTCGGCGCCTTCCTGCTCCTTGACCGTGATCATCGTCTTGAGCGAACGCTCGGCATCGCGCGTCACCTTGCCGAGCACCAGTTCGTCGTAGATGATCCGGTCGAGCTCTTCGGCATAGTCGAGGTCGGGCGGCAGCAGGTCCACCCCGTGCGCCACCAGGCGGCGGCGATAGAAGCTTTCGGTCATGACATTGCTGGTGCCGAACAGCGCCGCCGTGCCGACCTTGTCTGCGCCCATCCGCTCGCCGACGCACTCCGCGATGTGCAGGATCGGCACCGAGACCGCCGCGGCGACCTTGTCGTACACGCGGTGCATCGAGTTCGCGCCGATGACCAGCGCGCCAGCACCGGCGTGCTCCAGGCGCTGCGCGGACCCAGCCAGTATCCCGGCGGCGCGCTCCCAGTCCTCGTCGCTCTTCAGCGCATGGAGCTGGGAGAAATCGAGGCTTTCGATCAGCAGCGGCGCGCTCGCCCGCTTGTCGACGCGCTGCTGCACGATGCGGTTGATGTGCTCGTAGTAGGTCCGGGTCGAAACCCAGCTCATGCCGCCGATCAATCCGAGCTTGCGCAACCGCCTGTTCCCTCGACTAGTGGCTCAGCGCCTTGTTGATTTCCTCGACCATTTTCTTGGCGTCGGCCAGCAGCATCATCGTCTGGTCGAGGTAGAACACGTCGTTGTCGACCCCGGCATAGCCGACGCCGCCCATGCTCCGCTTGATGAACATGATCGTCTTGGCCTTGTCGACGTCGAACACCGGCATGCCGTAGATCGGCGAGGACTTGTCGGTCTTGGCTGCCGGATTGACCACGTCGTTGGCGCCGATGATGAAGGCGACGTCGGCCTGGGCGAACTCGGAGTTGATGTCCTCGAGCTCGAACACCTCGTCGTAGGGCACCTGGGCCTCGGCGAGGAGCACGTTCATGTGCCCCGGCATGCGCCCGGCGACGGGGTGGATCGCGTACTTCACGCTCACCCCTTCGGCCTTGAGCAGGTCGGCCATCTCGCGCAGCGCGTGCTGCGCCTGGGCGACCGCCATGCCGTAGCCGGGGATGATGATCACGCTCTCGGCCTGCTTGAGCATGAATGCGGCGTCCTCGGCGCTGCCCTGCTTGTACGGGCGCTGCTCCTTCGCCTCGCCGCCGGAGCTCGATTCTGCGCCAAAGCCGCCCGCTATCACGCTGATGAAGCTGCGATTCATCGCCCGGCACATGATGTAGCTGAGGATCGCGCCCGAGCTGCCGACGAGCGCGCCGGTGACGATCATCGCGGTGTTGTGCAGCGTGAAGCCCATCGCCGCCGCGGCCCAGCCCGAGTACGAGTTGAGCATCGAGACCACGACGGGCATGTCCGCCCCCCCGATCGGGATGATCAGCAGGAAGCCGATCGCGAACGCCAGTGCGACGAGCACCCAGAACATTGGGTTCTCGCCCGGTCCCGCATCGGGCGAAATCGCGAACAAAGCCGCCAGCACGAGGATCGCCACCAGCGTGCCGAGGTTGATGACATGCCGCGCGGGCAGCAGGATCGGCTTGCCGCTCATGTTGCCGTTGAGCTTGGCGAAGGCGATCACCGAGCCCGAGAATGTGATCGCGCCGATCGCCGCGCCGAGCGCCATCTCGATCCGGCTGACGGCGAGAATGTTGCCGTCGAGCCCGAGGATGCCGAACGCCTCAGGATTGAAGAATGCCGCCGCCGCGACCAGCACCGCGGCGAGGCCCACCAGCGAGTGGAATGCCGCCACCAGCTGCGGCATCGCGGTCATCTGGATGCGCCGCGCGGTGGTCAGGCCGATGACCGCACCGACGGCAATGGCGACGAGGATTTCGACGATGCTCGCAACCTGATGCGTGATCAGCGTCGTCACCACCGCGATCGTCATGCCCGCCATGCCGAAGCGGTTGCCGCGCTGGCTGGTCGAGGGCGACGACAGCCCGCGCAGCGCGAGGATGAAGCACATCCCGGCGACAAGATAGGCCAGCGCCACCCACGGGTTCACCGCGTGCACCGCGTCGGCGGCGATGCTGAGGTCGGTCGTCTTCTCCGGAAGATCGAGCGCCACTCGCTAGCGCTCCTTCTTCTTGTACATCGCCAGCATCCGCGCGGTGACCGCGAAGCCCCCGAAGATGTTGACGCTCGCCAGCGCCACGCCCGCGAGCCCGAGCCACTTCGCCACCGGATTGCCCGAAGCCGCCGCCGCGATCAGCGCGCCGACGATGATCACCGAACTGATCGCGTTGGTCACCGCCATCAGCGGCGTGTGCAGCGCCGGGGTGACCGACCACACCACGAAATAGCCGACGAAGCACGCCAGCACGAAAATCGACAGGATGGTGACGAAGTCCATCAGCCGGCCTTCATCCGCGTTCGCCCGTCACGACTTGCGCGATCTCGACGGCGTTCCCTTCGGGATCGAGCAGGTAGATCACCCGGATCCCGAGCGGCGCGACTTCGGTGATGTCGAGCGCCGGGGTGACGCCCTTGGCCGCGAGCGCGGCCCTCGTCGCCTCGAGGTCGTTGGTCTGGAGCGTCACCTGGGTGATGCCGCGGATGGCGGCATGGCCCGGCGGCGTCGCGCGCACCGGGCCGGGCTGCGAATTGGCGATCCCGATCAGCTCGATCCGCTCGTTGCCGTTCCTGAGCCAGCGGAACTTCACCGCGCCGTCGCGCACCGAGGCGTCCTTCTCGACCGTGAAGCCGAGCTTATCGACGTACCACGCCGTCTCCTTGTCGATGTCCTGGACCGAGATCGCCACCATGAAGTGGTTGAACTCGAGCGCGGAGGCGACTTCCGGGCCCTGCGCGCCGACGCCGGCGGAACTGGTGAGCGCCAGAGCGGCGAGCCCCAGCGCAATGCGCGATCCCTTCATCCCTTGATCCTTTCGTTGACGATTTCCCCGCCGCGGGTGAGCCGCACGGCATTGCCGATTTCCTCGTCGAGCACCGGCCTGCGCTGCTCCTTGTCCCAGAAAGCGGAGAGGAAGTTGTACAGGTTGCGCGCGTAGAGCGCCGAGGCGTCGGCCGCCAGATGCGCGGGGGTGTTCGAATAGCCCATGATCCTGACGCCGTGCCGCTCGACCACCTGGTCGGCCACGCTGCCTTCGACGTTGCCGCCTTGCGCCACCGCGAGGTCGAAGATCACGCTGCCCGGCTTCATGGTCGCCACCTGCGCATCGGTGACCAGCCTCGGTGCCGCTCTGCCCGGTATCAACGCCGTCGTGATGACGATATCCTGCTTTGAGATGTGGCTCGAAACCAGCTCGGCCTGGGCCTTGCGGTATTCCTCGCTCATCTCGGTGGCATAGCCGCCGCTGCCCTCGCCCTCGATCCCGGCCACGTTCTCGACGAAGATCGGCTTGGCGCCGAGCGACTGGATCTGCTCCCGGGTGGCGCTGCGCACGTCGGTGGCCGAGACTTGCGCCCCCAGCCGCCGCGCCGTGGCGATCGCCTGCAGCCCGGCGACGCCGACGCCCATGACGAACACCTTCGCCGCCGCCACGGTGCCGGCGGCGGTCATCATCATCGGGAAGGCGCGGCCGTAGGTGTCGGCCGCGGCCAGCACCGCCTTGTACCCGGCGAGGTTCGACTGGCTCGACAGCACGTCCATCGACTGCGCGCGGGTGATGCGCGGCATCAGCTCCATCGCCAGCCCCTCGAGCCCGGCTTTGGCATAGGCGGTGACACGGTCGGTTGCGCCGAACGGATTGAACGTCGCCACGACCCATGCGCCCGGATTCGCCCCCGATAGGGCCGCGGGATCAGGCGCCTGCACGGCCAGCACGATGTCGGCGCCCTTGAGCACCGCGGCGGCCTGGCCGAGCTCGGCCCCCGCCTCCTCGAACGCGGCATCGGGGACCGCGGCGCTTTCGCCCGCGCCCTGCTCTACGGCGACCGTCGCGCCGAGGGCGATGAACTTGCGGACGGTTTCCGGCGTCGCGGCCACGCGCGTTTCGCCCGCGGCCCGCTCCTGCAATACCGCGATCCGCATCCCCTCGGCCGAAACGTCAGGAAATCAGGAAGATGATGAACAGCGCGAGCAGCGCGATGAATGGCACGGTCCACTTCAGCAGGCCGATGAAGCCGCCGTATGTCCTTTTGTGCGCCGGCATGTCGTTAGCGGATCCCATTGCGTGCGCGCTCCTGTCTGTCTCGAGGCCTTCGGTTGCGGACCGCTCTATCGCCGCAGCCGGATGCGCTCAAGTCCGGATGGTCTGCTTAATCGGCTCTTTACCCCGTGTCGCTATACCTGAGAGCCCCGGACGCGAGGTGGTTACAGAATGGCCGAGGCCGAACAGCGCCAGTTAATGCTGATCGACGACGATCCGGCGCAATGCCGCCTGATCACCGCCCTGGCAGGGCGCGAAGGCTGGCGCACGCTCGCGGTGCGCGATTCGGAAACCGCCGTCGCCACGCTCGGCACCCGCCAGGGGATGCAGCTTTCGGCGATCATCCTCGACCAGTCGGTGCCCGGCGACCAGGCCTGCGAGTTGATTCGCGAGCTGCGCAGCCGCCGTCCGGCGGTTCCGGTCCTGATGCTCACCGCCAGCACCAGCCCGCTGCTCGCGGTCGAGGCGATGCGCGCGGGCGCGACCGATTACCTCGTCAAGCCGGTGGCGCCCGACCGGCTGATGCAGGCGCTGCGCAACACCACCACGCACGAGGCGCCGCAGGACGAGCTCACGCCGCTGACCGAGAAGATGCCGGCGACGCTCGATTTCGACGCGATGGTCGGCACTGCCCCGCCGTTTCGCGACGCGCTGGCCAAGGCGGCCAAGGCCGCGCGCGGCCACGGCACGGTGCTGATCGAAGGCGAAAGCGGCACCGGCAAGGAAATGCTCGTCCGGGCGATGTATGCTGCCTCGCCGCGCGCCAAGGCGCCGTTCCGCGCCGTCAACGTCGGCGGGGTATCGGCAAGCAGCCTCGAGTCGCTGCTGTTCGGACATGAGAAAGGCGCCTTCCCGGGCGCGTTCGAAAGCCAGGTCGGCGTTCTGCAGCACTGCGATGGCGGCACCGTGGTGCTCGACGAGATCGACCGTCTGTCGCCCGAGCTGCAGGACCGGCTGGCGGAATCGCTCGCCAACCGGTCGGTGCGGCCGATCGGCGTCGCGCACAGCTTCCGGGTCGACGTGCGGGTGATTTCGGCCAGCAATCTGCCGCTCGCCGACCTCGTCGCCACCGGCCACTTTCGCGCCGAATTGCTCGAACGGCTGGCGGGAACGACCATCGTGCTCCCGCCGCTGCGAGAGCGAGCCGCCGACATTCCGGCGCTCACCCGCCACTTCCTCGCCCGCATCGGCGAACAGCCGGGGCTGCGGCCGCTCGGCGTCACCGACGGCGCGCTGCAGCTGCTCGCCGCGTTCGACTGGCCGGGCAACGTGCGCCAGTTGCAGGCGGTGCTGTTCCGCGCCGCGGTGTTCTGCGACAACAATGCGCTCAGCGCCGACGACTTCCCGCAGCTCAGCCAGATGATCGGCGAGATGGAGATTGCCTCGCTCCCGGCGCAGGACGGGGGCGGCGTGCAACTCTATACCGCCGAAGGCCACCTGCGTCCGCTGGACGAGATCGAGGCCGACGTGATCCGCCTCGCGATCGGCCACTACCGCGGGCGCATGACCGAAGTCGCCCGCCGTCTCGGCATCGGCCGCTCGACGCTGTACCGCAAGCTCACCGACCTCGGGATCGAGAGCGCCGCCTAGGCAGACGGGGCCGCGCCCGGCAGGCAGCGGCTGTGGCCAGCGAGTTCGATTTCACCGGCAAGACCGCGCTCGTGCGCCGATCGACGCCATGGCGCGCATGAGCACGCCGCTCGGCGCTGCGCCACGGCTGAAGAGAGCGCCGGCCAGATCGGCTTCCCGCTGTCGGGCCTGGCGAGCAACGTTACCGGGGCGGTGCTGATTAGCGATGGGGGCTATTCACTTTAGCCTGCTCAGCCTGCGCGAAACCACTGACATGACGCGGCAGCTTGACGAAGCCGGAGCCATCTGGCCCGATCGGGCCGGATCAGGCCGCCGCCTGGAAGGTCGCCTGCCAGTCGAACACCGGCGAGGGACGGCCGAACAGGTAGCCTTGCGCGAAGTCGCAGCCGAGCTCGCGCAGGCGGGCCAGCTGTTCGGGCGTCTCGACGCCCTCGGCGATGACCGACTTCTTGAGGCCGTGGCCCAGCGCCAGCACCGCGCGCACGATTTCCTCGCTTTCGTCGCCGTCGAGCAGGCCGGCAATGAACGACCGGTCGATCTTGAGCGTGTCGACCGGGATCTCCTTGAGGTGCACGAGCGAGGCATAGCCGGTGCCGAAGTCGTCGAGCGCGATGCGCACGCCGGCCTCGTGCAGCAACTGCAGCGCCGTGGCCGGATCGCCCGGCTTGCCGAGCAGCGTGCCTTCGGTGACCTCGACGCACAAGGCCGACGGGGCCACGCCGGCGGCGGCGAGCTTGCGCAGCAGTCGAAACGCCGCCGGCGGACCGTTCAGGTCCATGGCGGTGAAATTCACCGCCAGCGTGCCCCCCAGGTCCGGATGCCGGCGCAGCTGATCGAGCGCCAGCTTGAGCACGCGCTGCTGCACGGCCTGGCCGATCTCTTCGTCGGCAAGGACGCATTCGAAGCTTTCGGGCGTCAGCAGCCCCATCCGCGGGTGCTGCCAGCGAACCAGCGCCTCGACGCCCGCCGGCTTGCCCGTGCGCAAGTCCACGATCGGCTGGAAATGCAGCGTGAATTCCGAGCGCCGCAGCGCCCAGTGCGCATCCTTGATCAGGTCCAGCTTGCTCTGGATCTGCTGGCGCAAGCGGCTGTCGAACGCCTGCCGGCGGCCGCGCCCCAGGTTCTTTGCCTCGTACAGCGCGATGTCCGCCTGCTGGAACAGGTCGGCGGGCGAGGTCGCCCCCTCGGAACCGGCCACGCCGACGCTCAGCGACAGCACGCCGGACCAGCTGTCGCGGGTCCAGGCGGTACCCTGGAGGCGGTCGAGCGCCGAGGCGATGCGCTCCTTTTCTGCGGACGCGTCCTCGCACACGATGGCAAACTCGTCGCCGCCGATGCGCGCGCAAGTGGTCGCGGGGCCGGTCAGTCCGGACAGCGCTTCGCCCATCCGCCGCAGCAGCGCATCGCCGGCATCGTGCCCCTGCCGGTCGTTGAGTTCCTTGAGGTGGTCGACGTCGATCAGGAACAGCGCCAGCCGCGTCTTGTGCGCGTAGAGCTCGCGCAGGCTCTCGTGGAAGGCGGCCCGGTTGCCCAGACCGGTGAGAAAATCGGTCCGCGCGGCACGGCGGAGCGCTTCCTGCTCGACCTGGAGCGTGCGGGCGCTGGCTTCGGCCTCATCGCGTTCCCTGCGCATGGCGCGGAACCGGTCGGCGATGATCAGCGAGAAGACCAGCGATTCGAACCCGATCGCCGCGAAAGTGGCCAGGTCCACGGCATCGCTCTGCCCGACCAGGCCGAAATTGCGCGCTGCGCGCGCCGCGTAGACCGCGATGACCGGAGACCACCCGAGCAGGTAGAGCCAGATCACCCGGCTGCCGCGGGCGATCGCGATGACGATCGCCACGAGCGAGGTGCCGACGCTCGCGAGCAGGCACAGGTTGAGCGCGAGATCGGTGGTCCCGGCGGCGATGAGCCGCTCGTCCGCCGCGAGAAGGCCGCTGCCGACGCTCGCCAGGGCAAGCGCGACAATGGCCTGCCGCAAGCGCCGCGGCACCTTGCCCGCCTCGAGCACGGAGAGCAGAAAGACCGAGCCCAGCGCCACGGTAAGACCGACGAGCACGTTGTCGATCCGCACCGCGAGCGGCCCGGCGAGGCCCGGGAAGACGTGCGCGGCCAGGTTTGACCAGATGAGGCCGTAGGCGAGCGAGGTGAGGACCCACCCGAGGTACCAGCGCTGGAACGGCTGGTGCCGCCCGGCATGGACGAACAGGTTGTAGACGAAGCCCGACACCAGCAGCCCGGCGAAGATGCCCATCAGCATCAGCCAGTGCGCTTCGCTCTCGGCGGCCTGGCGCGGCGTGACCGCGGTGACCTTGCGAATCAGCGACGGCGAATCGAGCCGGTTGAAGCCGAGAGAGAGCGAGCGGACCTGCGGCCCCGCGACGGCAATGTCGAACGTCAGCAGCCCACCCGCCGCCCAGTTGTCCTGCAGGGCGTCGGCGCCGAGCGCGACGTCCTGCACCCGTCCGTCGCGGCCTGTCACGACCACCCGGATCGCTTCGAAGCGGACCTGGTCGACCAGCAGCTTCCAGCCGCCCGGCATCGCCTGCAGCGGCGCGGCGTCGTCGAGCGTGAACCAGGTCCAACTCGCCCCGGGCGATGCGACCGGTACAGCGGCGGGCGGCGGTCCCTCGTGCATGGCCTCGCGCAGCTGCACCTGTGCCGCGCTTGCGAGGCTCGCCGCGCACAGCATCCACAAGACAATCAACCACTTGAAGGGGCCGAGAATCCGGGGACGTGGGCGAGCGACCATGCCGCCCTAGTGGCCCGGAAGGTTTGCAGATCCGGTTAACGCGGACGGCGTTTTGCTAGGGAATCAGCCACATGGCGAAAGCGGGTGGCTCACGGCTCCGCCAGTCCGGCGAAGTCGGTCAGCGCGGCATCGCGCAGCCCCCGCCAGACATTGCGCGCCTGGACGGTCTCATAGACGTCGTGCACCCGCAGCAAGGGACAGCCGGCCTGCATCCCGGCCATCGCCAGCGCGAGGCTGCCGCCGAGCCGCCGATGCGCCGCCGCCTCGTTGCTGAGCGCGCCGATCATCCGCTTGCGGCTGGCGCCGAGCAGCAGCGGCTGGCCGAGCGCGTGGAACAGCGGCAGCGCGTTGAGCAGCGCAAGGTTGTCGGCCATCGCCTTGCCGAAGCCGAGGCCCGGATCGAGGATGATGCGTTCTCGGGCGATGCCGCCTTCGATCGCCCGGTCGCGCGCGGCGCGCAGCCAGTCGAACACGTCGAACACCACGTTGGCGTAGTCGGCGCCGGCGTGGAGATCCTCGCCCTCGCCCGGCGCGTGCATCAGGATCACCGGCACCCCGGCAGCAGCGACGAATTCGAGGCTGCGCGGATCGTGGCGCAGGCCGGAGACGTCGTTGACGATGTGCGCCCCGGCGGCGAGTGCCGCCTCCATCACCGCCGGCCGGCGAGTGTCGATGCTGACCGCGGCGCCCATCGCGACGCAATGCTCGACCGCGGGAACCACGCGCTTGATCTCGTCGCCTTCCCACACCGCCGCAGCGCCCGGCCGGGTGCTCTCGCCGCCGATGTCGATGATCGCCGCGCCCGCCTCGTGCAACGCCGCGGCATGGACACGTGCCTTGGCGGGATCGTCGAGGAACCTGCCGCCGTCGGAGAAGCTGTCGGGGGTGACGTTGAGGATGCCCATGACCTGCGGCTGGTCGAGCCGGATCGTCCGATTGCCGAGCTGCAGCGGCGGATGCGCCGTGCGCAGCCCCGCCCATTGCGCTTCGGCCTCTGGCCCGAGCTCGTCGGGCAGGCGGCCGAGGGCGCCGTCGATCCCCTCGGCGGTCACCAGCTCGCGCTGCACCACGTCGCCGTCACGCGTGACGGTGACGGCGAACAGGTGCGCATAGGCCATGCTGCCGGCGAGCCGGATCGCGTCCCCGGCGACCGATTGCGGGCTGGCGACCAGCGTCAGCGGCTGGATGTAGAGTCGGTCCATCAATCCTCGATGGCGAGGAGATAGCGCTGCCGCAAGCTGTCGATGGGATGCACCTCACCCAGGTGCTCGATATGCCAGAACGTCCACCCGTTGCAGCTCGGCGCGCCCTGCAGCGCCTTGCCGACGCCGTGGATCGAGCCGCTTTCGCCGCCGCTGACGATCGAGCCATCGGCACGCACGGTCGCGGTCCAGCGGCGTTGCTTGTCGAACAACCGGGCGCCCGGAGCGAGCAGCCCCGCCTCGACCAGCGCGCCGAACGCCACCTTGGGTGCATCCCGGCGGCTCTGCATCGTGGTCAGTGCGCTTTCGTCGAGCGGCAGTTCCTTCTCGATCCGCTTAAGCGCCACGCGGCGGTAGCTTTCCTCGCGCTCGCAGCCGATCCACTGCCGGCCGAGACGCTTGGCGACCGCCCCGGTGGTGCCGGTGCCGAAGAACGGGTCGAGCACCACGTCGCCGGCCTCGGTCGTCGCCAGCAGCACGCGGTAGAGCAGCGCCTCGGGCTTCTGCGTCGGGTGCGCCTTCTGGCCGCCTTCCCTGAGCCGTTCCTGTCCCGAGCAGATCGGCAGCACCCAGTCGCTGCGCATCTGCAGCTCGTCGTTCAGGGTCTTCATCGCGCGGTAGTTGAAGTGGTAGCGCGCCTTTTCGCCCATGCTGGCCCAGATCAGCGTCTCGTGCGCATTGGTGAAGCGGGTGCCGCGAAAGTTCGGCATCGGGTTCGACTTGCGCCAGACCACGTCGTTCAGGATCCAGAACCCGAGGTCCTGCATCATCGTCCCGACGCGGAAGATGTTGTGGTAGCTGCCGATGACCCACAGCGCGCCGTCGGGCTTCAGGACCCGGCGCGCTTCGGTGAGCCATGCGCGGGTGAACGTATCGTAGGCGGCGAAGCTGTCGAACCGGTCCCAGTGGTCGGTCACCGCATCGACGTGGCTGCCGTCGGGCCGGTTGAGCTCGCCGCCGAGCTGGAGGTTGTACGGCGGGTCGGCGAACACGAGGTCGACCGAAGCCGTCGGCAGCGCGCGCATCGCCTCGACGCAGTCGCCCGTCAGGATGCGGCCCAGAGGCAGATCGGCCGTCGAGCCGGTCGATTCTGGAGCGCGCGCGTTCGGCGCCCGGAGTTTCGTGACAACGCCCATCAACCGTCCAGTCCCCCTGAGTTATCCACAGCCTGCGGGCGGCGGACTCCGGCGTCAACCCGCTTCATGTCCCCGTCTTCGCCGCACCCCTTGCGGATTGAGGCGGAACGAAAGGAGTCCCGCACAGGATATTGAGTCCACAGGGTTTCCGGGACTCGATATCTGGTGGTGTGGCGCGGAAGACTCGCCCGGCATTTTCCTGCGGCAATCGCCGGCGCGCTGCGCTAAAGGCCCCGGACGGGAACATCAGGGGGAGCCTGCGATGGCACTCAAGGTAATCGGCGCCGGCCTCGGCCGCACCGGCACGCTTTCGCTCAAGCTGGCGCTCGAGCACCTTGGCCTCGGTCCCTGCTATCACATGTCGGAAATGCTCGCGCAGATACGCGGCCACCTGCCGCTGTGGGTGGAGGCGGCCAAAGGCAAGCCGCAGTGGGACGCGATTTTCGGCGGCTACCAGTCGAGCACCGACTATCCCGGCTGCATGTTCTGGCGCGAGCTGGCCGCGCACTATCCGGACGCCAAGATCATCCTCACCACGCGCGACGCGGACAAGTGGTTCGATTCGGTCAGCGCGACGATCTATTCGGAGCCACACCGCGCCCGCTTCGAAGGCAACCCGCTGATGAAGGAATTCTTCGAGCTCACCGTGTTCGGCGACCTCGGCGACCGCCTCGGCGACCGGGCGCGGATGCTCGAATACTTCAACGCCTGGAACCAGGCGGTGATCGACGAAGTACCGGCCGGGCGGCTGCTGGTCTACGCGTCCGGCGACGGCTGGGAGCCGCTGTGCCGGTTCCTCGGCGTGCGGGTTCCGGAAGCGCCCTACCCGCGGGTCAACAGCCGCGAAGAAATGACCGAGCGCACCGGTGAATTGGACGAAAACGCCGATCCGCCCTCGCCCGAAGTACTGGAGGCGATGGTGCGCGGCTACCTCGACGAGCTACGGGCAAAGGCGTTTCCGGACGTGGTTTAGCGGGAGGCGAATGCCGCTCCCGGGTGGAAAGCGGACATTGCGGTCCGACGACGGGAATGTCATTTTCCTTGAATGGATGATCTGACTGGCGCGCTCGCACTTGTGGCCTTGATTGACCTGGTCATCTTAGTCCTAGGTTGTGGGGTTCTCATCGGGTTCAATCGCCGATTCGAACCATCAGCGCCGATACTTGGCGGCGCATGGGCCGGATTTCTTGGAGCATACGTCGCGTTCTTGGGATGGGCGGTCGTTCCGACGTCTCAAATTTCTAAAACCCTGCTTTTCGCTTTCCTTTGGGGCGCGATCTTTGGTGCTGCAGTCTGGCTAGCCTTGTGGTTGATCGGTCTGCTCGTCAGGCGGCGCCGGTCCGAGTAAGGACGCCAAGGTCCGCAATGGGTCGATAGCGACCGGTCAGCCCCGCCAAGCTATTCTGCCGGAATGCTCATAAACGGCAGCTCTGCCTGCGCGACCGGAGCGAAGCTGCGGCGGTGGAGCGGGCATGGCCCGTGCTCGCGCAGGGCCTTGAGGTGGCTGGGCGTCGAGTAGCCGACGTTGGTTTCCCAGCCGTAGTGCGGGTGCGCCTTGGCGTGCTCGCGCATGATCCGGTCGCGGTGGGTCTTGGCGAGGATCGAGGCGGCGGAAATGCACGGCTCGCTCTCGTCGCCGCCGACGATGGGGCGGGCCGGCCAGCGCCACTCCTCGCGCCGTCCCGCCGGCGTGAGGTTGCCGTCGACCAGCACCCGGTGCGGGTCGCAGCCGATCGCTTCGCACAGCCGCGCCACCGCCTGCGCCATCGCCCACATCGTTGCGTGGAAGATGTTGAGCGTGTCGATGTGCTCGACCTCGACCACGCCGATGCCGAACGCGCAGCGGCGGCGGATGCGTTGCTCGAGCAGCGCGCGCCTGTCGGCGGTCAGCTTCTTCGAATCGTCGAGCCCGCCCGGACGCGGCTTGCACAGCAGCACGGCGGCGGCCACAACGGGCCCCGCCAGCGGCCCACGGCCGGCCTCGTCCACGCCGAAGACGAGCTCGCCGGTAGCGAAACAGGCCACAAAGTCGTTCGAGGGAGTTCCGGACAGCATGCGCAGGCTCAACAAGATCGCCCTCGCTCTATTCCCCGCCGCGCTCGCCGCCGCAAGCTGCGGCTCGGCGCAAGTTGCGAATAACGCCGGGGATAGCGCCGTACGGGTCACCGCCGCTGGCCCGTTCAAGGTCGAATCCAAGGGGGCCTTCGACAGCCCGTGGGCCGTCGCCTTCGCGCCGGGCACGCAAGTGCTGTTCGTTACCGAGAAGCCGGGCACGATGAAGTTCGTCGATCTTGCCAGCGGGCGGCGGGGCACCGTTACCGGCCTGCCCAAGGTGCTCAACCAGGGCCAGGGCGGCCTCGGCGACGTCGCCTTCCTGCCCTCCGAAGCGCCACCGACGCTCGGCCGGCGGACGATCTACCTGACCTGGGCCGACCCCGGCGACGGCAGCGCCAGCTTCGCGGCGATGGGGCGCGGCACGCTGGTGTGCGAGGAGGCCGACGCCTGCCGGATCGAGGGGCTGACGCAGATCTGGCGGCAGCAGCCGGCGATCCGCAGCATGGGCCACTATTCGCACAAGATCGCCTTCTCGCCCGACGGCAGGTACCTGTTCCTTTCTTCCGGCGAGCGGATGCAGGGCGCGCCGGCGCAGGACCTCGGCACCAACCTCGGCAAGGTCCTGCGGCTCAACCTCGACGGCACCCCGGCCGAGGGCAACCCGTTCGCCGGACGCGGCGGGGTCAGCCGCGAGATCTGGTCCTACGGCCACCGCAACCTGCTCGGGCTCAAGTTCGACCTCGACGGCCAGCTGTGGGACCTCGAGCACGGCCCGCGCGGTGGCGACGAGATCAACAAGGTCGTCGCCGGCGACAATTACGGCTGGCCGGTGGTCTCCAACGGCGACGACTACTCGGGCGCGCCGATCCCCGACCATCCGACGCGGCCCGAGTTCCATGCCCCGGCCATCAGCTGGAATCCTGTGATCGCGCCGGGCGACTGGCTGTTCTACAGCGGCACGCTGTGGCCCGAGTGGCGGGGCCAGGCGATGATCGCCACGCTCGGCACCACCGCGATCGTCCGCGTCTCGCTCGACGGCGAGAAGGGCACCGAGCAAGCACGGACCAGGTTCGACAAGCGCCTGCGCGACATCGTCGAGGCGGCCGACGGCTCGCTCTACGTCGTCGAGGACGGTCCGGGCGGCCGGCTGCTGCGCCTCACCCCCGGCTGACAGGGCACGAATCGGGTTGCATCACGGGGGCGGCGAACCTATCGGCGCGCCTCCCATGGCCGACCTCGCGCTTCCGACGCTGATTCCCCTCGACCAGGCCGATCCGGCCGCGGTCGAGCGCGTGCTCGACGCGGCGTTCGGGCCCGACCGGCACAAGCGCACCGCCTATGCCATCCGCCAGGGCGCCGAGTGTCTGCCCGCGCTGTGCTTCGCGGCGTTCGACGAGGGCGGCGCGCTGGTCGGGACGATCCAGGCCTACCCGGTGGCGCTGACCGATCTGCAAGGTCAGGCGCACCCGCTGATCATGGTCGGCCCGGTGGCGATCCTGCCCGAGCGTCAGGGCCAGGGTTTCGGCCGCGCGCTGATGGCCGCGCAGGCGAGCGCGATCGAGGCGGTGCGCAGCGAGGGCCAGACGCCGCTGCCGCAAGTGCTGATCGGCGACGCGCCCTATTACGGCCGCTTCGGCTTCGTCGAAGCCCCGCGCGGCTGGACCTGCCCGGGACCGTGGGACCCGGCGCGGCTGCTGGTCCGCGGCGCGAACCCCGCGGTGTTGCCGCAGCAGGGCATGCTGGGGCCCTGGCTCTCCCACTAGTTCGTCATTCCCGCGCCAGCGGCAATCCAGCGACACAGGAAAGGCGCGCAGCGCGCATTCGCCCTGGGTCCCCGCTTGCGCGGGGATGACGAAAGAGGGGCGATCTGCCATCGCTCGATCATGAGCGAGCTGTTCGACCGCCTCCGGCGCCTGTTCGACGAAGGCCACGGCGTCGAGCTGCCCGGCCTGCGCAACGACGCCGACTTCGCGCCGCCGGTGATCCGCCCCGCCGCGGTGCTGATCGCGGTGACCGACCGACCCGAGCCCGGCGTGCTCCTGACCCACCGTCCCGAAGGCATGCGCGCGCATCCGGGGCAGGTCGCCTTCCCCGGCGGCAAGCTCGACCCGGGCGAGGACGCGGTCGCGGCCGCACTGCGCGAAGCGCATGAAGAGCTGGCGATAAGTCCCTCGCATGTCAGGGTAATCGGCGCCAGCGACCGCTTCATCACTGGCACCGGCTATGACGTCACGCCGGTCCTCGGCCTCGTGCCGCCGGACCTTCGGATCGTGCCCGACCCGATCGAGGTGGCGTCATGGTTCGAGGCGCCGCTGGCATTCCTGCTCGACCCGGCGAACTACGCGCACAAGGAAGCCGAGTGGCAGGGCCGCGTGCGCCCGTACATCGAGATCGACTGGCAGGGCCACCGCATCTGGGGAATAACCGCGGCGATCCTTGCCAACCTTGCCCGGCGGCTGGCCTGGATCGGAACAGGTTAGCCTATCCCCTTTTCCGTTCGTGCCGAGCTTGTCGAAGCACCGCTTTTCCTTCTAGCGCTGAGCTCGAAGAGAACGACGGCCCTGCGACAGGCTCGGGGCGAACGGGGTTGGGTTTGGCTCACAAGCTTCCTCAGGCTGACTGGACCCGGCGCGCGGACCTCGCGGCGCTGGTCGCAGCGCTGGGAGCGGAGCAGGTCCGCTGGGTCGGCGGCGCGGTGCGCGACACGCTGCTCGGCAGCGCGGTCAAGGACATCGATGCGGCGACGTCGCACGAGCCGGCCGAGGTCGTCAGCCGGCTCGAGGCGGTCGGCATCCGCACGATCCCGACCGGCATCGACCACGGCACGGTCACCGCGCTGCTCGCGGACGGCCCGATCGAGGTGACCACGCTGCGCCACGACGTCTCGACCGACGGGCGGCGCGCGACGGTGGCTTTCGCCACCGAATGGCGCGCCGACGCCGCACGGCGCGACTTCACCATCAACGCGCTCTACGTGCATCCCGACACGCTTGAGATCGACGACTGGTTCGGCGGGCTCGACGACCTCGCCGCCCAGCGCGTGCGCTTCATCGGCGACGCGCGCGAGCGCATCCGCGAGGATCACCTGCGGATCCTGCGCTACTACCGCTTCCAGGCGCGCTTCGGCAGCGAACTCGACGCCGACGCGGAGAAAGCCTGCGCCGAGCTCGCGCCCATGCTCAAGGGCCTCAGCCGCGAGCGGGTGGCGATGGAGCTGCTCAACCTGCTCGCTCTGCCCGATCCGGGCGATACGGTCGCGCGGATGTTCGAGCGCGGCGTGCTGCCGGTGGTGCTGCCCGAATGCGGGCCGGAGCAAGTCGCCGCGTTGCGCGCGCTGATCGGCGAGGAGCGGCGCCAGGGCGCCGAACCCGCCGCCCTGCGCCGGCTCGCGGCGCTGCTGCCGGCCGACCCGCGCGCGGCGGAGCAGGTGGCGGCGCGGCTGCGGCTGTCGAGCGCGCAGAAGAAGCGGCTGGTCACCGACGCCGGTCGCACGGAGACGCCCGGCGATCCGCGCCCGCTCGCCTACCGCCTAGGGCGCGAGCCGGCGGTCGACCGGCTGCTGCTCGCCGGGGCGAGCCTCGCCCCGCTCGACGGCTGGGACATCCCCGAACTGCCGCTCAAGGGCGGCGAGATCGTCGCCCGCGGCATCTCCGCCGGACCCGAAGTCGCCCGCATCCTGCGCGCGGTCGAGGACCGCTGGGTGGCAGAAGGCTTCCCGGGGCGGGAGCGGGTCGATGCGCTGCTGGATGAAGAGCTCGCGAACTAGCCGTCAGGCCCAGTCATCGCCCAATCTTCCAAAGCTGGGATCCGTCACCTTGCGATAGCCATACCGCAGTCCAATTAGGGCAATGCCGACAGCCAGCGTCGGCACGCCGAGCGCCAGCAGTAGCGGGCCCAGCACGTACTCGCTGGCGAGCAGGTCGGCGATGTCCAGCCCGGCTTCGAAGTTACGCGACTCTTCGGCATCGAGGTATTCCCGGGTGGTCTTGATCTCGCGCCAGTTGACCCGATCCAGCGCGTAGAGGATCGCGATCTTGAACAGCCCCCGCTCGGTATCGACGTCCGCCTTGAACACTTCCCACGTGATCGGCGACGTAGGATCGGGCCGTTGCAGGTTCTGGCTAGGCTCGTTCCACGGACCGGGCTTGCGGAGTTCCTCCAGCAGCGCGAACTCACGCGGCGCCACCAGTGCCGAGGCCTCCAGGGTGCCCTCTTTCCATGGCCAGAGGTGGCACGCGCCCGTCTGCGTGTATACGTCCGGTCGGCGCTCGACGCGGTCGGCGAACGGCCTCTTCAGGGTTATCCCGATCACCCGCTGCAGCCGCAGCGCCGCGTCCGGCGAAGAGTCCGCAAGCAGGCCTTCGAGCCCGCCGCAGCCCGGATATTCATCGCGGGTCAGCGCGTCGAGTTCGGCGAGCGCGGAGCGGATATCGGCAAGTCCCAGAGCTTGCTCGGCAGTCATCGCCCCTCCCCCGCAGATCGAGCCCGCCGCCATCCGCGGCGGTGCGGCCGATCCTGGACACTACCGCGTCGAGGCGCGCCGGTCGAGGAGAGGCATCAGAACCGGTTGTCCCGTGGGAACCCCTGCGGCGGCAGCCTGCCGGCGGCGCCGCGGGCGACCTTCCACATGTGGATTTCCTTCTCGGTCCGCGTGCGGCCGGTCTCGCCGCCCAGGGTCCACGACAGCCCGTCCTCCAGCCTGAAGGTGGTGGCATCGGCGAGGCCGCCGTCGCGGTAGCGCTGCAGCGTCACGCCCTGCCCGCGCGTCATCACCGGCAGCTCCTCGAGGCTGAACACCACCAGTTTGCGGTTGTCGCCGACCACCGCGACGTGATCGTGCTCGGCCGCGATCGGCCGGGCGACGGTCAGCTTCGCGCCCTGCTTGAGGTTGACCACCTGGCGCCCCTTGCGCGTCTCGGCGAGCAGCTCGTCGGTCAGCGCCGCGAAGCCGTGCCCGGTGGCCGAACCGAGCAGCAGCTGCGTCCCCGGCCTGTGCACGATCAGCGCTACGATCTGCGCGCTGGCGTCGATGTCGAGCGTGTTGCGGATCGGCTCGCCGAAGCCGCGCGCGCCGGGCAGCCTGTCGGCGCCGACGGTGAAGAAGCGCCCGTCGTCGGCCGCCAGCAGCAGCTTGTCGGTGGTCTGGGCGTGGAGCGCGAAGGCCGGCCCGTCGCCTTCCTTGAACTTCCAGTCCTGCTCGAGCGGCAGGTGGCCGCGGGCGGCGCGGATCCAGCCGCGCTGCGAGAGGATCACCGTCACCGGCTCCTTCTCGATCATCGCGTCCATGCTGAACTCGACGGTCGGCGCCGCCTCGGCGATCGTCGTGCGGCGGCGGCCGAGCGCGGTGTCCTCGGCGTAGTCCTTGCGCAGTGCGCCGAGGTCCCGCTTCAGCCGCGTGCGCTGGCGCGCCGGGCTGGCGAGCAGCAGCTCCAGCTCGCCCTGTTCCTTGATGAGCTCGTCGCGCTCCTGCCTGAGCTGCATCTCCTCGAGCCTGCGCAGGCTCCTCAGGCGCATGTTGAGGATCGCCTCCGCCTGGCGGTCGGTCAGGGCGAACTCGGCCATCATCACCGGCTTGGGCTCGTCCTCGGTGCGGATGATCTCGATCACCCGGTCGAGGTTGAGGAAGGCGATGATGTAGCCTTCGACGAGCTCGAGCCGGTCGGCGATCTTCTGCAGCCGGTGGCGGCTGCGCCGCTGGAGGATGTCGATCTGGTGGAACACCCAGTGTTCCAGCAGCTCCTTGAGCCCCATCACCATCGGCGTGCGGTTGGCGTCGAGCACGTTGAGGTTGAGACCGAACCGCGTCTCGAGGTCGGTCAGCTTGTAGAGGCTTTCCTTGAGCAGCTCGGGCTCGACGTTGCGGCTCTTGGGGACGAACACGAGGCGCACCTGCTCGTCGCTCTCGTCGCGCACGTCCTCGAGGATCGGCAGCTTGCGGTCGGCGATCAGCTGGGCGATCTGCTCGATCAGGCGGCCTTTCGGAATGCCGTACGGGATCTCCGAGACGACCAGCTGGTACTGTCCGCCACCGAGCCGCTCGATGCCGGCCTCGCGGTCGGCCTCGTCCTTCGATTCCGCCGCGAAGAACCGCCCGCGCACGCGGAAGCTGCCGCGCCCGGTTTCGTAGGCCTGCGAAATCGCCTCGGCGGAATCGACGATCAGGCCGCCGGTGGCAAAGTCCGGCCCGTGGAACAGCTCCATCAGCCGCGCGTGCTCGACGTGCGGGTTGTCGATCAGCTCGAGCGCGCCGTCGATCACTTCGGCGACATTGTGGCTCGGGATGTTGGTCGCCATGCCGACCGCGATGCCGCTCGAGCCGTTGGCGAGGAGGTTGGGGAACAGGCCGGGGAAGATGACCGGCTCTTCTTCCTCGTTGTTGTAGGTCGGGACGAAATCGACCGTGCCTTCGTCGAGCCCGTCCATCAGCTGGATCGCGGTCCGCGTCAGGCGGCATTCGGTGTAGCGCTCGGCGGCGGCGTTATCGCCGTCGATGTTGCCGAAGTTGCCCTGCCCCTCGACCAGCGGATAGCGCAGCGTGAACGGCTGGGCGAGGCGCACGAGCGCGTCGTAGAGCGCGAGGTTGCCGTGCGGGTGGTACTTGCCCATCACGTCGCCAACCACGCGGCTCGACTTCTTGAACGCGTTTCCCGGATCGAGCCGCAGCCCGCGCATGCCCCACAGGATGCGGCGGTGGACCGGCTTCAGCCCGTCGCGCAGGTCGGGCAGCGAGCGCGCGGTGATCGTCGACAGGGCATAGACGAGGTAGCGCTCCTCGAGCGCGCTTTCGAACGGCTCGTCGACGATGCCGTCGGACGGGTTTTCTTCGTCTCCAAGGATCATGGTCCCGGCCCTAGCAGCGGCATTGCGGGCGTGACAGCGCGGAACTCCTGGCTTTCCCCACCCGTTGGCGGGAAAAGGGTGGACATTCGATCAGGGAGGCTGCCTTGTGAGCTACTATATCGCCGCCACTGTCCCGCTCGGCTTCGAGGAGGCGATTGCACGCACCGAAGCCGCGCTGGCCGAGAACGGATTCGGCGTGATCAGCCGAATCGACATTCGCGAGACGCTCAAGAACAAGATCGGCGTGGACTTCCGCCCCTATACCATTCTCGGGGCCTGCAATCCGAAGCTCGCCCACCAGGCGCTCGAGCTGGAAGACAAGGTCGGGACCATGCTGCCGTGCAACGTCGTGGTTCAGCAGACCCCGGACGGTGCGGTGGAAGTGGCGGCGATCGATCCCGTCGCGTCGATGCAGGCGATCGAGAACCCGGCCCTGCTCGCCGCGGCGGCCGAGGTGCGCGCGCGCCTGGCCAAGGTCATCGAGGCGCTGCCCAAGGGCTGAGGCTTTCGGCCGCCTAGCGCCGCTGCATGTCGTGGCTGTCCGGCGGGATGCGAACCTCGAGGCCGTCGAGCGCGTCGGACAGCACGATCTGGCACGACAGGCGGCTGGTGCGGCAGGCGCCGGCGGCGAGGTCGAGCATGTCCTCCTCGTCCTCGACCGCTTCGGGCAGGCGGCCGAACCAGTCGGGCGCGACGACCACGTGGCAGGTCGAGCAGGCCATCTGCCCCTCGCAGGTGCCTTCGAGCGGCATGCCGGCGGCCTGCGCCACCTCGAGCAGGCGCGCGCCGGGCTCGGCCGAAGCTTCGACCGTCTCGCCGTCGCGGGTGATGAAGCGGACCCGAACCATGTTCACTCTTGCTGCACTGCAGCGCGCTTAACCATGTCCACGGCTTGTTCAAGCTCGGCGATCGTCGTGTAGCGCCCGAAGCCGAGCCGGATCGAGCCGCGCGCCTGGTCCCGTGTCAGCCCGATCGCCGCGAGGATGCGGCTCGGCTTGCCGCTTTCGCTGGCGCAGGCGGAGCCGGCCGAGAACATCACCTCGCGCAAGTCCGACATCAGGCGGGCGACGTCGAGCCCTTCGCGGCGCAGGTTGAGATTGCCCTTGTAGCGCTGCTCGGCGCTGCCGTTGAGCTGCCAGTCCGCGAGCAGCGCGCGCGCCCGGTCCCACAGCGCGCCGGCATGGGCCGCGTCCGCCGCCATCCGTTCGCGCGCCAGCTGCGCGGCCGCGCCCATGCCCGCGCACAGCGCGGGGCTGAGCGTGCCCGAGCGCAGGCCATGCTCCTGCCCGCCGCCGGTGATCGCCGGATGCAGCGCGATCCCGTCGCGCACCCACAGCGCGCCGATGCCCTTGGGGCCGTGGAACTTGTGCGCCGAGATCGCGATCAGGTCGGCTTCGGCGATCGGCATCTTGCCCGCCGCCTGGACCGCGTCGCACACGAACAGCGCGCCCTTTGCCTTGGCGCGCTCGTAGAGATCGGCGACCGGCTGGATGGTGCCGATCTCGTTGTTGACCTGCATCACCGAGACGATCCCGACATGTTCGGGCAGCGCGACTTGCGGGTCGACCAGCCCGTCGCGGTCGACCGGGAGAATGGTCGTGTCCCCCGGCAGGTCGAGCGCGGTGTTGAGCACCGCCGAGTGCTCGATGGCGCTGACCGCGACCGGTTTCCCCGCTCGCCCGGGCTCGCAGCCGCGCAGCGCGAGGTTGAGCGCTTCGGTGGCGCTGCCGGTGAACACCACCGTGCCGCCGGGCGGGAACAGCGCCGCGACCCGCTCGCGCGCGACCTCGACCGCCGCTTCGGCCTGACGCCCGAGCCGGTGCGGCGAATGCGGGTTGCCGAAACCCGTGCCCTCGGGCCCGTCGAGCCAGCGCAGCATCGCCTCGCGTGCCTCGGGCGCGAGCGGCGTGGTGGCCTGGTAATCGAGGTAGATCATCAACGCACCCTAACGGACTTCAAGCGGAACGCTCCGCAGCCAGCGCGTGCCAGGCGTCGGCGAACTTCTCCAGTTCCGAGCAGGTCGTGTTCCAGCCGACGCTGACGCGCACGGTGCGCTTTGCCAGGTCCTCGTCGATGCCGAACGCCTCCAGCGCGCGGCTGCGCCTGAGCGTGCCCGACGAGCAGGCGCTGCCGGCGGACACCGCAAAGCCCATCGCATCGAGGCGGATCAGCGCGGCGGCGGCGCTCAGCCGTTCGTGCGCCACGGCGATGATGTGCGAGCATTGCGGCCCCGGGCACAGCACTTCGCCGTCGTGCCGCAGCAGGTCCTTGAAGTCGTAGCGTTCGGGATAGGTGGTCGGCCAGTCGCCGATCGCGCCCGCTTCGAGCGCCGCGGCGAAGCCGAGCGCGCCGGGCAGGTTCTCGGTTCCCTGGCGGTAGCCGCGCTCGTGCCCGCCGATCGGCTCGAGCATGGCGTAGTCCCTGACCAGCAGGGCGCCGATGCCGATCGGCCCGCCGAGCTTGTGCGCCGAGACGACGATCATGTCGGCATCGGGCAGCGGCAGCTTGCCTGCCGACTGCGAGCAATCGGCGAGGAACAGGCCGCCCGCCTCGCGCGTCATCGCCACCGCGGGCGAACCTTCGTGGCGCAGCAGCACGGTGCCCGTCTCGGAGTTGATCGACTGGACCGCGACCACGGCGCGGCCCGGCCGGGCGAGCAGCTTCTCCAGCGCTTCGAGGTCGATCTGCGCCGAGCGATCCTCGCCCGGCGCGAGGGGGACGACCGCGGCATCGGGCGCGGTGCGGAACACGGCGTCGTGCTCGGCGGCCGAAGCGATCCGCCGCTCTACCTTCGCCCGTCCAAGGCCTATCGCCAGCGCCTCGCTCGCGCCCGAGGTGAAGATCACTTCGCCGTCCCAGCCGAGCGCGGCCGTCACCCGCGCCCGGGCGTCCTCCAGCGCCGCCCGCGCGGCGCGGCCCTCGGCATGCGGGCTCGACGGATTGGCCCAGGTCTCGAACCCGCGCTCCATCGCCTCGCGCGCCGCGGGGCGCAGCGGCGTGGTGGCGGCGTGATCCAGATAGATACGGCTCATCGCGCGGGAATTGCGAAAACTGGCACGAACCCTATATAGCCCCCCATGTTCCGGACGCCACCCGCGCGCCCCTCCCACCTTGAAGAGTTACGCCACATGCCGTCCGTGATCTTTCCCGGCCCCGAAGGCCGTCTCGAAGGCCGTTTTGCCCCCGCGCCGCGTCCGCGCGCGCCGGTGGCGATGATCCTCCACCCGCACTCGCAGGGGGGCGGGACGATGAACGACCGCATCGTCCAGCGGCTATACAAGACTTTCGTCGACCGCGGCTTCGCCACGCTGCGCTTCAACTTCCGCGGCGTCGGCCGCAGCCAGGGCAGCTTCGACAACGGCATAGGCGAGCTCAGCGACGCCGCTTCGGCGCTCGACTGGGTGCAGACGATCCATCCCGAGGCGCAGACCACCTGGGTCGCAGGGGTCAGCTTCGGCGCGCTGATCGGCATGCAGCTGCTGATGCGCCGGCCGGAGATCCGCGGCTTCATCTCGATCGCCCCGCCGGCGAACATGTACGACTTCTCGTTCCTCGCCCCGTGCCCGGCGAGCGGCATCTTCATCCAGGGCGCGGCGGACACCGTCGTGCAGCCGAACTCGGTGGTCAAGCTGGTCGAGAAGCTGCGCACGCAGAAGCACATCACGATCCACCACGAGGAAATCCCGCGGGCCAACCACTTCTTCGAGAACGAAATCGAGGACCTGATGAAGTCGGTCGACAACTACCTCGACTTCCGGCTCGACCCGAGCTGCCCGATCCGCTGAGCTGACGCCCGTGCAACGGTCCGGCAGATGACCCTTGCATATGGCTGCGTTCATATTGTAATGTTACATCATTACACATGATCGCCCTCACCGCCCGCAGGGCGATCCGGCAAGGAGAGGAGCGAGCCTATGTCTTACCTGAGCCAGCACCAGGACCCGAGGCGGCGCATCGGCGGCCTCGTCGGGACCATCGCGATCAACGCCACGATCGGCATCCTGGTCGTCACCGGCCTCAGGTTCAGCGGCATGGTCACCCAGCGCGAATACCTGCCGACCTTCGACGTCCCGACGCCCGCTCCGCCGCCGCCGGATCCGGAGCCGACGCCGACCGCTGCGGCCGAGCCGCCGTTCGTCGCCCCGCTGCCGCCCTTGCCGCTGCCGCCGCAGCCCGGCCCGAAGGTCGTCGAGCTCGACCTCGATCACATCATTCCCGAGGTGATCCCGCGGCCCGACCCGGGGCCATCGTACGTGCCGACGCCGCGCCCGGCGCCGAGCTTCACCCCGAAGGCTGCCCGCCCGAGCAACAACTCTGCCGGGTGGATCACGACCGACGACTATCCGCGCGCCTCGCTGGTCGAAGGCCACGAAGGCACTGCGCGCTATCGCGTGGTGGTCGGCACCAACGGCCGCGTCTCGAGCTGCGAGGTCACCTCGCCGACCGGCGATGCCCGGCTCGACGAGGCGACCTGCAGGTTCATCGTCCGCCGGGCCCGCTTCGAGGCGGCGACCGACGAGACCGGGGCCAAAGTGCTCGGCACCTACAGCGGCATGGTGCGCTGGCAGATCCCGGACTAGTCGTCGGTCTCTGCCGCGACGCTGAAGGTGGCGTCCTGCGGCTCCGGCAATTGCAGCACGGCCGGCGTCAACGCGGGATCGGACGTCGCGGGCAGTGCAGCCTCGGCCGGCAGCTCCGGCGCTAGCGCCAGGTCACCGGCGTCCCGTTCGGGTGTCATGACCGTCGTGGCCTCGGCCGGCCGTTGCCGCACCATCGCCAGGGCCGCGGTCGCCGCGTCGGACTTGCGGTCGATCTTCTCCCAGTCATCCACGGTATAGCCGTACTCGCCGAGGCAGGCGGTCATCGCCCGCTTGAACTTGCGCTCGTTGCCGCTGCGGATCATCCGCGAGACACCGAAGCCGGCCAGCAGGCCGATGCCCGGTATCGCCGCCGAGGCAATCATCCCGGCGCCGCTGAAGCCCACCGCGCTCACTGAGGCGACCGAGACGGCCGCGCCACCAAGCGCGCCGGCCCCGGATGCCCCGACCGTCATCGCGGCCTCCCTGAAGTCCGAGCGCCGCCCTTGCGCCACCAGCGAGCTGCAGGTCCGGTAATCCGTCTCGAAGGCGGCCAGCTCCGCGGACGGAACCGCCACCTGCGCGGCGAAGTTGCGCGGCCGCGTGGAACAGCCTGACAGCGTGGCGGCCATCATCAGGCCGCAGATCGTCTTGTTGACGTGCATGGTACTTCTCCCCGTATGCAGCCCCTGTGCTGCACTTGCGGGATGCCCGGCCGGCACCGTTGCGCGCAGGCGTTGCGCCGCGCACCGCGCGCTGCACCTCGGTTGCATTCGGTTGCAGAATGATGCGCGGGCGATAAGCTGCGGCGATGCGTCCGGTTGCCGACCTGCCCGCGAAGATGACGATGGTTCTGGCCGGGCTTTCGCTGAGCCGCGTCGCGGTGGCGCACCGGCTGGGCGTGGACAAGTCGGTGGTCGGCCGGTGGCTCGCCGGCACGGTCCACCCCAGCGAGCACAACCTCGCGCGGCTGAGCCAGGTCGTGGCCGAGGCGCTGCCGGGCTTCTCGCTCGCCGACTGGGACGAGGACATCGCCGCGATGGCGCACCGTCACGAGCTGACGCTGCCCGGAGCCCACGCCGTGCCCGCCTCGCCGGGGAATGGCTCGCTCGGCGCGTTCCTCGAGACGGCCCGGTTCGAGCTGGAGGCCCACGCCGGGCCCTACGAGGGGTTCTGGCGCACCTCGCGCCCGTCGCTGCTGATGAACGACGAGATCTTCCACGACTACGGCCTCATCCGCCGGCGGGACGACGGCCTGGTCGAAGTGCGGATGGGCGGCTCCGGGCTCGATTTCAGCGGCTACCTGTTCCCGGTCTCGGGCAACGTGTTCGTGTCGCTGTTCGACCCGCTCGGCCGCTCGCCGCTGACCGTCCTGTGCCGCGGGGTCGCGCTGCCGCGGGCGATGGTGCTCGACGGCCTGCTGATGCTCGCCGCGCTCGATTCGGACCGCACGCCGGTCGCCATGCCGATCCTCGTCGAGCGCGTCGGCGACCTTGCCGGCGACGAGACGGCGGACCTCGCGGCCTACCGGGCGATGCTCGACGAGCGGCCCAAGCCGCAGGAGCCGCTGGCGGAGGCGGCGATCAGGGAGCGGCTGTTTCGCGGCCCGTTCCTGACCGTCGCCGGCGCCGCCAGCCTGTCGCGCGGCAGCACCGGCCAGGGGCTCAAGGGCTAGGGCTGCGCGGCGCGCTCGAGCGGCGCGGTGCCGCTGCTGTCGGGCACCGTCCAGATCAGCACGTTGGCGATCATTACCGCCGCCAGCACCAGCATCAGCCCGGCCTGCCTGCGCGCGCCGCGCCGCCACTGGAACACCGCCCCGGCGATCAGCGCGACCGCCGTCAGCATCACGAGCGAAAGAATCAGGTCCACCCGTCGCCGGTATGCAATTTCGTGCGTTCAGCATAGGCCCCCGGGACAGGAGGGCTGAACCGAAAGGAACGACGATGGGTATCTTCAGCTCGATCCGCAATGCGATCTTCGGCCACAAGGATGAACACGCCGCGGCCGCGCAGCCGGCCACCGCAGGCGCCGCCGCCCCGGCAGCGCCCCGCTCCGCCCCGCAGCCCGAGGTGCTCGAGCCAGTCGACGTCGCCCAGCGGCTCGACGCGATGCCGGGAGCGGACAACCTCAACTGGCGCAGCTCGATCGTCGACCTGCTCAAGCTGGTCGGGGTCGAGTCGAGCTACGAAAACCGCAAGGAGCTCGCCCACGAGCTCGGCAATGCCGGCTATTCGGGCTCGGCCGAGGACAATATCCTGCTTCACCGTCAGACGATGCAGGCGCTCGCCAAGCACGGCGGCAAGGTGCCGGCCGAATTTCTCGACTGACACGGTTTGACAGCCCGGCATGGGGCGGCAAAGGTCGCCCCATGCCGATCTCATTCGAAACCATCACCCGCCGCCAGGCGCTCGCCGGATTCGGCGCATCCGCCTCGCTACTCGCCCTGCCCGGCTGCGTCACGCGGCCGGCCGCGCCCGCCGATCCGGCCGCGCTGCTCGACGAGATCGCCTACAACCTCCTCGCGCACGAGCCCGACCGGGCGACCACGCTCGGGGTCGACGTCGGCCCCTACGCCGCGCTGCGCGGCAAGCTGGAGGATGCCACGCCCGCAGGCCAGCAGGCCTATGCGGCGACGCTGCGCGCCGACCTGACGCGCGCGCGGGCGGTCGATGCCTCGGCGCTCGATCCCGCGACGCGGACCAGCTTCGAGGTGGTCGAGAGCGCCTACGCCACCGCGCTCGACGGCTTCGCCCTGCCCTACGGCGACGTCGCGGTCGGCTCGTGGAGGAACGCGCCCTACGTCGTGATCCAGAACGTCGGCGGCTACCTCGACTTTCCGCGCTACCTCGATTCCGACCACCCGGTGCGCGACGCCGCCGACGCCGAAGCCTACCTGTCGCGCCTCGGGCAGATCCCCGCCGCGTTCGACGGCGAGCTCGAACGGATCCGCGCGGCCGCCGGGATCGGCGTGGTCCCGCCCGACTTCCTGCTCGCCAAGGCGATCCCGCAGATGGAGGCCTCGCTGGCCGACGCGCGCACCGGCGGGGCGCTGGTCGAATCGCTCGTCCGGCGCGCGGCGCAGGCGAACATCCCGGGCGAGTGGGCGGCGCGCGCCCGCGCCGTCGTCGCCGGGCCGGTCGCCGCGGCGCTCGAACGGCAGCTCGCCGAGCTCAAGAGGCAGCGCGCGCTCGCCAGGAGCGAGCCGGGGATGTGGGCGCAGCCGCGCGGCGACGAGTGGTACGCCTGGGCGCTGCGCGCCAGCACCACCACGCGCATGACGCCCGACGAGATCCACGCCATGGGGCTCGCCCAGTTCGACGAGATCCACGCGCGGATGGACGCCATCCTGCAGGGCCTCGGCTACGGCCGCGGCTCGGTCGGCGAGCGGATGACCGCGCTCGCCGAGGACCCGCGCTTCAAGTTCGCCGAGGGCGATGCCGGGCGCGCCGAGATCATGCAGTTCATCCAGCAGCGCATCGCCTGGATCAGGGCGCAGATGCCGCGCGCCTTCACCACGCAGGTGCGCGCCAATCTGGAAGTCCGCCGCCTGCCCCCGGCCGAGGAGCCGGGCGCGCCGACCGCCTACGGCGGCTCGGGCTCGAAGGACGGCAGCATTCCCGGCAAGTTCTGGATCAACCTGCGCACCACCGACCTGCACCGCACCTACACGCTGCCGACGCTGGTCCACCACGAGGCCATCCCCGGCCACGTGTGGGAAGGCGATTTCTCCAACCAGCTGCCGCTGATCCGCTCGGTGCTCGCGTTCAACGCCTTCTCCGAAGGCTGGGCGCTCTACGCCGAGCAGCTCGCCGACGAGCTCGGGGCCTACGACGACAACCCGGCCTGGCGGCTCGGCTACCTGCAGGACCAGGCGTTCCGCGCCGCGCGGCTGGTGGTCGACACCGGCCTCCACCACAAGCGCTGGACCCGCCAGCAGGGCGTCGACTTCTTCGTCCAGCGCAACGGCGACAACCCCGAGGACGTCGCCAGCGAAGTCGACCGCTACTGCTCGTGGCCCGGGCAGGCGTGCGGCTACAAGGTCGGTCACAGCGAGATCGTCCGCCAGCGCGACCGCGCCCGCCAGGCGCTCGGCCCGCGCTACGACCTGCGCGCGTTCGACGACGCCGTGGTCAGGGGCGGCAATGCCCCGCTCGACGTGCTGGCGCGCACCGTCGACCGCTACATCGCCGGGGCGGCAGCCTAGCCGGCCCGCTCAGCTCTTGCCGAACAGGCCCTTGGCCATGCCGGCGATGTCGTCGAGCGGATTGCCGTCGCCGTCGCGATCGAGCTGCTTGAACACGCTGGCGGCCTGCGGATGGTCCTTGAGCAGGTCGGCGAAGCGGCCGAGCGAGCCTTCGCCGCCGATCTGCTCGACGATCCGGCTCAGCGTGCCGCTGTCGAGCCCGGTCCTGGCCGCGGCCGTGGAGACCGTGTCGCCGGGTTCGTGATGCGCGGCGCCGAGCGCGGCGACGGCCTTCTCCGCCATGGCGGGATCGATGCCCACCTTGGCCGCGAGGTTGGCGATGTCGGCCGGCGCGCCGGCCTGGCCGAGAATGCTGTCGAGAAGACCCATGACGATTGGCTCCCTGTGCTGTCGGGCCTCGCATCATGCCTGCGGCATTTGACCAAACCAAGGCAGGCGCGACGCCGCGCCCGCCGGCCCGTTCAGGCCGCGTGGGCGGTGGGGCCGGTGGTCACTTGCAGGAACTGCGGCTTGCTCGGCTGCGCGCCGGCGGTCAGCGACAGCGGATAGTTGCCCGGCGGCAGCGCGCCGAGCGGCATGCCCGCGGCGGCCAGCGCGTAAGGCGACACCCGGTGGCGCGTGCACAGCCCGCCCGCCCCGTCGCTGACCAGCGGCGTCTCGAACTCGACCGCGATCATCGCGTCTTCCGAGCGTTGGACGGTGCACACCGCGAGCTGGCCTTCGCCGAGGTCGAGCACCAGCCCGGTGCCGTCGGGCACGCCCAGCAGCCCGTCGATCATCGCGCCGGTCGTCGACAGGTTGCGCATCACCGCCTCGTAGCGGTGATCGTCGTGGATCACGCCGATGCGGCGGAACACCGAGCGCCGCTCGGGCCGGTGCTTGTCCGGGCCGCTCGGCTCGATGCGCATCTCGCCCGAAGCCATCCGCTCGGCGATCTCCTCGCGCGGCAGCGCCTTGGAGTAGATCCACCCCTGGATGTACTTGGCCCCCTTGGAGCAGACGAGGTTGAACTGGTCGAACGCCTCGACCCCCTCGACCGTGGTCTCCATGCCGAGCGCTTCCGACAGGCCGATGATCGCGGTGATGATCTTGGCGCTGTTCTGGTCCTTCTGGGTGCACGAATCGACGAAGCTCTTGTCGACCTTGAGCTTGTCGAACGGCGCCGAGCGCAAGTAGCTGAGCGACGAATAGCCGGTGCCGAAGTCGTCGAGCGCCAGCCGCACGCCCAGTTCCTTGAGCGCGCGGAAGGTCCGGTCGGTCTGCTCGCTGTCGCCCATGAACACGCTCTCGGTCAGCTCGAGCTCGAGCCGGTCGGGGCTGAGGCCGGTCGCGGCGAGCGCGTTGGTGACCGTGGCGACGAAGCTGGTGTTGTTGAACTGCACCGCCGAGACGTTGATCGCCACCCGCACCGTGTCCGGCCACGTCGCCACGTCCTCGCACGCCCGCCGCAGCGCCCATTCGCCGAGCAGGTTGATGAGGTTCGATTCCTCGGCCGCGGGAATGAAGATGTTCGGCGCGACGTTGCCGCGCTCTGGATGCTCCCAGCGCATCAGCCCTTCGAAGCCGACGACGACGTGGTCCTTGGTGCGCACCACCGGCTGATAGTGCAGCTGCAGCTGGTCGGTGGCGAGCGCCTCGCGCAGGTCGTCGAGCAGCAGGCGGCGTTCCTCCTCCTCGTCCTTGAGGTCGGAGGAATAGAACCGGAACTGCCCGCGCCCGCCGTTCTTGGCGGCGTAGAGCGCAAGGTCCGAGGCGCGGGTGATCTCGTCCTTCTCGATCCCGTCGTAGGGCGCGATGGCGATGCCGACGCTGGTGCCGATGATCGCCCGCTTGCCGTCGATCGGATAGGGCTGCGAGATGATCTGGATGATCTTCTCGGCCAGCTCGCCGAGCTTCCCGCGGTCGTCGACGTCGGGCAGGATGACCTGGAACTCGTCGCCGCCGAGGCGGCCGATCTCGCCGCGGTCGCCGACGATCGAGCGCAGCCGCTCGCCGACCTGGATCAGCAGGTCGTCGCCGGCCTGGTGGCCCATCGTGTCGTTGACGTACTTGAAGCGGTCGAGGTCGAGCATCATCAGCGCGCAGGCGCGCCGGGCGGACTTGAACGCCGAGAGGATCGATTCGAGCCGCCGGTTCATGCGGTGGCGGTTGGCGAGCCCGGTCAGCGCGTCGTACTCGGCCATGCGCGAATCCATGACCTTGCGCTCGTATTCGACGGTCACGTCCTTGGCGCTGCCGCGATAGCCGTGGAACTTGCCGGCCTTGTCGAACTTGGGGTGGCCCGAGATCGACCACCAGGTCGAGCGGCTGAGCGCCTTGGACTTGTCGAGCACCACCCGCACCGTCAGGTCACGGATCTTGCTGCGGGCGTTGATCTGGAAGTTGAGCGGACGGTCGCTGCGCTCGTCGGGGTTGTCGGGGTCGGTCTCGAACAGCGACACCAGCGGCTGCCCGAGCATCTCGGCGACCGGGCGGCCGAGCTTCTCGGTCGCGGTTTCCGACAGGTAGATCATCCGGCAGTCGGCGTCGGTGGCCCAGATCCAGCCGATCCCCGCCTGCTCGAAATCGTCGAGCACCTGCAGCCGGCGGCCGGCATCGCCGGGGGCGATGACCGCCGGATCGTAGGCCCCGGCGTCCGCCTCGTCGGAGTCCTGGCCGTAGCCGGTAAGTCCCTTCAGAATGCTTCGCACTGCCATTGCTCGCCTGTTCTCGAGAGCGCTTTTTTCCCGCCGGCGATGGGTAAGGCAGCTTGGTTTATTTCCCGTTTACGCCGGGGCAGGCGGGGCGCGCGTGCGAAATCGGCGACTTGGCGGTTCTTGGGCAGGGTTAGGGGCGAAGCCAGCGGTCACTCCCGGACCCGATCGCGTGCTCGCCTTACCGGCTTTTCACTTGACTTGTAGGATTTTGTTCTATCTTTGTTCTGCCGCTTTGTCGGGAGAGCGGCCGTGCCAGAGAACGTTCCTGAAGCCGGGATCAAGTCCGCCGAAAGGCTGGCGTTCGAGTTCTACTTGCGCACCGGCAGGCGGCTGATCGGCGCGGCGCCCACCGAGCGCAAGTTCAACCCCTACCATGACCCGCGCAATGGCCAGTTCACCTTTGCGCCGGGCGGCCCGCGCTCTCTAGCGGACGCAGTCTTTTCGGATCGACAGGGCATCTGGAAACCGAGGGGCAAACCCACGGCGCGCGACGCCTTCATATCACCCCAAGGGGACTCGCCATCGTCCGCCCCCGAAGTTAGCGTCGGGAGTCCGAGCTCCGCGGCACACTCACCGGTGACGCTGCAAATGGCACGGGGCGCGCGCAACCCGCGCGCCAGGATGGGCGGCAATGGCGGTCCGCCACTCGATCCGCTCGTTATTGAGCAGGTATTTCCGAATCTGCGCAAGGCTGCCGCTGGGTCAATTGTCGCCTCCGTCGACGACTTCCTCGACTTAACCGGGCCGGCACGAGCCGTGTCAGCTGACTTGCACCACGCCGAAGTCGTGAAGCTGATCCGACAGATCCAGACTGTCGATCCCGGCTACCGTTTCGAATCACTGGGACAGCCCCGAACCCTGGAGGGAATGGCAAACGAGATCAGGAAACTTCGTCTCGACAGGGCCTTGGTCCACTATCGCGTGCGCGACGAAATCAGGCCTCTCCAGGTTCAGGTGGCTCGGATCATGCAGGAAAGAGCCGATTCAGCATACGCCGATGCCGTTGCGCGCTATGAAGCGGGCCAACTTGCACCTCGCCTCTCTCGAGAAGAGGCGATCGGAAATTACATCGATGGAACGGTCAGGGCGGACCTTCGAAGCGTCTTCAGCGTCCATCGGGTAGATACTTCACGCGGACGACCCGTTCGGGTGGTCGGCCGGGAATATGATACCTCCGGCAACGACCGAACCTATCGCATTCCCGATGCTCGTGTGGGGAATATCGCTTTCGACGTGACGCTGAGCCGCAAGACATTGGCCACGGCCCAGGTTCGGGGCTTCTTCAATGCCGACTTCAAGCCGGACGTCGTAGTCATCATCCGGCCCACGCAACTAGGGGCAGGCAACACCTATGCTATAAAGAAGCCGAGGTAACGAGATGGACCGCGTGAAAGTGCATTATGTCCCGCAAGGGATAGGCGAGATACAGGATCACCTGTCGATGATGATGCTCTCCTCGCCGCAGTTCGAGGACAGGACCGGTCTTCTGCCGGGCCGGAGTATCGACACCGTTTTTGCAGAGCTCGACGATGGCCTGAAAGGCATTCGTAAGAAGCTCGGCGAGGAAAGTTATCTGAGGCTCGCTGAACTCTCCGCCCAAATGCGCACACATTTCGAGGCCGATCCGGAGGACAGGACCTCGGACAGTATCAAGGGCCGTGATTGCATCGCGGAGATGAAGGATATCCTCCGCGCAAAAGGCCGCGGAAAGCCAGCAGGCGTGCCTTCGGAAGTCGGGAACGGCCCGAGCCTTGCGAAGCCCCGCTAGTTGTGACCCTGCGCCCGGCGAGCGTTAGGCATCGCAACCTGCTGAGAAGCTTGTGAATATCGGTACTCGCGCGCGTCTCGACGAGGGTCACAGGGTGAGAACTTCGTGACCCTGGCCAGAGTCAGGCATCCCGCGTCGGGGTGGCGCATTCCTTCCACGACCTGTCGCCCGGTCGCGTTGCCGCTGTTCTTGCGTAGTTTCAGGCGCTTGCGCGCCGCCCTGCCGGGCGACGCGGTGTCGCCATTGTCGCCCTAGGCCGCCGCCGGCGCCGCCTTGCGCACGCTTTCGTCGACGTGCGCCTCGAACTGGGCGAAGTTGTCGACGAACAGCTGGACCAGCTTCTGCGCGGTGCGGTCGTAGTCGTCCTTGTCGGCCCAGGTCGAGCGCGGGTCGAGGATCGCGCTGTCGACGCCGGTGTGGGCGAGGCTGGCCACCGCCACCGGCACGTCGAAGCCGAAGTTCGGGTCCTTGCGGAACTCGGCGTCGCCGAGCGTGCCGTCGAGCGCGGCGTTGAGCAGCGCGCGGGTGGCCTTGATCGGCATCCGCTTGCCGGTGCCGTACTTGCCGCCGGTCCAGCCGGTGTTGAGCAGCCAGCACTGCACCCCGCCCTCGGCGATCCGCTCCTTGAGCAGGTTGCCGTAGACCGAGGGATGGCGCGGCATGAACGGCGCGCCGAAGCAGGTGCTGAAGGTCGCCTCGGGCTCGGTCACGCCGATCTCGGTGCCGGCGACCTTGGCGGTGTAGCCCGACAGGAAGTGGTACATTGCCTGGTCGGGGGTCAGCCGGGCGATCGGCGGCAGCACGCCGAACGCGTCGGCGGTCAGCATGACCACGTTGGCGGGCACCGGGCCGAGGTTGGCCTTCGAGGTGTTGGGGATGAAGTCGATCGGATAGGCGCCGCGGCTGTTCTCGGCGAGCGAGGCGTCGTCGAAGTCGAGCTCGCGCGTCTCGGGGTCCATCACCACGTTCTCGAGCACCGTGCCGAACATCTTGGTGGTGGCGAAGATCTCGGGCTCGGCCTCGGGCGAGAGGCGGATCATCTTGGCGTAGCAGCCGCCCTCGAAGTTGAACACGGCGGTGTCCGACCAGCCGTGCTCGTCGTCGCCGATCAGGGTCCGGCTGGCGTCGGCCGAAAGCGTGGTCTTGCCGGTGCCCGAGAGGCCGAAGAACACCGCAGTGCGGCCGTCGGGGCCGATGTTGGCCGAGCAGTGCATCGGCATCACGCCCTTCACGGGCAGCAGGTAGTTGAGGATGCCGAACACGCTCTTCTTCATTTCGCCGGCGTACTTGGTGCCGCCGATCAGGATCAGCTTCTCGCTCAGGTTGACCGCGATCACCGTCTCGCTGCGGCAGCCGTGGCGCGCGGGGTCGGCGCGGAAGCTCGGCAGGTCGATGATCGTGTACTCGGGCGCGAAGTGGGCGAGGTCGTGCGCGTTGGGGCGCACCAGCAGCGTGCGGATGAACAGGCTGTGCCAGGCGAGTTCGGTGATCACCCGCACGTTGACGCGGTGCTCGGGCTGCGAGCCGCCGAACAGGTCGGCGACGTAGAGCGTGTCCTTGCCGGCGAGCGCGGCGAGGAAGTCGGCCTTGAGGTTGGCGAAGTGCTCGGGGGTCATCGGCACGTTGACCTTGCCCCACCACACCGTGTTCTCGGTCTCGGCGTCGCGGACGATGAACTTGTCCCTGGCGCTGCGGCCGGTGTGCCGGCCGGTCTCGACCACCAGCGGGCCGTGCCTGGCCAGCAGGCCCTCGCCGCGGCGCACCGCGTCCTCGACCAGCGCGGCGGTGCCGAGGTTGGCCCGGATCGTCGCTCCGGTCTCGATGCCCTGGCGCGAAAGCGGAACGGAAAGCGAAGCGGTCACTGCAAGTATCTCCCAAGAAAGGCGAAAGCCGTCCGCCCGATGCCGGGCGGCAGGCCCTTTTTTCGAGCGAATAGTCGGCCCGGGTGCTGTCGTCAAACCGACCGCGGCCGGCGCGTCTCCGCCGCCTCCAATTGTCTCGCGAGGGTTAACGCGTTACGGCTCCGCCGATGAACGCGCGCAAGGATCGGAAGCAGTGATGGCGGAAGCCGGCTCCGCGCCCGCCGCCACGGCGGAGCGCCAGCGCAGCATCGCGCTGGTCGACGACGACCGCAACATCCTGACCACGCTGTCGATCGCGCTGCAGGCCGAGGGCTACGCCACGCGGGTCTATTCGGACGGCGAAGCCGCGCTGAAGGCCCTTAGCGAGAACCCGCCCGACCTTGCCGTGTTCGACATCAAGATGCCGCGGATGGACGGGATGGAACTGCTGCGCCGGCTGCGCGAGCAATCGAACCTGCCGGTGATCTTCCTCACCAGCAAGGACGAGGAGCAGGACGAAGCCGCCGGCCTCGCGATGGGCGCCGACGACTACATCTCCAAGCCCTTCAGCCAGCGCCTGCTGCTGGCGCGGATCGGCGCGATCCTGCGGCGTGCGGGGCCTGGCGGCACGGCCGACGGCGGCGGCGAGCAGGCCGGGTTTGGCGATCCCGGCCCGGTGATCGAGCGCGGACGGCTGCTGATGGACCCGGCGCGGCATCGGGTGACCTGGGGCGGGCGGCTGGTTTCGCTCACCGTCACCGAGTTCCTGATCCTCGAGGCGCTGGCCCAGCGGCCCGGCGTCATCAAGAGCCGCAACCAGCTGATGGACGCCGCCTATCCCGACGACGTGTTCGTCGACGACCGCACGGTCGACAGCCACATCAAGCGCCTGCGCCGCAAGTTCCGCGCCGCCGACCCGGAGTTCGACGCGATCGAAACGCTCTACGGGGCCGGCTACAGCTTCTCCGATGGCTGACGAGGAGCGCGCCGGCCGTTTCGCCCGGCTTGCCTTCCCGGCCAACACCTCGCTCACGGCGCGCATCCTGGCGGTCAACCTGATCCCGCTGATGCTGCTCGCGGGCAGCCTGTTCTTCCTCGATTCGTACCGGCGCCAATTGCTCGACGAGCGCTTCAAGCTCGCCCGCATCGAGGCGCAGATCACCGCCGAGGCGCTCGCCGGAGCGACCCGGGAGCGGCAGGAGGCGCTGCTGATCCAGATCGGCAAGGAACAGCACATGCGCCTGCGGATGTACGATGCCGAGGGTCATCTGTGGGCCGACAGCTTCAAGCTCGACAAGCCCGCGTTCGAGCTCGGCGATCCGGTCGCCGCGCCGTTCCCGCAGGATTTCGCGCGCGGTCTCGACCGGGTGGTCGATTTTCTCGTCGGCGCGAGCGCGCCGCCCGATTATCTCGAGCCGGCCGAGCAGGACGCCAATGCCTGGCCCGAGCTGGTCCGGGCGCGCGAGCAGGGGCTGACCCAGATCGAGCTGCGGCGCGCGCCCGACCGGACGCCGGTCATCACCGCGGCGGCGCCGGTCGGGCTGCGGGGCGCCACCTTGCTTACCACCCGCAACGCCGGCGACATCACCCAGGCCGTTCGCGATGCGCGCACCTCGCTGCTGACCATGATCGCGCTCGCGCTCGCCGTGTCGACCGTGCTGTCGCTGTACCTCGCGCGCACGATCATCGACCCGCTGCGCCGGCTCGGCCGCGCCGCAGTGCGCGTGCGCCAGGGCCGCGAGCGCGAGGTCGAGGTGCCGCGGATGCAGGAGCGCGGCGACGAGATCGCCGTGCTGGCGCGCGCCGTGTCGGACATGACCAGCGCGCTGCGCCTGCGGATCGACGCCGTGGAGACCTTTGCCGCCGACGTCGCGCACGAGATCAAGAACCCGCTGGCCTCGCTGCGCAGCGCGCTCGAGTCCTTGCCCAAGGTGCGCGACGACGCCCTGCGCGGCCAGCTGAGCGAGATCGCCGCGCACGATGTCCGGCGGATCGACCGGCTGGTCACCGAGATCGCCGAAGCCAGCCGGATCGACGCGGAGTTGAGCCGGGCAACGTTCGAATCGATCGACCTTGCCGCGCTGATCGAGAATGTCGCCGCGGCGCGCGAGAACCGCGGCCTCAATGCGGGGCGCACAGTGACCGTGGCGCGCGAAGGCCCGCCAGCGCTCGTGCTCGGCGTGCCGCTGCGGATCGAGCGCATCGTCGACAACCTGCTCGACAATGCGGTGTCGTTCTCGCCCGAGAACGGTCCGATCGACGTCACGGTCCGGCGCGCCGGCGCGCGAGTACAGGCGCTGGTCTGCGACCAGGGACCCGGCATCGCCGAGAGCGAGCGCGAGAAGGTGTTCGCCCGGTTCCATTCGGTGCGCCCCGAGGCCGAGGGCTTCGGCGATCACAGCGGCCTTGGCCTGGCCATCGCCCGCACCATCGCCGAAGCGCACGACGGCACCCTCGCCGTCATCGACCGGCCCGACGGCGCGCGCGGCGCCTGCCTGCTGCTCGAGCTGCCCGCGGCATGAGCGCGCTGCCGCACCAGGCGACGGGGGTCGCCCTCGGCGGCCGCGGCGTGCTGATCGAAGGCCCGCCGGGCAGCGGCAAATCGAGCCTCGCCCTGGCGTTGATCGACCGCGGCGCCGTGCTGGTCGGCGACGACGGCGTGATGCTCGAGCTGCGCGACGGACGGGTGTGGGCGCTGCCGCCGCCGGCCATCGCCGGGCTGCTCGAAATCCGCAACGTCGGCCTGGTGCGTCTGCCGCCGACCGAGGCCAAAGTCGCGCTGGTCATTCGGCTCGATCGTTCGGCGCCGCGTCATGTCGAGCACGCCGGGGAATGCGAGCTGGCCGGCGCGCGGGTGCCGCTGATCGCCCTCTCGCCCGAGAGTTCCGTGCTCGCCCTGCGCGCCGAGTGGGCCCTCGCCCTTCATGGCATGGCCTGACCTCGCCCCTTCACATTTGGCAAGTCAGGCGGCACATCGGCATCGATGGCTACCGAATCTCTCGACGGCCGACAGCGCATCCTGCTCGTCACCGGCATGCTCGGCGCGGGCAAGACGACCGCGCTGCACGAGCTGGAGGACCTCGGCTGGGAAGCGATCGACAACTTCCCGATCCGCCTGCTCCAGCGGCTCATCGGTGCCGAGGCGGCCGAGCACTCGCTGGCGATCGGGTTCGATTGCCGTACCCGCGGGTTTGATCCGGCCGACGTGATCGAGCGCGCCAAGAAGCTCGACAGCCGCGAGGACATCGAGGTGACGACGCTGTTCCTCGATTGCGCGGGCCAGGAACTCGAGCGGCGCTACAACGAGACACGGCGGCGGCACACCCTTGCACAGGGCATGCCGCTGGCGGCCGGGATCGCGGCGGAGCGCGAACTGCTGGCCCCGCTGCGCGCCTGGTCCGACGTCCTGATCGACACCACGCACTATTCCGCCAACGATCTCCGGCAGCGGATCCGCGAACAGTTCGCGCCCACAGCGCCAGGGGAGATGACGGTCACCATCACCAGCTTCGGCTTTGCCCGCGGCATGCCGCCGGTGGCGGACCTGGTGTTCGACATGCGGTTCCTCGACAACCCGCACTGGATCGACGGCCTGCGCGATCTCACCGGGCTCGAGGCCGAAGTCGGCGAGCACATCGAGCGCGATCCGGGATTCGCCTCGGCCTTCGAGCATATCCACGGCCTGCTGGTCGAACTTCTTCCCCGCTACGCCGCGCAGGGGAAGAGCTACGTCAACATCGCCTTCGGCTGCACCGGCGGGCGCCACCGCTCGGTGTTCGTCGCCGAGCGAATGGCGGAGGCCTTGCGCGAGGCGGGGTTTTCGCCCACTGTGCTGCACCGCAATTTAGGGTCGCGCGCTGCCGAAATGATCGAAGGGCCGCATCAGCCGTGACCGCATCGCAATTCGAGCGGACGCCCGCCGCGTCCCATTTGTCGGCCCGCGACACGTGAGTTTCCACCCAACATGATCGGCATGATTCTGGTTACCCACGGCCGCCTGGCCGAGGAGTTTGTCAACGCGATGGAGCACGTGGTCGGCGAGCAGAGCCACATCGCCACCGTGTGCATCGGCCCGCACGACGACATGGAAGCGAGGCGCAAGGAGATTGCCCAGGCCATCAGGCGCGTCGATTCGGGCAGCGGCGCGGTCATCCTCACCGACCTGTTCGGCGGGACGCCTTCGAACCTCGCCATTTCGCTGCTCAAGCGCGGCAAGACCGAAGTGATCGCCGGCATCAACCTGCCGATGCTGATCCGGCTCGCCGGTGCGCGCAAGGACATGGACCTGGGCGCCGCCGCGGCTGCGGCGCGCGACGCCGGGCGCAACTACATAACAATCGCCTCCGAATTCCTCGGGCAAGAGGCATAACGGCAGGCTCAGCAGGGGGAGAGGCGGCTTTGGGCGAGGCCCGCCAGGAAGTCACCATCGTCAACAAGCGAGGGCTGCACGCCCGGGCCAGCGCGAAATTCGTCGCCGCGGTGGCGGGGATGGACGGCTGCCAGGTGCTTGTCGCCAAGGACGGCCACAGCGCCGCGGGCGGTTCGATCCTCGGCCTGATGATGCTCGGCGCGGCGTGCGGCGACACGGTCGAGCTGGCGGTCCGCGGCGAGAAGGCCGACGCACGGCTGGCCGAGCTGGTGGCGATGATCGAAGGTGGATTCGGAGAAGATTAGGGCCCTGCGCCAGCGTGCTTCGACAAGCTCCGGACGAGCGGATATCAGAGACGACAAACCCCGCTCGTGCTGAGCCTGTCGAAGCACGCTCGCAACCCCCGCAACCAGGTTTCGCCATGCGCCGCACGATCACCGGATTCTCCAACCCGACGGTCAAGTACCTGCGCTCACTGCGCGACAAGAAGCACCGCAAACGCGAGGGCAAGTTCCTCGCCGAAGGGCTGCGGCTGCTGACCGACGCGCGCGAGACGGGGCACTTACCCGAGATGCTGGTGATGACGGCAGGCCGCGACCCGCATCCGCTGCTCGCCGCGCTCGAGGCCGAGGTCGCCGGCGCCGGCGGCGAGATCGTCGAAACCAGCGCCGAGATCATGGCGCGCATCTCGGGCAAGGATAACCCCCAGGCGGTCGCCGGGGTGTTCGCCGAGTTCGACACCTCGCTCGCCGCGCTCGACCGCACCGCGGCGCCGATCTGGCTGGTGGCGCAGGCGCTGCGCGATCCGGGCAACCTTGGCACGATGCTGCGTACGGGAGACGCGGTCGGCGCCGGCGGGCTGATCCTCATCGACGACAGCGCCGATCCCTTCTCGGTCGAAGCGGTGCGTGCCAGCATGGGGGCGATCTTCACCCAGCGCGTGGCGCAAGCGCGGTGGGAGGCGTTCCTGCCCTGGCTGCGCTCGGGTCCGGGGCAACTCGTGGCCGCCTCGCTGCGCGACGCGGTGCCCTACCGCGACGCTCCCTACGCGGCCCCTTGCTTCATCCTCGTCGGCAACGAATCGCGCGGGCTGCCGGAGGAATACGAAGCCGCCTGCGACTTGCGCGTCACGATGCCGATGCGCGGCCGCGCCGACAGCCTCAATGCGGCCATCGCCGGAGCGGTGCTGGCCTACGAAGTGCTGGCGAAGCTGGTGCGCTAGTCGCCGGCGACGAAGCTGGTGATGCGCCAGTTGCCGTTGCGGCTGGAAGCGATCAGCCGGTAGTCGAGCAGGCTGCGCAGCTTGTCGGTGGCGATGAAGCCGACCGTCTTGTCACCCAGCTCGACGCGCTGGAATTCGCTTTCGGGATCCAGCGTCGCGATCTCGGCGATGTCCCACGAGACGCTCGCCAGCGGCCGGCTGTGCGCGTCGGGATCGGCCAGAACCGGCACGTTCTCGCCGGTCACCAGCATGCCCGAGACCGGATCGACCGTCGAAAGGTCCTGGTCGAAGAACCACGGAATCGTGATCCCTCCCTGTTCGTTGGCCGAGCAGCCGAGCGCCATCAGCTCGTCGAGCTCGTTCCACAGGTCCCACGACTTGTCGCCGAGCCGCTTGCGCAGCTCGGCCGTGCCGGTGCCACCGCCGAAGTCGAGCTTGATGTCGCTAGCGGCCAGCGCGACGAAGGCATCGGCATCGCGCGCCTTGACCGCGGCGGCCAGCTGGCGGCGGAACTCGTCGGCACCCTCGACCTTGGCGCAGCTATCCTGCGGCGCATAGCGCCCTTTCGCGATCGGCGAGGCGGACGCGGAGGGATCGACGATCTTCTCGGCCGTCTTGACGATCTCGTCGGCCGGCGCGTCCTGCTGGCTGCAGGCCGCGCACGCGAACAGCGCGAGCGAAGCGACAAATCCTTTCATCGGGCGCTTCGTGCATCCTCATCGTTCGCGCTGTCAACCAGACGAGGCTTCGGTGCGTCATCGGCATCGGCGTAACGCGGAGAGCTTTCGACGAGCGGCACCGCGTCGATCTCCGCCTTGCCGATTTCGATGTGCTTTTCGCGCAGCCGCCGGCCCGAAGAGAGTACGTTCCGCTCGAAGCTGCCGACGAAGTCGTTGTACTTGCGCACCGCCCGATCGAGACCGGCGCCGACCCCCTTCAGGTGATCGGCAGCAATGCGGAGCCGGTCGTAGAGCTCGGCTCCCATGCGGCCGATCTCGCGCGCCTCGTGCGCCAGCCCGTCCTGGCGCCAGACTTGCGCCACCGTGCGGCAGATCGCCACCAGGTTTGTCGGGCTCGCCAGCAGCACGCGCCGCTCGAACGCGAAGTCCCACAGCCGCGGATCGTGCTCGAGCGCGGCGGCGATGAAGTGCTCGCCGGGAACGAACATCAGCACGTAGTCGGGCGCTTCCTCGAACTGGCTCTGGTAGCTCTTGGCCCCGAGCGTCTGGATGTGATTGCGCATCGACGCGGCGTGGAGGTCGAGATGCCGCGCGCGCTCGGCATCGTCGGCGGCCTCGAAGGCTTCCTGGTACGCATTGAGTGAGACCTTGGCGTCGATCACCAGCAGCTTGTTGCCGGGAATTCGGACGATCGCATCAGGACGCAGCCGCCCCTCGTCGGTCTCCACCGAGTGCTCGGTGACGAAATCGGTGTGCTCGGCAAGGCCGCATTGTTCGAGCACGTTCCTCAGCTGCTGCTCGCCCCAGCGGCCGCGCGCCTTGGGCGCGTTACGCAGGCTGTTGCCGAGCTGCTGCGCGGCGGTGCGCACCGCCTCCTGCCCTTCGCGCATCGACTGGATGAGGCCAGTGAGCTGGCCGAACGCATCGACGCGCTGCCTCTCCAGCGTCTCCACCTGGTCCTCGTAGCGCTTGAGCCGCTGGTTGACCGGCTCGAGCAGCGCCGAAACCGCCTCCTTGTTGGCCTTCTCGGCGCTGCCGAACTTCTCCTCGGCGCGCTTGAGGAATTCGTCCTGCGCGCGCGACAGCACTTCCCCGCCCGCGGCCTTGAACTGCGCCAGCAGCTCCTCGCGCGCCTGGTTCAGTTGCGCGATCTGCTTGTCGAAGTTCTCGGCATTGGCGGTCAGCGTCGCGACCTCGATGCGCGCCTGGCCGAGCTCCGCGATGGCTTGCCTGAACTGTGCCTCGTTCGCCTTCGCCGCCTCGTCACGCTCGCCGTGCCGTGCCTTCCAGTCGGCCACCGGGCGCGAGCCCAGCAACCAGCCGGCCGCGAGGCCAGCGAGCAAGGCAACGATGACGAGTACGACGGCGAGCGGATCCACATGGCCTCCGGCGAGATGGAACGAAGCGCGAACCTATCGGGCCTTTGCCGGAGGCACAAGCGCCGCCCGCCAACATTCCCCCAACACCGGGTTAATCTGCCGCGAGAATCGGGCTTGAGCCGGGGCTCGTTTCGATTGTATGGGCCGCTTACTATTTCGTGGTCGCGAAAAATTCGCGCTTGCGAAATCTGCCAACCGGAAGAGGACGCCCATGGCCACCGACATCGAGATCGCCCGCCAAGCCAAGATGAAGCCGATCGGCGAAATCGCCACCCGCCTCGGCATCCCGGAGGAGGCGCTCGAGCCGTACGGCCGGACCAAAGCCAAGATCGCGATGGATTGGATCAACCAGCAGGCGAGCAAGCCCGACGGCAAGCTGGTCCTCGTGACCGCGATCAATCCCACTCCGGCCGGCGAAGGCAAGACCACCACTTCGGTCGGCCTGACCGACGGGCTCAACCGCATCGGCAAGAACGCGGCCGTGTGCCTGCGCGAACCGTCGCTTGGTCCGTCGTTCGGGATGAAGGGCGGCGCCGCCGGCGGCGGCTTTGCCCAGGTCGTACCGATGGAGGACATCAACCTCCACTTCACCGGCGACTTCCATGCCATCACCAGCGCTCACAACCTGCTGAGCGCGCTGATCGACAACCACGTCTACTGGGGCAACGCGCAGGACTTCGACACCCGCCGCATCACCTGGCGCCGCGTGCTCGACATGAACGACCGTGCGTTGCGCCAGATCGTGACCTCGCTGGGCGGTGTCGCCAACGGCTATCCGCGCGAGGCCGGCTTCGACATCACCGTTGCCAGCGAGATCATGGCCATCCTGTGCCTCGCCACCTCGATCGAGGACCTCGAGGAATCGATCGGCAACATCATCATCGGCTACCGCCGCGACAAGACCGCGGTGCGTGCGCGCGACATCAACGCCCACGGCGCGATGACCGTGCTGCTCAAGTCGGCGATCCAGCCGAACCTGGTGCAGACGCTGGAGAACAACCCGGCGTTCATCCACGGCGGCCCGTTCGCCAACATCGCCCACGGGTGCAACTCGGTCACCGCGACCAAGACCGCGCTTAAGCTGGCAGACTACGTCGTCACCGAAGCCGGCTTTGGCGCCGACCTCGGGGCTGAGAAATTCTTCGACATCAAGTGCCGCAAGGCCGGCCTGAAGCCTTCGGCCTGCGTGATCGTGGCCACCGTGCGCGCGCTCAAGATGAACGGCGGCGTCGCCAAGGCCGACCTCGGCAAGGAAGATGCGGGCGCGGTGAAGAAAGGCGTGGTCAACCTGCTGCGCCACATCGAGAACGTGCGCCAGTTCGGCGTGCCGGCGGTCGTCGCGATCAACCACTTCGTGACCGATACTGAAGCCGAACTCGCGGTGATCAAGGAAGCCGTAGCCGGCGTCGGGACCGAAGCCATCGTCTGCACGCACTGGGCGAACGGCGGCGCGGGCACGGAAGAACTCGCGAACAAGGTGGTCGAGATCGTCGAGAGCGGCGGCTCGCAGTTCGCCCCGCTCTACCCGTCGGAAATGCCGCTGTGGGAGAAGATCAACACCATCGCCACGCGCATCTACCGCGCCGACGAGGCGATCGCCGACAGCTCGGTGCGCAACCAGCTCCACCAGTGGGAAAAGGACGGCTTCGGCAGCCTGCCGATCTGCATGGCCAAGACGCAGTACAGCTTCACCACCGACCCGACCCAGCTCGGCGCGCCGACGCACCACACGGTGCCGGTGCGCGAGGTACGGCTCGCGGCCGGCGCCGGATTCATCGTCGCCATCTGCGGCGACATCATGACCATGCCGGGCTTGCCGAAGGTGCCAAGCGCCGAGCATATCCGGCTCGAGAACGGCCAGATCGAAGGGCTGTTCTAAGCGTTCCCTTGGACGGAAATGGAGGGGCCGCTCCGCTGGAGCGGCCCTTTTCTATTGCCGTTGCCGCGCGGCCATCTCGCGGCGCCATTCCTCGGCCGTCGGCATGACGGGATGGTCGACGCGGCGCAGGATCTTCCATGCGCCATCCTCGCGGATGAGCTCGTCCTCGTAGAACCCGGCCAGGGTTGGCGTCGGATGCCCGTCCGGCCCGCGCAGCACGAGCAGGTGACGAGAGCGGGCCGTTGCCCGGTCTCCATCGACGTCGACTTCGAAGTTGGAGACGAGATGGTAATTGTCGGTATTGACGAAGCCCGCGGGCGGCGTGCCGAACAGGCCGACCAGCATCGCCTCGATCTCCGCCCGGCCCCGGCGCACGGTATCGCCGGTCTGCCAGACGCCATCCTTCGCGAACAGGGCGGTGTAGCCCGCAAAGTCCAGCGCATCGAGCCGCGCGGCGTAGTCGGTGATCACTCGCTGGATGGCGAGCTGGTCCTCGGCGCGCCGCAACCGGCTTTCGAGCGCCGACACGGAGACCGGCGCGGCCGGCGGCCCCTGCCCTGCCACCGGCGGTTCGGCGGGGTCGCGATAAGGGATCGCGCCATAGGTCGTGCGCCGGGCGATCTTCCACTCCCCGCGTTCGCGCACGAACTCGTCAACGTAACGTCCGGCAAGCAGGGGCGTCGGCGCATTTTCCGGCGAGCGGGTCCAGAACAGGTACTTCGAGGTGACATGCGCGCGGTCACCGTCGATCTCGATCAAAGGGTTGGTCAGCATGTGAAAGTTGGCCTTGTTGACGAAGCCCGGCTCGGGTGCGCCGAGGTTGGCCTCCAGCATCCGGCGTATCGCGGCCGGGCCGGTGAAGCTGCCGAAGCCGCCGATCCAGACACCGTCCTGCGCGAACAGGCCGGCATAGGCAGCGTAGTCCCTGGCATCAAGAAATGCCCCGTACTCGATGAGGATGCGCCGGATCGCGGATTCGTCCTCCATCCGCTGGACGCGCTGCTCGAGCGTGAGGTCAACGGGCGCCGCGATTGCCGGCACGGGCCAGACAACCAGCAGCGCCGCAGCGATCGATCGTGTGAACATGATGGCCTCCCCCGACTCGTTGGTCGCGGAGAAGCTTAGCCGCTGGGGCGGCTATATCCGACTCAGGCTGCCTTGCGCAGCTTTTCGAGCTTCTTGAGCGCCATCGTGCGCTTGAGGCGCGACAGGTGGTCGATGAACAACACGCCTTCGAGGTGATCCATCTCGTGCTGGATGCAGGTCGCCAGCAGCCCTTCCATCGCTGCCTCGTGGACATTGCCGTCGAGGTCCTGCCAACGCACGCGGCAGTGGGCCGGGCGGTCGACGTCGGCGTAGATGTCGGGCACCGAGAGGCAGCCTTCCTGGTAAGTGTTGAAGTCCTCGCTCGGCTCGAGGATCTCGGGGTTCACGAACACCCGCGGTTCCTTCTTGGTCGGCTGGTGCGTGTGGTGATGATCGCCGTGCGCGGTGCAGACTTCAGGCTCCGCGTCGGGATCCTCGGGCTGCAGGTCCATCACCAGAACTCGCTGCGGCACGCCGACCTGGATCGCGGCGAGACCGATGCCGTTGGCGGCGTACATCGTCTCGAACATGTCGGCGACGAGCGACTTGAGCCCGTCGTCGAAAACGTCGACGGGCGCGGACACGGTCTTGAGCCGGGGATCCGGCACTTCGAGGATTTCGCGGATAGCCATGGCCGGCAAATAAGCATTTCGCGTCGTAACGACAAGTGAACGGGGCAGTCCGACGGAACGCGCTCCGGCGTGTGCCATTGGTCGGCTGAAGGAGAAGGACGATGCCCAGCAGCGACACAATCAGGAAACTCGAAACCGACTTCTGGCAATCGATGAAGGACAAGGACGCCGACAAGGCGATGACGATGATCGCCGACGAATGCCTGGTCACCGGACCGATGGGCGCGATGAAGATCGACCCGCAAAAGTACCGGGAGATGACCGCGGACGGAAAGTGGACGCTCGACCGATTCGAGCTGTCCGACGTCGATGTCATCTTCCCGGCCGAGGACACGGCGGTGATCGCCTACAAGGTCCACCAGACCGGAACGATGCGGGACGGGCCGATGGACCTGACCTGTGCCGATTCCACGACCTGGGTACGCGACGGCGACTCATGGAAGTGCGCACTGCACACCGAGACGATCCTCGAGAAAGCGGCCTGACCTAGTCGGCCGGACGGTTGAGAAACAGGCAGGCCAGCGCCAGCAGGCTGAGCGGCACCGCGATCGGCAGCCACCACTGCAGGAATTGCCAGTAGAGTTGCAGGGTCGGCGTGCCGGTCACCGGATCGACGTAGAGTCCGAGCGGGTTGCGGCTGGCCAGATCGGCCGACGTCCAGAGCGCGGGCAGCATCGAGGCGACCAGGGCAAACAGCCAACCGCCGACGATCCAGCCGCGTTTCACCCGACCGGTCTCCTTGCCCTCAGCGCCTGGGCCAGCGTGCCCTCGTCGAGGTAGTCGAGCTCGCCGCCGACCGGCAGGCCGTGGGCGAGCTGGGTGATGCGTACCGGGTAGGTCTCGAGCCGCTCGGCGATGTAGTGCGCGGTGGTCTGGCCCTCGAGCGTGGCGTTCATGGCGAGGACGACTTCGTCGATCCCGCCCGCGGCCACGCGCTCGATCAGCCTGCCGATCGCCAGGTCCTCCGGCCGCACGCCGTCCAGCGCGGAAAGCCGTCCGCCGAGCACATGGTAGCGCCCGGTGAACAGCCTGGCGCGGTCGAGCGCCCAGAGGTCGGCGACGTCCTCGACCACGCACAACTGGCGTGCGTCGCGTCGCGGATCGGCGCACACGCCGCACGGGTCCTGCGTGTCGACGTTGCCGCAGACACGGCATTCGACGAGCGTCTCGCGCACGCTCGCCAGCGCCTCGAGCAGCTGCACCAGCGCCGTCTCGCGCCGCTTGACCAGCCACAGCACCGCGCGCCGCGCCGAGCGCGGGCCGAGCCCCGGCAGCCGGGCCAGCGCACCGGCGAGCGCCTCGATCTCTTGCGATGCCATGGGCCGGGAGATAGGGCCAAGCCGCGCCGAGCGGAAGGGAGCCTATGCGCATCGTCTTCATGGGCACGCCCGAATTCTCGGTTCCGACGCTCGCCGCGCTCCACGAGGCGGGGCACGAACTGGTCGCAGCGTACACCCAGCCGCCCCGCCCCGCCGGACGCGGCAAGCAATTGCAGCCCTCGCCGGTCCACCGCTGGGCGGAGGAGCTCGGCATTCCCGTGCGCCATCCCGCAACGCTGCGCGACATGGAAGCGCAGGCCGACTTCCTCGCCCTCGAGCCCGACGTGGCGGTGGTCGTCGCCTATGGCCTGATGCTGCCCCGGCCGATCCTGGATGGGCCACCCAAGGGCTGCCTCAACGTCCACGCCAGCCTGCTGCCGCGCTGGCGCGGCGCGGCGCCGATCCAGCGGGCGATCCTTGCCGGCGACCACGTGACCGGCGTGACAATCATGCGCATGGAGCGCGGGCTCGATACCGGCCCGATGCTGGCCACCGCACGCGTGCCGGTCGAGGACAAGACCAGCGGCGAGCTCCACGCCGAGCTGGCCGAGATTGGCGCGCGGCTGATGATCGACACGCTCGCCCAGCTCGACCAGCTCAGGCCCGAGCCGCAGAGCGAGCTCGGCGCGACTTACGCCGCCAAGGTCGACAAGGCGGAAGCCCGGATCGACTGGAGCAAGCCCGCCGAGCTGATCGAGCGCGAGGTGCGCGCCTTCGCCCCCTTCCCCGGCTCGTGGTTCGAGCTCGACGGCGAACGCGTCAAGCTGCTCAAAGTGCATGTGATCGGCGTCAACGGCGCCGACGGCACGGTGCTCGACGACAACTTCACCATCGCCTGCGGTCAGGCCGCGATCCGCCCGGTCACGCTCCAGCGCGCCGGCAGGCCCGCCATGAGCGCCGAGGAGTTCCTGCGCGGCAAGCCGGTGCCGGTGGGGGCGGTGTTGCGGTGACCCGCTTCGCTCTTACGCTCGAGTTCGACGGCGGCCCGTTCATGGGCCTGCAGCGGCAGGATCATGGGCCTTCGGTGCAGGAGGCGGTCGAGCGCGCGGTGTTCGCGGTGACCGGCGAGCGGGCGACAATGCACAGCGCCGGGCGCACCGACAGCGGCGTGCACGCACTCGGCATGGTCAGCCACGTCGACATCGACAAGAAGCTCACGCCGTTCCGCCTGATGGAGGCGCTCAATGCGCGCCTGCGGCCCGATCCGATCGCCGTGCTGGCTTGTGAGACGAAGCCCGAAGGCTGGCACGCGCGGTTCTCGTGCATCGGGCGGCGCTATCTCTACCGCATCCGCAACCGCCGGGCGCCGCTGACCCTTGGGCGCGGCCGCGAGTGGCTTGTCACCCGCCCGCTCGATGCCGAGGCGATGCAACGCGCGGCGCAGCCGCTCGTGGGGCGGCACGATTTCACCACCTTCCGCTCGGCGCACTGCCAGGCGAACGACCCGGTGAAGACGCTCGACCGGCTGGACGTGCGCCGGGAAGGTGACCTGGTCCTGATCGAAGCCGCCGCGCGCAGCTTCCTGCATCATCAGGTGCGCTCGATGGTCGGCACGCTGGCGCTGGTCGGGCTCGGCCAATGGAACGAAGAACGGGTCGCGGAGGCGCTCGCCGCGCGCGACCGCGGCGCGCTCGGCCTCAATGCGCCGGCCGAAGGGCTGTATTTCGTCGAAGCTGCCTATCCGTCCGACTAGCTCGGCGCCGGCTGCGGCGTCGCTTCCGCCGGTGGCCGCTCTCGGTTGCGCGCGCCGTCATCGAGGCGCAGCCCGTTGCGGTCGATGCGCACGCCGACCGGCTGGCCGTCGACCTCGCCGGAAATGATCGCGCCGCCGTCGCGGATATCGAGCGTCGTCCCGTCGCCAAGCGGAATGTCCTCCAGGATCGGCAGGTCCTGCGGCTGGACCGGCCCGCTCGGGTTCGGCGCCGGGGTCGGCCGCGGCCGCGCGGGTGCCCGCTCGCCGAGCGCCTGGCTCATGAAGTCGCGCCAGATGCGCGCCGGGGTGCCGCCGCCGTAGACGCCGTTCAGGGGCGTGTTGTCGTCGTTGCCGATCCACACGCCGACGACCAGATTGCCGGCATAGCCGACGAACAGCGCATCGCGGTTGTCCTGGCTGGTGCCGGTCTTGCCGAAGTTGGGCGCGTTGAGCATCGCCGCGCGGCCCGTGCCGCGGTTGATCGCCTGGCGCAGCATCTGCTCGATCGCGCGGCGCTCGCGGCCCGACAGGCCCGACTTGCCGTCGAACAGGCGGCCGAGGAAGCCCGGGTCCTCGGTCTTGAATGCCGTCGGAGTCACCGGGAAGCTGTTGGCCGCAACCCCGGCATAGGCCGCCGTGAGCTCGAGCAGCGTCATCGTCGAGGTCCCCAGCGCGAGGCTCGGATCGCCCTGCGCCAGCGCCGAGGTGACGCCGAGCTTGCGCGCCATGCCGATGACCCTGTTGTCGCCGACCTCGCCCCACAGGCGAACCGCCGCGACGTTGCTCGACCGGGCGAAGGCATCGGCGAGCGTGATCGTGTCCGAATAGCGTCCGCCGGCATTCTTCGGGCGGTACGAGCCCCGCTCGATCGGCAGGTTGCTGATCCGGTCGTCGGGGTCCCAGCCGGCATCGAGCGCGGCGAGCCAGACGAACAGCTTGAAGGTCGAGCCCGGCTGGCGCTGAGCCTGCGTCGCGCGGTTGAACGGCGACCTGGCGTAGTCGCGCCCGCCGATCATCGCCACGACCTCGCCGTTCGGGCGCATCGCCACCAGCGCCACCTGCGCACCGCCGAGCGGGGCGCGCTCGATCGCCCGGCGGGCAGCGGCCTGAAGCCGCGAATCGAGCGTCGTGCGGATGGTCTGGCGGGCGTAGCTCATGTCGGTGAGCTGGCGCGCCTGTGGCAGGGCCCAGTCGGCGAAGTAGGTGCCGGTCGGCAGGTCGTTCTTGATCCGCACGTCGACGCGAGGCGTCCGCGCGCTGCGCGCCTGCGCGGCGGTGATGAAGCCCCCTTCGACCATCGCGCCCAGCACCATCCGCATGCGCCGCTCGGCCCGTTCGGGGTTGTTGGTCGGCGCGAAGCGCGAGGGCGCCTGGAGCATCCCCACCAGCATCGCTGCCTGCGGCAGCGTGAGGTTCTCGGGCTTACGGTAGAAGTAGTGCAGCGAGGCGGCGCGCAGCCCATACACGTTGTCGCCGAAGTAGGCATTCGAGAGGTAGCGTTCGAGTATCTGGTCCTTGGTCAGCCAGGCTTCGAGCCAGAACGCGATCAGCGCCTCGCGCGCCTTGCGCGTCAGGTTCTGCTCGGGCGTGAGGAAGGTGAACTTGGCGAGCTGCTGCGTGATCGTGCTGCCACCCTGCGTGCGGCCGGTGGTGAGGTTCGACCAGGCGGCGCGGGCGACGCCGCGCGGATCGACGCCCCAGTGGTCGTAGAACCGGCGATCCTCGATCGCGAGGAGGGCTTCGACGACATGGGGCGGCAGCTCGCGCACCTTGACCGGAGCCTCGATTTCGGCGCCGTTGCGCGCGATCGGCGTGCCGTCGGCGGCAAGCAGGGTCAGCTGCGGCGGAGCGATGGGCTGCAGCGACTTCGACAGCGGCGCGGTTATCGCCAGCCACAGCACCAGCAGCACGAACGCCGCCAGCGCGCCGAGCAGGCCGCGCTTGATCCACCACCAGCGCGTGCGCCGCCCGGACGCCGCGGGCGGAGGCGTCCCGCCGTGCCAGGACCCGACGGCGAGGTCGTCAGGCTCCGGCTCGGGATCGTACATCGGGCCGTAGGAAATGTAGTCGCCCGTCTCGCGCGGCCCTTGTGGCCGGCGCGACCATGGCCAGCGAACCTTGTCCTCTCTTCGTCCCGACAGCGCGTCCATCGCCACTGTATTACTTCTCCAACACGGTAAAGGCGAGGGCCTTTGTGTCCAGCCCCTGAATGCCGTCGAAATTCGCGCTTGTCATTCGCAGCCGGACAAATTAGTTAGGAAGCTAACGAAATAATGCGGCGAGGATGGTGAAATGACGGTCGAGGTCAACAAGCTCAGCCCCCAGCTGGGAGCCGAACTGAAGGGTGTGGACCTGGCGAAGCCCGATGCGGCGCTGATCGAGCTCGTCGAGGACCTGATGCGCGAGTACACCGCGGTGTGCATTCGCGGCCAAGGGCACATCGACGATGAACAGCAGCTTGCTTTCGCCCGCGCATTCGGCCCGCTCGAGCTGCCCGGCAACAAGCCGCACAACGGCGGCCGCGTGGCGTTCGGCCTTTACGACGTGTCCAACCTCGGCGCCGACGGAGAGATCGCCGACGCCGATTCGCCCCGCGCGAAGATCTCCAAGGGCAACGAGCTGTTCCACGCCGACAGTTCGTTCAACGACCTGCCGAGCAAGTGGTCGATGCTGCGCGCGGTGATCGTTCCCCCCGAGCGCGGCGACACCGAGATAATCGACATGCGCGCCGTCTACGACGCGCTGCCCCAGGCGATGAAGGACCGGATTGCGGGCCTCACTGCAGAGCACAACTACTTCCACAGCCGCCGCAAGGGCGGCGCGGTCATCGACGAGAGCAAGAACCCGCTGGCGCCGTTCATGCGCGCCGAGCACCCGCTGGTACGCACCAGCGCTTCGGGCCGCCCCGCGCTGTTCGTCGGGGCCCACACCGAGCGGGTTGTCGGCATGGACGAGGCCGAGAGCAAGGCGCTGCTCGAGGAGCTGATCGCCTTCGCCACCCAGCCGCACTTCGTCTACGCGCACAAGTGGCGGCCGGGCGACATCCTCATCTGGGACAACCGCTGCACGCTCCACCGCGGCACCGAATACGATTACCGTCACCACAAGCGCGACATGCGTCGGGCGACGATCAACGAATCGGGCGGTGACCGCAGCGCGATCCCCGACGAGCTGGACCTGCGGATGGTGACGGAGCCGGCGAAGGTGCCCGCTCAGGCGGCCGGCTGAACCGGACGGCGTCCCGCACGCTGGGGAACCAGCGCGATCAGTGCGACGATCGCCACCACCAGCACTAGCGATGCGATCGGGCGGCTGAGGTCGAGCCCGCCCTTGGCGAGCGGCTTGTCGAGGAAATCGCCGACCGTGGCGCCGAGCGGGCGGGTCAGGATGAACGCCGCCCAGAACAGCAACACGCGCGAGATAGGGGTCCGGAAGTACAGCGCCGCCAGCACCAGCAGCGCGGCGCCAAATACCGCCGCGCTTCCGGCGTAGCCGAGGCTCGAATCGGCGATCCAGTCGCCGAGCGCCGTGCCCAGGGTCTGCGAGAAGGTGATGGTCACCCAGTAGAAGGTTTCTTCGCGCGGGCTGACGACCGAATTCACCGAGATCGTCCCCAGCGTGCGGTACCAGGCGAACAACGACGCCAGCACGCACACGAGCAGCAGCAGCGAGCCGCCGGGATAGCCGATGCCGAGCGAGCGGGTGGCGAAATCCGCCATCGTGGTGCCGGCAGTGGTCGAGGCGATGATCGTCGCCCAGTAGAGCCAGGGATGAAATGCCCGCGCCTTGATCTGCGCCCACACGAGCGCCAGAAGCAACACGCCGAAGATCGCGGTGCCGACGAGGTAGCCGTTGAGTCCGCCCTGTCCGGCCTGCGGCGTCGTTTCGCCCAGCCAGGTCATCGACACGGTGTCGCCGCCGGTCTCGCCGAGCGTGGTGGCAAGGATCTTGATGAGCCAGAAGCCGAGGGTGACCGCGGGAACCTTGGTCAGAGCGTCGTGGCGCAGATCGGTCATCGGCCTTGCTCTCTCCAACTGGCCGCCGACCGCCTCGGCCTAGGCCTTGCCGACCACGCTTTCGGGCAGTTCGACCCCAAACACCCGCTGGTAGTACTCGGCCACCAGCATCCGCTCGGCCTCGTCGCACTTGTTGAGGAAGGTGAGGCGGAAGGCGAAGCCGGGGTCGCCGAATATCTCGGTGTTCTGCGCCCAGGTGATCACCGTGCGCGGACTCATCACGGTCGAGATGTCGCCGCCGATGAAGCCCTGGCGGGTGAGGTCGGCGACGCGGACCATGTCGGCGATCAGCTGGGGATCGAGGCCGGTCTTGGCCCTGACGATCTGCTGCTCGGTCTCGGCCGGCAGGTAGTTGAGCGCGACGACGATGTTCCAGCGGTCCATCTGACCCTGATTGATCGCCTGGGTGCCGTGGTAGAGCCCGCTGGTGTCGCCGAGGCCGACGGTGTTGGCGGTCGAGAACAGGCGGAACCACGGGTTCGGGCGGATCACCCGGTTCTGGTCGAGCAGCGTCAGCTTGCCCTCGGTCTCGAGCACCCGCTGGATCACGAACATCACGTCGGGGCGGCCGGCGTCGTATTCGTCGAACACCAGCGCCACCGGGTGCTGCAGCGCCCACGGCAGCAGGCCCTCGCGGAACTCGGTTACCTGCAGCCCGTCGCGCAGCACGATGGCATCGCGACCGATGAGGTCGATGCGGCTGATGTGAGCGTCGAGGTTGATGCGGATGCACGGCCAGTTGAGCCGCGCGGCGACCTGCTCGATGTGGGTCGACTTGCCGGTGCCGTGGTAGCCCTGCACCATCACCCGGCGGTTGAAGGCGAAGCCGGCGAGGATTGCCAGCGTGGTGTCCGGATCGAACACGTAGGCCTCGTCGATGTCGGGCACCCGCTCGTCGGCCTTGGAGAAAGCCGGGACCTTCATGTCGATATCGATGCCGAACGTCTCGCGCACGTCGACCTCGCGGTCGGGCGCGGCCATGGCGGTTCCGGCGTCGTTCGGGTTCTTGGTCATCTCGTTCATCGCGTGGCGCTGCCTAGACGCGCCGACTTGCGCCTGCAACACGCAATGGCCAAGTAGCGCCGGTTCAGAGGAGGCTATCGATGAAGATCTACGGATTCCCGCTATCGCCGTTTGTGCGCAAGGTCGTGGTCGCGACGAAGGAGAAGGGCCTCGACGCCGAACTGGTGCCGAGCAATCCGAGCCAGCCGGACGAGGAATTCGCCGCGGTCAGCCCGTTCCACAAGATTCCCGCCTTCCGCGACGGCGACTTCACCATCGCCGACTCAACCGCCATCGTGACCTATCTCGACGCCAAGTATCCCGCGCCCGCGCTGCTGCCCGCGGCGCCCGAGGCGCGCGCCCGCGCGGTGTGGTTCGAGGAAGTGGCGGACACCGTGCTGACGCCGGCCGGCGCGCCGATCGTGCTCAATCGCTTCCTGCGCCCGCGCATCTTCGGTACCGAGGGCGACGAGGCGGCGGCGCTGGCGGCCGAGGAAGCGATCAAGCGGCCGCTCGATTATCTCGAAGGCGTGGTCGGCGACGGCTGGCTCGATGCCGACTTCACGGTGGGCGATATCGCCGTGGCTTCGTGCATCCGCACGCTCGGCTACGCCGGCTGGGAGCTCGATGCGAAAGCCTACCCGCGGCTCTCGGCCTGGTTCGGCCGCGTCCAGCAACGCGCTGGCTGGAAGGCCGCCGCGGCGACCGAGGAAGCGATCCTCAAGGCGTTGGGAGCCTAGCCCCCACCCTCCTGGCCCGAGAAAGTCAGCCGACTTTCTCGGGCAGCTCGAACAAGTCAAGGAACTGCTGGGCCAGCGCGCGGTCGCCCTCGATCGCGCGGCCCTCGCCCTTGAGCCATTCGTTCATCGGCACCTTGCCGTAGAACAGCGCGGCGAGGTCCATCGGCGTCGGCGCGCGAAACAGCACGTCGACCTGCCCCGGCTCCTCGCGCCGGATCGGCAGCGCGCCCTCGCCGAGCCGGCCGACGAAGCGCTCGCCGCCGGTGTCGAAGCCGATCGTGGCCGACAGCCGCCCGGCGCCTTCCTTGTCGAGCATCGTGCGCATCGAGAGCATGAAGCTGACCGGCGATAGCGGCAGGGTCGGATCGTGCCCGGGCGAGCGCGCTGCCCACCGGCCGAGCTCCTGGATCGCCGGCTCGGCGAAATACCCCCAATCGGTCAGCTCGTAGATCTGGCTCGCCGCCGGCGGCGGCAGCTTGCGCCTGACAAGCGCGCCCGCTTTCTCAAGGCCCGAGAGCCGCTCGGTCAACACCTTGGCCGAGATTCCGGGCAGGCTGGCGCGCAAGTCAGAAAACCGCCTTCCTCCGAGCATAAGCTCGCGCACGATCAGCAGCGACCAGCGCTCGCCGATCAGTTCCATTGCGAATGCCGTGCCGCAAGCATCTCCATACCATCTGCCGTGTTTTTCCTGCAACTCGGTTTCTTTTTGTAACTTCATAGTTGCCTAAAGTAACTAGAAGGTCCACGAATATCAAGTGCCGAGTCGCGGCGACCCTACGAGAGGAGTGCGATCCATGACCAAGATGATCTTTGTGAACCTGCCGGTTGCCGACCTGCCGAAGTCGATGGCGTTCTACGAGGCCATCGGCTTCACCAACAATCCGCAGTTCACCAACGACCAGGCCGCGTCGATGATGTGGTCGGACACGATCGTGGTCATGCTGCTGCGGCACGACTTCTGGAAGACCTTCACCACCAAGACGATCCCCAATGCGCACGAGAGCGCGCAAGTGGCGCTGTGCGTCAACCTCGAGAGTCGTGACGCTGTCGACGCGATCGTCGAGGCGGCGGCGGCCGCCGGCGGCAAGGTCGATGCCAACCCGGCCCAGGATCACGGCTTCATGTACCAGCGCAGCTTCGAGGATCCCGACGGCCACGCCTGGGAGCCGATGTGGATGGATCCCAAGGTCGCTGCCGGCGAGCAGCCGATGGAGCATGTCCCCGCCTGATCCCAGTACTACCCTTCGAAGGGAGATCGAAGATGCCCGAGACGACACCCCCCCGCCCCGTCGTCACCGCCTTCAACTGGGTGCCCGAATTCGCCCGCGGCCTCGTGCGCGACTTGCGCGTGCGCTGGGCGCTCGAGGAAATCGGTGCGCCGTACGACACCGAGCTTCTCAACGCCCGGAACCCGCGGCCTGCCGACTACCTGTCGTGGCAGCCGTTCGATCAGGTTCCCGCGTTCGCCGACGGCGATCTCAAGCTGTTCGAGACGGGCGCGATCCTGCTCTATCTGGGCGAGCGCGACGAGCGCCTGCTGCCGAACGAACCGCAGGCCCGCTGGACCGCGATCGCCTGGCTGTTCTCGGCCCTCAACAGCGTCGAGCCGGTGGTCGGCCGGATCGTGAGCTACGACGTGTTTCACAAGGACAAGTCATGGGCGCCCGAGGCGCGCGAAGCCTCGCTCGGGCTGTGCAAGCAGAAGCTCAAGCGGGTGACCGACGCGCTTGCGGGCAAGGACTGGCTCGCGGGATCGTTCTCGATTGCCGACATCGCCATGGTCACGGTGCTCAACAACCTGCGCCACACCGAACTCGTCGCCGAATATCCGGCACTCGCCGCATACAAGGCGCGCGGCGAGGCCCGACCGGCGTACAAGCGCGCGCTCGAAGCGCAGCTAGCCGACTTCGAAAATGAACCGTCTCAAGCAGCCTGAGGAGAAAAGGCCATGTACGTAAATGGATACGTCCTGCCCGTGCCGGAAGGAAGCAAGGAGAAATATCGGGCGATGTCCGAAGTCTACTGGGATCATGCCAGGAAGAACGGCGCGCTCGAGCACGTGGAAGCGTGGGAGGCCGACGTTCCCGACGGGAAGGTAACCGACTTCCGCCGCGCCGTGGATCTGAAGGACGGTGAGAAGGTCGTCTTCTCGTGGGTGACCTGGCCCGACAAGGCCACGGCGAAGGCCTTCGAGGCGCAGGACATGAACGCGATGATGGCCGATCCGCGGATGAAGGAGCTCGGCTCCGACATGCCGTTCGACGGCAAGCGGATGATTGTCGGCGGCTTCGAGCCGATCGTCGAGGAAGGCCGCTCCGGCGGCGGCGGCTACATCGACGGCTTCGTCGCCCCCGTGCCGAACGGCAACCGCGAAGCCTATCGCGATCAGGCCGCCAAGGCCGCCAAGGTCTTCCTCGAACACGGCGCCACGCGCGATATCGAGACCTGGGGAATCGACGTGCCCGTGGGCAAGGTGACCGACTTTTACCGCTCGGTCGCTGCCAAGGATGGAGAGAGCGTCGTATTCTCGTTCGTCGAATGGCCAGACGAGGCCTCGCGCAACGAAGGCTGGAAGAAGGTGATGGCCGACGAGCGCATGAAGCCCGACATGGCCAACATGCCGTTCGACGGCCAGCGGATGTACTGGGGCGGGTTCTCGCCGATCGTCGCTCATCAGGAGACGCAGCCGGCGCAGGCACCCACCCCGCAACACGCGTAACTCGCAGCCGCTCCCGGGCCTGCGGGTCCGGGCGGCCTTCGAAGGGAAACGAACGATGACCGACGCAGCACTCCGCGAGCAAGCCCAGGCCATGGAATCCCGGCGCACCGCGGGTACGGGCACCCCCATCTGGTACGAGCTGATGACGCCCGATCCGGACACGGTCCGCGACTTTTACCGCGCGGTCGTCGGGTGGGAGATCGGCACGGCGGGCATGGCCACCGTCGGCAGCGGCCACGACTATCGCGCGATCCAGCGCAGCGACGGCGGCATGGCCGGCGGCGTGCTGCGGCTGAGCGACGCAATGATCGCCGGCGGCGCACGGCCCGGCTGGCTGCCCTACTTCGACGTCGAGGACGTCGATGCCACGGTCGCGAGAGCGCAGCAGCTCGGCGGCAAGCTGTGGATGCCGGCACGGACGATCGAAGTGGGCCGCATGGCGATGGTCGCCGATCCGCAGGGCGCTCCGTTCTACGTCATGCATCCGATCCCGCCGGAGGGCCGGCCCGACGCCAGGAGCGACGTGTTCAAGGCCAAGGCGCCGGGACACTGCTGGTGGAACGAGCTCGAGACCAGCGACGAACCGGGCGCGACCGCGTTCTACACCGCGCTGTTCGGCTGGAAGGCCGAGCAGGCGATGCCGATGGGCGACAAGGGCGACTACCGCTTCGTCGAAGCCGGCGGCGCGCAGATCGGCGCGATCAATCCGTGGCTGGCCGACTACATGACCGTCGGCTGGCTGCCCTACTTCGGCGTCGCCGACATCGACGCCGCCAAGGCGGCCGCCGAAGCCAGCGGCGGGACGGTGACCCATGACGTCCACGAAGTTCCGGGAGGGGATTTCATCTTCACCGCGACCGATCCGGCCGGCGCGCCGGTCGGCTTCGTGGGCCCGAAAGGAGCATGACCATGACTGCCAACAAGACGCTGATCTGCCTGTGGTACGAAAAGGACGCTGAGGCCGCCGCCAAGTTCTATGCCGAAACCTTCCCCGACAGCTTCGTCGGCAAGGTGCACGCCTCGCCGGCGGACAATCCCTCGGCGAAGGAAGGCGCGCCGCTGACGGTCGACTTCACCGTGATGGGCATCCCCTGCCTCGGCCTCAACGGCGGGCCGCACTTCACGCAGAGCGAGGCGTTCTCGTTCCAGGTCATCACCGAGGACCAGGCGGAGACCGACCGCTATTGGAACGCGATCGTCGGCAACGGCGGACAGGAGAGCATGTGCGGCTGGTGCAAGGACAAGTGGGGCGTCTCGTGGCAGATCACTCCGCGGTTCCTGGCCGAGAACATGGACCAGCCCGACAAGGCTCGCGTCAAGCGCGTGTTCGAGGCGATGATGACGATGAAGAAGATCGACATCGCCGCGCTCGAAGCTGCCGCCGAGGCGGTCCCGGCCGAGGTTTGAACGTTCCCTCCTCCCGCTTGCGGGAGGGGCCGGGGGTGGGCCAGTAACCCCCCTCGCACCTGCCCACCCCTGACCCCTCCCGCGAGCGGTAGGGGGATTTGACGGAGCAATCATGCCACGCAAGCTCACCGCGGCGGTGTTCGTCTCGCTCGACGGGGTCATGCAGGCCCCCGGCGGGCCCACCGAGGATCCGACCGGCGGCTTCCGGTTCGGCGGCTGGACGGCCCCGTTCGACGACCGGAGCGGAGAGCGCATCATGGCGCCACTGTTCGCCAGCGAGTGCGACCTGCTGCTCGGCCGGCGGACTTACGACATCTTCTCCGGCTACTGGCCCTACCACCAGGACATCCCGATCGGCGCGACGTTTCAGCGGGTCAGCAAGTTCGTCGCCACCCAATCCGATGCGCCGCTCGAATGGGAAAACAGCCATCGCCTGCAGGGCGACCTCGCCGCCGCCGTCGCCGAACTCAAGGCCGGCGACGGACGCGACTTGCAGATCTGGGGCAGCAGCACGCTCTACCCGCCGCTGCTTGCCGCCGGGCTGATCGACCGGCTGACGCTGATCGTCTATCCGGTCCTGCTCGGCCCGGGCAAGCGGGTGTTCGAGAACGGCCAAGCGCCGCCGGGCTCATACCGGCTCGTTCACCACGCCGTGTCGGATGACGGCGTGATCGGGGCGACTTACGAGCCCGCCGGTGAGGTCAAGACCGGCACCATGGGCCCCCAGGACGAGCCGAGCGAGGCCGAACAGCGGCGCCAACAAGCCATCAAGGAGGGAACCTGGTGACGCTCGCGCTCTACGGCCACCCGTTCTCGTCCTATACCTGGAAGGCGCTGATTGCGCTCCACGCGAATGAGACCCCGTTCGAGTTCAGGATGCTTGGTCCCGACCACCCGGAGAACTTCATGTTCATCGGCGAGGCGCATCCGGCGGGCAAGTTCCCGGTGCTGACCGACGGCGGGCTGGTGGTCGTCGAGACGACCGCGATCATCGAGTACCTTGCCGTGCATTACCCGGGCCCTGCGCCGTTGATCCCGGTCGACGCCAGCCTGGCCGCGAGCGCGCGGATGCTCGACCAGGTGTTCGACAACTACGTCATGGGCAATATGCAGCGCGCCGTGGCGGCCTACTTCGTCGACAAGGACAATCCGGGTGGGGGCGGGCTCAGGGATCATCCCCAGGCGGCCGAAGTCGAAGCCGGCAAGGCCGGGCTCCGGCGGGCCTATGCCTGGCTCGAGCGCTGGCTCTCGGTCAACGTGCTCACGCCGCACGTCTCGCTCGTCACCTGTGCCGCCGCGCCCTCGCTGTTCTACGCCGACTGGATCGAACCCATCCCGGAGGACTGCCCGCGCCTTGCGGAATTGCGCGCCGAGCTGCTGGCGCTGCCGGAGGTAGTCCGCGTGGTCGACGAGGCGCGCCCCTACCGCAGCTACTTCCCGCCCGGTGCGCCCGAGCGCGACTGAGGAGCTGCCGATGCCCGCGCTCAACCACACGATCGTCTGGTCCCGCGACCGCCACCGCGCCGCCGATTTCCTTGCCGAAATCCTCGGCCTGCCCGCGCCGCGGCAATTCTACCACTTCCAGGTCGTCGAGCTCGGCAACGAGGTCTCGCTCGACTTCATGGATCATCCCGAGCCGATCGACACCCAGCACTACGCCTTCCTCGTCAGCGACGCGGAATTCGACGCTGGGCTCGAACGGGTCAAGGACCGCGGGCTGACCTTCTGGGGCGACCCCGCGCGCGGGCAGGCGGGCGAGATAAACCACCATTTCGGCGGCCGCGGGTTCTATTTCGAGAACCCCGACGGGCACCTGCTCGAACTGATCACCCAACCCTACGGCGAAGAGGAATAGAGCATGAGCGAGACGCGCGAACTGTCGATCACCCGCTACATCGACGCTCCACCCGAGAGGGTGTGGGACATTCTCAGCAACCGGCAGGAGGAATGGTTCTGCCCCAGGCCATGGCGGGCCAAGATCGAGGTGCAGGATCGCCGCCCCGGCGGGCGCTGCGAGATGACCTTCTACGGCCCCGACGGCGAAATCATGCCGCAGAACGGCATCTACCTCGCCTACGACGAGGGCCGCCGGTTCGTCACCACCGACGCGGTGACCGGTGACCTGCAGCCTTCCGGCCCGTTCATGATCGGTTTCTGGCAGGTCGAACCCGAAGGCAGCGGCACGCGCTACACTGCGGGCGCGCGCCACTGGACCGACGAGGCCATGAGCCAGCACCAGGAGATGGGCTTCGAAACCGGCTGGAACGCCTGCACCGACCAGCTCCAGGCGCTGTGCGAGCAGCCGGTCCCGGCGCAGGCCTGAGCGCCGCAGGACGCAAAAGCCGTTTTCCTACACGGCTGGCTTTTGCTTGAGTGCGCCCGGCGCAGGCAGCGGGAAAAGACGGCGCGAAGGCAGAAAACGGCGAATCTGGAAGGTTACGGTCGGGGTGAGGTCTGAGTGATCCAAGCAATTGTTTTTAAAAGCCATGATGCGCGGGACAGGTAACATCTTTGTACCGCGTTCCGCGTCACACGAAAGGTGACGGACGCACCTTGAACGCGCCCCTATGTTCGCGTATTGTTCCTGCCGATTCGGAGTCGAATTGATGGCCGAGTACACCTTCTTCTTCAATCCGATGAGCCGCGCCCAGATCGCCCGCTGGGCGCTGCACGAGGCCAATGCCGACTACGAGCCGGTGTTCGTCGCCTGGGACGCCAAGCCCCAGGCCCTGCTCGACGCCAATCCGATGGGCAAGCTGCCGACGATCATCCATCACGACGGCGGACACGACCATGTCGTCAGCGAGGCGGCCGCGGTGTGCCATTACTTGGCCGAGATGTCCGCCCCCGAGTTGCTTCCGACCGAGCACGAGAAGGCCGATTACTTCCGCCTGCTGTTCTTCGCCGCGGGGCCGGTCGAGGCCGCGGTGACGGCCAGGCACCACGGGTTCGATACCGGCGGCGATCCGCGCAAGGAAATGAGCGTCGGCTGGGGCAGCTATGACCGCGTGGTCGACATGCTCGACAAATGGTTCACCGGGCGCGAGTTCGTCTGCGGCAGGCGCTTCACGATGGCCGACGTCTATGTCGGCTCGCAGGTCGACTGGGGCCTCCAGTTCGGGACAATCCCGGCGCGCGACAGCCTCGCCGCCTATGCAGAGCGGATCCGCGCCCGCCCCGCGTACCAGGCAGGCAAGGCGATCGACAATGCGCTGATCGCCGAGATGCAGGCCGAACAGCCCGCGTGATGGAGGGCCACTGCGCTTGCGGCGAGGTCCGCTACCGGCTGCAGGGCCGCCCGTTCGCGGTGCATTGCTGCCATTGCCGTTCGTGCCAGCGTGAGACCGGCTCGGCATTCGTCGTCAACGGGCTGATCGAGACGCCGCAGGTCGAAGTTCTCGAGGGATCGCCGGTGACGATCGATACCCCGTCGGAAAGCGGCAAGGGCCAGAAGATCGTCCGCTGCCCCAACTGCGAAGTGGCGCTGTGGAGCCATTACGGCGGCATGGGCGAGCGCGCCGCGTTCGTGCGCGTCGGCACGCTGGAGAATCCCGATGCCTGCCCGCCGCAAGTCCACATCTTCACCCGCAGCAGGCAGCCGTGGTTCGAATTGCCCGATGCGGAAACTGTCTTCGAGATCTTCTACAGCCGCGACGATCTCGACCGCCTGTTCGGCGCCGACGGCGCCGCGCGCTGGCGGGCGCTGCGCGACGGATAGCGAAGGTTTTCAAACCGGCCGCCGCCGGCTAGCTTTCGGTCATGACCAACCTGATCGATCGCTGGTTTGCCAAGCATCCCCGCAGCGTCGGCGAGACATACGTCGAGCACCTCGGCGTAGCCGTCCGCTTCGGGCTGACTATGGTGTCGGGCGGGATCGCCTGCCTGGTTCACGCGCTGTGCCCCGCGGTGTTTCAGCGAACTGGCAGCCGTACGATCAAGCGGCTCTATGCGGAAATGATCGCGCGCCAGCCGGGCGATACCCCCCTGGCGCACGAGGAGCCGCACTGGCGCCCCGAATACGAGATCTGAGTCGCGCTAGGCGAATGCCGCCGCCTTGCGCAGCAACTGGTACGCTTCGACCACCCGCTGCAGCAGCGCCTCGTGGCTCCGGTCGCCGCCGTTGCGGTCGGGATGATAGCGGCGCACGAGCACCGAATAGCGCTTGCGCAGCTCGTGCCGGTCGGTCTGCGGCCCCAGTCCCATGACCCCCAGCGCCTCCCGCTCACGCGAGGTGAACCGCGCCATGTCCTGCCAGCCCGCCGCGCGCCGCCTGATCTCGGAGGCGCGGGCACCGATCGCGTCGAGCGGGTCGTCGAAGTCGGCCCAGCGCGGCACCCCGCCGCCATCCGGCCGGAAGGCGCGGGTCTCGCGCTCCCAGCCGGCGATCGGCGATTGCGCGGCGAGGATCTCGTCCGCCGTCATGCCGTCGAACCAGTCGTAGCCGGCGTTGAACTCGCGCACATGCTCAAGGCACAGCCAGCGCCAGTCGCCCGGTCCGTCGAAGCTCGGCCGCACGGCGCCAGGCGCGCGAAACTCGCCGGGCGCGGCGCATCCGGGCGCAGCGCACCGGCGCCCTTCGCTCGCGTATCGGCCGTGGAACTTGTGTGGGCGCATTCGGTCTAGAGTGGTGATAGAGGCGCCGGTTGAAAAGCCCCGGAGGCAACGAATGAGCGGACCGCTCGCACGAGAGATCGAAACCCTGCTGCAGCATGCCTTCGGGCCGACGCGGCTCGAGGTGATCAACGACAGCGCCAGGCATCACGGCCATGCCGGCGACGACGGCAGCGGCGAATCGCATTTCACCGTGGTGATCGAAAGCGTCGCGTTCTCGGGCAAGAGCCGGGTCGAGCGGCAGCGGATGGTCAACCGCGCGCTCGGCGACATTCCCGGCCAGCGCGTCCACGCGCTCGCGATCAGGGCATTCGCGCCGGGAGAGGCCGGATGAGCTACCAGCTGTGGTACTGGCCCGACATCCCTGGCCGCGGCGAGTTCATCCGCCTCGCGCTCGAGGCGGCCGAGATCGACTATGAGGACATGGCGCGCGAGAAGGGCGCCGAGGCGCTGGTCGAGGACCTGGCTAGCCGCGAGGGGATCAAGCCGTTCGCTCCGCCCTATATCGTCGACGGCGACCTGTGCATCGGCCAGACCGCGCACATCCTCGCCTTCCTCGCCGACCGGCACGATTTCGGTGCGGGCGACCTGGAGACCGACCTCTCGCTGATCCAGCTCCAGCTCGACGTGGCCGATATCGTCGCCGAAGTGCACAATGTGCATCACCCGATCGCGGGCGCGCTCTACTACCATGACCAGATGGACGCAGCCTACGAGGCGGCGCGGCAGTTCCGCGAGACCCGCATCCCCAAGTACCTCGACCATTTCGAGCAGGCCTTGGAGGAAAACGGCGGCCCGTTCATGCTCGGCGAGCGGTGGACCCACGTCGACACCTCGCTGTTCCAGCTGCTCGAGGGCCTCGACTACATGTTCCCCAGCCGCATGGCCGGGCTCGATTACCCGCGGCTCGAGCTGTGCCGCGAGGAGGTGATGGAGCTTCCGGGCGTCGAGGCCTACCTCGAATCCGGCCGCCGGCTTGCGTTCAACGAGGACGGCATCTTCCGCCATTACCCGGAGCTCGACAGCGAATGACCACCTTGCGCCAACCCCGCGCAGCGCCCAGATAGCCGGCGCGGTCGCTCACGGAAGGATCACCGCGATGGACGGTCTCATTCTCGCTCCGATCATCCCGGTCGGCTTCGTCGTCCTCGTGCTCGCGCTGCGCTCGTTCGGCATCAACCAGGAATACCAGCGCGGGGTGATGTTCCGCCTCGGCCGGCTGGGCACCACGAAAGGCCCGGGCTGGTTCTGGCGCATTCCGCTGGTCGACCGGGTGGTCAAGGTCGACCTGCGCACGGTGACCGTGGCGCTGGAAACGCAGGAGACCGTGACCCGCGACGGTGTCGCGGTGCGGGTCAACGCGGTGCTGTGGTACCGCGCGGTCGACGCCGCGCGAGTGGTCACCTCGGTGGTCAACTGGAACGGCGCGGTGATCCAGGCGGCCGAAACGGGGCTGCGCGACGCGATCGGGCAGAGCGAGCTCGATCTGATCCTCAAGGACCGCGTGTCGATCAACAGGCGGCTGCTCGAGATGCTCTCGCAGACCTGCCTGCAATGGGGCGTCGACATCGACGCAGTCGAGATCAAGGACCTCGACATCCCCGAGCAGATGCAGCGAGCCATTGCCAAGGAAGCCGAGGCGATCCGCGAGAAGCGCGCGCGAATCATCAAGGCGGAAGGCGAGAACGAAGCCTCGCAGACGCTCGCCAACGCCGCGCGGACGATCAACGAAGTGCCCGGCGCGCTCGAGCTGCGCCGGCTGCAGACGCTGACCGAGATCGGGGTCGAGCACAATTCGACGATCATCGCGATGTTCCCGACCGAGCTGCTCGAAGCGGCCAAGAAGCTGACCGGAAAATGACCATCCTGCAGACCGTCACCCCGATCACCCACGACCTCGGCGGCTTCCAGGTCCGCCGCGCGATCCCGAGCCCGCAGCTGGCGATGGTCGGCCCGTTCGTGTTCGTCGACCAGTTCGGTCCGGCGCGGCTCGAGGCAGGCCAGGGCATGGACGTGCGGCCGCATCCGCACATCAACCTCGCCACCGTTACCTGGCTGTTCGAGGGGGCGATCGACCACCGCGACAGCCTCGGCAGCTTCTCGACCATCCGGCCCGGCACAGTGAACCTGATGACCGCCGGGCGCGGCATCGTCCATTCCGAGCGCAGCCCGCAGAGCGAGCGCGACGGCGGCGCGGCGATGTACGGGATGCAGACCTGGCTGGCGCTGCCCGACGGCCGTGAGGAGCTCGATCCGGCGTTCGAGGCGGTCGGCGACCTGCCGCTGGTCGAGGACACCTGCCTCAAGGCCCGCGTGATCATGGGCTCCCTGTGGGGAAAGCGCGCCGCGACCACGACCTATGCCGAAACGATCTATGCCGAGATCGACCTCGGCCCTTCGGGCGCGATCCCGATCGAGGCCGAGGCGGACGAGCGCGCGGTCATGCTGGTCGGCGGCGAGGCGAGCATCGACGGCCACGTGCTCGACCTCTATGCACTGGTCCTCCTGAAGCCCGGCGAGGCGATGACGCTGTCATCCGCACGCGGCGGCAAGGTCATGTTGTTGGGCGGCGAAGCGTTCACGACGCACCGCTACGTATGGTGGAACTTCGTCAGCTCGCGCCGCGAGCGCATCGAACAGGCCAAGGAAGACTGGCGGGCCGGCCGCTTCCCCCTCGTGCCGGGTGACGAGGCCGAGTTCATTCCGCTGCCCGACAAGCCGAAGACAGTCAGCTATCCGTGATGCGAAGACGGCGGGGCACCCTGCCCCGCCGTCGGATTTCGTGGAGTGCCGGCGGCTCAATCGCCGAGCTGGACCTGGATGCCCTTGCTCGCGAGCTGCTCGACCGTGCTGGCGACGACCGCCTGCTTGCAGGCTTTGAACTCGGCGTTGGCGTTGATGTCGCGGACGTCCGGGCGGCCGCACAGGGTGTCGGCGCCGGCGTCGATCCGCGCCCCGAGGCGCTCGATGCCGGCCGGCGACGCGGTGTCGAGATCGCCGTAGCGGACCGAAACCTGGGCTTCCTGCGCGGCGGCCGGAATGGCGGAAACGCTTGAGATGGCGGCGGCAACGGCCGCGGCGATGGCAAACTTCTGCATGAACCTGATCCTTCTGTCGGGCGCCCCGGATGAGGCGGGCGATGGCAGCCAACTAGGATCGGCTCGTCGCAGCAATATGCCGCGCGCGGCGCAAATTGTCCGAAAGTGTACGGGCGCTGTTACGCAGGTGAATGCCAGATGACCCAGGCACCGTGCGGATGCGCTTCGGACAGCGTGACCGCTTCCTCCCCGCCGGGCCAGTAGCGGACCGACAGCTCGTGGCGAAAGGTCTCGCGGTTGGTCTCCAGCCGTACCCAGGCGAGCGGCTTTTCGCGCGTGGCCCGCGCGCCGGCCTGCTCCATTGCCGTCGTGATCGAGCGGCGGGTCGCTTCTGGCAGGTATTGCCACATGACCGAATGATAGAGCGCCCGCGTCACGCCCGGTTCCTGCGGGGCCTCCAGCCGCTCCTCGACGAATGTCCCCGCATCCTTGCGCTCGAGCAGCGGCGGGCTCGCGGCGGCGAGGCGAGCCGCGGCCTCGATCCTGCCCATGCGTTCCTGCGCGTCGGGCCATACGTAAGCCTTGAGCCGAAGCGCTTCGGCGGCATCCGACAGGTCGACCGGTGCCACGTCGCAGCCGCGTATGGCGACGATTTCGACTGTACCGGCAGGTGGCGGCGAGCCGCGCCATTCGGGGACGAGCTGCATCGGCGAATCCGCCGGACCCGCCTCGACCCCGCCGAGATCGTAGCGGTAGCGCTCCATCATCGTGTTGACGCCCGCGCTGGCTCCGATCTCGTTCATCTCGAAGCGCGACCCCAGGCGCTGCGACAGCCACAGCAGTCCGGCCATGATGCTCGAGGAGCGCCCCGCCTCGTTGGTCTGGGGCGGATGGTCGAGCCACGGGGTGAGCCTGGCATCCCAGCTCCTCGCCACTTCGGCCACGATCTCGTCCACCGCGGCCTGGTCGGTCACCTCGCCCGCATAGACCGGAGCCAGCCGCGCCTCCGCGCCCGACAAGTGCAGCCAGTGCAACCCGCCCGCGACACGCAGCGGCATCGCATCCTCGAGCACCAGGCCGGGCCAGTCGTTCATTCGCCGGGCGAGCTCGGTCGGCGTGTCGAGGACGGCCCGCTCGGCGCGGACGACCCGGCCCGTGATCGGGGCATCGGCCTTCTCGGCGTGCTCCGCCTGCCAGGCGATCGCTTCCCGGACATCGAGGATCGCCATGACTGCCATCGCCGTTGCCCTTTCCGGTGCCGCTCTCTACATGCGCGCGCCATGGCTCCCGCCCTCACCTTCGCCGTGCCCAAAGGCCGTATCCTCGACGAGGCGCTGCCGGTGATGGCGCGCGCCGGGCTCGTGCCGGAAAGCGCCTTCCACGACAAGGGCAGCCGGGCGCTGAGCTTTGCCTGCGAGGACCGCGAGACGCAGATTATCCGCGTACGGGCGTTCGACGTGGCGACTTTCGTCGCCTTTGGCGCCGCGCAGGCCGGCATCGTCGGCTCCGACGTGATCGAGGAGTTCGACTATTCGGAGCTCTACGCGCCGGTCGACCTCGGCATCGGCCACTGCCGGCTGTCGGTCGCCGAGCCGAAGGACGCGAGCGAATACCAGCCGGGCAAGGCCAGCCACCTGCGTATCGCAACGAAGTATCCCAACATCACCGGCCGGTGGTTCGAGCGGCAGGGCATCCAGGCCGAATGCGTGAAGCTGAACGGCGCGATGGAGCTGGCGCCGTCGCTCGGCCTCGCCATGCGGATCGTCGACCTGGTGTCGACCGGCAAGACGCTGGCGGACAACGGGCTGGTCGAAACCGACGTCATCATGCCCGTTTCCTCGCGCCTCATCGTCAACCGCGCCGCGCTCAAGACCGAGCCGCGTGTCGCCGCGCTGGTCGAACGCTTCCGCGCGCTGGCCGAGCGGGACGCTGCGTGATGCTGCGCCTGTCGACCGGCGACCGTGACTTCGAGGCGCGCTTCGCCCGCCTGGTCGACGACCGCCGCGAGAGCGGGGAAGACGTATCGCGCGTGGTGGCGGACATCCTGTCCGAAGTGCGCCAGCGCGGCGACGAGGCTCTGACGGAATACACCCAGCGGTTCGACAAGCACCAGCTGTCCGAAGACGGCGACTGGCGTATTTCGCCCGAATCCTGCCGTGCGGCGTATACCTCGCTCGATCCGGGGCTGCGTCGGGCGCTTGAGCTCGCCGCCGAGCGGATTCGCGCCTACCACCAGGACCAGTTGCCGCGCGACCGGGACTTCACCGACGCGATCGGCGTGCGGCTTGGCGCCAGGTGGCGGCCGGTCGATGCCGCCGGGCTCTACGTCCCGGGCGGACGGGCGGTTTATCCCTCCTCGCTGCTCATGAATGCCATTCCGGCCAAGGTGGCCGGGGTTGCGCGGCTGGTCGTCGCGACGCCCACGCCCAGGGGCGAGGTCAATCCGCTGGTGCTGGCGGCGGCGCATCTGGTCGGCGTCGACGAAGTCTGGCGCATGGGCGGCGCACAGGCCATTGCCGCGCTCGCCTATGGCACCGACCGAATCGCGCCGGTTGACGTGATTACCGGCCCTGGGAACGACTACGTCGCCGAGGCCAAGCGCCAGCTGTTCGGCGTCGTGGGGATCGACATGGTCGCGGGGCCGAGCGAAATTCTCGTCATCGCCGACGGCAGGAACGATCCCGACTGGATCGCCGCCGACCTGCTGAGCCAGGCCGAGCACGATCCGTCCGCACAATCGATTCTTATCACCGATGATGCGGGCTTCGCCGACCAGGTCGAGGACCGGGTGGACGTGCAGTGCACCATGCTCTCGACCGAGAAGGTCGCCCGGCAGAGTTGGGACGACAATGGCGTGGTGATCCTCGTCTCCAACCTCGCCGAGGCGCCCGCGCTCGCCAATCGACTCGCCGCCGAGCACGTCGAGCTGGCGGTCGACGATCCTGAGGCGCTGTTCGCGCAAGTCCGCCACGCGGGCAGCGTCTTCCTCGGCCGCCACACGCCAGAGGCGGTCGGCGACTACGTCGCGGGACCCAACCACGTGCTCCCCACCGGGCGACGCGCGCGCTTTGCCAGCGGGCTGTCGGTGCTCGATTTCATGAAGCGCACCAGCTTCATTTCGATGGGGCCGGATGCCTTGGCGAAGATCGGGCCGGCTGCCGTCGCCTTGGCGGAGGTCGAGGGTCTGCCTGCCCATGCGCGGTCGGTTGAGCTGCGCCTGAAATGAACACCCCCGCCCGCTCCAAGTCCCGCGCCGCCGCTCGCCTTGCCGCGGTGCAGGCGCTCTATCAGCGCGAGATGGAAGCGACCCCGCTCGCGCGGCTGCTCGACGAGTTCCATCAGCATCGTCTCGGACGCGAGATCGAGGACGCGCAGTACGCCGAGGCCGAGGTCGACTTCTTCGACGACGTGGTGCGCGGCGTCGAGGCGCGACAGGACGAGATCGACGTGCTGCTGACCGACCGGCTGGCGCAAGGCTGGACCCTCGCCCGGCTCGACAAGACGATGCTGCAGATCCTGCGCGCCGGAACCTATGAGTTGCTCGCCCGTGCCGACGTACCGACGGCCACTGCGATCAGCGAATACGTCGATGTCGCGCATGCCTTCTTCGACGAGCGCGAGGCGAAGTTCGTCAACGGCTTGCTCGACGCGGTGGCGAAGGCGGTGCGTTAGTCCGCCGCGGACTTGGCAAACACCCAGTCGAGATAGGCCGCGAGCCGAATGCCGGCCTGCTGCAGTCGCAGTTCGAGGGTCGGGCGCCAGCGCCATTCGTAGGCGAAAGAGAGCTTCACCGGCGATTCGAGCGTACCCAGCCCCAGCTCGGCGCTTGTCGGCGGATAGAGCTCGTCGCGCAGCGCGATGCTCTCGTCGATCCAGGTCGCCGGCCGCGGGTCCCACCAGGCGAGGACCTGCGCCGGCGTAGTCCGGTTTTCGAGCCTTTGCGCGTACTCCGAATAACTGAGCTGCTGGCGCACGATGATGCCTTCGTCCCACACCCAGTGGAGGTTCTGCGGGGCGTCGAACCACAGGACCTTGAGGTCGTTGCCGCCCCGGTCACCTGCCTTGCCCGCGTGCAGCGGCATGTGCAGGTCGGGCACGAGGTGAACGATGAAGCGCAGCGCCAGCGCCTTGTCCTCGCGGCTGGCGGCGGGATCGCGGAGAGTGACGGTGAAGCGCTCGAGCGCGATCGCGGCGTCGCCTTCCGGAGGGTGTTGCAGCGCATCCGCAGTGCGTCCCTGGGGCAAGGTCACGAAATGCAGCGGCGACGCGGTTTCCTGCCAGAACGAGTCCGGATTGGAGCGCTGCTCGTCCGGCCAGGTGGATGCTTCGGGCAAGTCTTCGCCGCCGAGAATCTCGCGGACACGGGCGCGTGTCTGGCCGCTGATATTGTCCTGCGCTATTTGCGCCGTCACACGGTGCCCGATCGGCCCCCAGGCCTGTGCGGGGCAAGCAACGAGTGTAGCGACGGTAGCGGCGAGCGTGGCAAGAAGTCGCATGGTGCTCCTGGACAATGGATTCGATGCCCCCTGACCCGACCGAGATGACCGAAAGATGAAAGGCGAAGCGGCGTTCGTCTCGGCCATGCGGGCGCTCGCCCGGCACCCTGCCGCGCGTGGCCTGCTCGACGATGCGGCGGTGCTCGAGGTCGGCGGCGAGGCGCTGGTCCTGACGCACGACATGCTCGTCGAGGGCGTGCATTTCCTCCCCACCGCGGATCCGGCGGATGTCGCATGGAAGTTGGTCGCGACAAACCTTTCCGACCTCGCCGCCAAGGGGGCCGAGCCGCTGGGCGTCCTGCTGGGATTCATGCTGGGCGACGGTGCGGCACGCTTTGTCGAGGGCCTTGGCGAAGTGCTTGATCACTACGGCGTCCCGCTGCTCGGCGGCGACACCTCGTCGGGTGGACCGCCCCGCGCGTTCGGCCTGACCGCGGTCGGACGTGCCACCCATCGACCGGTGCCCTCGCGCGATGGGGCCCACCCGGGGGATACGCTGTGGCTGACCGGCCGGCTCGGCGCGGCCATGCTAGGCTTCGAAGCGCTTCGCGACGGCGGTGAAGCGGACACCACCGCCTATCGCCGCCCGCTGGCCCGCCTTGCCGACGGTCAAGCCCTGGCGCCGCGCGTCACAGCGATGATGGACGTTTCCGACGGGCTGCTGCTCGACGCCTGGCGAATGGCCGAAGCCAGTCGGGTTTCGCTCTCCATCGACGGCGCTGCGGTCCCCATCGCCGCGCCCGAAGGCCGCCGCCTCGATGCCTTGCGCTGGGGCGACGATTACGAACTGCTGTTCACCCTGCCGCCGGGGATCGAGCCGCCCGTCCCGGCAACGCGCATCGGCGCGGTAGAGCCGCCCGCGTTCGTGCCGCTATTCCTCGATGGCGAGCCGATCGCCAACAGCGAGGGACTCGGCTTTCAGCACGGTCAGTGACCCCGCGTCAGTGCGCGCTGCAATCCACTCCGCGCGCCTCGAGCACCGGCTTCATCTCGAAGTATGCCTGCTTGGTCAGGTGCATGGGGATATTCGGGTAGAGGTGATGAATTAGGTGGAACTCGATCCACATCGACAGGAACGAGCCGACGCTGCTCCTGAAGATGCGCGTGTTGTCATAACGCCCGCGGCCTTCGTGCGGGTAATGGGTCTCCCAGCTGAAGAACACGTGCGTGTGGATCAGCCCCAGCCAGCGCGGCAGCCACCAGACCATCGCCACTTCCATCGCATAGCCGGCAAGTGCCATGCCGATGAAGAACAGCGTGCCGGCCAGCTGAATCAGCGCCGTCTGCTTGAGCGCCGCCTTGGCTTCGGGCGTGGCGACCTCTTCCAGCAACACCCGCTTGATGTGGTGCGCCTGCGCGGTCTTGCCCGGCTGGCGGTTCAGCCAGGCCTTCCACAACGCTGCGCGCAGGTTCGGCGCGCTGTCGGGATAGTCGGGGTCGCGAACCGGATCGTTGGGGAATCGATGGTGCTGCAAGTGCGTGACCCGTGCGATCGAGAACGGGAACATCAGCGGAATCATCGACAGCTGGCCGGTCAGCTCGTTCCAGAACCAAGCCTTGGTCCCCTTGCGGCCGATGGTAGAATGCATCGCCTCGTGCGCGGTGATATAGCCCGCCGTGGTGATCAGGTAGGAAACCACGAGGGCCGCCCACAGCGGCACCACATCGAGCATCGTCAGCGGGAACAGCGAGGCCCACACGCCGAAGCCGGCCAGCGTGGCCACGACGTACTTCCAGCGGATCATCTGGCCGATTTCGTAATACTTCCTGGCGATCGCCCGCTCCTGCCGCTGCAGGTCGAGCAGCACGTGCCGGTCGAGCCCGCTGCCCCGGCCAAGCGGGAACGCCGGCGCCCCCCGCACGCCGATGTCCGGCGTCGTTTCGACTGCCGCCACCGGGCCAAGACGCAGTTGCTCGGTCAAATCCAGCGTCCCCGCAGCATCGCGTAGAGGCCCCACGGCGCGCCGATCATCAGGCCGAAGGCGATCCGGCTCATGCCCAGCGGCGCGGCGATGTCCCAATAGGCCATCGTCTGCGCGATCAGCGGTGCGATGAAGCCGATCCCGAACAGGAACGGCATCACGTAGAACAGCTTCTTGAGCGCGAGCTCCATGGCGGGCGTCCTAAAGCGGCGAGACGTCGACCCCGCGCTGCGCCAGGATCGGCTTCAACGCGAAGTACGCCTCTTTAGTGCGGTGGTTGGGAATGTTCGGATAGAGGTGGTGGATCAGGTGAGTTTCCATCCCCAGCGACAGGACATGGCCGAGCCGGCTCCTGAACACGTGCGTGTTCTCGTAGCGTCCGGTGCGCCCTTCGCGCGGATGGTGCGGTGCCCAGCTTAGATAGAAGCGGATGTAGCTGAGCCCGATGTGCCGGGGCAGCCACCACAGCAGCGCAGCCTCGATCGCGTAGCCGCTCCACGCCATGGCGAACAGCACCGCCATGAAGACGAGTTGCATGACCATCGTGTCCTTGAGCGCCCTGGCTGCCTCGGGCGTGGCCATCTCGGCGAGAATGCGCTTGTAGGCGTGGATCGAACCGTCGACGCCCGGCTGGCGGTTATACCAGGTCTTGTACCACGCCTGCAGCGCATTGGGCGCCTCGTCGGTGTAGTCCGGGTCCCGCTGCGGATCGTTGCAGTGATAGTGGTGCTGGAGGTGCATCAGCCGCGCCATCGAGAACGGAAACACGATCGGAATGGTCGATACCTTCCCGACCCATTCGTTGACCCAGTAGTGCCGGCTGCCCGGCCGGACGATATTCGAATGCATCGCTTCGTGGCTGGTGACGTAGCCGCCGGTGGCGAACACGCAGCTCAGCACGAACGCCAGCGGCAGGTTGAGCCAGCCCATGATCGCGAGCGGGAAGAAGCTCAGCCAGACCGCAAAACAGCCCCAGGCGGCAAGCACGTAGGGCCAAGTCGTGCCGCCCATGAACTGCCGGGCGACGGCGATTTCCTGCTTGCGCAAGTCCCGCCGGACATACCGGTCGAGCCCGTCGGGGCCGAGCAGCGGGATCGCCGGACCGCCCCGCGATCCGAGCAGCGCATCGCCCTCGGCGCCTTCACGCGCGAGCAGGTGGGTCTCACCAGCGGGTCCGTCCAACGTCATGCCCCCTGAAAGCGGCGTTCCAGGCCACTACCGAAAACGGCGTTAACCTCGCATAAACCATGAAGAACGGCAAGATTCCGCGCCTTAGCGTCGCATTTCGGGTCAGGAGGATACAGCGGCGGAAGCCTGCCGTTTTGGACTTGCGCCACTTCCCGGTGCCCTCTAGCCATCCCTCTTCCGCGCGGACCCGGCGCTATGATCGGGCCGCGCTTTTCATGAGAGGGGGAATGGTCGCATCATGGACCTGACAGTGATTGCCATCGTGCTGGGGCTGCTGGCCGTCGTCTACGGCTTCGTCACCAGCCGCCAGGTGCTCGGCTCGAGTGCGGGCAGCGCCCGGATGCAGGAAATCGCCGGCGCCATCCAGGAAGGCGCGCAAGCCTATCTCAAGCGCCAGTACACCACCATCGGCATGGTCGGGGTGGTCGTCGCGGTAATCGTCGCCTACTTCCTCGGCCCGATCTCGGCGGCGGGTTTCGTGCTTGGCTCGATCCTTTCGGGCGTCGCCGGATTTATCGGCATGAACATCTCGGTTCGCTCGAACGTGCGCACCGCGGCCGCGGCGCAGACCGGGCTGCAGCAGGGGCTGACCCTGGCCTTCCGCGCCGGCGCGATCACCGGCATGCTGGTCGCCGGCCTCGCCCTCCTCGCAATCTCCGTGTTCTTCTGGTACCTGACCGGCCCCGGTGGCTACACGGTCGGCGGTGAAGACCGCACCGTGGTCCAGGCGCTCACCGCGCTCGCATTCGGCGCCTCGCTGATCTCGATCTTCGCCCGTCTCGGCGGCGGGATCTTCACCAAGGCGGCCGACGTCGGCGCCGACCTCGTCGGCAAGGTCGAGGCCGGCATCCCCGAGGATGATCCGCGCAACCCGGCGGTGATCGCCGACAACGTCGGCGACAACGTCGGCGACTGCGCCGGCATGGCCGCCGACCTGTTCGAGACCTATGTCGTCACCGTTGGCGCGACGATGGTGCTTACCGCGCTGCTGCTCAAGGGCGCGGACAACCTGCTGACGCTGATGAACCTGCCGCTGCTGATCGGCGGCGTCTGCATCGTCACGTCGATCATCGGGACCTACGCGGTGCGCCTCGGCAAGAGCCAGAACATCATGGGCGCGATGTACAAGGGCTTCGGCCTTACCGCGGTGCTGTCGATCCCGGCGATCTGGGGCATCATGCAGTACGCGCTCGGCGACATGGAGAGCGCCATCGGCGGGCAGGACTACAACGGCCGCATCCTGTTCTATTGCGCGCTTATCGGGCTGGCGATCACCGGCCTGATCATCTGGATCACCGAGTACTATACCGGCACCAACTTCCGCCCGGTCCGCTCGATCGCCAAGGCTTCGGTCACCGGCCACGGCACCAACGTGATCCAGGGCCTGGCGATCAGCCTCGAAGCGACCGCGCTGCCGACGCTGGTGATCTGCGCCGGCATCATCGCGGCGTACCAGCTCGCCGGCCTGATGGGGATCGCCTACAGCGCCACTGCGATGCTGGCGCTGGCGGGCATGGTCGTGGCGCTCGACGCCTACGGCCCGGTCACCGACAACGCCGGCGGCATTGCCGAGATGGCCGGACTCGATGACGCGGTCCGCGAGAAGACCGATGCGCTCGACGCGGTGGGCAACACCACCAAGGCGGTGACCAAGGGCTACGCGATCGGCTCCGCCGGTCTCGGTGCGCTGGTGCTGTTCGCCGCCTACACCACGGACCTCCGGGAGTTCTTCCCGACGTTGACGGTGAACTTCAGCCTCGAGAACCCGTACGTCATCGTCGGACTGCTGTTGGGTGCACTGCTGCCGTATCTGTTCGGGGCGATGGGCATGACCGCGGTCGGCCGCGCGGCGGGCGACGTGGTGATCGACGTGCGCAACCAGTTCGCCAACGATCCGGGCATCATGGCCGGCACCAGCCGTCCGAACTATGCCCGGACGGTCGATCTCGTGACCAAGGCGGCGATCAAGGAAATGGTCGTGCCGAGCCTGCTGCCGGTGCTCACGCCGATCGTGGTCTATTTCGTGATCACGCTGATCGCCGGCCAGGAGAACGGCTTCGCCGCGCTCGGCGCGCTGCTCCTGGGCGTGATCGTCAGCGGCCTGTTCGTGGCCATTTCGATGACCGCCGGCGGCGGTGCGTGGGACAACGCCAAGAAGTACATCGAGGACGGCAACCACGGCGGCAAGGGCAGCGAGGCCCACAAGGCCGCGGTGACCGGCGACACGGTCGGCGATCCGTACAAGGATACCGCCGGTCCGGCGGTCAACCCGATGATCAAGATCACCAACATCGTCGCGCTACTGCTGCTGGCGGCACTGGCCGCCGGTTGATCTCTCGGCCATCCGACTGACACGAGGCCCGCCCGGTTCGCGCCGGGCGGGCCTTTTCCTTGGCGGTGGCCGCGGCGCAACACCCGCCCGCAATCGAGCCTCGTGCGTTGACTGACGCCATGACGGCGAGCAAGGCGCGGACATGGCTACCAGCATTGCGAAGGCCCCCACTCCCGAGCAACTCGTCGCCGAGCTGATCCTGTTGCTCGACCTCGAGGCGCAAGGCGGTGACAGGTTCATCGGCCGCCGCCAGATGGAAGGGACGGGGCGGGTGTTCGGGGGACAGGCGATCGCCCAGGCGCTCGTCGCCGCGCGCCGCACCGTGCCCGACGACCGGCACACCCATTCGCTGCACGCCTACTTCCTGCGCAGCGGCAGCGACGCACTGCCGATCGAGTTCCGCGTCAAGCGCGACCTCGACGGACGCAGCTTCTCCAACCGCCGGGTCGTCGCCAGCCAGCAGGGCGAGCCGATCCTCAACCTGATCGCTTCGTTCCAGAAGCCTCAGCTGGGGCCGCATCACCAGTATCCGGTGATGCCACAGGTGCCGCCGCCGGAGGATCTCGAACCCGACGCGGCCGTCCGCCGGCGCTTCGCCGAGACGATGCCCGAAGGCCTGCTGCGCAACCTCATGCTGCGCCCGCGACCGATCGACTTCCGCTCGGTCGAACCGCGCAACTGGCAGTCGCCGGGCAAGCGCGAGCCGGTCGCGCATTGCTGGTTCCGCACCGTCGGCCCGCTGCCCGACAGCCCGCCGATCCACCGTGCGGTGCTTGCTTATGCGAGCGACTTCCAGCTGCTGGCGACTGCGATCCAGCCGCACGGGCTCAGCTTCCACAAGGGCGAAGTCAAAGCGGCGAGTCTCGACCACGCGCTGTGGCTCCACGACGAATTCCGTGCCGACGACTGGCTGCTCTACGTCACCGAGAGCCCCTGGTCCGGGCTCGCCCGCGGCTTCGGCCGGGGCCAGATCTTCACCCGCGACGGCCGCCTCGTGGCGAGCGTGGCGCAGGAAGGCATGCTGCGCGAAGTGCGCGGCTAGGGCGCCGGTGCAACCTTCCGCGTGACGCACTCCGAGGGGTTGAGGTGCAACCCGTCTTCGAATTTTCATCCTTGAACAACAGATGCTTGAACGGAATTTCCGGACGCTAGGTGCAACCTTTCCAAACGGGCCGAATCCGGGCTCTGCCTGTAACCTGCCAGCGCCGGCAAAGGAGGGTGAGCGGGGAGCGGAACGGGACGAGGAACGGCGAGAACATAACGGGATCACATAGGCGGGTCCGGGCGGTGTAGGAAAGCGATTTCGAGCTTTCGGACGCCTTCCCCTTTCCCCATCCGTCAGCGCCAGCCGCGCGCCTTGGCCGCCTCTTCACCCGCCGCATCGAGCGCCGGGCCGGCGGCCATCGCCTGCGCACGCTGCAGGACTTCGGTGGCCGGCGTGCCGGCCATCCGGTAGTCACCGCTTTCGACGGCCACGCCCTTGCCCTTGAAGACGAGCTTCCACCCAGCATCGTTACGGCAGGCGATGCCGCTCTGCGCTTCGCCGGCGAAGGCGCGGCAGTAATCGCCGTCGGAGTTCTGGAAGCTCAGCAGGATGCGCGTCGGTGCGTCGGCAGCCTGCGCGGCGACGAGCTGACCGTCGAGAGCACTCGCCAGATTGCCCGGTGCGTAATCGCCGCCGGGTCGCAGGAACAGCGCCAGCGCCAGCGACGCCGCGAGCGCGGGACCGGCAAGCCAGATCCAGCGCGGCAGCGTGCGCGTCCGCTCGCGCTTGTCCCGCGCCGCAGCGAAATCGACCACGTCGGCCGGCTCGGGTCGCAGCAGGGCCGTGAGCCTGGCGGGGACGGGAGCGTCGGTGATCGGTGCGAAATGGGCACCCAGTCGCGCCTTGAGCGCCTTGTGCGCCTGCACTTGGGCCCCGAGCGCCGGATCGCCTGCCACGATGGCGGCCACTTCGGCCGCGCGCGCCGCATCCAGCTCGCCATCGGCAAAGGCAGCGAGCTCTTCGGGAGTAACGCTCATGCGTCCTCTCCCAGGACCGCCATCAGCGCGTCGCGCCCGCGCACCAGCCGCGAATTGAGCGTGCCGACCGGGCAGCCGACGATCCCTGCTGCTTCCTTGTAGGAATAGCCCTCGACCATCACCAGCAGCACCGCCTCGCGCTGCTCGTCGGGCAGCGTGCGCAAGGCACGGTCGATCACGCCGAGCTCGACAGCCTCTTCCTGTCCGCCCGTGCCGCCGACGCCGAGCCCGGCCTCCTCGGCTACGAAGGTTTCGCCGCGTCGGCTGCGGGCCCGCGTCTCGTCAATCCACACATTGCGCATCATCGTCATCATCCAGCTGTCCAGTCGCGTGCCCGGCTGCCACAAGGCGCGGCGGTCGAGCGCGCGCATCACGGTCGCCTGGCACAAGTCGTCGCCATCCGCGGGGTCGCGCGCCAGCCCCGCCGCGAAACGCCGCAACCGCGGCAGCAGCGCCAGGACCTGCTCCTCGAAGCCTTCACCCGCTATGGTCGGTCTCTTTTCACGGATTAAACGAATGACCCGGACCGTTTCATCCCTGCTTAAGGCAAATTTTCAAGAGTCATGACGATGCGCCCCGCCCCGCTCCTGTTCGCGCTCGCCGCCGCCGCGCTCGGCATGCCGGCGATGGCGCAGTTCGCGGTGCCGGGCGTGAGCTTGCCGCAAGTGCCCCCGGTCGCGCTGCCCGACAACCCGATCGGCCGGGCGATCGGCGACCTGCCGGACATCGACCTCACGGCCGCCCAGCGCCTGCTCGACCTGAGGAACGACCGGATCGAGCGGCTGCTCCGCCGAAACCGCGACACGGTCGAACTCGACGCGCAGGGCGCGCCCGCCCGTCGCGGCGAGCTGCTGCTGCTCGATCCCTCCCCTGCCGCGCTCGCCGCAGTCCAGGCGGCCGGGTTCACGGTGGCGGAACGCGAGCAGTTCGGCAGCCTCGGGCTGTCGGTCGTACGCCTGCAAGTGCCGCGCGGCACGCGGCTGGCGCAAGCGCAGGCGCTGCTGGCGCGCGTCGCGTCGGGTGCGGAGATCGCACCCGACAGCCTGCATTTCCAAACCGGCGGTGCGGCCTTGCCGGCCCTTGCCACCTCGACCGCAGCCGCGTCGCCGATCGCCACTGCCGTCGGCGTGATCGACGGCGCGCCCGGCCCCTCCCAACCGGTCACGGCGGTGCGCGGCTTTGCTCAGGGCGCTCCTGTCGCCAGCGACCACGGCAGCGCGGTCGCCTCTCTCCTCACCGGCGCGGGGGTGAGAGACGTGCGCGTAGCCGACATCTACGGACGGGATCCCGTCGGCGGAAATGCGCTGGCGCTGATCCGCGCGCTCGACTGGCTTACCGGCGGCGGCGCGCGCGTCATCTCGATCAGCCTCGGCGGGCCAGGCAACAGCGCTGTCGGCCGCGCCATTGCTGCCGCGCAGGGCAAGGGCGTGGTGGTCGTCGCCGCGGTCGGCAACGACGGCCCCGCCGCCCCGCCCGCCTATCCCGCGTCCTATCCCGGCGTCGTCGCGGTCACCGCCATCGACGCGCGCGGGCGCGCGCTGATCGAGGCGGGGCGCGCGCTGCATCTCGACTATGCCGCCCCGGGCGCAGATATCCTCGCGCGCAACAAGGGCGGGAACTGGTCGCGGGTGCGCGGCACCTCCTTCGCCGTGCCCCTCGTCGCCGCCCGCGCCGCCGCCGCGCTCGAACGCGGCAACTGGCGCGCCACGCTCGATCGCGAGGCCGAGGACCTCGGCCCGCGCGGCCCCGATCCGCAGTTCGGCCGCGGGCTGCTGTGCCGGGCGTGCGCCCGGACCCGCTGAATTCTTTTCGCAACCGATGGATTAAGCCGGGTGCGGCATCCGTTTTCTCCACGAGCGGGCGGACAGACCGCCCGCGAAGTGGAAGAAGGAAAGCCCCATGAAACGGATCTTGGTCGCCGCGACGGCTCTCACCCTGTTTACGGCTCCGGCTCACGCTCAGCTGCTCGGCGGCGGCGGGCTCGGCGGATCGATCGGGGGCGCCCTCGGCGGCACGCTGGGCGGCGCGGGCTCGATCGGCTCGGCCCCAGGAACTCTTGGCGACAGCATCGGCAGCGTCACCCGCGGCACCATCGACGGCTCGGGCAGCGCTGGCGGCTCGGCTCGGGCCAATCGGCGCAGCGGCCGCGTCGATGCCAGCGGCAATGGCAGCGGCAACGCCAATGGCAGCCTCGGCAGCACGCTCGACACCCCGACCCGCTCACTCGGCATCAACGGCTCGGGCAGCGGCTCCGCCTCGGGCGGCGGTTCGGCATCGGCGCAGCTGATCGGCACCGACGCGGTGCGGCAGACCGCCGGTTCGGCGGCGGGCCAGGCGCGCGGAACGGCGCAGGGCCTCGTCGGCACCGCGGGCGGCGCGGCGGGCAGCGCACAGGGCAGCGCCAACGGGGCACTCGGCGGCTCGGGCTCCTATGCTTCGGGCCCGCTGGCAGCGGCCGGCAGCCTCGCGGCACAAGGCCAGGGCGCCTTCGCGGTTGAGCGCGGCACGCCGATCTTCGCGCCCGACGGGGACCGCATCGGCCGCGTCCGTCAGGTCGTCAGCGACGCCCACGGCAACGTCCAGCAACTGCTGGTAAAGGTCGACGGCGCGGAAGCGACGATCCCGGCGAATTACTTCCAGGCGAGCGGCAGCGGCCTGGTCTCGGCCATCGGCGAAGGTCAGATCAAGCAAATCGCCCGGCAACAGGACGCAGCCGAAAGCGCCGACTAACGCCGTTCCGACCCCGTCTGCGCCCGGAGAGGTCCTCCCGTCCTCCTGCCTCTCCGGGCGCCTTCTTGTGCCATCGGTTCAGCGACGGTTGAGCCAGCCGCGCCTGCGCGCCTCGGCCACGTGCGCGGCGCTGACCGCAACGGTCTGGCCGGCCGCGATCACGCGCCACGCTCGCCCCGCGCGTTCGGCGCGATCGACCGCCCAGTCCGCCACCCATGCCCCGCGATGGACCCGGGCGCCCTCGAGGCCGGCAAGCTCCGCCACCGCATCGCCCAGTCGGCAGAGCACGAGGCGCGTCGAGCCGTCGGCAAAGCACACCCGGCAATAGTGATCCTCCGCGCGCACCGCCGCGACCTGGTCGATGCGGATGCCCGAGCGGGTCAGGGGGCCGACCGCACGAGCCACGCGCGGTCGCGCCGGCAGCACGATCAGCCAGCGCAGCGCCAGGATGAGGGCGAGGATGACGACGCTGATCGCAAGAGCGCTGAGCCAGACGGAACCTCGGCCGATGCTCGCTTCGGCCCCGACCAGGCGCAGCGTCAGCTCGATCTCGAGCGGCAGCGGCAGATTGAGCAGTATCGCCCCGACGGCGGACGCCGGGATCCAGTCCTTCCGGTTCCGCACCCGCCAGGCGAACCACAGCCGCCACTTGGCCACGGCCCAGGTCATCAGCATGAACCAGAACAGGGTCCGTTGCGGCCAGCCGAGCGCGGCAGTGCCGAAAGGGCCTGAGATTGCCGCCAGCGCGGTCGCCGCGAGGCAGTTCAGTTCGAACAGCGGAAACCTGGGAAAGCGGCCCGCGCGTTTGGCGAAGGCAATCGCGCGGTTGGCGAATTGCCGCTTGCCGGACCCCGATTGAACGAGCGAATCCATGGCACAATCTGGCGCGCCAGGGCGGGTCGGGCAATTGCGAATGTGCGGGGGAACCATGATGCGGACGATCTCGAAAAGCCTGGCCATGAGCCTGATCCTTGCCGCGGCGCCGGTGCCGGCGGGGGCGCAGCAGCCGCCGGCCTCCGAACTGCTGGCGGCGCAGCGGACCGCGATGGCGCGGCTGGCGTGGCTGGACGGCGAGTGGCGCGGGCCGGCAGTGACACAGACAGCCGACGGCGAGCACCGCGTGACGCAGACAGAGCGGATCGGTGGCATGCTCGACGGCACGATCAAGGTGATCGAAGGCCGCGGCTTCAATCCCGACGGGAGCAAGGGCTTCAACGCCTTTGCCGTTGTGTCGTACGACCCGGGCTCGGAAAAATACGAGTTCCGCTCTTACGCGCAGGGGCAGTCGGGAACATTCGCCATTACCCCGAACGGCACCGGCTACGTCTGGGAAATTCCCGCCGGCCCGATGACCATCCGCTACACCGCCACCGTGGCCGACGGCACCTGGACCGAAGTCGGCGACCGGGTCATGCCGGGGCGCCCGCCGGTGCGGTTCTTCGAGATGAATCTCAGGCGGGTCGGCGACAGCAGCTGGCCCGGCGCCGGAGCGATGACGGCGCAGTGATCGCGCTCAGCCGCTCGGGTGGTAGAAGTCGTAGACGGCCTGCGCCACCGCCTCGCTGACCCCGGGGGCACGCTGAAGATCCTCGAGCGCAGCCGCCCGCACCTTGCCGGCGGTGCCGAAGTGCAGCAGCAGCGCGCGCTTGCGCGCCGGGCCGATGCCGGGGATCTCGTCGAGCGGCGAGGCGCTGATCGCGCGGCTGCGCTTGGCGCGATGCGCGCCGATGGCGAAGCGGTGCGCCTCGTCGCGCAGGCGCTGGAGGTAGAACAGCACCGCCGAATTGACCGGCAGCGTCTTCTCGCGCCCGTCGGGGAAGTGGAAGACCTCGCGCCCGGCGTTGCGGTCGGGACCCTTGGAAACGGCGATCAGCGGCACGTCCTCGATGCCGAGGTCTTCCAGCGCCTCGCGCACCGCGCTCATCTGCCCCTTGCCGCCGTCGATCAGCACGAGCCCCGGCCAGGCGTCGGAATCGCGGTCGGGATCTTCCTCCTGCACCCGGGCGAAGCGGCGGGTGAAGACCTCGCGCATCATGCCGAAGTCGTCGTTGGTCTGCGCGCTCTTGATGTTGAACTTGCGGTACTGGTTCTTGAGGAAGCCCTCGGGCCCGGCGACGACCATCGCGCCGACGGCCTTGGCGCCCTGGATATGGCTGTTGTCGTAGACCTCGATCCGCCGCGGCTCCTCCGGCAGCTCGAGGAACTCGGTCATCTCGCGCAGTATCCTCGCCTGGGTGCCGCTCTCGGCGAGGCGGCGGTCGAGCGCTTCGGCGGCATTCCTCTGCGCCTGCTCCATCAGCCGCCGGCGGTCGCCGCGCTGGGGCACGCTGATCTCGACGCGGTGTCCGGCGGCCCCGCACAGGGCCTGCTCGAGGAGTTCGCGCTCGGGCAGCGGGCGGTCGACCAGGATTGTCCGCGGGGGCGGCACTTCCTCGTAAAACTGCGCGAGCACGCGGGCGAGCACTTCGTCGTCCTCAACGTCCTGCGTATGGGTCGGGAAGAACGCGCGGTGGCCCCAGTTCTGCCCGCCGCGCACGAAGAACGCCTGGATGGCGACCTGCCCGCCCTTGGCCGCGAGCGCGAAGATATCGGCGTTGCCCACGCCTTCGGCGTTGATCGCCTGCGTGCCCTGGATGAAGGTCGCCGCGCGCAGCCGGTCGCGGAGCATCGCTGCGGTCTCGAAGTCGAGCGCTTCGGCGGCGCGCGCCATCTGGACTTCGATTTCCTTCTGCACGGCACCCGACTTGCCGCCGAGGAAGTCCTTGGCCTGCCGCATCAGCTGGGCATAGCCGGACTTGTCGATCCGCCCGACGCACGGGGCCGAACAGCGCTTGATCTGGTACAGCAGGCACGGCCGGTCACGGCGGGAGAAGAAGCTGTCGGTGCAGCTGCGCAGCAGGAACAGCTTCTGCAGCGCGTTGATCGTCGTGTTGACCGATCCGGCGCTGGCGAACGGGCCGTAGTAGTCGCCCTTCGCCTTCCGCGCCCCGCGGTGCTTCATGATCCGCGGGAAGTCGTGCTCGGCGCGCAGCAGGATGAACGGGAAGCTTTTGTCGTCGCGCAGCAGGACGTTGTACGGCGGCCGGAAGCGCTTGATCAGCTGCGCCTCGAGCAGCAGCGCCTCGGCCTCGCTGTTGGTGGTGACGATCTCCATCCCGCGCGTCTGGCTGACCATCCGCTGCAGCCGGTTCGGCAGGCTGGCGACCTGGGTGTAGTTGGCGACGCGGTTCTTCAGCGCGCGTGCCTTGCCAACGTAGAGCACGTCGCCGCGCGCATCGGTCATGCGATAGACGCCCGGCTTGGGCTTCAGCGTGCGCAACACCTGGCGGATGGCGGCGATGCCGGCTTCGATGTCCGGTTGCGCCGAGCCCTTCAGCGAATAGGTCGCCCGCTCCTCGTTGAAGCGTTCGGCGCCCTTGGGATGCGGCGGAGTTCCGGCGGGGCTGCGGGCCATGGCGCACCCAGATAGTGCGACGCGGCCCGCAAGCCAAACGGTGCGATCAGAACAACTTGCGCAGCTCGATCGAGAACGAGCGCCCGACCGGGTCGACCAGGAACGGCTGATAACGCAGCGGCACCACGCCGGTACTGTCGGTGATCCGCTGGCGGGCGTCGAACAGGTTGTTGACCGCGAAGGTAATGCGCGTGTTCTTCAGCAGCGGCACCTCGTCGATCAGCGAGAACTGCTGGTTGAGGTCGGCGAACAGGCGCAGGTTCACGATCGCGTAATCGTGGAAGGACAGGTCGGTGCTGCCCGGCAGCCCGGAGCCGTCGATCCGCGACGAGCCGACGTAGCGGGCATTCACGTTGGTGCCGAAGCCGGCGTAGAACAGGCCGCCGTTGAAGTTAACCGAGTGGCGCGGCTGGGCGCCGGAGATCGCGTCGCCATCGAGAATGTCGAGCAGCGGACCGCCGGGGGCGACGAGGACCTCGTTCTTGAGCTGGTAGCTGTAATTGAAGTTCACGAACCAGCGGCCGCGGCCGTCCTGGCTGCCGCCGCCCGGAGGCCCGCCGAAGCCGCCTCCACCGGGGCCGCGGAAGCCGCCGCCACCGCCGGGCGCCCCACCCTGAGGCCCGCCCGGTCCTCCCTGGAAGACGAACGTGCCGCCGCCCGGGGGAGCCGCACCCTGGGCGCCCTGGCCGCCGGGCCCGCCCGGACCGCCGAAGAAGATGAACCCGCCCTGGGGGCCGCCGCCCTGGCCCGGACCGCCCGGGCCACCCTGCCCGCGCTGGCGGTTGCCGAAATCGGCGCTGCAGAACCGGGTGCGCAGCTGCGCCACGCGCTCGGGATCGACCTTGCCGTCGGGTCCCTTGAGTCGCTCGAGCATCTGCGGCGGCAGTGCGGCCAGCTGCTGCTCGGTGACCGGCGGCGGGCTCTCGCCGGGCTTGCCGCAGATCGTCTCGCGCATGGCGGCGAAGCGGGCCGGATCGACCGGCTGCGCGTTCGCGTTGCAGATCGCGCCGCGCGCCTCGTTCCAGCGCTCGGGACTGATCGTCCCATCGGGATTCATGAGCCGGTCGAGCAGCGGCTGGGGAAGTCCGGCGAGTTCCTCGGGCGTCGGCACCTTGCCGATCGCTTCGGCGGTACAGAACCGGGCCCGGATCTGCTGGAACACCTGCGGGTTGAAGCCGCCCTGCGGCGGACCGCCCGCGCCGCCCTGCGGTCCGGGGCCGCCGGCCGGACCCTGTCCGCCGTTCGCCGGAGGGCCGCCGCCCTGCCGCTGCTGGCCGCCGCCGGCGCCGCCGAACGCCTGGGCCATCGGGTTGCTGGCCCGGGCCCGCGCCGCCGCCTCCGGGCGCGCCTTGCCGAACGGGCCGGTGAAATTGAGGCCGACCTGGATACGCTCCTGGTCCTGCTGCGCGAAAGTCACCGGCCGCTGGTCGATAGTCACGATGCGACCGGTCGAATCACGCGTCACGCGGCCAGGGAAGGCGGCCTCGATCGTCGGCGTGAGCGTCGGGAAGCCCGAGGCGATGTCCTCCGAGTGGCTCTTGAAATACTCGAGCGTGAGCCGCCCTTGCTGGATCGCCGGAGTGATGTCCGGCAGCTGCCAGTTGAGCTGGAAGCGCCAGTCGCGCTGGTTCTGCGCCGGCAGGCCCGGATTGCCGCCGCTGATGACCGTTGCCTGCACTGTCTCGCCGCGCGAAAGGTCGTAGACCGGCACGTTGACCGTGGCGATCTCGGGATTGCCGAGCTGCGCCAGCGACGGCGCCTGGTCGCGCACGACGTAGTTGGCGCTGAGGCTCAGCCGTTCCAGATTGAGCGGGCTCCAGTTCACGCCGGCCGACCAGTCGCTCAGCGTGCCGAAGTCCGAGAGATGATCGATCCCGCCGGAGAGGTTGAGATTGAGATCGCCGACGCCTGCGCCAAAGCCCTCGCGCCGGCTGGTAATCGGGATGCCGACGTTGAGCCCCGCGTTGACATCGCCCCGGTTGAGCTTGGTCGTCACGCCGGGGTTGCGCGTGTCCTCGCTCTCGATGTTGGTGTAGTCGTAACCGGCGTCCGCGGTCAGCGAGACCTCGCCGCCGGGCAGCAGCAGCGGACGGCCGATCGCGGTGACCTTGCCGGTGGCGGTGTCCGACGTGGTGTCGGCCCGGTCGAACCCGGCATCGGGCAGCGTGCCGAGATCGGCGTCGAGCGCCAGCGTCCCCGCCAGCGCCGCCGCCTGCAATCCCGACACGTTGGCGCGCCGGTCGATCAGGCTGCGCGTGTCCGCGCGGTTGGCGTCGAGCGTGGCGTTGATCTGCCAGTCGCCGATGCCGGTATTGAGCGTGCTGCCGAGAGAATAGGTCGTGGTGCGGGTATCGACCGTGAGCGGATCTTCGTCGCCCAGCGTGCGCAGCAGACTGGCGCCGCCGGGCGAGGTGAGAAGGACGGTATCGAGCCCCTGGTAGCGCAGGTTGTCGCTGCGCTGGAAAGTCGCGTTGAGGCTCAGCGAGGTACCCGTGGCGATGCGGGTCGAGAAGTTGCTCTCGGCCTGGATGCTCGCGGAATCGGCCACCAGGCTGCGATAGAGCGCCGGGTCGGGATCGGTGGCAAGTCCGGGGACGGTGGACTGGATGACCCCGCGCTCGGCCTCGGTGAGCAGGCTGGAGTTGTTCCAGTCGAGGTTGACGTTGAGGCGGGATTCACCGATCAGCTGGAGGTAGGTTCCCTCGAGCTCCTGCGTCGAATAGCCGCCGTCCCACGGCTGGCCGTATGTGCCTTCGAGTTCGCGGCTCGAATAGTTGCGCTTGAGGATGAAGTTCACCACCCGCTGGTCGGGCGAATAGCCGTAGCGCTGGGCGACTTCCTCGGGGAACACCTCGACCTTCTCGATCGCCTCGGGCGGGTAGGAGCGCAGCTCGCGGAAGCTCGAGATACGCGCGCCATTGACCAGGATCACCGGGAACCCGCCGCCGCTGCCGCCGGTGACCTGCGAGCCGAGCGCCTGGATCAGGTCCGCGATCGAGCCCGAACCATAGGCGGCGATGTCGGCCTCGTTGAGCTCGAGCACGGGCGGAACCGGCGCCTCGACCTGCCCGCGCAACACATCGGCGATGACGAGGATCTCGTCGTCGCTGATTTCCGCGGCGGCAGGCGCGGGCGGAGCGGGCGCCGGGGCACCCTGCGCGCTCGCCGCGAGAGGCGAGACGCCACAGAGAGCCGCCGCAAGTGCGATCAGGCTGGTGGCTGAGGTGTTTTTCAAGCGTACTTTCCCTCGGGCAAAATCAACCAGCCCCTGTCGGCGCGCTCATTGCGGCAAGCCAGTGCCGAAGCAAGGAACGAACGGTATTAAAATGTCGCAGATGTATCCCGGCCGTCACCGCGATTACGCTCGTAGACATGAAGTCGGGGTGAACCGCTGCGGGCCCGCCGGCTCTGCAGGCTTTTCTTTTGCGCTGCCCGCCGCTATGGCGCGCCGCCTAGAGAAGCTCCCGTAAGGAAACCGTTACTGCATGGCCAAAGAAGAACTCCTCGAAATGCGTGGCAAGGTGGTGGAACTGCTGCCGAACGCGATGTTCCGGGTTGAGCTCGAAAACGGTCATGAAGTGCTCGGCCACACCGCCGGGCGGATGCGCAAGAACCGCATCCGCGTGCTCGTCGGTGACGAAGTGCTGTGCGAGCTGACGCCGTACGACCTGACCAAGGCGCGCATCACCTATCGCTTCATGCCCGGCCGGGGCGGCCCGGGCCCGCAATAAGCGCGGCGGGCGTGAGCGCCCCCACTCTGATCCTCGCATCGGCCAGCCCGAGGCGGCGCGAACTGCTCGCGCGGCTGGGGATCGAGCCGGCGCGCGTGGTCCATGCCGATGTCGACGAGACGCCGCTCACGGGCGAGTTGCCACGCGACTACGCGCTGCGCGTGGCGCGCGAAAAGGCCCGCGCGGCGGCCGATCCGGCAGCGCACGTTCTGGCGGGCGACACCGTCGTCGCCGTCGGCCGCCGGATCCTGCCGAAAGCCGAGGACGAGGCCACCGCGCGGCGATGCCTCGAGCTTCTTTCCGGGCGGCGGCACCGCGTCATGTCGGCGGTGGCCCTGCTTGCCCCCGACGGCAGCTTGCGCGAGCGGCTGAACGAGACGCAGGTTCGCTTCAAGCGCCTGTCGAACGACGAGATCCGCGCTTACCTCGCCGGCGGCGAGTGGCACGGCAAGGCCGGCGGCTACGCCATCCAGGGCAGCGCCGAGGGCCTGATCGCGTGGATCGGCGGAAGTCATTCCGGCGTCGTCGGCCTGCCGCTGTTCGAGACGCGGGCGCTGCTGAAGGCCGCGGGGTTCGCCATTGGCTGAGTGGCTGGTCGAGCAGGGGATCGGCGAGGATCGCGCCGTCCGCTTGGAGGACGACCGCATCGTTGCCGCGCAACTCGAGTGGCCCGGCGAACTCGCGCGGGGATTGGTCGCGGATGCGGTGCTGGTTTCGCGCGCCGCCGGCAGCCCCCGGGGCACCGCGCGCTTCGCCAGCGGCGAGGAAGCGCTGGTCGACAGGCTGCCCGCGTCCGCCAGCGAAGGCGCGCCGATCCGGCTCGAGGTGACGCGGCCGGCGATCGGCGAGCGCGGCCGCCGCAAGCTCGCGCGGGCACGGCCGACCGATGCCGCTCTCCGCCGCGCTCCCACGCTGGTCGAACGCCTGCGCGCAGAGGGACATGACGTGCGCGTGGTGCGCCAGTTTCCCGCCTGCGACTGGTCCGAGCTGATGTCCGAGGCTTTTGCCGGCGAAGTCGCCTTTCCGGGCGGCAGCCTGCAGTTCAGCCCCACACCCGCCATGCTGCTGATCGACGTCGACGGCACGCTCGAGCCGCGCGCACTGGCACTCGACGCCATTGCCCCGCTCGCCGCGGCATTGCGGCGGTTCGACGTGGGCGGTTCGATCGGCATCGACTTCCCGACCCTTGCGGACAAGGCCGATCGTCGCGCGGTGGACGAGGCGCTCGCGGGCGCGCTGGCCGACTGGCCGCACGAGCGCACGGCGATGAACGGCTTCGGCTTCGTCCAGCTGGTCGCCCGGGCGGAGCGTCCCTCGCTGCTGCACCGGGCGAGCTTCCAGCGTGCGGGTCTGGCCGCGAGACACCTGCTCCGTCAGGCGGAGCAGCTGGAGGGCGCCGGCGCCGTGCAGCTCTCCGGCCATCCCGCGCTGGAGGCGCAGCTCAAGCCGGAGTGGCTGGCCGAGCTCGCCCGCCGCACGGGGCGCGAGATACGCTGGGAAGCGCGGCCCGGCCTTGCCATCGAGGCCCCGCAGGCCCAACTCGTGCCGCGATGAAGAACCGCCCCTGCCCGATCTGCCAGAAGCCGCGCAGCGCCGAGTTCGCGCCGTTCTGCTCGAGCCGATGTCGCGACCGCGACCTCGCGCAGTGGTTCAACGAAGGCTACGCGGTGCCCGGCCCGCTGGTCGACCCGGAAGAGATACCGGACGGGGAATGAACCCTCTTGCCAAGGCCGCGCCCCTTGGCCATAGGCCCTCGCTCCAACCGCCGGACCGCCCGAACGGGGCCGCGTCCGGGTGCCTGCCCAGGTAGCTCAGTTGGTAGAGCATGCGACTGAAAATCGCAGTGTCGGTGGTTCGATTCCGCCCCTGGGCACCACACTTCAGGCCTTGATCGAAGCGCTCGCTCAGTCGTGCGGTTTCATGGCGTAGGGTAGCTCCGCCGTGAACGCCTGCACTTCGGCGATCCGGCCGCCGTCGAAGCGGAACAGCTCGATCACCTGGTAGGTCAGCGGATAGCCCTGGCCTTTCGCCGGCAGGTCCTCGAACGTGCGATAGACGATCAGTCCGCGCGCCTCGTCGACCGCGAGCACTTCGCGGTCGCGCACGCGTTCGATCCCGGCCAGCACCGGTCCCCCGAAGGGAAGGGCGCAGGCGCCGACGTCCATGCCGTTGACGAACCAGTGGCAGCCGGGAGCGAGCCCCTGCGGTGCAGCCGCGTGCGCGTTCATCGCCGCGTAGAAGGATTCCGCGCCCCGCAGCATGTCGGCCCGGTCGGTGCGGCGGTTGGCCGGCAGCGCGGCGTATTGCGGTGCGCCATTGGGCTCAACGTAAGGCGCACCGTATTCCTTGCGGCGGATCAGCGCGTCGATCCCGCCGACCTCGCGGCCGGCGGAACCGACCGTGATGGCTGCCCAGGCCGGCTGGCCGTGCTCCTCGATGCGGCCGATCCACACCGACTTGTCGGTCCGCGCGTCGGCGACGACCAGCGGCGCCGCGTCGATCGCGGTCACCGTCGCCCAGATGCCCTCGCCAACGCGGATGCCGACGGAGTTCTCGGCGTAGCCGACCTTGTCGGCCCAGTTCACCTCGCGCCACTTGTTGTTTACGTAGCCGGCCATGACCGAGTTTGCCTGCGCGGTCAGGCACGCGGCATCGCACGATCCCGGCTGCGACGCATGGCGCGGCGGCAGCGAAGGCGGGCCCCAGAACGGGTTGTGCATGAAGTAGGGCACGTAGGTGAACACCGCCTCGATCCGGGCGATCTCGCCGTTCCTGATGCGGAACGCTTCGAGCAGGCTGATCGAATTGGGCCACTTGAGCGCGGTCCTCATCTCGCGGCCGTTGGTCAGCAGGTAATGATCGAACTCGTTGGCGTGGTCGAAGAACCCGCGGCCGACGGCGACGCCGCGCTCCTCGTCGATGATGAAGAAGTCGCGCCGGATGCGCTTGTTGATGCGGTAGAGGCCGAGCTCGAACTGCGCGCGGCAGCCCGAAGCGATGGCAGCGGCATTGCCGCCCCTGCCGCCGGGAGGCGGCGCTGTGGTGCTGATGCCGTTTTCGAGCCGCGCGCAATCGTTCGAGAACGGTGCGAACACCTGCCCGTCGTTGATCTGGACGGTGTCGAAGTAGGCGTCGGCGATCGACAGCATGCGCTCGCGGCTGCGGCGCTGCTCGGCCGGCAGGACCTGCGCGAACTCGGGATCGTGGACCATCCTGGTCACGTCGCCGAACGGCGCCGGCAGCGCGGTCTTGCGGTGGACCACGCTCTCGATCTCGTCGATCACGCCGTCCTTCACATGGATGCGCACGGCATAGATCGCCGGCTGGCCGTTTTCCTTGACCGAGCCGAACCAGGCGGCGTTGCCGGTGCTCGGGTCGGCCGCTTCGAGGCCGGTCGCATCGACCCCTGTCACCGTGTCCCACAGCCCGTCGCCGACCGGAATGAACACGTTGTTCTCGGCGAAGCGCACGTTCGGCGCGAGCCTGAGCTGCGAGGGATCGCGCGCGGCGAGCGCCTTCATGTGACCCTGCAGGAAACCGATCAGGCAAGCCCGGTCGCACGCGGGGACACGCACGGCGCTGTCCTCGCCCGGCGCCTGGGCGGCCAAAGGAGCGGCAGCGAGCGCCAGGGCGGTCGCCAGCAGCCGGACAAGTGTACGTCCGGGCCTGACACTAAGCGGCGTTGTAAGCATCGTGACTTTCGGCTCCCCCCATCCGTAAATCGGCACCTTTCACGCCAGGCGGCGTGCACTTCGTGCGACGAAAAGCCACGCCCGACCGTGACTTTTGCCGGCGCGGCCCCGACAAGCCGGGCCATCGTCTGCCCGGCTGTGGCACAGCACGGGTCCTGTAGGAAAGCGCTTCCTGATCTCGCCGAACCCGCCCGTTCGCCATGGCGGCGACGCCTTGGGTTCAGGTCCCCCTGGCCGCGGCGTCGGCGTAATCCTCGTTGCCGCGCGCGACCAGGTAGGCGTGGATCGCCTCGACCTGCGACACGCTGAGCGTGTCGGCGAAGCTCGCCATGCCCTTGTCGGCGCGCGTGCCCCTGAGCACGATGTCGCCGAATTGCGCGTGCGTTTCGGCGCTCATGAAGCGCAAGTCCTTGACCCCGCCGGTGGCGTTATCGCCGTGGCAGCGGCTGCAGGTCTGGGCATAGAGCGCCCGGCCTTCGATGACTTGTGCTTCCGACGCCCGCAGCGCCGGCGGGCGCGGCAGCGCCGAAGGCGGAGGCGGCGGCGGCAAGGCAACCCCGGTGGCGCCGAGCTTGAACACCAGCAGCTTGGCGGTGGAAGTCTGGAACGGGCCGAGGTTGTAGACCGGCGAACCGCCCCAGCCGGCGTTGATGGCGATATATTGCTCGCCGTCGATCATGTAGGTGATCGGCCCGGCGACCGGCGCCTGGTCGATGTTCATCTCCCACAACTTCTCGCCGTTGTCGGCGCGGTAGATCGCCAGCTTCTTGTCGATCGTGCCCTGAATCAGGAGGTTGCCCGCGGTCGCCAGCACGCCGCCCGACCCCGGGTGCGGATAGGGCACCCGCCAGGCTTCGGTCTGCGTCACCGGGTTCCACGCCAGCAGGTAGCCTTTCTCGGTGGCGTTGGCCCGGGCCTGCAATTGCGCGCGCAGCTCGGGCATGTTGCCGTAGCCTTGCCCGGAGTTGGTCCGGCCCGGCCCGGGGGTGTACTTGTACGCACCGTCCTCGGCGCGGGCATAGACCGCCCCCTGCTCCTGCGCGCTGAGGTACACGAGCCCGGTCCGCGGACTGTAGCTCATCGGGTGCCAGGTGTGCGCCGCCAGCCATGACGGCTGCATCAGGTGCGGCGTGGTGGTGTTGTGCGCCCCTTCCACCAGCACCGGCCGGCCCGTCGTCATGTCGATGTGGCTCGCCCAGGTGTTGATCGAGACGTAGCTCTTGGCGCTGATCAGCTGCCCGTTGGTGCGGTCGATGACATAAAAGAACCCGTTCTTCGGCGCCTGCATCGCCACCTTGCGCAAGCGGCCGCCGATCCTCAGGTCGGCCAGCACGATCGGCTGGGTGCAAGTGAAGTCCCAGTCTTCCTCGGGGACCATCTGGTAGTGCCACTTGTAGCGGCCGGTGTCGGCATCGACGGCGAGCATGGAGCAGAGGAACAGGTTGTCGCCCTGCCCCTGGCTGCGGAAGTGCCACATGTGCGGCGAGCCGTTACCGGTGCCGATGATGACCGTCCTGGTCTCCGGATCGTAGGCGAAGCTGTCCCACGCGTTGCCGCCGCCGCCGGCCTCCCAGAACCTGCCCGACCAGGTCTGCGCGGCCATCGCCATCACGCTGTCCGACGCTTCGCCATCGGCACCCCTGGCCGGGTCGGTCGGGACGATGTAGAACTTCCACAGCTTGGCGCCGGTTTCGGCATCCCAGGCGGACACGAACCCGCGCGAGCCGTAGTCGGCCCCGCCGTTGCCGATCACCACCTTGCCGTCATAGACCCGCGGCGCGCCGGTGATCGAATAGGGCGCGTTGGCCGGATCGAAGGTGTGGACGCTCCACACCTCGTGGCCGTCTTTCGCGTCGATCGCGATCAGCCGCCCGTCGAGCGCGCCGATGTAGAGCTTGCCGTTCCACGCGGCGAGGCCGCGCGCCGACGGGCCGCAGCAGGCGAGCCGGGCCCATTCGCTGCCGACCTTCGGGTCGTAGGTCCACAGCTTGCGCCCGGTCCTGCCGTCGTAGCCGGTGACGACGTTGTAGATGTTCTCGTTGTAGAGCACGCCGTCGATGACGAGCGGGCTCGCCTGCACTCCGCGGTAGGTCCCGAGGTCGTCGTACCAGGCAAGGCCGAGTTGCCCGACGTTGCGGTCGTTGATCTGATCGAGCGGACTGAAGCGCTGCTCGTTCCACCCGCGGCTGTAGCTGAGCCAATCGCCGACGTTGGCGGGCGCATCGAGCGCGCGCATCGTCCGGTCGTTCACGACCGTCGCCATGTCCGCATTCTGCGCCGAGGCGCCGGAGACGCCGGCTATGAGCGCAGCAGCCGCGCACAGACCCGAAGCCAGCACCAGCGCGCGTGACCCTAAGAACATCCCCGATCCCATCCGTCTCTTGTCGCCGGAAGGCTTAGGGTTCAGACGCAAGACTGGCAACGGCGGGAGAGAGATTGATGAAGCGGAATTACGCGGCGGCCGTGCTGGTGATCGGTTTGTTGTGCGGCTGCGCGACGGTGCAGACCCCGGCGGCGCCGCGCGACATTCTGCTTGGCCAGCGGGTCTTCCCCGAGAGCATCGCATCGGATGCGGCGGGAAATCTCTACGTCGGCAGCAACAAGGGCACGATTTACCGCGTGCGCGCCGGCGCCACCGCCGCCGAGCCGTGGATCGTCCCGAGCGCAGCAAACGGGCTGCGCTCGCTGTTCGGCGTGTTCGCCGACGAAGGCCGCAAGGTCCTGTGGGCGTGCTCGATCCCCAACCTGTTCGTCCAGCCGCGCGAGACGGGCATCTCGGTGCTCAAGGCCTTCGACCTCGCCAGCGGCGCGATGAAGGGGAGCTACGATTTCCCCGCCGACAAGCCGTCCGCCTGCAACGACATCGCCGTGGCGCGCGACGGCACCGTCTATGCCACCGAGACGCTGTCGGGACGGATCTTCGCCCTGCGCCCCGGCGCCAACGCGCTTGCGCTGTTTGCCGAGGGGCAGGATCTCGTCGGCATCGACGGCATCGCCATCGCCGGCGACGGCCGGATCTACATCAACAACGTGCGCCAGCATCTCTTCCAGCGCGTCAACACGAGGGCAGACGGCAGCTACGCCGGGCTGACCACGCTGGCCCTGTCCGACAAGCTCAACGGCCCCGACGGGCTGCGCGCACGCGGCGGCAACCGGTTCATCCAGGCCGAAGGGCCCGGCGGGCGCGTGGCGCTGATCGAAGTCGCGGGCGACAGCGCCACCGTCACGCCGCTGAAGACCGGGCTCGATTCCTCGCCCGGCACCGCCAGCATCGGCAACGTCGGCTACGCGATCGAGGGCAAGGTCAATTACCTGTTCGACCCGGCGCTGCGCGACAAGGACCCGGGCCCGTTCATGATCCGCGCCTTCCCCATTCCGCGATAGGCCTTGCGCGGCCGGGTGCTTTCGGGCTCATTGCCGGCAAGGGAGAGACCATGATGGCAGGCGGAACACCGCTTTCACCGGCGCGCAGCTGGTGGGCGATCTTCATCTTCATGATCGCGCTGATGTTCAACTACCTCGACCGGCAGCTGATGACGCTACTGATCACCCCGATCAAGGCGGACTTCCGGCTCAGCGACACGCAGGTCGGCCTGCTGGTCGGCTTCGCCTTCGTGGTGTTCTACGTGCTGGCCGGCATTCCGGTCGCGCGCTTCATCGACCGCGGGCCGCGGAAATGGATCGTTGCCAGTGCCATCGCTTTCTGGAGCGTTATGACCGCCGCTTGCGGGCTCGCGCAGAACGCCTGGCAGCTGCTCCTCGCCCGCATGCTCGTCGGCGTCGGCGAAAGCTGCAACGCGCCCGGCACGTATTCGATGACCAGCGACATGTTCCCGCGCGAGAAGCTCGCCAAGCCGATCGCGGTGATCGGCATCGGCCAGGTCGCGGGCAGCGGCATGGCGCTGCTGGTCGGCGGGGTGCTGATTGCCTGGCTGACGCGCCTCGGCCCGCAGGATTTCCCGCTCGTGGGCACCCTCAAGCCGTGGCAGATGACTTTCGTCATCGTCGGCCTCCCGGGTGTCCTGTGGGCGCTGCTGCTGCTTGCCACGGTGCCCGAGCCGCCGCGCCGCGAGACGGCGGGCGCGCCGACGCCGGGCTTCGTCGAGACCGTCGCCCATCTATGGGGACGCAAGGACGCCTTCGTGCCGATGTTCCTCGCCAACGGCATCAAGGCGATGCTCAGCCTGGGCCTGACGGTCTGGGCGCCGGTGTTCTTCGAGCGCCGTTTCGGCTATGCGCCCGGCGAACCGGGGCCGATCCTCGGGATCATGGCGCTGGCCCTTTCACCGCTCGGGCTGCTCCTGGGCGGCTGGTGGGCCGAACGCATGGCCGCCGCGGGCCACAAAGACGCCAACATGCGGATCGTCTTCCTCGTCACCATCCCGCTGATCCCGGTCGCGGTGCTGCTCCCGCTGGTGGAGCAGGCCTGGCTCGCCTTCCTGCTTGTCGGCGGCTCGCTGTTTCTCGGTTCATTCGGCTCGGGTCCGGCCAATGCCGCGATCCAGTCGGTCACTCCAGGCCGGATGCGCGGGACGACGACGGCAATCTACATCGCGATCTACAACGTCATCGGCTACGGCCTCGGGCCGCTGGGCGTCGGCTGGCTCAACGACCACGTGTTCGGCGAGCAGGGCATCGCATCCTCGATGGTCGTGCTGGCGCTGATTGCCGGCCCGCTCGGGCTGCTGTTCGCCTGGCTCTCGCTCAAGCCCTACGCGCGCGAGATCGAGGCTGCAGAAGCGCGCGGCGACTAAGGAACCGCAGCGTCGCGATTGCGCTTCGGCTGGCGGGCGCTATCGCACTCCAAACACCAGAAAGGACCCCCTCATGGCCCGCATCCTCGTGCTCTATTATTCCTCGTACGGCCACATCGCGAAGATGGCCGATGCCGTCGCCGACGGCGTCCGCCAGGCGGGTCACGACTGCGACGTCCGCCGCGTTGCCGAGACCGCGCCGCCGGAAGTCGCCGCGGCTGCCGGCTTCGTCGCCGACCACAGCCACGACCTGATCTCGGGCATCGACGCGTTGCCGCAGTACGACGGCATCGTCGTCGGTGCGCCGACGCGGTTTGGCCGCATGCCGAGCCAGATGGGCGCGTTCCTCGATCAGGCCGGTGGCCTGTGGTACACCGACGCGCTGGTCGGCAAGGTCGGTGCCGCCTTCACTTCCACCGCCGCGCAGCACGGCGGGCAGGAAACGACGCTGTTCTCGATCCTCACCAACCTGCTGCACTTCGGCTGCACGGTGGTCGGGCTCGACTACGGCTTCAAGCCGCAGAACGGCGTCGACGTGGTGCGCGGCGGCTCGCCCTACGGCGCGACGACGATCGCCAACAACGACGGCTCGCGCCTGCCGAGCGAAATCGACCTCGACGGCGCGCGCTATCTCGGCCGCCGGGTGGCGGAAACGGCGGCGAAGCTGACGGCCTGACTTCGCCCCCCGCGGGGGTAGGCCTTCACCTAGAACTCGAACCGGATCGTGCCGCCCCAGGTGCGCGGATCGCCAACATTGCCGGCGATGAGGCCGGTGTTGCCCGGGCCGAACACCAGCTGCTCGAAGTACTCGGTGTCGAACGCGTTGCGCACCCAGGCATAGATGTTGAAGCCCTCGTCGGCCCGGAACCCGAGGCGGAAGTTGGTCAGCGCATAGCCGTCGATCGAGGTGTAGATCGAAGGCGACGGGTTCGAGGAGAACTTCGAGCGATAGTTGCCGTCGAAGCCGAGGTAGACCTCGCCGTCCTCGCCGAACACCCGGGCCGGAACGTTGGCCTCGGCGCCGTAGGACAGCGCCCATTTCGACACGCCGGGCAGCACCTGGCCCGACACGTCGCAGTTCGCCGGGCTGAGCGAGCCCGGAACCCCGGGCGCGCCGGGGACCTGGCTGCCGCTGACCATCGTGCCGCCGGAAAGCTCGGGCGGGCACGGGGCGTCGACGAACTTGACGTAAGTTGCGTCGGTGTAGGCGCCGTTGACATAGGCGTTGAAGCGCGCGCTCGGCCGTACCGAGAAGTCGACCTCGACGCCTTGCGTGCGCGCCCGCTCGGCGTTGGCGAGATAGCCGCGCAGGACGCCGTACTGCCCGTTGCTGACGTTGGCCTGGAAGTCGTCGATCGTGGTCCGGAAGGCGGCGACGTTGAAGGTGATCCGGCGATCCCAGAACTGCGATTTCACGCCCACCTCGAAATGCTGGACCGATTCCGGCCTGATCGCGCCCGCCGCGAGGATCGGGTTGCCCGCCGCGTCGGACGGGACGCCGTTCTGGTTGATGCCGCCGGTCTTGAAGGTCTTGGCGTAAGTCCCGTAGACCAGCACGTCGTCGGTCGCCGCGTAGCTGACGGTCAGGTCGTAGCCGAAGTTCCAGTCGCTGTAGGTCGGCTCGATCAGCTGCGGAGCGTAGATCCCGCGCTGCGCCACGCTGACCGCGTCGCTGGCCGACTGCAGCACCTCGTGGCCGTCGCCGGCGAAGACGTGGCGCTCGTAGTGGCCGTCCTTCTTGTCGTAGTTCAGCCGCAGGCCCGGCTGGATGCTGAGCCGGTCGGTCACTTTCCAGTCGAGCTGGCCGAACAGTGCGAAGCTGGTCGCCTTGAGCCACTGGGTGTTGAGCGCGGTCAGCCCGTTGAGGATGCTGGCGTTGATCTGCGCGGCGTTGGTGAGGTTCCACCGGCTCGAGGCGGCGCCCTGCTGCTCGATGCCCTGCGTGTCGATGCGCTGGTGGAAACCGAACGCGCCGACCACGAAACCGACCTTGTTGCCGGTGTAGTTGTAGCGGAGTTCCTGCGAATACTGGTCCTGCTGCGAGGGGTTGTTCGACGCCGAGACGATCGGCAGGCCGGTGTAGTCGCGATCGTTCTCTGGCTTCCAGTCCCAGAAGCGCCAGGCGGTGATCGCGGTCAGAGTGCTGCTGTCGCCGACGTCCCACACCGCGCGCAGCGAGGCGCCGCCGGCCTTGTTGCCGGCATTGAGCGGCGCATCGAGGTCGGTCACGCGGTCGAACGGGTCGGTGCTCGCGGGCGCATAGCCGAAGGCGGCGGCAAGCGCCGGATACTGCCGGCCGGCCGCGCGCTGGGTGGGACCATAGCCGACGAACACAGTGCCGCAGCATTCGGGCTGCTGGCTGCTGAAATCGCCCGAGAGGGTGACATCGAGATCGTCGGTCGAGCGGTACAGCAACTGTCCGCGCACGCCGAGGTTGTCCTGCGACTGAATCCAGTTGTCGGTGGTCACGTCGTGGATCGTGCCGCGCCGGCTGGTGCCCGAGACCGCGAGGCGCGCGGCGATCGTGTCCGACAGCGGGCCCGCGACTGCGGCCTTGGCCTGTTTGAAGCCGTAGCTGCCGAGCGAGATTTCGGCGCTGCCTTCGAAGGCAAAGGTCGGCTGGTTGGTGCGGATGTTGATCGCACCGGCGGTGGTGTTCTTGCCGTAGAGCGTGCCCTGCGGCCCGCGCAGCACTTCCACCTGCGCCACGTCGAGGAAGTCGAATACCGCCGAGGCCGGGCGCGAGTAATAGACGTCGTCGACGTAGATGCCGACGCCCTGCTCGAAGCCGTCGTTGGTCAGGCCGAACGGCACGCCGATGCCGCGGATGTTGACCGCGGTGTTGCGCGGGTTCGACGAATAGACCTGCAGCGTCGGGGTCAGCTGCTGGATCTTGTAGACGCTGAAGGCGCCGGTGTCGTTGATCGTGCGCCCGTCGAGCACGCCGATCGCCAGCGGCACTTCCTGCGCGGCTTCGTCACGCCGGCGGGCGGTGATGATGATCACGTTTTCGGGCACGTTGGCCGCGCCGGTCGCGGCCGAGGCGGCCTCATCGGCGGCGACGTCCTCTTCGACGGTGATCTGGTCCTGGGCGAGCGCTGGCAGCGGCAGGATCGCGACGGCGGCGATGCCGGACAGCAGTATGGTACGGGTGGTCATTTCCGGTTCCCTCATGATGGCTGCAGGAATCCAGCTCGCCTTTGGAGAGAACACGATGTCTCGCCCGCGCAGGCTGGAGACGCATCCGGGGGACCGGTCTGCTCTGCTGTGTGGTGGAAGCATGCCCGGGCCGGGCGGCCCGGTGAATTCAGCTGAAGCGGCGGCGCTCGGTCACATCGACCTGCATCAGCTTGCCGTCGTGCACAGTCAGCTGGATCACTCCGTAGCGCAGCCGATCGAGCGCTTCGACGACCACCCGCAGGTGCTCGGGCAGTTCGGGATGGTCGTCTCGTCCAAGGCGTTCGACAGTCGCACCCATCGGGCGTCTCCGGCTTCGCGACGCGGGATTGCGCCGCTGGCCTCGGATTATTCTCAAGTAATTCACTTGACAATGGTCGTGCGACGACCGGTGACGAAATTAACGCTGACCGGTTGCAAGTTCAGCTTTCAACGGCCTCCTCGTCCGCCGGGACCAGTTCGATCGGGTCGGACAGCCGGATAGAATCGAGCAGATCGGCGGTCAGGTCGCGCACCTGCAGCATCAGCGCGCGCGTGCGGCATTCGCCTTCCTCGAGGCAATTGGCGCACTTCTCGTGCGCGAAGCGGCTGGCGCACGGCACCAGCGCCAGCGAGCCGCGCATCACCCGGATGAGGTCGCCGTAGGTGATGTCGATCGGCGACAGCGCCAGCTGGTAGCCGCCGTCCTTGCCGCGCTGCGATTCGACGATGCCGAAGCGGCTCAGCTCCGACAGGATCACGGTCAGGAAGTTGGCCGGGATCTTCTGCGCCTCGGCGATCTCCGCCAGCCGCACCGGGCCTTCGCCGTAGTGATCGGCAAGGTGCTGCATGGCCCGGATGGCATAGCGGGTCTTCTGCGAGAGCATGGGCGATTAATGCCTATGCCGACCGCGATGAACAAGCGATTGAAGGAAGAAACGGAGGTAGCCCTAGAACCCCTGGCTTACCCCCAGCTTCGCCGTGAACCCGAGCGGGCTGGCGGTGAACGGGTCGAAGTTCTGGTCGAGCCGCGCGAACGGCGGATCCTTGTCGAACACGTTGAACAGCGCCAGCGAGACGGCCGTGCGCTCGAGCACCTGCCAGCGCCAGGTGACGTCGAAAGTAGTAAAGCTGGCGATGGTCTTGCCCGCGGTCACGCTCGCCCCGGCGAGCGCGCTCATATTGGGGCCGAACACGTCGGCGCCGCGCTGGTCGGTATAACCGTCGACGTAGTTGACCTGCAGCCGCAGCGAGTGGTCGCCCATCGCGCCCTGCAGCCAGGCCTGTCCCTTCCACTGCGGCAGCGGATAGGAGGTGGTCTGGTAGTTGAGCAGTCCGGCGGCATCGTAGGCCGGCTGCACCAGCACGCCTTCGACCACCACGTCGTCGACCTTGTAATCGATCACGTAGCTGCCCGAGACGCCTGCTTGGACCCGAGCCATGCCGAGATCGGTATCGTAGCTCGCCTGGAAGTCGATCCCGCTGGTCGAGACGTCGGCCGAGTTGAAGGCGTAGGTGGTCAGCCGCTGGACGTTGGCCGCCGAGCACACCCCGCCGGAGAAGGTGAAGCGCGCTTTCAGCCCGGCATAGGCGGGGTCGCCGCAGTTGGCGGTACCGCTGGCGCCGAATAGCGCCGAGACCATGCCGCTGACCGGCTCGCTCTCGATCGGTCCGTCGAAATCGTAGCGCCAGTAATCAACGCTCGCGCGGAACCCGTCGCGGTCGACCAGCACGCCGGCGTTGTAGGTCGTCGCGCTCTCCGGGGCGAGATTGAGGTTGCCGAGCAGCTCGACCGGGCGGAACGCGCCGCCGATGAAAGTCAGGATGACGAGGTCGGACGACAGGTTCTGCGGTGGCGGGCCGCGGAACGTCGTGCCCACCCCGCCGCGCAGCGCCAGCCAGTCGGTCAGCTCGATCTTGACCCGTGCCTGCGGGTCAAATGTCGAGCCTACCGCGCCGCCGTAATCCTCGTAGCGCGCCGAGAGCTGCGCCTGGATGCGCTCGGTGATCGGCAGCTGCACTTCACCGAACAGCGCCCACACTTCGCTCGACACGTCGACGTCGCGGTTCGAGCCGAGGAAGCCGATCGGGCCGGTCTGCGGGTTGCAGGTGGCCGCGGCGGTGAGGATCGAGCCCGCGCAGGGATAGGCGTCGAGATTGTTGGTCGCACCGTAATGCCGCACGTAGCCGTCGCGCCGGTACTGCCCACCGAGCGCGAAGCCGATCTCGCCGCCGCCGAGCTCAAGCCCCGTAAGGCCCGACACGATCAGGTCGCCGACCCACTGGCTGGTGTTCGCCTTGCGCTGGATGATCGTGTAGAAATCGTCGAGCGTCGAGGCGTCGTTGATCAGCCCCGCGCCGGGCGTGAGGCTGAGGCCGAGCGGGTTGCTGGTGCCGGCGTAATTCGGGTTGGCCTCGCCGGTAATCAGGTTGCCGGCGATCCCGCTCGAGAACGGGTTGAAGAAGTGGCAGCCGTTCTTGCCGGCCAGCGCGGCGAGCTGCGCCGTCGAGAGCCCTGCGCGTGATTGCGGCGTGGCGTAGGCGCAGCTTTCCCCCCCAAAGCCGGCGAGCGCGTTCTGCAGCAGGTCGACGAAGCTGTCACCGCCTTCAAAATAGCGGTCGTATTCGGAATAAGTCAGGCCCGCGGTCAGGTCGATGGCCGGGGTCAGCGCCGCCGTCAGTTCGCCGGTGAACTGGTACATGTCGGAACTGCGCGGCAGGACCGAGGTCTGCCGGTCGTTGGCGAACAGCGGATTGCCGCCGGTCAGCACCGGACGGAAGCGGACCGGATAGGCCAGCGCCGGGGCCTGCGGCAGACCGCCCGCAACCGCGCAGCCCGAAGCGGTGCCATAGCGTGCGCAATAGTCGACCAGCGCCGGGGCATATTGCGGGATCACGAACAGCCCGCTGCCGCCGAACGCCGCGTTCGCAGACGGGGCAATCGTCGGCAGGTAGCTCGGGCTCGTCGTCAGCACCGTCTCGGTCCGCCCGTAAAGCCCGGTCAGCCGCAGCGCCACGGCGTCGGTCAGGTCCACCGCGGCGTCGGCGAAGACCTGGTAGCGGTCCTCCGGCTCGACCAGGTTGGTGAAGCCAAGATACTGCGTCTGGCACAGGTCGGCGCTCGATCCCGCCAGTGAGCGGAAGCCGCCCACGCCCGTGCAACCGTCGTCGGCATCGAAGCGCACGCCGTTGAGCGTCGCGTCGAAGTCGAAGTTGCCCGGCGCGCCGCCGCCCGACCAGCCGCCCTGCGGATTGGCCTGGTAGGGCAGCAGCGAAAAGCCGCGGTCGGTCGTCGTCAGCTCGCCGCGATGCTGGTAGCCGCCGGAAACCAGCAGCCGCACCGGGCCCAGCTCGCCTCCCCACGACAGCGCCCCCGTCCAGTCGCCTTCCGAGCCGTCGACGTAGCGATAGTCGGCCGAGGCGAGAAAACCGTCCTGATCGGTGCGGGTGATGAAGTTGACCACGCCGGCGATCGCGTCGGAGCCGTAGGTCGCGGCCGCGCCGTCCTTGAGGATCTCCACGCGGCCGACCGCCGCCATCGGGATCAGGTTGACGTCGACCAGCGGCAGGTTGCCCGATCCGGTGGCGACGATCCGCCTGCCGTTGAGCAGCGTCAGCGTGCGCTGCGGCCCAAGCCCGCGCAGGTTGATCGAGGCGACGCCTTCGTTGAACTGGCTGCGGGTGTCGAACTGGCTGGCATCGCCGAGCACACCCGCCGAAGCGGGCAGCCGCTTGGTCAGTTCGAGCATCGAGGGCTGCCCCTGTGCGGCCAGTTCGCCGGCGTCGATCACGTCGACCGGTGCCGGCGCCTCCTCGCGGCTCGCCGCGATCAGCGTGCCGGTGACGACGATCGTCTGGTCGGCGGCTTCGTCGGCGGACGCCGGTAACGCCAGCGCTGCGGCCATCGCCATGCCGGACGCCGTGGCGGCTATACGAAACACCCTCATGCCGACCCTTCCCCTTATCGCCGCGCGCCCTAGCGCCCTCGCCCGCCCCCTGCAATTGCCTTGCCTTGCCCCATTGTGTATAGCTCCGCTCGCGCCCCGGCCTGAGCGAAGCCGCTCTGCCGGGGCGCTCGCTTTTCCACTCGATAAGGTGCCACCATGTCACGCCGCCGCCAGCTTTACGAAGGCAAGGCCAAGATCCTCTACGAGGGCCCCGAGCCGGGCACGATCATCCAATACTTCAAGGATGATGCGACCGCCTTCAATGCCCAGAAGAAGGGCACGATCAACGGCAAGGGGGTGATCAACAACCGCATCTCCGAGCATGTTTTCCTGCGCCTGGCGCACATCGGCATCCCGACGCACTTCATCCGCCGCCTCAACATGCGCGAGCAACTGGTCCGCCAGGTCGAGATCATCCCGCTCGAGGTGGTGGTGCGCAACGTCGCCGCCGGCTCGATCTCCAAGCGGCTCGGAATCGAGGAAGGCGAGCCGCTGCCGCATACCCTGATCGAGTACTACCTCAAGTCCGACGAGCTGCAGGATCCGATGGTCGCCGAGGAGCACATCGCCTGCTTCGGCTGGGCCAACAACGACGAGATGCAGGACATCGCCGCGATGGCGATCCGGGTTAACGACTTCATGTGCGGGATGTTCGCTGCGATCGACATCCGCCTGGTCGACTTCAAGCTCGAGTTCGGGCGCATCTGGGATGGCGACTACAGCCGGGTGATCCTCGCCGACGAAATCAGCCCCGACAACTGCCGCCTGTGGGACATGACCAGCGGCGAGAAGCTCGACAAGGACCGCTTCCGCCGCGACCTCGGCGGCGAGGAAGAGGCCTATCAGGAAGTCGCCCGCCGCCTCGGCCTCCTGAACGAGGACGCCAATTCGCCGGGCGAGGTGTTCGACATGTCCGCCCACCGCGCGAAGCTGCGCACCGGGCCGAAGCCCAAGAAATAAGCCTCAGGGCTCGCCGAAAGGCGCCATCGAAGCGGTAGCAGCAATGCCGCCGCCGGACGCAGCGCGGGCCACCGGCACCTCGGCCGTGGATTCGAACAGCCGCGCCGTGCCGAACCGCTCGACCAGCGCGGCGATGTACCGGTCGTTGGCACGCGCGGCCACATTGGTGCGCCAGAGCGCGTTGTCCTGCGATGTCCGCCAGACGACGAGCGGCTCGTGCGGCCCGGCGAGACGAAAGCAGGTTCCCGCGAGGCGGGCGGTGGCATAGAGCCAGAGGTCGTCCGAGGTCGGGCACAGCGCCAGCGCCTCGTTCATGTCGACCACGCGCGGATCGAACCGCTCCATCGTCAGCAGCACACCGCCGACACCGGTCGGAAAGTTGAGCGGCGAGGCGTCACGTGCGTCGCTGTCATGCTGCCAGAGTCGATACGCCTCGGGCATGCCCGTTTCGTCGAGCGCAACGCGATGTATCCGGTGGCAGGGGATTTCTCCGGGCCGGTCGGCCGCGACAAGCTCGGCCAGCCAGTCGGGCCGGTAATAGGTGTCATCGTCGCAGATGGCGATGCGTCCGGCGGGTCGTTCGCGCAGCGCGTGGACGTATTTGGTGTAGGGCCCGTGATCCTCGCACGGACGGATTTGCAGTCCGAACGGCTCGAGCGCGCGCACCTCGTCGGGCAAGCCGGCGAGATCGCGGTGGCCGATCCACAGCAGGACGGCCTCGGGACGCAGACTCTGGAGCAGCAGGCTTCTGAGCGTGAGCGCCAGGGTGCCGAAGCGCGGGCCGTGCGAAGTCAGCGAGACGTACAAGCCGGGCTCGGCCGTCTGCACGTCCGGCGTGAGGAGCCGGCGCGTCCAGCCTTCCTCGACCGCCCGGCGGGCCTTTCGCTCGTGGAACGCCGAAGTCAGCAGCCCGCGGCGCAGTGGCGGCAAGGCCAGCCATTTCGATCGCATACGCCCGCCGCTCCGTGCCGTTTCCAGAATCTGTAACGACGCCAGAAGGCCATCGCTCCTGAACCGGCAATGACGGAAATATATTTCGGCGGGACGGCTACCTGCGCCTGGCGCTGCCAGGGTGTCGCCGGCGCCAGCGACGCGCGCGATCGAACCTTAGCAGCAGCACGGCAGCAGCGATCAGCAGCGCGATCAGGGCGTAGGCGATCATCAGGCGTAATTCCATGATCTGTCCTTCTACCTCCCGCAGCGGCCGATAATGCGGGCCTGCCGCGCTGGCCCTGACCTGCGCCGACCGGGGGTCTGACCCGGTTCGGCTGCGCCGTCCACTCCGGGGGCGTACGTAGTGGCCAGCGCGGGGACAGAACCCTCCACCGCCCATTGCCGGTTAATCTTTCCTTCGCCACAAGACCCACGATGATCCGCCGTTTCCTGCTCGCCGCCCTCCTCGTCACCGCTGCCATTCCTGCCCAGGCCGAACCGGCCGCGGTGCAGCCGCAACACGAGTGGCCGTTCGCCAAGAGCGATCTGCCGCCTGATCCGGCCTACCGCTTCGGCCGGCTCGACAACGGGATGCGCTACATCATCCGCCCCAACGCAACGCCCAAAGGCACCGCGATGGTGCAGTTCTGGGTCGACGCCGGGTCGATCGCCGAGACCGAGGAGGAGCGCGGTTACGCTCATTTCATCGAGCACATGGCCTTCAACGGCTCGACCCGTGTGCCCGAGGACGAGATGCGCAGGCTGCTCGAGCGCGAAGGCCTGGCATTCGGCGCCGACACCAACGCCTCGACCGATTTCGACGTCACGCTGTACAAGCTCGACCTGCCGCGCAACGACGCCGGCTTGCTCGACACCGCGCTGATGCTGATGCGCGAAACCGCCAGCGAGCTGGGCTTCAAGCCGGAGGCAGTCGAGCGCGAAAAGGGCGTCGTGCTGTCCGAAAAGCGCGTGCGCGACACCTACCAGCTGCGCAATCTCGTCGACGGGCTTGCCTTTGCCTATCCGGGCGCGCGGTTCGCCGACCGCCTGCCGATCGGCACCGTGCCGTCGCTGCAAGGCGCCACCGCGGACAAGCTGCGCGCACTCTATCGGCGCATCTACCGGCCCGAGAACACCGCCATCATCGTCGTCGGCGACTTCGATCCCGACGCGGTCGAGACCGCAATTCGCCAGCATTTCGCCGACTGGCAGGCGCAGCCGGTGGTTCCCGCGGTCGATCCCGGCCCGGTCCCGGTCGGGCTGGCCGGTCAGACCGACATCTACGTCGACCCGGCGCTGTCCGAGCAGATCACGATTTCCCGCAACGGCCCCTGGCTCGACCACACCGACACGCTCGCCTTCCGCCAGAAGAACGTCCGCCGCCAGCTCGCCTACGGCATTATCAATCGCCGGCTGCAACGCCTCGCACGCAGCGAGAACCCGCCGTTCCGCGGCGCCGGGTTCGGCACCAGCGAAGTGTTCGAGGTGGGCCGCACGACCAGCCTGGCGATCGACACCGGCGACGGCGAGTGGCGCACTGCGCTCGCCGCCGCGCAGGCCGAATACCGCCGGGCGATGGAGCTTGGCTTCACCGAGGCCGAGGTCGCCGAACAGGTCGCCAACCTGCGCACCGCGCTGGAGAACAACGCCGCCGGGGCCAACACCCGCGGCAACGCCAGCTTCATCACCGGCGCACTTGCGCTGCTGCAGGACGGCCAGGTACCGACCACGCCGGCGAGCGCGCTGCAGCGATTCCTCGACCACTTGCCCGAGATCACCCCCGGAAGCGTGCTCGCCGCGGTCAAGGAGGAAGCGGTCCCGCTCGACGAGCCGCTGATGCGCTTCGAGGGCCGCACTGCGCCCGCGGGCGGCGCCGAGGCCCTGCGCGCGGCGTGGAACGAAGGCATGGCGGCGACGCTGGCGGCGGAAGGCGGCGCCGCGCTCGGGGCCTGGGACTACACCGACTTCGGTCCCGCCGGCACCATCGTGTCCGACACCGTCGAGCCCAGGCTCGGCGTCCGCACGCTGACCTTCGACAACGGCCTCAAGCTCAACCTCAAGCGCACCGAGCTGCAGCAGGACCGCGTCTCGGTGCAGCTCAACATCGATGGCGGACAACTGCTCAACACGCGCGAGGACCCGCTGGCGACGGCGATGGTCAACGTGCTGCCGCTCGGCGGCCTCGGCAAGCACACCACCGACGAATTGCAGTCGCTCCTTGCCGGGCACAGCGTCAGCTTCGGCATCAATGCCGGCGACGACACCTTCGTGATGAACGCCGGCACGACCCCGCGCGACCTCGAGCTGCAGCTGCAGCTGCTCGCCGCGGCGATCTCGGACCCCGGTTACCGTCCACAGGCGGAGCAGCAATACGACCGCGGCATCGAGAACTTCTTCGCCAGCCTCAACGCCACGCCCGAAAGCGTGCTTGGCAACGCGATCGGCGGGATCATCTCCGATGGCGATCCGCGCTTCACACTGCAGCCGAAGGAGGCCTATCTCGCCCGCAATTTCGCGAGGCTGCGCGAGGAGATTTCCGACCGGCTCGGCCACGGCGCGCTCGAGCTGGCGCTAGTCGGCGACTTCGACGAGCAGCAGGCGATCGGCCTGGTCGCCCGCACGCTCGGCGCGCTGCCTGCGCGCGAGGCTTCATTCAGGCCCTACGACGACAACCGCCAGCGCGGCTTCACCGCCGACCGCACGCTGCGCGTGCTCCGCCACGGTGGCGCCGCCGACCAGGCGATCGTGCGGATGGACTGGCCGACGCGCGACGACGCCGACTTCACCGACGAGCTGCGGCTCGAGCTGCTCGAGCGCGTGCTGCGGATCGAGCTGACCGACACGCTGCGCGAGCAGCTCGGCCAAACCTACTCGCCCGGCGTCAACGCCACCCAGTCCGAGATATACCCCGGCTTCGGCTACTTCAGCATCGGCGCCGCAGTCGACGTAAGCCAGGTTGCCGCCACACGCGACGCGATCCTCGCCACCGTGCGCGAGCTGGCGGCGAGCCCGGTCGACGCCGACGTCCTGCTGCGCGCCCGCCAGCCGATGCTCGAAGCTTACGACAACGCGCTCAAGACCAATGCCGGATGGATGACGCTGGTCGACCGCGCCCAGACCGAGCCCGAGGACATCGAGCGGTTCGTCGAGGGCAAGGAAGCGCTCTCGGCGCTGACGCCCGCCGACGTGCAGGCGATCGCGGCGCGCTACCTCAAGCCCGACGAGCGGCTCGAGATCGACGTCCTGCCGCGCCCCTAGCCAGGAATAGCGGGCCGCAGGTCGTAATCGATCCTGATCCGCACCCAGGCGCCGACCAGCGAGCGCCCGCCGAGCCGCGGCGGACGCACCTTGAACTGCCAGGCGGCGGCCAGCACCGCACGGTTGATCAGCGAGCCGCGCGGGTACTCCTCGAGCCCGACGCAGTCCTCGACGCGGAAATCAGGCGCAGTGCGGCAGGCGATCAGGCCCCAGCCCGGGCCTGTCGCCGTCGACAGGTAGCCGCGCAATTCGTCGTCGTACGGCTCGCGATACCACCGGGCAGCATAGAGCGGTTCTCCGTTGGGCGCCGTGCCGACCCGCGCCGAATCGTTCGAAGCAGGAGAGCCCGTATCGGGCGGCCCGTAGACCGGTCCGTCGGCGGACGGCGCAGGCCGGCGCGGCGGCGGAGCGGCGGGAGGTGCCGGCTCGCGCACGAGCGGGATGATCGGAGGCGCCGCCTGCACCGCCGGAGGCGCTGCAGGTTGCGGCGGCGGTGATTGCTGCGGTTTGGGCACCGGGCGCTCGTCCGCCCGTGTTTCCGGCGTGGGGCTCTCGGCCGGTGCGGGCTCCGGCTCCGGTGTCGCGGTGAAGCTCACCAGCGCCGGCCGATTGCCCTGGGGACTGCCCACCACCCCGAGTGAGCTCAACAGCAGCAGCAACAACCCTTCGAGCAGTAGCGCGGCGCAAATCCCGGTCGCGCGGCGACCCGCCGCGGTGCGGAGCCATTCCGCAAGACGACCGGCTGGAACGGGGCGCGACTGAAACAAGGGGCCTCGGTGTCGATGTCCCCGGATCGACGGATCCCGAGGCTGGGGTGCGGGATAGGCGCGTCGCGTGCCGGCCACAAGCACCCCGGCGATTACCGCGTGGCTATTACTCTCCCAGCCTCAGCCGCGTCGTCCCCTGCTCGTCGACGTACTCGCGGTTGTCCTCGCAGACGTACTCCTGGAGCCTGTAGTCGGGCATGCGCCGGAACGAGTAGCTATAAGTCCACGGTTTCTCGAGATAGGAATCCTCGACCGTGATCTGGTCCTGCAGGATATCCGGCGCCAGCAGGCGCAGCCGCTCGGTGATCTTCATCGCCTCGGAATGCGGGGTCCAGCGGAAGCGGACGTTTTCCTTGATGCCGGTGGTCTCGATGACCAGCGTATCGCCCTCCCAGTGCCCGACCGACCGGCCGTAGAAGCTCGGGTCAACCTCGTCCCACGCGGGCAGCGGTTGGTTCAGGTAGACGCGCCGCGTCTGGTTGAACGCTTCCTGGGTGATGTTGATCTGTTCCGGCCGCTGGAAGATCTCCATCGGGAACATGCCCATCATCATCGCCGGCATGCCGTCGGGCAGGCAACGGACATAGTCGTCGCCGGCCGGCTGGCCTTCCTTGAGCCGCGCCGCCAGCTTGTCCTGGTTGGCGCGGTACTCGGTCATGTATTCCTGCTTGAGCGGCGGGTCGGGAATGACCGAGGGCGCGTAGCGCGGATCGGCGGTCTCGCCCGGCGGAGGATAACGCTCCCAGCTGCCGGTCAGGTCGGGCGGCGCGGGACGTTGCGCGGCAAGCGGCGCGGCAAGCGACGCCAGCAGGGCACCGGCCAACAGGGCTCTCGAGACCACCGTCATCGCTGCCCCCTCACGACGAGCGCCGGTAATTCTGGGCGTTCGGCACCCCGGGCAACATGTGCCGCCCGTCGGGCAGAGTCACCTCCAGCAGCAACCCCCCGGGCCGCCCGTCGCGCAGCGGCGCGACGACGGTAGTCACCACGTCGCCGGTCTTGATCGTGCGCGAAGTCCAGCCGCCGCGCGACATCATGTTCGGGCTGGTCAGTTCGAGGGTGTAGTGCCTGGTTCCGCCGTGGCCGTCCTCGGCATCGACCTCGAGATAGCCGTGCGGGTTGGTCCACTGGAACTTGGTGACTTTGCCGTGGAGCGTGATCGAGCGGCTGTTGTCGAACATCGCGAACGAATGGTGCGCCAGCGCGGGTGCGGCGACCGACAAAGCGACAAGCGGCAACAGAAGGTCGCGCATGCGAATGCGAGCGCTCATCGGCATCTCCCCGAACGTTTATCGTTTGTCCGACCATAGCCCCGCGGCGCACGCGCGGAAAGGAGTAACCGGGATTGCCAACCGATTGATGTTGGACGAACTTTGAGGAGCAAGTTCCATCGGGTCGCGACGGAACGCGGCGCCTCGCCAAGGCGAGCTCCGAAGGTCAGTCGGATCGCGTTGCGCGTCTAGTATCCACTGCAAGCCAGTTCGTCTCCCACGTCTCGCCGCCGTCGGCCGAGAACGCCTGCTCGAAGCGCGCCGAGTTCGGCGTTACGTCCGAAATTACGAAGCGGACCAGCACAGTACGTCCCCGGACGGTGTCGACGCCATAGAAGGTCCCGCGGCCCGCAGCATCGAAAGCGCCTGTTACGGGCGGGCTGAGGAGACCGCTGGCGACGCTCGCGAAATTGAGCGTCCATTGCCGCGCCTGTGAATTGTACAGCCTCAGGGACATGCCTTCGATCCGGCCCGAGACGCTCGTCACCGCAAGTTCGACGAGATTGGCGCGCCCGCCGAGAATTGGGCGGACCTCGCTCGTGCCGCGATATTCGATCCACCGATTCGAGCCGGTGAGCGGCTCCGGCAGATAACGAAGCTCGGTGTCCCAGCTGCCGATCTCCCAGTCGAAGTCGTGGCTTCCGTCGCGCAGTTCCGCCGCAGCCGGCGGTTCCTGAGCCAGGGCCCCGTGAAATTGGCCCGACAGCGCAGCCGCGGTGAGCGCCGCGGCACAAAGGAAGGTGGCTCGAGACAGGTTCACGCAGCCGAGACTACGCGATCGCAGTCAGCGTGCAAACGGTAGCCACAGGACCAAATGCAGGGGCGCCCTGTGGGAACCTCGCCCTCGTCCGACACCAGGCCGACCACGCGTGCTGGACCGGTCGAGGGATATTCGGCGATAGCCCGGGCCGCCCCATGAAGGTGCGGCCCGGGCGGTGTCTCAGAACCGAACGCCAAGGCCGGCCACCACCTGGTCCGTGGTCGCGTCGCCGAAGGTTCCGTTATTGACGTCCTTGTAGCGAGAGCGGCGATATTCGACGCGCGCCTCGAGCGGTCCCGGCAAATCTACCTGGACCCCGCCGCCGAAGCGGATGCCGCCGGCGTTGTCGTCGAGCTCGGCGAGCGAACCGGACGAGGTGAAGGCGGTGGTGTTGAGCGAGGTGTAGCCGACCTTGCCGTAGGCCGCGATCCCCGGGGTCAGCGCCACGCCGGCGCGGGCGCCGATGTAGTACTGGCCTTTGGCGTCGAGGCCGTCGCGCGCGCCGGTGAAGCTGTCGGGAAAGTCGGTGGTGCCGCTGCTGGTCGACAGCTCGCCCTCGACGCCGACGAAGGCGCTACCGAGGCTGAGGTCGTAGCCGGCGTTGATCCCATAGACGGCGGAATCGGCGTTCGCAGTCACCGATCCGTCGGCCGACTCGACATCGATGCCTTCGTATCCGCCGAGGGCGCCGACATAGAGCCCGCCGGGCGCGCTGTTCTGCGCCAACGCCGGCGTGGCGACGACGCCGGCCGCGACGGCGGCCAGGGTGAGAACTCGCTTCATGACAATTCCTTTCGCGTGCGACCGAATGCGCCACGGCGGGTTCCGCCGTGCCAGCTTGCGCTCAGGTGAACCGCGCGACGACGCGACAGTCCGGCGGGACGGACCGCTCGGACAACGGCCAGGCGGGCACGGGCGCCACTTGAACTCGCACCGCAGAATGCCTGGCGGGCCGAATCCCGGCGGGCTTGCGGTAGTCGCAAGTCTCGGCGGCGCTCCGGTAGCGCGCTGAGGGCAGGGTTTCTGACCCAGCGCAATGCCGCCCACGGCTCGGGTGTGCTACGATGCCGCGGCGATCGCCTCGGGGTTTATCGCATTCGGGTTTACGGGCACATCGAACAGCGTGACCGGCCGCGACCGGGCAAAGCGCCCGCGATAGGCCAGGGGTGAGGCGCCGACGCGCTTGAAGAATGTCCGCCGCATCCGTTCGTAGGTGGTGAAGCCCGACTTCACCGCCACCTGCTCGGCATATTCGCCGGTCTGCTCGAGCAGGCGCTTGGCACACTCGAGCCTCGTCGCCTCGACCCATTCGGCCGGCGAGCTTGCCGTCGCTTCTTCGAACGCGCGATAGAAGTTGCGCAGGCTCATGTGCACGCGCTCGGCGAGCGCCTCCGCGCGAAGATCGGCATGCGGGTTGGCGACGATCCACTTCAGCAACTCGCCGATCGGCCCTTGGACGTCCTGGCTGCGCAGGGCCATGCTGACCTGCGCCTGTCCCGCCGGGCGCCGCAGGAATACGACCATGCGCGCAGCGACCTTGTGCGCCAGTTCGTGCCCGTAGTCCTGCTCGATCATCGCCAAAGCCATGTCGATCCCGGCCGTCGCACCGGCCGCCGTCCACACCCCTCCATCGTCGATGAAGATGCCGTCGCGGTCGACCTCGGCAGCGGGAAAATCTCTTTCGAGAGCATCACAGTCGAGCCAGTGCGTGACTGCACGCCGGCCATCCAGCAGCCCCGCCCGTCCGAGCACGAAGGCGCCGGTGCAGACCCCGGCAATCCGCGCGATGGAGCCGTAGTTCTGCCGAATGCATTGGGCGAGGCGCGGGTCGGAGGTTTCGTCCGTGTGATAGCTGCCGGAAACAATCAGCGTACCGAGGCTGCTTGAGCCGACTTCGTCTGCAGATTGCGTTTGAACCGCAAATCCCTGACACGTCGAGACCATTCCCCCGTCGGGCGAGAAGTAGCACATCTCGGGCAGCGGTTCGGACGCGCGACCGTCTTCCCGCAGCTGCACTTCTGCACACTTGAACATCGCTGCGGGGCCGGTGACATCGAGCGGATCGCAGTCCTCGAAGAGCAGAAAGCCGACGCGGTTGGTCTGTGGTGTCACGGATGGTCTCCCGCACTCGTTGCGACGGGTCGGCACCTGTCGCGGTGCCCGGCCCTCAATAGCCTATCGGCCTGGAGCTAGCGAGCGGCTACCTGGCGGTTCTCGTTGCGCGTCATTCGCGAGGCCGACACCGCCTCGGCAACGCTCTGGCTCACGCGCAGGCGCGTTTCGGAGATGCAGCTGGTCGCGATCCGGTGGCGCGAAAGTTCGCTGAGGCCCGGATCCGCGGGACACAGTGCACGGACGGCGCGCTGGATGCGCCCATCTAGCGCCGCCTCGCCGGCCGGCGTGGTGAGATCGAGGTCGGCGTAGCTGACGGCCAGCTGCGGAACGACATTGGCCTGGGGCGCCTCGGCGGCGACGGGCGAGGCAAGCGCGAGGATGGCAACAGCGACAAGGGTCTTGGCTAACATCGGTCTTCTCCCTGCTTGAGTGACTGGGCAGGGCAGGAAATACGGCCGCTCGTCCGCCGCCGATACGACACAAGACCCTCGTTTCGTGCCAAACTGCGCTCGCGCGTCGCTGGGTCGCGGATCGATTCGTAGGCGCATCGCCGGCTGATGGTCGGTTGCCCCGGGCGCCGAGTTTACGCCCCCGCCGGACCATCCCGAATTGGGACGCGACCCGCGCGACCGTTTCGGCCGAAAGACAACTGTGAGATTCTTGCTCCTCGTAACTTCGAAGAGGAGTCGAGAAGTTATGTCTGGCCTGAATTACCGATCGAGCCGACCCGACCAGTGGACGATGCCGAGGCCGTTTCAGGACGCGAGCCTGCGCTATCTGAAGCACGGGCCGATCCAGCCCATGGAAGAGCGAGGGTTCTTCGACCGCCTTCTCGGACGAAGGTAGGCAGCGCCGCCCCCGATCGCACGGCGAGCGACCGCCCGCTTAGCCTGCAGGGTTGCCGTAGGTCCACGCGAACGGACCCGAGAAGCTGAGGATCGGCGTGTAATCGTCGATCTCGTCGGCCGTCAGGAGCTTGTCGGTGCGGTTGTCGAGCACGTAGCGCCGGCTGTCGCGGTTGACCACCAGCACCGCGTGCTGCTCGTGGCGGCGGTCACGCAGCAGCACGAGGAACATCTCGTCTGGCGGAATGCCGAGCGCCGCGAGCAACGCCATCTTGGCCAGCGCGAAGTCCTCGCAGTCGCCGAACCCGCGCTCGAGCGTCGTGCCGGCGCTGGTCCACTCGTCGCCGGCCGCATCGTCGCGGTAGCGCACGTGCCAGTTGACCCACTGGTTGATCATCCCGACCGGATTGCCGAGGGTCACCTGGTTGGCCTGCGCGAGAAGCTCGTCCCACGGCCCCGGGTGGTCCGCCAGTGCGCCGAAGCGGGCCTGCTGCCACTTCTGCAGCGGCGGCACCTTGCCCACCGGCACCGCCGCCATGCGGAACAGATCGGGGGCCGGCGGGCGGACCGGCGGTGGCGGCGCGGATGAAACGCACGCGGCCTGTTCGCTTGCACTCGGGTCGGGCGGCAGGGTGAAGGCCAGGCCGGTGGTCGGCATGACGAACGCCGGCTCACCGAGGCAGGCATCGGCCGACTCGGACGCGGCGCCCGCGGCGGGCAGCGCCGAATTTTCGATGCCGTCCTGCGCCAGCAGCGCGACGGGCGCGGCGAGCCAGGCGATTGCCGCCAGCACCGTCACCCTGCGGCCAGTCCCGAGCCTGCTGCCGTTCATCGCGCTCCCGATCCGCGGGCAGGATGGCGGCCGGCCCCGCTATGCGCAACGGGCAGAGATTGCATTCGACTCAAATCGAGCACGTCGTGCCGCATGGCCGGCGAATAAACCTCCCTGCAGGTCGCCAAGTTGCGTCCGGGAAAGAGGATTGCGCCGTGAACGGCTGCCCGCGCCTCTTGTCCGCGCGCACGGCAGGCGCCATAGGCTCGCGCGACTCCCGTATCGCACAGGAAGGCGCCTTATGAAGGTCCGCATCCACGTCAGCCTCAAGCCCGGTGTGCTCGACCCGCAGGGGCGCGCGGTGCATCACGCGCTCGAAGGGCTCGGCTTCAAGGGCATCGCCGACGTGCGCGTCGGCCGGCTGATCGAGCTCGACGTGGCCGACGGCACCAGCGACGCCGAGCTCGACGCGATGTGCCGCCAGCTGCTCGCCAACATGGTCATCGAGAACTACCGCATCGACAAGCTGGAGACGGCGTGATGGCGTTCCGTTCGGCCGTGGTGACGTTCCCCGGGTCGAACTGCGACCGCGACCTGGCGGTGGCGCTGGAGAAGGTCTCCGGCACGCCGGCGATCCGGGTGTGGCACGGCGATGCCGAACTGCCCGAGCGGCTCGACTTCATCGCCCTGCCCGGCGGCTTTTCCTACGGCGACTATCTGCGCTGCGGGGCAATGGCGGCGCGCAGCCCGATCGTGCGCGCGGTGGTCGCGGCGGCGGGGCGCGGGGTGCCGGTGCTCGGCATCTGCAACGGCTTCCAGGTACTGACCGAAAGCGGGCTGCTGCCCGGCGCGCTGATGCGCAATGCGCAGCTGACCTTCACCTGCCGCTCGGTGCCGCTGGCGGTCGAGAACAGCCAGTCGCTGTTCACCGCCGGCTACGAGGCCGGGGAGACGATCCACTTGCCGGTGGCGCACCACGACGGCAACTATTTCGCCGACCCCGCGACGCTCGACCGGCTTGAAGGCGAAGGCCGCGTGGCGTTCCGCTACGGCGAGGAAGTGAACGGCTCGCAGCGGCGCATCGCCGGCGTGCTGAGCGAGACCGGTACCGTGCTCGGGATGATGCCGCACCCCGAGCGGGCGATCGAGCCCGAGCTCGGCGGCACCGACGGGCGCGCGCTGTTCGAAAGCGCGGTGCGCGGGCTGGTCGAGGCCTAGCCGGCGCTCACTCGACGGTGACCGACTTGGCGAGGTTGCGCGGCTGGTCGACATCGGTGCCCTTCGCCACCGCCACGTGATAGGCGAGCAGCTGCACCGGCACGGCATAGACCAGCGGCGCGATCAGGGGGTGGACGCGGGGCATCTCGATCGTCGCGAGGCATCCTTCGCCGGCTTCGGCCAAGCCCGCCTTGTCGGAGATCAGCACGATCTTGCCGCCGCGGGCGCGAACTTCCTGCATGTTCGACACGGTCTTCTCGAACAGCGGCCCGGACGGCGCCAGCACGATCACCGGCACGGCCTCGTCGATCAGCGCGATCGGCCCGTGCTTCATTTCACCGGCAGCATAACCTTCGGCATGGATATAGCTGATCTCCTTGAGTTTTAGCGCGCCTTCCAATGCCAGGGGAAAGTCCGGGCCGCGGCCGAGATAGAGCACGTCGCGCGCCGGCGCGATGAGATGCGCCATCGCCGCGATCTCGTCGTCGTGATCGAGCGCGGCGTTGAGGCAGGCCGGCGCTTCGAGCAGGTGGCGGACGATGTCGGCCTCCTCCTCGCGCGACAGCCGTCCCTTGCGCACCGCGAAGTGCGCGGCGAGCGCGGCGAGCACGGCCAGCTGGCAGGTGAAGGCCTTGGTCGAGGCGACGCCGATCTCCGGGCCGGCATGCGTCGGCAGCAGCAGGTCCGCCTCGCGCGCCATCGAGCTGGTCGGCACGTTGACCACGACCGCGATCGTCTGCCCCTCGGCCCTGCAGTGACGCAGCGCCGCCAGCGTGTCGGCCGTCTCGCCGCTTTGCGAGATGAACAGCGCCAGCCCGCCCGGCTGAAGCACGGGCTCGCGATAGCGGAACTCGCTGGCGAAATCGATGTCGACCGGAACGCGGGCAAATTGCTCGAACCAGTACTTGGCGACCATGCCGGCGTAATAGCTGGTGCCGCAGGCGACGATCGTCACCCGGTCGATGGCGGAAATGTCGAAGTCCATCTGCGGCAACGCCACCTGCTGCTCGACCGGCCGCAGGTAGCTGCGCAGCGTCTGCGCCACCACGGTCGGTTGCTCGAAGATTTCCTTCTGCATGAAGTGGCGGTAGTTGCCTTTCTCGATCGCCGCCGCCGATGCGCCCGAGATGGTAACTTCACGCTCTACCTCGTTGTTATTCCTGTCGTAGATGGTCGCCCCGTCGCGCGTGACGACCACCCAGTCGCCCTCGTCGAGATAGGCGATGTTCTGCGTCAGCGGAGCGAGCGCAAGCGCATCCGAGCCGAGGTAGGTTTCGCCTTCGCCGTAACCGACGACGAGCGGCGAGCCGAGCCGCGCGCCGATCAGCATGTCGGGGTGCGCGCGGAAGGCGATCGCCAGAGCGAAGGCGCCACGCAGCTGCGGCAGGACTTCCCGCACCGCGTCTAGCGGCGACCGGCCGGCCTCGACCTGCTCGGACACCAGGTGCGCGACGATCTCGGTATCGGTCTCGCTCTCGAACCGGCGGCCGCGCACGAGCAGCGCCTCGCGCAGCGGCTTGTAGTTCTCGATGATGCCGTTGTGGACCAGCGCGACGTCCGCCGTCGCGTGCGGATGCGCGTTGTTCGCCGTCGGCGCGCCGTGCGTCGCCCAGCGCGTGTGGGCAATCCCCACTTCGCCGGGAGCGGGGTTCCTCGCCAGCTCACGCTCGAGGTTGCCGAGCTTGCCTTCGGCACGCCGGCGGATCAGCTCGCCGTCGTGCAGCGTGCAGATGCCGGCGCTGTCATAGCCCCGGTATTCCATGCGCCTGAGGCCATCGACCAGCCGCTCCGCGACGGGTGACTTGCCGACGATGCCGATGATGCCGCACATGGGACGTTGCCTCGAACTAGAGTGTGTATGGGACGCGGATGCCCGGCATCTGGGCCGGGAAGTCCTTGGTATTTCGGGTGACGAGCACGCGCCCGCGCGTCATCGCAGTGGCGAGAACCGTGGCGTCGAGCAAGCACAGACCGCGTCGATCGCGCATCAGCGCGGCCGCGCGCGAGGCAATCTCCTCGTCGACTTCATCGATCGAGAACCCGCTCATGAACACTTCGACGTCGCGCAGGCAGGCAGGCGTTGCCTGCGACAGGATCTCCGTCCAGGTCAGCCGGCTGATCCACGGGCGGCCGCCTTGCGCCAGTACGCGCTGAAGCTCGCTGCGTGCCGGCGCGTGGCCCGCCAGCACGTCGAGCACGATCGGCGTGTCGAACGCATGTCCGCTCATCGCCGCAGGTCCCTGCGGTTCCTCCACAAGCCGAAGCCGCGATCGATCCAGTTTGCCGAGCCGCCCCCGCGAAAGGCGCCGACCGCTTCACGCAACACCGCGGCACGCGATTTGCCCTGTTCCTCGGCCAGGCGATCGAGCCACCTGATGTCTTCGTCGGGTAGGTCAGCGAGGATTCGAGCCATGATGATATTGCGATATCATATCACGATATCATCCTCAAGTCGGCTTCTTGGCTTCGGCCTTATTGCGCTTCATCGCATCGTGGAAGCGATCGGCCCAGCCGGGCTTCACCAGCTGCTCGGCGCGGACCATGCGCAGCTCGCCGTCGGCGACGTCGCGGCTGACCGCGCTGCCCGCCGCGACGATCGCGTCGGCGCCGATCTTCACCGGTGCGATCAGCGCGCTGTTGGAGCCGATGAAGGCGCGCGGGCCGATCTCGGTCCGGTGCTTGAAGTAGCCGTCGTAGTTGCAGGTGATCGTCCCGGCGCCGATGTTCGCGCCGGCGCCCACCGTCGCGTCGCCGAGGTAGGTCAGGTGGTTGGCCTTGGCGCCTTCGCCCAGCACCGCGTTCTTCACTTCGACGAAGTTGCCGACCTTCGCCCCCTGCTCGAGCACCGCACCCGGACGCAGCCGGGCGAACGGGCCGACCGAGGCGCCGCTCGCCAGCCGCGTGCCCTCGAGATGGCAGAAGGCGTGAATTGCGACGTCGTCGGCCACCTCGACGCCCGGGCCGAAGACGACGTTCGGTTCGACCGTGACGTCGCGGCCGAGGCGGGTGTCCCAGCTGAAGAACACCGTTTCCGGCGCAATCAGGCTGGCACCGTCGGCCATCGCCCGCGCCCGCCGCGTACGTTGCCAGCGGGCCTCGGCCTCGGCCAGTTCGGCGCGCGAGTTGATACCGGCGACTTCGTCGGGATCTTCGGTGGTAACGACGGCGCAGAGCCCGCCCTCGGCGATGGCGATGTTGACGATCTCGGGCAGGTAGTACTCGCCCTGGGCGTTATCGTTGCCGACCTTGCCGAGCAGGTCGAACAGCGCGTCCGCCCGCACCGCCATCAGCCCCGAATTGCACAGCCGGACCCGGCGCTGCTCCTCGCTGGCGTCCTTGTGCTCGACCATCCAGGCGACGTGGTCGCCGTTGGCAATGACCCGCCCGTACTGCAGCGGGTCCGGCGGCTCGAACGCGAGCACGACAGCGTCGGGATGGCCCTCGCCGTGCAGCCGCTCGACCAGCGCGCGCATGGTTTGGGCGCGGACGAACGGCACGTCTCCGTAGAGCACCAGTACGTCGCCCGCGAATCCCTCGAGCGCCGGCTCGGCCTGCTGCACCGCGTGGCCGGTGCCGAGCTGCGGCTCCTGGAGCACGAACTCGGCGCGGCCGGCGAGCTGCCGCTCGATCTGCTCGCGCCCCTCGCCGACCACTACCACCGTTCGCTCGGGCTTGAGCTCGGCGAGCGCGGCGAGCAGGTGCTCGATCATCGGCCGTCCGGCGATCGGGTGCAGCACCTTGTGGGTCGCGCTCCTCATCCGAGTGCCCTTGCCGGCGGCGAGGACGATTGCGGCGATTGGTCGGTCGGGTGCTGCCATGGCGAGGCGCAATGCCACCATCCGGTTGCGGTTTCCAGATGGCTGCGCCAAGGCCTCCACCGATGGCTGACTTCCGCTTCGACATCGTCGGCTTCGACCTCGACGGCACGCTGGTCGATTCCAACCGCGACCTGGCCCCGGCGATCAACCACGCGCTGGGCCTGATCGGCCGCCCGGCGATCGCGCCCGAGGCGACCCGCAAGCTGATCGGCGGCGGCGCGCGGCGGATGCTCGAGCGCGCGGTCGAGCTGACCGGCGGCGCGATGCCCGACGACGAGTTCGAGGCGATCCACGGCGAGCTGCTGCTGCACTACGAAGCGCATATCGCCGACCACACCGTGCCCTACCCGGGCTGCCTCGCCGCGCTCGATGCGCTCGCCGGACGCGGCTGCCGGCTGGCGGTGGTGACCAACAAGCTCGAGGTGTTCTCGCGCAAGCTGCTCGCCGAGCTCGGCATGGCCGACCGTTTCGACGCGATCCTCGGCGGCGACACGCTCGGCCCCGGCCGCTCCAAGCCCGCCCGCGACATGATCGACGCCGCGATCCTCGCCTGCGGCGGCGGCCGCTTCGCGATGGTCGGCGATTCGACCTACGACGTGCTCGCCGCCCGGAACGCCCAGGTACCCGTGGTGGCGCTCAGCTTCGGCTACAACGACGTGCCGCCGCACGAACTCGGCGCCGATGCCGTGGTCGACCGCTACGACGACCTGCTCGGCGCGCTCGCCGCGCTGTAATCCGTTCAGCCGGACGCCTCGTCTTCTGAAACGCCAACTGCGGACAGGGTCACAAAGTTCACACCATGTGACTCTGAGGTAAACCTGTTTTTTCCCTCTTTTCAATCCCCTAGTGGTGCGGTCACCGGGTCACCGGGTCACAGGTCAGGGGCGATCTTCAGGCGCGCGGCACCTCGAGGTGAAGCGAACGAGTGCCCATCGGGCGATCACACGCGGGTTTCGGCCGGGCATAACGCGGCTTCTAACCATATCTGACGCGGCACCCGCTTTCGCTCGTCCGGAGTCGGGTCTGGCAAATTGCGCCCTCGCCCGCGCTAGCCTAGCTTGGGCGAAAGCCCCGGCCGAGGGCGCAGGAGAGAGGATCCGCGATGGCGACCGTGAGCAGGCCCGCACCCGGGCACACCATCCCGCAGGGCACCGCCTACGGTCGCCCACAGCAGCAGTCCGACGCGGCGCTGACGCAGGTCGGGCCCGGCACGGCGATGGGCGAGCTGATGCGGCGCTACTGGCAGCCGGTGCTCGCCGCCAGGAACGTCACCGCGCGCCCGCGCGAAGTGCGCATTCTCGGCGAGGACCTGATCGTGTTCCGCGACGGTGAGGGGCGCCCGGGCCTGCTCTATCCGCGCTGCATGCACCGCGGCACCAGCCTCATCTGGGGCCATGTCGAGGCCGACGGGATCCGCTGCTGCTATCACGGGTGGAAGTTCGCGGTCGACGGCCAGTGCCTCGAACAACCGTGCGAGCCCAACCCGCGCGCAAGCCGCCCCGAGCACCGCCAGCCGTGGTACCCGGTCAAGGAGCGCTACGGCCTCGTGTGGGCCTACATGGGCCCGCCCGAACGGATGCCGGCGCTGCCGCGGTTCGACTGCATGGAGCCGCTGGGGGACGGCGAGGACTACCTCGCGTTCGACAACAGCCTCGGCGCGCACGGCGACGTGAACGGGCCCGAGGTGGTCCCCTACTCGTGGCTGCACATGAACGACAACGTGATGGACCCGTTTCACGTCCAGGTCCTGCACACGACCTTCAGCGGCACGCAGTTCGTGCGCGAGTTCGAGGTCATGCCGACCGTGCGGTTCGACGAGATCGAGGCCGGCGTCACCTACACCGCGCACCGCGACCTCGCCGACGGGCGCAGCATGGACCGCGTCTCGACCTGGATGATGCCCAACATCATGTTCGTGCCCGACGTGGCCATGCGGCCGGGCCGGCCCAACGGCATCGGCATCTCGGTCCCGGTCGACGACAGCCACAGCCGCATCCTGATGGCGATGCGCGTACCGAAGACGCCCGACGGCAAGCGGCCGATGCGCGGGCTCGAGGCGGAGACCTTCAAGCCCTGGCACCAGCGCACCCTCGCGGAGCGACAGGACCAGCCGGGCGACTACGAGGCGCAGGCCGGCCAGGGCCGGATCTCGCTGCACAGCGAGGAGCACCTGGTGACCAGCGACAAGGGCATCGGCATGCAGCGCCGGTTGCTGCGGCGGGCGATGGAGACGGTTGCGGCGGGCGGCGATCCGCCGGGGGTGGTGTTCGGCGAGGGCGCGGTGGTGGCGGTGCCGAGCGGGAATTTCTTCTCCCGTTGAGACGCCGCCACCCGTCACCGGCGCTACAGCTTCAGCCGTGCCGTCAGCCGGGCATTCACCGGGGCTCCGACGCTGATGTTGTTGTTGTTGTGCGCGTCGGCGAAATACTCCTCGTCGAGGACGTTCTCGACGTTCAACTGCAGACCGAAGCGTTCGGAAACATCGTAGAACAGCGCCGCGTCCACCCGGGTGAAGCTCGGCAACTGAGTAGCGGGGCTCACGCCCGGGTTGTGCAGCGCTGCCCATTGACGCGACTGGTGGATGACGCCGAGGCCGAGCCCGAAGCCGGGCAGCAACTCGTAGCGGTTCCACAGCGCCAGCTGATGCCGCGGGACCTGGGCCACCCTGACCGCGTCATTCCCGCGAAGATGGGCGTCCTGGTAGGTGTAGCCGGCGCTGACCTGCCATACGGGTGTGAGCCGTCCGACCAGCGCCAGCTCGGCCCCCCTTGTGCGAGTCGCACCGGCCACGATGGTGGTAGTCGGGTTGTTCGGGTCCGGCGTGGTGGTGTTGGTGCGGTCGAGCTGGAAGAGCGCGGCGGTAATGCCGAGATCGGAGCGCAGGTCCCACTTCGCGCCCACCTCGTAATTGGTGAAGCGCTCGGGCTCCAGCGCCTGGGTGGCCGGCGTCAGGCTTATGAACTGGTCGCCCGAGCGGGGCAGGAACGAGCGGCTGTAGCTCGCATAGAGCGAGATGTTCGGCTGCGGCTTGACGATCAGGCCGAACCGGGGGGACACCTTCTCGTCCGTCCGCCCGAAAGCCCGGTTGGCGACGGCATCGAACCCGTTGATCTCGAAGCGGTCGTAGCGGACGCCGGCGATCGCGATGACGTGCTCGCCGATGCCGATCTGGTCCTGCGCATAGGCCGAGAGCACTTCCACCTCGGAGCGCGTTTCCCGCGCCCGGTTCGGAAAGGGAACGGTGAAAGTCGGATAGGTGAAGCTGTCGACATTGATGCGCGGCCGCGTGGGCGACACGTAGCGCGAATTGGCAGTGTCCTGCTCGCCGTATTCGAGGCCGAAAAGCAGCGTGTTGGCGACAGCTCCCAGATCGAGGTTCCACGCCAGATTGCTCTGGATCAGGAAGTTCTCGCGATCGGTGTCGTCGCGATAGCCGTCGAGCTGGACGGTATTGTCGGACAGCCGCACCGCGCTGTTGGGGAAGGCGTTGCTGTAGAACTTGTCGTAGTCGCCGTAGAGCGCAGTGGTCGACCAGGCGAGGTCCGGCGCCAGCTCGCCGTCGAGGCGCAGCTTGACGATGTTGGCGTCGAGGCCGGTGTCGTTGACCCCGGGCACGCCGAAGAAGGTATCGCGATGGCCGGTCAGCGGCCGGCGCACGCACCCGGCGGTGGCGCACTCGACGGAAGGCACCCCGCGATCGGGCACCCGGTCATCCTCCACGTGCTCGTAGGACAGGCCGAGCGTCCAGCCCTCGGCGAACGTCAGCGCGAGGTAGGGATTGATGGCGAAGCGCTCGCCGGAGACGAAATCGCGATGGCTCTCCAGCTGCTCGTAGAAGGCGTTCAGCCGGAGCGCCGCGCCCATGCCGAGCGGCTGGTTCACGTCGACGGCGACGTCGAAGCCTCCTTCGGTATTGAGGCTGGCCGAGCCCGCAAGAAGCGCTTCCGCGAGCGGCGCCTTCTGCACCCGGTTGACGATTCCGCCGCCGCCGCCGCGGCCGAAGATCATCGCGTAGGGCCCCTTCAGGACTTCCACCCGCTCGATGTTGTAGAGGCTGCGGAAGTACTGCACATCGTCGCGCACCCCGTCGAGGAGGAAGTCCGCGGTCGAGTTCTGGCCGCGAATGGTGATCTGGTCGCGGTTGGATTCTCCCTGACCGACCGTCACTCCCGGAACATAGCGCAGCACGTCTGCCATGCTGTGGTGGGCCTGGTCTTCGATCTGCTCGCGCGTAACGACGTTGACAGACTGGGGTACGTCGATGAGCGGGGTGTCGGTCTTCGTCGCGGTAACCGAATTGGTCGCGACGTAGCCCTCGGAGGCGCCGGTCACGATGATTTCGCCATCGCCAGGCGCACCGCTCTCGTCCTCAGCGAGGGCGGACGTGTGCCAGACGGCAAGAGCGCTCAGTGACAATTGCGCGAGCCGACGCTGCCGAAACCCCATGATCAATCCCTTTTTGCGAATCATTCTTGTTAGTGTCGCGGCTGATAATCATTAGCATTAGATTGGCAAGACTTTTGCTGAGGTGGAATCCGGATCGTCGCGCGACGCGCTGCCACGCCCGGCGGCAAGCGGCCGATGCGCGAGCTCAAGGCGGAGACCTTCAGGCCCTGAGGGCGCGGTGGTGTCGGTGCCGAGCGGGAGTTTCTTCGGGTTAGGGGCGTTCGCCCATCGTCACTCCGGCGGTCGCCGTCCCAGCCGGCGCAGCATGGTGCGCATCAGCAGCAGCCCCGGCACCAGCGGCAGCCACAGGATCAGCACGCGCAGCAGCAGAGTGCCGGCGAGCGCCGCTTCGAGCGGCACGCCGAGCAGGCGCAGAGTGCTGGTGCAGACGACTTCGAAGCTGCCAAGTCCCAGCGGAATGGGACCGAGCGTGACGGCGATGGCGGCGAGGATATAGGCGATCAGCGACGTCGACAGGCTCACTTCCGTGCCCAGCGCGCGCAGGCAGGTGTACAGGGTCAGGACGTCGGCGGCGAAGATCAGCGCGTTGAACAGCATGACCCTGAGGAACAGCCGCCGGTCGCGGATCAGCTCGGCCGGCGCCTGGGCCACCGTCTCGAGCAGCTGGCGGATCGGCCGCACGCTCTCCACTACGGCGGGCAGCGGCTTGCTGCCGCGCCGCCGCAGCCACAGCGCCAGCGCGGGGATGGCGATCGCCACCAGCACGAAACTCGTCACCAGGCCGACCATCAGCGGCGTGGCGTCGCCGTGCAGCCACAGCAGGAACAGCGCGGTCACCGCGAAGACGAGGTAGGACGCGTAGAAACCGAGCAGCGAGATCAGCAGCGCCGCCACCGCCGTGCCGCGCATCACCCCGAGCGCGACGAGCTGATCCACCAGCAGTACGTTGCCGCCCATCCCGGCGGTGGGTAGCGCCTGGTCGGCGAACAGCTTGGACAGGGCGATGCGAAACAGCGGCCGCAAGGCATAGAGCTTGCCCTCGGCGCGCAGCAGCACCGCCCGCCAGCCAAAGGCGACGCTGGCGTAAGTCGCCAGTTGCAGCGCGACGGCCACGACCAGCCAGCGAGGCTCGGCGCGCCGCAGCAGCTCGGCGAAATTGCGCAGCTCGCCCCAGTGCAGCACCGCGCCGACCAGCGCCGCGGCGATGATCACGCCGACGAACCAGCGGCGCCAGCTGTTCATCGTCAGGCGCTCACCAGCCGGTAGCGTTGCTTGGCGAACTCGGTTCCCAGCGCATAGAGGGCAACGATGACCAGCAGCAGCCCGAGCAACCAGGGGGCGAGCGGCCGGAAGCCGAACAACGCGGCGACCGGCCCGCTATAGGGCAGGTACACCGCCACTCCGGCTACGAAGACGCTGCTCCACAGCAGCAGCGGCGACGGCGCGCTGTGCCAGAACGGGCGCACGGTCCGCAGCGCCAGCAGCGCGGCCAGCTCGGTGATCAGCGAGACGACGAACCAACTGGTCCGGAATGTCTCCGGATCGGCGTGGCTGACAAGGCGCAGCACGGCAAAGGTGGCAAAGTCGAACACCGTGCTGACGAGGCCGAACAGGACCATGAAGCGGCGAAGGCGGCCGATATCCCAGCGCTGCGCGGAGGCCAGCCGCTCCGGGTCGACCGAATCGCTGGCGATGGCCACCGCCGGGAGGTCCGAGAGGAAGTTGTTGAGCAGGATCTGCGTCGGCAGCAGCGGCAGAAACGGCAGCAGCAAGGTCACCAGCGCCATGCTCACCATGTTGCCGAAATTGGCGCTGGTGGTGATCGCGATATACTTCAGCGTGTTGGCGAAAGTTCGCCGACCGTCGTCGACGCCGCGGCCGATGGCGTTGAGATCGGGGCGCAGCAGCACGATATCGGCGCTCTCGCGCGCGACGTCGACGGCGCTGTCGACCGAGATGCCGACGTCGGCCGCGCGCAGCGCCGGCGAATCGTTGATGCCGTCGCCCATGTAACCCACTGCGCGGCCAGCCGCCTGGAACGCGCGGACGATGCGCTCCTTCTGCTGCGGCTCGACCTCGGCAAAGACGGAGGTCGAGGCGACCTTGGCGGCGAGCGCGGCATCGTCGAGCGCGGCGATGTCCTCGCCGGTCAGAAGCCCGCCCCCGGCGAGGCCGACGAGCGCGGCCATGTGCTTGCTGACGTGGCGATTGTCGCCACTGACGATGCACACCGAAATGCCCTGCCGGCGGAGCGAGTCGACCGTCCGCCTGATGCCGCGCTTGGGCGGGTCGAAGAACAGCAGGAAACCCTCGAGGCACCCCCGTCCCGCCTCGCCGCTCGACAGCGCCAGCGTGCGGAACCCGCCCTCCCCTTTGGCGGCGACGAACGCGTTCAGCCGTTCGCGGCCCGGATCGTCGAGGGTCACGGCCTCTTCGCCGCGCCTGATGCTGGCGCAGTCGGCGAGCACCTCGTTGACCGCGCCCTTGGTCACGGTGATCGCGGATCCGCCCGGCGGCTGCACCGAGACCGTGAACCGTCGCCGCGCGAAGTCATAAGGCACCTCGCCCAGCTTCTCGATCCCGTGGAGGTCGATGCCGTGCGCCGCGCCGGACGCGAGGATCGCCTCGTCGAGAGCGCTTGCCATGCCGGTCTGGAACGTGGCGTTGATCGCCGCCAGCCGCAGCACAGCCGCCGAGGTGCGCCCCTCGACGTCGACCGCGGCGCTCAGCGCGATGGCGCCCTTGGTCAGGGTGCCGGTCTTGTCGGTGCACAGGATGTCGATCCCGCCGAGATTCTCGATCGCCTGCAGTCGCCGCACCAGGACGCCGTTCTGCGTCATCCGGCGGGCTCCGGCAGCGAGCGTCACGCTGACAATCGCCGGCAGCAGCTCGGGGGAGATCGCCACGGCCAGCGCCATTGCGAACAGCAGCGAGGTCATCAGGTCGCGCCCGAGCAGCGCTGCGGCCAGCAACACGAGGGCCACGACCACCAGCATGACGCGCATCAGCATCCCGCCGAAACCGGCCAGCCCGCGGGCGAATTCGGTTGCCTGCTCAGCCTTCTCGAGATCGCGCTCGATGGCCCCGAACAGCGTGTCCCTGCCCGTGCGCGCCACCAGCAGGCGGCCGCTTCCGCTGCGCACCGAAGTCCCCTCGAACAGCGCCCCGGTGCGCTGCGACACCGCCGCCTCGCGCGGCGATGGGCCCGGCTGCTTCTCGACCGGGAAAGGCTCGCCGGTCAGCACCGCCTCGTCGACGAGCAGGCCGTGGCTCTCAAGCAGGCGTCCGTCGCCGGGCACGATGTCACCGGCCTTGAGCAGCGCGACATCGCCGGCGACGATCTGGTCGAACGGCAGCGTCGCCTCCTCGCCGTCACGGAGCACGCGTACCTGCCGCACCAGCCGCGAGCGCAGCTGGGCGATGGCTTGCGAGGCGCGGTATTCCTGCGTGAAGCCGAGAACCCCGCTGCCGAGCACGATCACGAGGATGATCGCGGCGTCGACCCATTCGCGCAGCACCAGCGACAGCAGTGCGCCGCCGAGCAGGATGAGCACCAGCGGCGAGGCAAACTGGGCGAAGAACAGGCGCCACGCGGCATTGTCCGAAGCCGCGCCAGGATGGCCGCTTTCGCGCCGCCGGGCTTCGGCGCCGGCGAGGCCCTGAGGGGTGGCCTGCAGTTGCTGCAGCAACCGATCGCCGTCAGTCGCCCACCACGCCGGATCGACCGGCAATGCCTGGCCTGCGGAACGTGGACCGCGCCGATCCCTCGACAAGCGTTTCGCTGTGGGCGACTCCATCCCGGCCGCTATATCCCTCGGCGCCATGCAAGTGCAGAGGCATGCGCCGCCGGCAGCCTTGCGGGCGGGAACGCGCTACCCGCTCACCACCTTGAGCAGCCGCCGCTCGACCGGCGCCAGCACGCCGGCCAGCTCGTGCCCGCGCTTGAGCACCTGGCCCTGCTCGCCGAACAGCGCCCACATGCCCTGGCGGCCGCGCAGCGCGGGGCGTTTCTCGAGTCGCATCTGCGGTACTTCGGCGGTGCGGCGGAAGGCGCAGAAGGCGGCGAAGTCCCGGGTGAAGTCCATCGCGTAGTCGCGCCATTCGCCGGCGGCGACCATGCGGCCGTAAAGGTCGAGGATGCGCTGCAACTCGGCGCGCTCGAAGCCGACCTGGGCGGAATGGCCCTGCGCTGTCGCGCGCACGCTCGGAAAGGGGACGACGGTGCCTTCGAACGGCCCCGCCCGCATCAGCTGGCGGCGCCGCTCTTGCGGGCCCGGGCCGGGACCGCGCGCTCCGCCCTGATCTCGGCCAGCTCGGCGCGCAGCGCGGCGAGCTCGCGCTCGAGCTCATCGATCCGCTCGCCGCTGCCGTTGACCTGCTCGCATGGCTCGTCGCACGGGGTGCCGTAGGGGATGAACTCGCGCAGCCAGGTTTCCGCCGGGACCAGCGTCGAGCGGGCCTTGAGGCCGATCATCGTCGCGCCTTCGGGCACGTCCTCGGTCACCACCGCGTTGGCGCCGACGCGGGCGCGCTCGCCGACCACGATCGGGCCGATGATCTGCGCGCCCGAGCCGATGATGACGTTGTCTCGCAGCGTCGGATGGCGCTTGCCGCCGATGCCGCTGGTCGGGTTGGTGCCGCCGAGCGTGACGCACTGGTAGATGGTCACGTTGTCGCCGATCTCGGCGGTCTCGCCGATCACGGTGAAGCCGTGGTCGATGAACAGGTTGCGGCCGATCCTGGCGCCGGGATGGATGTCGATCGCGGTGATCCAGCGCGACAGGTGGTTGACCAGCCGGGCGAGGAAGAACAGCTCGGCTTCGAACAGCCAGTGCGCCACGCGGTGCAGGCCGAGCGCCCACACGCCCGGATAGAGGAGAATTTCCGCATTGGAGCGGGGAGCCGGGTCGCGCGCGCGGACCGAGTCCAGATAGGCAGTCAGCCGATCGAACATTACGCGTGATTCTCCCTCAAATCAGACCCCAAAGCAAGGCACCTGGCGACTGCCTGTCAAAGCAGGCGGGGCTCTTCGGGGCCGTGCACCGCTTCGAGCGCGGCGCGCCATATAGATTGGGTTGCCGGCAGCTTGCGTTCAAGGCTCAGCCGGTCGATCGCGAGGACGAGTTTCTCGATCTCCGCGAACGAGCGCCCGGCCCTAGGCACGAGGTAGGCGGCCGCCTCGGCACCGAGCGGCAGGCCGCGCTGCGCGGCGAGCGCATAGAGCAGCTCTTCGGCCATCGCGTCGTCGGGCCGGCCGATCTCGAGCTGCTGCGCGGCCGACAGGCGCGAGCGCAGGTCGGGCAGCGCGATCTCCCACGGCGGCTCGCCGCCGACGATCAGCAGCGGAGTGCCGTCCTCCTGCGCGCGGTTCCAGCGGTGGAACAGCGCCGCCTCGTCCAGCGCCTGCGCGTCGTCGATCGCCTCACCCTTGCCGCTTTGCGCGAACCAGCGGGCGAGCAGCGACTTGCCCGAGCGCGGCGGGCCGGTGAGCACGGAGGTGCGGAACGCCCAGCGCTCGGGAGCGAGCAGCGCCTCGGCGACGTGGGCGTTGGCGGCGCCGACGACGATGCGCGCGGGGCCGGCGCTTGCCGCAGCCAGCGGGAGGGCGATCTGCGAGGTCATCCGCGCCTCAGCGCGAGATGCCGAGCGCGTTGCTGCCCACGGCGACCTGCCAGCCGACCGCGCGCAAGGCATTGGCGAGGCCGTTGATGTCGCCGAGATAGGTCACGCGCATCACCGAGGTGCCGCCGATCGCGGTGCTGCTGATCGTTGCGGCGCGAACTCCGGCGGCACTGCGCACCGAGGCGAGCGCGGCGTCGAACGAGCGCCCGTCGGGAGTGGCGACCTGGACGGTATAGGTGCCGAGCGCGACCGGCACGTCGGGCGTGGGCGCGGCGCTGGCGGTGGCGCCCGCTCCGCTCACGCCCGGTACCGCCTCGCCGGTCTCGCCTTCCTCGGCCCGGCGCGCGGCCTCGATCAGCGCCCGCACCTGCGGGCTGAGCTGGACGCCTTCGAGCCGCAGCGTCGGGTCGGGCCGCAGCACGCCTTGCGCCAGCGCCTGGCTGAACAGCACGTCGAACCGCTGCACCGCCATCTCGAGCATCTGCGGCAGCTGGTCGGTGTTCGGCGCGCGCATGCGGAATTCGGCGAGGTACTTGCTGTCGGGGCCGTAGCGGGCGGTGAAGTGCCCCTCGACCGGGCCGCCGGGCCACGAATAGGTCAGCCGGGCGATCGGGATCAGCACGTCGGCCGCGCCGAACTGGTCGAGGATGCCGGTCCACCAGGCGCGGCTGCGGCGGCCGGTCTGGCCATAGGTCAGAAGCAGCGATTCGCCGCCCGAGCCGACCGGGCGGACGTAGTCGATCGCGCTGGCGCCGAACTGGTGCTCGGCCCAGGCCCGCTGCCACGGGTTGCGCACCTCGAACATCGTCTCCGTGCCGCCGGTGATCAGCACCGGCAGGGTGAGCATCGGCGCCGAGCGCTGGACCTGTCCCTCCGCCCCGCCGAGCAGCGCCCCGGCGCGGGCCCGGTCGAAGATCACTCCGAGCGTGGCAATGTAACGGCGCGGGCCGAGCTGCTCGCTCTCGACGAGGATCGCCGAGACCATGCCTTCGAGCTGGGAATCGGACACCGCGGGCCCGCCGAGCTTCTGCCACGCCAGCCGCTGCGCCAGCTTCCAGCCGTTCTCGCGCGCTTCCTCGGGCGTCTTGCCGGTCACGTCGACCTTGATTCCCTGGACTTCGATGTCGGTGCTGGTGGCGACCGGCGCGATGCCGCGGTCGCCGAGCACTTGCGCCAGCACCACGGCTCCGCCCGCGGCGAGCGCGAGCGCCCCCGCCAGCAGATACGGAAGGCGGCGCGCGGAGGCTGCTGGAGGGATCGGAAGACTGGCCATCGGGGAAATCGGCGGCCTTTTGCCCAATGGCGAGTGGAAATCCAAGCGCGAAGCGATAAAGCGCGTGGGCAATGTCTTCAGAGAACAGCTACACCTACGCCGGAGCAGGCGTCTCGATCGATGCCGGAAACGCGCTGGTCAAGGCAATCGGGCCGCTGGTCAGGGCCACCCGACGCCCCGGTGCCGACGCCGAGATCGGCGGGTTCGGCGGGTTCTTCGATCCCAGGGCCGCGGGCTATGCCGATCCGCTGCTGGTCGCCGCCAACGACGGCGTCGGCACCAAGCTCAAGCTGGCGATCGACTTCGACCGGCATGACAGCGTCGGCATCGACCTCGTGGCGATGTGCGCCAACGACCTCGTCGTGCAGGGCGCCGAGCCGCTGTTCTTCCTCGACTACTTCGCCACCGGCAAGCTCGACACCGGCGTCGCCGAGCGGGTGATCGCGGGCATCGCCAGGGGTTGCACGATGGCCGGCTGCGCGCTGATCGGCGGCGAGACGGCGGAGATGCCGGGGATGTATGCACCGGGCGACTACGACCTTGCCGGCTTCTGCGTCGGCGCTGTCGAGCGCGGCGAGCAATTGACCGGCGAGCGAGTCGCGCCGGGGCATGTCCTGCTGGGGCTCGCCAGCTCGGGCGTGCACTCGAACGGCTACTCGCTGGTGCGACGGCTCGCCGAGGACCTCAACTGGCGCATGGACCGGCCCGCGCCGTTCGATCCCGAGCGGCTGTTGATCGACGTGCTGGCCGAGCCGACGCGGATCTACGTCAGGAGCCTGCTCCCGACGATCCGCGCAGGCAAGATCGACGCGCTCGCCCACATCACCGGCGGCGGGCTGCTCGAGAACATCCCGCGCGTGCTGCCCGCGGGCGCGCACGCGGTGGTCGACGCCGATGCCTGGGAGCAGCCGCAGCTGATGGCGTTCCTCCAGGGCCAGGGCAACATCGAGCCCGGCGAGATGGCGCGCACCTTCAACTGCGGCGTCGGCATGGTGCTCGCGGTGGCGCCCGAGCTGGCGCGCGAAGTCGCCGCCGAACTCGAGGCCGAAGGCGAGGATGTCATGCGTATCGGCGAAATCGTCGAAGGACCGCGCGGCTGCACCGTGCGCGGTTCGGCGGGCACCTGGAGCGCGCGCGCGGACTGGAGCGCGACGCATGAGGCGTAAGGGCGGGCGGTCCCCCTCCCGCTTGCGGGAGGGGTCAGGGGCGGGCCCGTTGCACGCCGCCTCGCGCGCCCACCCCCGGCCCCTCCCGCACGCGGGAGGGGAAACGTGAAAGCCAAAGTTGCCGTCATGCTCTCGGGCAACGGGACGACGATGTCCTCGCTGCTGTTCCATTCGCGCCTGCCCGGCTGCCCGTACGAGATCGTGCTCGTCGCCAGCAACGTGCCCGAGGCGCGCGGGCTGAAGATCGCCGAGGCCGAAGGCATTGCGACCTTCGCCCATAGCCATAGGGGCATGGAGCGCGAGGCGCACGAGGCGGTGATGGACCAGGCGCTGCGCGACGCGGGCACCGAGTACATCGCGCTCGCCGGCTACATGCGAGTGCTGACCGCGGGCTTCGTCGACAAGTGGGCCGGGCGGATGCTCAACACGCATCCCTCGCTGCTGCCGAAGTACAAGGGCCTGCACACGCACCAGCGGGCGATCGAGGCGGGCGACACGCACGGCGGCTGCTCGGTGCACGTGGTCACCGCCGAACTCGACGGCGGTCCCCTGCTCGGCCAGGTGCCGGTACATATCCTGCCCGACGACACGCCCGACACCCTGTCGGCGCGCGTGCTGATGGCCGAATACCAACTCTACCCACGCATGCTGGCGGACTACGTGGGCCGCGAACGCTCGCCCGAATGGCTGGTCGCCTGCGTGCGCGAGCGAGCGATGGCCCTCCCCGATGCCGACGAGGTCGCCTCGCACGGCATGCCGTGCTTCGGCATCGTCAAGGGCAAGAAGTTCGCCTACGTCAGCCTCGACCACCACGGCGACGGCAAGACCGCGCTGCTGGTCAATATCAGCGGTCCCGACGAGCAGGCGCAGCTGATCGAGAACGATCCCGACCGGTTCTATCGCCCGGCGTATTTCGGTGACGGCTGGATCGCCATCCGCCTCGACCTCGGCGGCAACGACTGGGACGACATCGGCGAATGGCTCCAGCGCAGCTGGCGCAGCGTGGCGCCGAGGAAGCTGACCTCGCTGCTGGGCGTCGCCGACGAGTTCTAGAATTCGCCGCGCCGCGGCTCGCGGTTGCACGAACCAAGGAAAGCCCCCAAGTCTCGCGCATGGCCGATTCCTGCTGTTCCGCCAAGGCTCCGGAAATCGAGCGGCTCGCTCGGCAGGCGGATCAGCGCCGTGTCCTCGTCGTCATCCTGGCAATCAATGCCGTCATGTTCGTCGCCGAGTTCGGAGCCGGGATCTTGGCCGGCTCGACCGCGCTGATGGCCGATGCCACCGACATGCTCGGCGATGCCCTGGTCTATGCGGTAAGCCTCTATGCGCTCGCCCGCAGCGACCGCTGGAAGGCGGGGGCGGCGCTGTTCAAGGGGCTGTTCATCCTCATTCTGGGCGTCGGCATCGCGCTGAACGTGACCGTCAAGCTGCGCAGCGGGGTGCCGCCGTCGTCAAGCCTCATGCTCGTTTTCGGCGGACTCGCGCTGGCCGCCAATCTCGCCTGCCTCAGGCTCCTGTGGCGTTTCCGCACCCAGGACGTGAACATGGCGAGCACGTTCGAATGCTCGCGCAACGACGTGATCTCTAACGTGGGCGTGCTCGTTGCCGCGGGGCTCGTCGCGCTCCTAGCTTCGCCGTGGCCCGACATTGTCATCGGCTCGGCGATGGCCCTGCTGTTCCTGCGCTCGGCCTTGCGCGTGATTGCCGAGGCGTTGCCGCAGCTTCGCACGGCCTGACCGGACAACGAGAAAGGCCGCCGGATCGCCCCGGCGGCCCCGACATCCTCGCGACAGGATCGCTCAGCCGACGATTTCTTCCGGCTCGAAGAAGTAGTCGATCTCGATCCTGGCGTTATCGTCACTGTCCGAGCCGTGGACCGAATTGGCCTCGATGCTCTCGGCGAAGGTCTTGCGGATGGTGCCCTCGGCGGCGTCGGCCGGGTTGGTCGCGCCCATCACCTCGCGGTTGCGCTTCACCGCGTCCTCGCCCTCGAGCACCTGCACCACGACCGGACCGCTGGTCATGAAATCGCACAGTTCGCCGAAGAACGGGCGTTCCTTGTGGACGGCGTAGAAGCCTTCGGCCTGCGCGCGGCTCATGTGGATGCGCTTGGAGGCGACGACGCGCAGGCCGGCGTCCTCGAGCATCTTGGTGACCGCGCCGGTCAGGTTGCGGCGGGTAGCGTCGGGCTTGATGATCGAGAAGGTGCGGGTGACCGCCATGGGACATTCCTTGCGAGCGGGTTGTTGCGGGATTTGCGCGCGCCCCTAGCGAGGCCGTCTGGCGCGCGCAAGGCTTTGGAACTGGACCTAGGCCTTCTGCACCCACTTGCCGCCTTCGAGCTCGTGGAACTCGCGGGTCACGTCCTCGCGCCCGTCGAACAGGCGCCAGGTCTGGCGCGCTGCGGCGCGGCCGGCCTCGTCGAAGAACAGCAGCGCGCGTTCGAACTGCTCGGCTTCCTCGCGCCACTGCCCGTCGGCGAGCGCCACCAGCGTCGCGCCGTTCGCCGCCGCGCATCCGCTCGACAGCAGCACCGGCTGGCGCTCCGCGTACGGCGCATCGGCGCGGCCGTGGGCGAGAAAGTCCTCGGGAAACTGCTCCCACAGCGCCTTGTCGAGGCGCTCGAGCAGCGCGGGGTCTTCCGCCACTACCAGCATCCGCTGCCCGGCCTTCTTCGCCGCGCGGGCGATCAACGGCAGGACGCGCTCGACCGGCTGGGCCCCGCACAAGTAGAAGCCGACACGCATCAAGTCTGGCCTACCGCTCCGCTACTTGAGGCCGGGGGCATCAGCTTTCGAGCTTGGCGTGCACGTAATGGTCGATCAGCCGCACGCCGAACCCGGTGGCGCCCTTGTCCCAGGTAGCGCCGGGCTTGTCGGCCCAGACCATGCCGGCGATGTCGAGGTGGGCCCAGGGCGTCGCGTCCTCGACGTAGCGCTGCAGGTACTGCGCGGCGGTGATCGAGCCGGCCCAGCGCGGGCCGACGTTCTTCATGTCGGCGATCTGCGAATCGAGCAGCTTGTCGTAGGCGGGCGACAACGGAAAGCGCCACAGCTTGTCGCCGCTCGCGCGGCCGGCGGCAAGCAGGTCCTCGGCGAGGCCGTCGTCGTTGGCGAACATGCCGCCATGCTCGTGGCCGAGCGAAATGATCATCGCCCCGGTCAGCGTGGCGAGGTCGATCAGTGTCGCCGGCTGGAACTGCTTCTGCGCCCAGGTCATCGCGTCGCACAGCACGAGGCGGCCCTCGGCGTCGGTGTTGATCACCTCGACCGTCTGGCCCGACATCGTCGTTACCACGTCGCCCGGCCGCTGCGCCTTGCCGTCGGGCATGTTCTCGACCAGGCCGCAGACGCCGATGACGTTGGCCCTGGCCTTGCGGCCGGCCAGCGCCAGCAGCGACCCGGCGACCGCCGCGGCGCCGCCCATGTCCCACTTCATGTCTTCCATGCCCGCCGGAGGCTTGAGCGAGATGCCGCCGGTGTCGAACGTGACGCCCTTGCCGACGAACACCGTCGGCTTGGCGTGCTTGTCGCCGCCGAGCCACTTGATGACCAGCAGCCGCGGGGCGCGCGCCGAGCCCTGCGACACGCCGAGCAGCGCGCCCATGCCGAGCTTGCGCATCTCGCCCTCGCCGAGAAACGACAGTTCCGCGCCGCTGCCTTCGAAGCGCTTGAGGCAGCGCTCGACGAAGCTTTCGGGATAGATCACGTTGGCCGGCTCGGTGACCAGTTCGCGGGCGAACTCGACCCCTTCGGCAACCGCCGACGCGGCCTTCCAGGCCGCCGCGGCGCCTTCGGGCGCGCCGAGTACGACGACTTCCGTCAGCGAAACCTTCTGCTCGTCCTTGATCCGGGTGCGATAGGCGTCATGACGCCAGGCGCGCAGGCGGAGGCCGGTGAGCACCGCGACGAGCTCGTCGGCGCCGAGCCCGCTCGCCCCGGCATCGAGCGCGAGCTCTTCCTCGCCCGAGGTGAGGTACTTCGCCGCCAGCGCGGCCCCGGCCCGCTCCAACGCGGCCATGCGGCCATCACCGTTGGCGCCGGTTCCGGCGAGCGCCAGCCGCACGACCCGGCCATCGCGCTCGACGAAGCTCTCGAACAACTGCCCCGCCTTGCCTCTGAAGCGCGCCGCACCGGCGCCTTCCGCAACCGACCGCTCGAGGCCGCCGGGCAGCTTGTCCTGTGCGACCACCAGCGCGAGGAGGCGCGGCGCGGGACCCTTGGGGGCATTCTGGAAATGAATGTGCATGAACTCTCCGGTCGATCGTGCGCGGCCCGCAATGGAGGCGCGGCGGCGCGAAATTGCTGGCGTTGCAGTTAGAAGCGGCCGGTGACATAGGCAAGCCATGCCCCCCGGCCCGGAGACTCTGTTACCAGCGCGCCCCTCCTGCCTGCGGCCGCAACACCTCGGGTCGGCGATGGCAGTTGCGCTGTCGCTGGCGCCATTGTCGGCCCTTGCCCAGGACGGCTCGGGACCCGGGGTCGCCACCACCGAGGATCCCCCGGTCATCGGCCGCCAGGAACAGGGCCTGCCGCCACCCGCCGGCGCGGTCCCGGGCGAGACGGCAGGGGGCGAACGCCAGATCGCCTTCGAGGCCAACGAAGTCAGCTACGACAGCAACGCCGACGCGGTCACCGCCAGCGGCGACGTGCTCCTGCAGTCCGGCGACCAGTCGGTCCGCGCCGATGCCGTCACCTGGAACCGGATGACCGGCCAGATCGTCGCCACCGGCAACATCCGCTTCGTCGACGAGGACGGCAACCAGCTGTTCACCGACCGGCTCGAGCTGACCGACGAGCTCAAGGCCGGGGCGATGACCAACCTGCTTCTCGCCTTCCGCGAGGGCGGACGCCTCGCCGCCGCCACCGGCACGCGGGCGGAGAACGGCAACATCGTGCTCGAGCGCGCGGCCTATTCGGGCTGCCCGGTGGTCGACGACGACGGCTGCCCGAAGAGGCCGAGCTGGCGGGTGACCGCGCGGCGGGTGATCTACGACGCCGCGGCCAAGCGCATCCGCTTCGTCGGGGCCTACCTCGAGCTGTTCGGCCGGCGCGTGCTGCCGCTGCCGGGGCTGGCGATGCGTTCGGATGGCTCCGCCAGCTCGGGCTTCCTCGTCCCGGACCTCGGCCTGACCGCGTCGAACGGGGTCGAGGTAACCGGCAGCTACTACTGGCGCATGGCCGAGAACCGCGACATGACGCTGTCCGGCCACCTCTATACCGAGGTCGCGCCGATGGTCTCGGCGCAGTATCGGGCGCTGACCGACAAGGGCGCCTATCAGGTAACCGGCTACCTCACATACGGCACGCGCATCCCGCTCGGCGCCACGGTAACGGCCCCGGAGAAGGACCTGCGCGGATATCTGTTCGCAAACGGGCGCTTCCAGCTCGATCCGAACTGGAGCGTCACCGGCTCGCTCAGAGTGACGTCCGATCGCACGTTCCTGCGCCGCTACGACATCAGCCGCGACGACCGGCTTCGCTCGACGGTCAACGTCGAGCGGATCGACAGTGACAGTTATCTGTCGCTCGCCGGATGGGCGACGCAGGCCGTGCTCGTGCCAACGCCCCAGGGGTTGGTGCCGATCGCGCTGCCAGTGATCGACTACCGCCGCCGGCTGACCGATCCGGTGCTCGGCGGGACGGTGGAGCTGCAGGGCAATTCGCTGGCGATCACCCGCACCGACGGGCAGGACACCCAGCGCGCGTTCGCCCGCGCCGAATGGAACCTCCGCCGGATCACCGGGCTCGGCCAAGAAGTGACCGTGACCGCGCTGCTGCGCGGCGACGTCTATCATTCGGACGAAAATCTCTCGACGCTGACCCCATCCTATCGCGGAGTGAGCGGCTGGGAGACGCGCGGCGTCGCGATCGGCGCCATCGACGTCAAGTGGCCGTTCGTCGGCGGCTTCCTCGGCGGAACGCAGGTGTTCACCCCGCGCGTGCAGCTCGCCGCCAGCCCGTCGATCCGCAACCTTTCGATTCCCAACGAGGATGCGCGGGCGATCGACCTCGAGGACAGCAACCTGTTCGCGCTCAACCGCTTCCCCGGCTACGACCGGGTGGAGGACGGCGCGCGGGTGACCTACGGCGCCGACTGGCAGCTCGATTTCCCCGACTGGCGGATCAAGGCCAACATCGGCCAGTCGTACCGGCTGACCGACAAGCCCACGCTGTTTCCCAACGGCACCGGGCTGACCGAGCAGTTCTCCGACTGGGTCGGCCGGACCGAGGTGCGCTATCGCAACTTCCTCAAGTTCACGCACCGCTACCGAGTCGACAAGGACAACTTCGCCGTCCGGCGCAACGAGGTCGACGCTACCATCGGTTCCGAGGAGACCTATCTCGAAGTCGGCTACCTGCGGCTCAACCGCGACATCGATCTGACCTTCGAGGACCTGCAGGACCGCGAGGAGCTGCGCGCGGCGGGCCGCGTCGCGTTCGCCAAGTACTGGTCGGTGTTCGGCTCGGCGGTGGTCAACCTGACCAACCGCAACGAGGACCCGAGCTTCACTTCCGACGGCTTCAAGCCGCTGCGCACGCGGCTCGGCATCGCCTATTCGGACGACTGCCTCGAGTTCGGCTTCACCTGGCGGCGCGACTACGTCGCCGTCGCGGACGCCCAGCAGGGTAACAGCTTCCGGCTCTATTTCTCGCTCAAGAACCTCGGTTTCCGCTGAGCCCGGGCATCGCTCGCGGGGGGCAATTGGCAGGCCCCGACAAACAGGCTATCCGCGCCAACTCAGCTTCGGTTAAGCCGCCGTTCGGCAGGCGGCCGGCGTGAACAGAGGCGCGAAGGGCGCGCCGACGACGGGATTTACTGCGTGAACAAGTATACCAAGACGTTTGCGACCTTGAGTGCCGCGGCCCTGCTGCTCGGGGCCTATGCCGTGGCCGCGCAGGATCCGGCCGGCGAGACGGGCGCGACCCTGTCGGCCGACACCTTCAACATCCCCGACAACATCGTCATCCTCGGCCGGAACGATCTCAAGCTGCGCCGCCCGACCGCGCTGGTGAACGGCACGATCGTCACCGGGACCGACGTCGACCAGCGCGTCGCGCTGCTGCTCGCGGCCAACGAGGCGAAGGACGTGCCCGAAGCCGAGATCCAGCGCCTGCGGCTGCAGGTGCTGCGCAACCTGATCGACGAGACGCTGCAGATCCAGGAAGCCACGGCGCAGGAAATGACCGTGACTGCTGAGGAGGTGTCCGCGACCTACAGCCGGCTCGCCAACGACCGCTTCAGCCGCTCGGTCGAGGCGCTCGACGCCTACCTGCGCTCGGTCGGCTCCTCGCCGCAGTCGCTCAAGCGGCAGATCGAAGGCGAGCTGGCGTGGGACCGCCTGCTGCGCCGCAACGTCGCCCCGTTCGTCAACGTCTCGACCGAAGAGGTCAGCGAGCTGTACCAGCGCCTGCAGGCTTCGCGCGGTACGGCTGAGTACCGCATCGGCGAGATCTTCCTCTCGGCCAATCCCGCGAACCGCACGGCAGTGTCCGAGAACGCGAAGCGGATCGTCGAGCAGCTGCGTCAGGGCGCCAGCTTCGTCGCCTATGCCCGGCAGTTCTCCGAAGCCTCGACCGCGTCGGTCGGCGGCGACCTCGGCTGGATTCGCATCGAGCAGTTGCAGAACCCGCAGCTCGAGGAGGTGGCCCGCCAGCTCCAGCCCGGCCAGCTGGTCGGGCCGATCGAGATCCCCGGCGGCTTCTCGATCCTTTACCTGATCGACAAGCGCCAGGTCGGCATGGCCGACCCGCGCGATGCGGTGATGAGCCTGAAGCAGATCTCGCTCGATTTTCCGCAGGGCATCTCGCAGGAAGACGCACGCCAGCGCGCCGCCGCGTTCGCCCAGGCGATCCAGAACATCCACGGCTGCGGCCAGGCCGACAGCGCAGCGGCCGCGATCGGCGCGCAAGTCGTCACCAACGACCAGATCACGATCCGCTCGCTGCCCGAAGCGCTGCAGAGTGCGCTGCTGGAGCTCAACGTCGGCCAGGCGACCCCGCCGTTCGGATCGCTCGACGACGGCGTGCGCGTGCTGATGCTGTGCGGCCGCGACGACCCGGCGCCCGAGGCCGGACCCGACCGCGAGACGCTGCAGTCGGCGATGGAGGACGACCGCATCAACAAGCGCGCGCAGCGGTACCTGCGCGACCTGCGCCGCGACGCGGTGATCGAATACAATTGACCCGATGACCCGCCCGCTCGCCCTGTCGCTGGGCGATCCGGCGGGGATCGGCCCCGAACTGATAGCCGAGGCGTGGGCGCGCCGCGAGGAAGAGCGGCTGCCGCCGTTCTACGTCTGTGGCGGCGCCGAAGTGCTGCGCGCCGCAGCGGAGCAACGCGGGATCTCGGTTCCAATCGCAGCGATCGCCGGTCCGGCCGACGCGGTCGGTCAATTCGCCGCGGCGCTCCCCGTGCTGGGCGATGACGATGGCCACTACACGCCCGGCGAGCCGGACGACGCCGGCGCCAGGCTCGCGCGCGCCTCGCTCGAGGCGGCCGCCGGATACGCCGTGCGCGGCGAGGCGGGTGGCCTCGCCACCGGACCCATCTCGAAGGACCGCCTGGCGCACGTGGGATTTGCCTTTCCCGGCCAGACCGAGTTCGTCGCTCAGGTCTGCGGTGCCGCGCCCGAGGATGCCGTGATGATGCTGGCCGGTCCGAACCTGCGCACGGTACCGATGACCGTGCATTGCGCGCTGAGCGAAGTGCCCGGGCGCCTGTCGATCGAACTGATCCACCGCCGCGCGGCCATCGTGGCCCGAGCGCTGCAGTCCGATCTCGGCATCGCGCATCCGCGCGTGGCGGTCTGCGGGCTCAATCCGCACGCCGGTGAGAACGGCCGCATGGGGCGTGAGGAGATCGAGATCATTGCCCCTGCCATCGCCGCGCTGCGCGCCGACGGCATCGACGCGAGCGGCCCGCACCCGGCGGATTCGCTGTTCGCGCCGCACGCGCGCGGCACCTACGACGTCGCCATCGCCATGTATCACGACCAGGCGCTGGTGCCCCTGAAGGCGCTCGACTTCGACCAAGGCGTCAACGTCACACTGGGGCTGCCGGTGGTCCGCACTTCGCCCGACCACGGCACCGCGTTCGGCATCGCCGGCAAACGGGTAGCCAATCCCGGGGCGATGATCGCCGCCATCCGGCTGGCCGGGGAAATGGCGGCACGGCGGGAGGCCGCGTGACGCTGCCTCCCTTGCGCGAAGTCATTGCCGCGCACGGCCTCAGCGCGTCGAAAGCACTGGGGCAGAACTTCCTGTTGGACGAGCAGCTACTGGCGCGCATCGCGGCAATCTCGGGCGACCTGACCGACAAGGCCGTGCTCGAGATCGGCCCGGGTCCCGGCGGGCTGACCCGCGCACTGCTGCGCGCCGGCGCGCGCGTGACCGCGATCGAGATGGACCGGCGCTGCCTGCCCGCGCTGGCCGAGCTCGCCGAAGCCTTTCCCGACAAGCTGCGCGTGATCGAAGGCGATGCGATGAAGCTCGACCATGACGCACTGTTCGGCGAGCCCTACGCCATCGCCTCGAACCTGCCGTACAATGTCGGCACAGCGCTGTTTGCCCGCTGGCTCTCCGGCGAGGCCTGGCCGCCGAAATGGACCAGCCTGACGCTGATGTTCCAGCAGGAAGTCGCCCAGCGCATCGTTGCCGCGCCGGGATCGGGGGCCTACGGGCGGCTCGCGGTGCTGGCCCAGTGGCGCGCAAGGCCCAGGCTGGCGATGAAAGTCCATCGCAGCGCGTTCACCCCGCCGCCCAAAGTGATGAGCGCGATCGTCCACGTCGAGCCCGTGGAGCAGCCGCAAGGCGTAACCGCGCGCGTCCTCGAAAAGGTCACCGAGGCCGCCTTCGGCCAGCGCCGCAAGATGCTTCGGCAAAGCCTCAGGGGCCTGCACGGCGCGGTCGAGGCGCTCGAAACCTTGGGCATCGACCCGGAACGGAGAGCGGAAACGCTGAGCGTGGCGGAGTTCGTCGGCATCGCTCGGACGCTCGCCCCCAAGGGGGTTAACCCGCTGCCTGCGACACCTGCGCGCCGCGGTCCATGAATGGCATCACCCGCAATCGCGGAAAGACCTCTTCGAGCGGCTTGCTGTCGGGCAAGACGTAAACCACCCCGCCCGCTCCCTGAAACAGCGGACTAATGCTCTTGCTGTAGAAATTGGCGGGCACGTTGATGCATCCGAACGTGATCCGGTTGTCGTCGACAGTCGGCGAGAGCAGCCGTTCGCGGCGCCGTTCCTTCCTGTTGGTGGTGACCACGGCATGAAGCGCTACGGAGGTGGAGTAATCGACCCACAGCACCCGCTGTCTGCCGACGGCCCGGCCGAACCTGGCGAGGAAGCGACCGGCCGGAGTGGTCCGCTCCGCGGGACCGATCTCGGCGAGATTCTTGCTGCCGACGCCGGGGGTCGCCTCGTCACCGGTGGCGATGCCGATCAGCGCAGGTGCCTCCCCGAGCAGCTTGCCCCCGGCATCGAACAGGAACAGGGCAGCGGCCTTCTTGTCGAGGATGATGTACGGAAGTTCGCCATTGTCGCCCGACATGGCGATCCATTCAGCAACGCGCGCTGCCGGTCCCGACAGTGCCGCAGCAGCGTCATCCGCCAGGACTTCCGGTGCCTTCTGGCTGCCGGCGGATTGCGCAACCGCAGGCGCAGACAGGGCAAGGCCTGCCACCGCGCCCGCAGCGCAAACGTTAATTGCACGAGCCCGAAGGCTCCCCAAGAGAGCGATCAAGTTCGTGCCGGCTTTCGCTCCGCTCGCGTCAATTGCGCGCCTGCCTCTGCGTCAGCCGCTGCTCGATGCCGTCCACGCGGGCATTGAGCTGGTCGAGACGCTGGTTGGCTTGCTGCGCCTGGCCCGATGCGGCCTGCGCTTCTGCCCGAACCGCCTGGACCGCGCCGTCGGTCGCCTGCAGCCTCGATTCGAGCGTGTCGATCCGCTGATTCACGGTGGCGATCTGCTCATTGACGTATCCCTTAGTCGCACAGCCCCCTAATCCCAGGGAACCTGCCAGGACCAGAACGGCGGGCGCGAGCTTCGGCGGGAAATGGGGCATGAGCCTCTCCTCATTCTTATTGGCGACGCCCGGCGTTCCAGCCGAGGCTTGCGGCCGCAACAATCCGATTCCGTCCGGCCGTGCATCCGATCGGATGGCTGGAATGAGGGCGCCCCCTGCTTCAGGGGCGATTGTCCGTTGCGTGCGCCGGCGGTGGCTACGAGGCTTTGACCCGCCTGCGCCAGGCATGCAGCAGGGGCTCAGTGTAGCCGTTGGGTTGATCGAGTCCCTTGAACACCAGGTCGACCGCGGCGAGGAACGCCGGGTGGCTGTCCCATTCCCCGGCCATCGGCCGGTACGCCGGATCGCCGGCGTTCTGCGCATCGACCTTGACCGCCATCCGCTGCAGCGCATCCATCACCTGCTCCTGCGAGGCGACTCCATGAAGGAGCCAGTTGGCGAGGTGCTGGCTGGAGATGCGCAGCGTGGCGCGGTCCTCCATCAGGCCCACGTCGTTGATGTCAGGCACCTTGGAGCAGCCGATGCCCTGCACGATCCAGCGCACGACGTATCCGAGCAGGCCCTGGCAATTGTTGTCGAGCTCCTCGGCGATTTCGGCCTCGCTCCAATTGATGCCGTCGGCGAGCGGCAGCGTCAGCAGGGCGTCGAGCCCCGGCGCCTCGCCGAGCGTCGGCCGGACTTCGAACACGTCGGTCGCGTGGTAGTGCAGCGTGTGGAGCACGGCCGCCGTCGGCGAGGGGACCCAGGCCGTATTGGCCCCGGCTTCGAGGTGGACGCACTTTTCGGAGAGCATCGCGTGCATCCGGTCGGGCGCGGCCCACATGCCCTTGCCGATCTGTGCCTTGCCCGAGAGCCCACAGGCAAGCCCGATGGCGACGTTGCGCTTCTCGTAGGCGTCGAGCCACACCGAGCCCTTCATCGCCCCTTTGCGGATCATCGGCCCGGCCCGCATCGAGGTGTGGATCTCGTCGCCGGTGCGGTCGAGGAAGCCGGTGTTGATGAACACGATCCGGTCCTTCACCGCGTGGATGCAGGCGGCGAGGTTGGCGCTGGTGCGGCGCTCCTCGTCCATCACTCCGACCTTGATCGTGTGACGCTCGAGGCCGAGCAGATCCTCGACCGCGTCGAACAGGTCATTGGTGAACTGGCACTCTTCGGGCCCGTGCATCTTCGGCTTGACGATGTAGATGCTGCCGCAGCGGCTGTTGCGCCAGCGGGTGTGGCCCTCGACGTCGAAGGCGCCGATCGCGCTGGTGACCACGGCGTCCAGGATGCCCTCGGGAATCTCGTCGCTGCCCGGCAGCTGGATCGCCGGGTTGGTCATCAGATGGCCGACGTTGCGCACGAACAGCAGGCTGCGGCCGGGCAGCCTCAGCTCGCTGCCGTCGGCGCGGCCGACGATGACGTCGTCCTCGAGCCGGCGGGTCACTGGCCGCCCGCCCTTGGCGAAGGTCTCTTCGAGGTCGCCGCGGATCACGCCGAGCCAGTTGCGGTAGGCGGCGAGCTTGTCCTCGGCATCGACCGCGGCGATCGAATCCTCGAGATCGACGATCGTCGTCAGCGCGGCTTCGAGGCGCACGTCGGCGATACCCGCGGCATCGTCGCGCCCGACCGGATGCGCGCGGTCGAACACGACCTCGAGGTGCAGCCCGTTGTTGCAGAACACGAGGCCGCTGGCGGTACGGCCGATGAACTGGTTCGGGTCGCACACCGGCAGCCCGTCGGGCCCTTCGATCTCGCTCCAGCTCAGGTCGTCGAGCGGCACTGCCACGTCGAGGAACGCGCGCGCCGCCCCGATCACCGCCGCGCCGCGCTGCGAGTCGTAGCCGGGCACCCGCGCCGGCGGCGCATGCTCGAGCGCGTCGGTGCCGTAGTAGGCGTCGTAGAGGCTGCCCCAGCGGGCGTTGGCGGCATTGAGCACGAAGCGGGCATTGAGCGCGGGGACCACCAGTTGCGGCCCGGCCATCGAGCTGATTTCATCATCGACGCGATGAGTGCCGATCTCGAACGGCTCCGGTTCGGGCACGAGGTAGCCGATCTCTTCGAGCAACGCGCGATACGCCCGCGCGTCGTGCGGAGCGCCGCGTCGTTCGCTGTGCCAGAAGTCGATCTTCGCCTGCAGTGCGTCGCGCCGGTCGAGCAGCGCCAGGTTACGCGGAGCAAAACGGCGGACGAGTTCGGCAAATCCCGTCCAGAAGGCCGCGGCGTCGCGCCCGAGCGGCGTCAGCACGTCGCGCTCGATGAAATCCGCCAGGGCCGCATCGACCCGCAATCCCTTACGCTCGACCCGTTCGCCCACGCCAGACTCCTTTCGCGCTTCCCCCCTAGTCCGCCATGTTCCACAACGCGAGCCGGGTTTGACAGGCCGATGGGAGGGGCTAGGCTCGTTGCAGATGAAACAACTTCCCCCGCCCGAGCGCGCGCTGATCGAACCGATCGACCGGACAAGGATGCTCGCGCAGACCGAGCGCTGGTGCGCGATCAACTCCGGCACCGGCAATCTCCAGGGCCTCGCACGGCAGGCCGAGGAGCTGGCCGAAGCGTTTGCCGTGCTGCCCGGCGGCGTGGCGCTGCGCGATGGGGCACCGGTGACCTCGGTCGATGCCGAGGGCCGCGAGATCGAGCTGACCCACGGCAAGCATCTCGTGCTCCGGGTCCGGCCCACGGCCGGGCGCCGGTTCCTCGTCACCGGGCATATGGATACGGTCTATCCGCCCGATCATCCGTTCCAGCACGGCCGCTGGCTCGATTCCGACACGCTGAACGCGCCGGGTGCGGCGGACATGAAGGGCGGGATTGCGGTCATCCTCGCCGCGCTGGAAGCGTTCGAGGCGAGCGCGGCGGCGGCCTCGATCGGCTACGATGTGCTGATCAATGCGGACGAGGAGACCGGCTCGCTGGCTTCGGCGGCGCTGATCGCCGACCTAGCGCGCGGCAAGGCGGCGGCGCTGACCTACGAGCCTTCCGCCCTGCCCGACGGCACGCTGGCCCACGAGCGAGGCGGCAGCGGCAACTATAGCATTGTCGTCAGCGGGCGCTCGGCGCACGCCGGACGCAACCCCGAGGAAGGGCGCAACGCGGTCGTCGCGGCCGCGGCGCTGGCGCTGGAGCTCAAGGCGATCGAGGCGCCGGACATCACCATCAACCCGGCGAAGATCGACGGTGGCTCGGGCAACAACGTGGTGCCCGATCACGCCGCGCTGCGCTTCAACATCCGCCCGCGGACGGCGGCCGCAGCGGCGCGCTTTGCCGATCAACTGCGGCACCTGCTGGGCAATCTCGAGGCCGACCACGAAGTCTCGACCCGGGTTCACGGCGGCCTCACGCGCCCGCCCAAGCCGGTCGATGCGCAGGCGCAGCGGCTGTTCGACCTCGTTCGCCGGAGCGGCGCTGATCTGGGCCAGGAGATCGGCTGGAAGCCGAGCGGCGGTGTGTGCGACGGCAACAACATCGCCGCCTGCGGCGTGCCGGTGGTCGACACCATGGGCGTGCGCGGCGGGGCGATCCATTCGCCCGACGAGTACCTGATCGTCTCCTCGCTGGCCGAGCGCGCCGCGCTGTCGGCGCTGGTGCTGCATCGTCTTGCCCTGGGGGAACCGGCATGAGCTTCGTGATCCGCGCCGCGACCATCGGCGACCTCGAGCCGCTGTACGAAATGGCCAAGCTGACCGGCGGCGGGTTCACCAACCTGCCGGCGGACCGCAAGGCGCTCGCCCGCAAACTCGAGCGCGCCGAGGCGGCCTATGCCAACGAGGCCGACGGCCTCGGCGACGAGCAATTCGTGCTCGTGCTCGAGCGCGCCGAAACGGGCGAAGTCCGCGGCACCTGCCAGATGATGACGCAGGTCGGCCAGCAATGGCCGTTCTATTCCTATCGCCTGAGCACGCTGACCCAGCATTCCGAAGAGCTCGACCGCACGGTGCGCGCCGAGATGCTCAGCCTCGTCACCGACCTCGAGGGCTCGAGCGAGGTCGGCGGGCTGTTCCTCCACCCGAACGAGCGCGCCGGCGGGCTCGGCCTGCTGCTGGCGCGCAGCCGCTACCTGTTCATCGCCATGCATCGCGCGCGCTTCTCCGACCGCATCCTCGCCGAGCTGCGCGGCATCATCGACGAGCGCGGCGGCTCGCCGTTCTGGGACGGGGTGGCCGGCCGGTTCTTCGGCATGACGTTCCAGGAGGCCGATTACTTCAATGCCATCAACGGCAACCAGTTCATCGCCGACCTGATGCCCAAGCACCCGGTCTACGTCGCCATGCTGAGCGACAGCGCGAGGAGCGCGATCGGCATGCCGCACCCTTCGGGACGCGCAGCGATGCGCATGCTCGAGGAAGAAGGCTTCGCCTACGAGGGATACGTCGACATCTTCGATGGCGGTCCGACGATGACCGCGCGTACCGACGGCGTGCGCAGCATCGCCGCATCGCGTCCGGCAACCGTCGCCGGCACCGATTGCGGCAAAGGCGAACGCGTGCTGCTGGCGGCCGGACGGCTGGGCGGGTTCCGCTGCTGCTACGGCGCGCGTGAGCCGGCTTCAGGCGGGTTGGCGATCGATTCCGCCGCCGCCGACCTGCTCCGCGTGCGCGAGGGCGACGAGGTGTGGAGCGTCGGGCGTTGACCCTCGTCGAGATCAATTTCGACGGCATCGTCGGCCCGAGCCACAACTATGCCGGCCTGAGCTTCGGCAACCTCGCCGCCACCGCGCACGCCGGCGACGTGTCGTACCCCCGCGCGGCGGCGCTGCAGGGGCTCGCCAAGATGCGCAGCAACCTGGCCCTGGGACTGGCTCAAGGCTTCTTCGTGCCGCTGCCGCGCCCCAATCCGGCCTGGCTCGATGCCCTGGCCGCAGACGAGACGCTGGAACCGGCGCTGCTCGCCGGGGCGTGGTCGGCGTCTTCGATGTGGACCGCCAATGCCGCGACGGTTTCGCCCGCGCCCGACACCGCCGACGGGCGGTGCCATCTGACCGTGGCCAACCTCGTCACGATGCCGCACCGCGCGCACGAATGGCCCGACACGCTGCGCCAGCTCGGCCTCGCCTTTGCCGACCGGCAGCACTTCGCCGTCCACGGGCCGGTCCCGTCCTGCTTCGGCGACGAGGGCGCGGCCAACCACATGCGGCTGGCCTCGGCGCACGAGCGGCCGGGGTTGGAGATATTCGTCTACGGGCGCAGCGGCGGCCGCTTTCCGACGCGCCAGCACGAGCAGGCCAGCCGGATTGTCGCGCGCCGCCACGGGCTCGAGCCCGAGCGCGTGCTGTTTCTCGAGCAATCCGAGGAGGCCATCGCCGCCGGCGCGTTTCACAACGACGTTGTCGCGGTGGCGAACGAGCGGATCGTCTTCGCGCACGAGCGGGCCTTTGCCGATCCCGCGGGCGCCTGGCAGGCAATGGCCGACAAGTTTCCGGAAGCGGAGATCGTGGCGGTTCCCGACAGCGCCATCAGCCTCGACGAGGCGGTGCGCTCGTACCTGTTCAACGCCCAGCTGGTGACGCTGCCGGAAGGGGAGCCGGCGCTGGTGATTCCCGACACTGCCCAGGCGAGCCTGCCGGTGCGCACGTTCCTCGACGCGCTGGTTGCCAGCAACGGTCCGATCCGGCGCGTGGTCGCGGTCAACGTCCGGCAATCGATGGCCAACGGCGGCGGCCCGGCCTGCCTGCGGTTGCGGGTGGTGGCCGATCCGGCGACCGTCGATCCGCGGTTCCTGCTGAACGACGCAAAGGCCGATGCGATCGAGGGCCTCGTCGCGCGCCACTGGCCCCAACAGATCGATCCCGGAGATCTCGGCTCGGAGGCACTCGCGGGTTCGGTCGTCGCGGCACGCGCCACCCTGCTCGAGGCACTGGACCTCGCCGAGCTGGCCTGAACCGTCCCCTGTCGGGACAGCTTACAGCCGCGTCGGCGTTAACCATCTTTCGCGCTGGAACTTGGCCGCTGGCACGATCATTGCTGGTCTGCCGGTTAAGGAAGAGAATTGATGCTGCGCAAGGTTTCCAGGCTGTTCGTCATCAAGACGCGCTTCGAGGCGTTCCTGATCATCTACGCCCTGGCGCTCGGCGCGTGCCAGCGCGGCATCCACTACCTGTCGCAGTTCCCCGGCTGGGGGGGCAAGCTGCTGTTCCTGGCCTGCACCGTGGCCGTGTTCATGGCCGGCGCGAAGATCCTCGACTGCCTGAAGTTCGAGCGCGCGCGGCGCGAAGCGGACGCGCTTACGGAAAGCACAGGCTGAAGGGGTCAGGTGGGGGATTCTGTTGCTGGGCTCCCCCGGGCCCCCGGTTTCCGATTCTGTTACCCGGTTCGGTCCGAACCGTGCTCTTAGCTTTGTAATGTCAGGCCGTTAGGCCGTCAGGTTACGCAGCGAGAGCAAGTGCTTCGTTGTCGTTGGCACTTGTGGGTTTTGAGCCTTTAACGGGTTACTCAGCCCGGGCAAAAACAATGCTTTTCAACACACGTCGATCCTGGTTCGGCCCCGTCAGAAGGCCCCGGTTTCCCGGGGTTTTTGGTGGAGCCGCCGGGTACTGCCCCCGGGTCCGCTGCGCCTATTGCACACTGCAGTTTATCGCCATAGCCGGCCGAAACCGGCGAGGCTGTATATAGGCATTCGCGGCTTAATGTGAAGTGTACCCCCTCCCGCCGGCGGATGGGGGCTGCCACGCTACTTCCTGCGCAGTTCGTCCCGGATCTCGGTGAGCAGCTCGACTTCGCTCGGGCCGGCCGGCGCATCGGCCTTCTTCATCAGCTTGTTGGCCCAGCGGACCAGCAGAAAGATCACGAAGGCCAGAATCACGAAATTGATCAGCGCGGTGATGAACGCGCCGTAGCCGATCATCGCCGCACCGGCTTCCTTGAGCGCGGCATAATCGGTCATCGAGCCGGTGTAGCCGTCGGGCGCGCTCAGCAGAATGAAATGGTTGGAGAAATCGGCGCCGCCAAAGATCGCGCCGACGATCGGCATGATGATGTCGCCCGTCAGCGACGTGACGATTGCGCCGAACGCCGCGCCGATGATTACCGCCACCGCGAGATCGAGCACGTTGCCTTTCGCGATGAACGCCTTGAACTCCTGGAACATGCCGCGTCTCCCCTTCGTTTGCGTGCACGGAGATAACCACCATCGCGAGCCTCACGCAACCGAACCGGTTCTCCTTGAATGGCAGGTTACGTGTGCTATCTAGCTAACACAGCGCGGATCGACCGCGCGCTGAGGAGGGATTGAAGCCCATGTCCGTGATGTCCTCGATTCGCGTTGCCATCGTGGCGCTGGCCGCGCTCACGCTCGCCGCCTGCGGCATCAACTCGGTGCCGACGGCAGAGGAAGCGGCCAAGGCCAAGTGGGCCGACGTGCAGGCCGCTTTCCAGGAGCGCGCCAACCTCATCCCGAACCTGCAGGAAATCGTCCTCTCCTCGGCCGAGCAGGAGCGCGCGACGCTGAACCAGGTAATCTCCGCACGCGCCTCGGCCACGCGGCCCGAGGTACAGATCAGCGCCGACGATCTCGACAATCCGGCCAAGGTTGCCGCCTATCAGCAGGCGCAGAACCAGCTCGGCAGCGCGATCAGCCGGCTGCTTGTCTCGGTCGAAGCCTATCCCGAGCTCAAGAGCCAGGAGAACTTCGGTCGCTTCATGACGCAGTTCGAGGGCAGCGAGAACCGCATCCGTGTGGCGATCCGCGACTACAACGAGGCGGTCCGCGCCTATAACACCGAAATCCGCACCTTCCCCTCGATCATGGCGGCCAAGATCGTCTACGGCTCCAAGCCGCTGACGCCTTACGAAGCGGTGACGCCGGGCGCCGAAGTGGCCCCGACTCTCGACATGCGGCCGCGCGAGACGAGCGCGGCTCCGGCTGCCGGGGCCAACGACAACGCTCCGTCCGCCGCGACGCCGACCGCCGCGGCCAACTGAGGAGGCGTAAGCGCCATCATGGCCAGCCTCTTCGCCTTGCTTAGCGCCGTCCTGCTCGCCGCCTGTTCGGCAGCGCAGGGCGGCGAAGCGGCAACCCCCGAGCAGACTGGGAGGGTGCGCGACATCGCCGGCATTCTCACCCGGGAGGAGGAAGCGCGACTTACCAAGCGACTGGAACAGGCTCAGAGGCTCTACGGCCCGCAGATGGGCATCGTCACGGTTCCTTCGCTTGATGGCAAGGCAATCGAGGACGCGTCGCTCGAGTACGCGCGTGCCTGGGGCTTAGGGGACAAGCGTCGCAATGACGGCCTCATGATCATGGTGGCCCCTAACGACCGCAAGGTGCGGATCGAGGTCGGCTATGGTCTGGAAGGCAGCTTCAACGACCTATTTTGCAGGCGCGCGATTGAAACGACGATGATCCCTCATTTCCGTCAAGGCCACTACAATCGGGGCCTCGCGGCAGCGCTCGATCTGATGATCGGAAAGATGCATGACGTACCGACTCTTCCGGCCAACGACAACGCGTCGGACTCAGTGACCAAGGCCGCCTGATGCGCCAACTCTTCACCGTCTTCACCCTGCTGTGGCTGGCCCTCGCCAGCCCGGCCCAGGCCCAGCCCAAGTTCCCGGAGCGCGGAACCGCGCCGGTGGTCGACGCGGCCAACATCATCGATCCGGCCACCGAAGCGGCGCTGACCCAGAAGCTCGATCAGTTCGAGCAACGCAACCAGCGCCAGTTCGTCATCGCCACGGTCCCCGACCTGCAGGGCTACGACATTGCCGACTACGGCTACCAGCTCGGCCGCTACTGGCAGCTCGGCGACAAGGAAAACGACGACGGGATCATCCTGCTGGTCGCGCCGAACGACCGCAGGGTGCGGATCGAGGTCGGCTACGGCCTCGAGTCGATCCTGCCCGACGGCCTCGCCTTCGACATCGTCGAGAACGACATCACCCCGCGCTTCAAGGCCCGCGACTACAACGGCGGCATCACCGCCGGGGCCGACGCGATCATCAAGCAGCTGGAACTGCCGCCCGAGCAAGCGCAGGCGATCGCCGCTCAAGCTTCGCAGCGGCAGGAGAGCGACCAGGGCTTCCCGTTCGGGTTCGTGCTGTGGATCGTGTTCATCGCGTTCTTCTTCATCCTGCCCGCCCTTGCCCGCGGCGGTCGGCGTTATCGCGGCGGCGGCGTGGGCAGCACGGTCGGCAACGTGATCCTGTGGAGCGCGCTCAACGCGGCGATGAACAGCGGACGCGGCCATTCCTCGGGCGGCGGATGGGGCGGTGGCGGGGGCGGCTTCGGCGGCGGATTCTCGGGCGGCGGCGGCAGCTTCGGCGGCGGCGGCGCGAGCGGAAGCTGGTAGATGGCGGCCTACCTCAGCGCGAGCGATCACCAGCGGGTCAGCGACGCGGTCGCCGCGGCGGAAGCACGCACGGCAGGCGAGATCGTCACCGTCGTGGCCGACCGGTCGGACGGTTACAGCGACATCGCCCTCGTCTGGTCGGCGCTGGTCGCGTTCACGGCGCTGACGCTCTACGCATTGTTTCCCGACTTCTTTCTCGGGATCATCGACCGGCTGTCGGGCCGCTGGGGCACCGACTGGAGCGATTCCGAGCTGCTCGCGCTGGCGGTGACCGGCGCGGTCATCAAGTTCCTTGCCACCTGGCTGCTGCTGCTGTGGCCGCCGCTGCGCTTCGTCCTTGTCCCCGGCCCGATCGAAAGCGCGCGTGCCCGCGCCAGGGCGACCGACCTGTTCAAGGTCGGCGCCGAACGGCGCACCCACGGGCGCACCGGCATCCTCCTCTACCTCTCGATGCGCGAGCACCGGGCGGAGATCGTCGCTGACGAGGCGATTGCCGGCAAGGTCAGCCCCGAGACCTGGGGCGAGGCGATGGCGGCGATGCTGGCGCACATTAAGGACGGACGCACCGCCGACGGAATGATCGCCGCGGTCGAAAAGGTCGGCGCGGTGCTGGCAGAACACTTCCCGCGCGCCGAGGACGACACGAACGAGTTGCCGGACCGCCTGATCGAACTATAGGCGGGGCGGTGAACGACCGCTCCCCTCCGCCCGATGCCGATGCCCCCGAAACCGTCGAATGGGCGGGCCGGTTCGTGGTCGCCAAGCGCCGCGGGCGCTGGGAATATGCCAGCCGCGCGCGCAACATACGCGCAGCGGTGATCCTCGCCCTCGACGCCGGCGACGTAATCCTGGTCGAGCAGTACCGGGTGCCGATCGGCAAGTATTGCCTCGAGATGCCCGCCGGGCTGATCGGTGACGATGCGGAGGACGAAAGCGCCATCGACAGCGCCCGCCGCGAGCTCGAGGAAGAGACCGGCTACCAGGCGGCGCAGTGGGAGGAACTCGGCGAGTTCTGGTCGTCTCCCGGGATGATTACCGAGAGCTTCACCCTGCTCAAGGCGACCGGGCTCACCCTGGTCGGCGACGGGGGCGGCACCGACCATGAGGACATCGCGGTGCACCGGGTGCCGATCGCCCGCATGGCCGAGGTCATCGCCGACCATCGCGCGCGGGGCCATGCGATCGATGCCAAGCTGCTGATGTTCCTCGCCGCAGGCGTTCTGGAGGACGCGGCGCAATGAAGGTTCTGATCCTCGGTGCGGGCGCGATGGGCTGCCTCTACGGCGCCGCGTTCCACCGCGCGGGCAGCGAAGTCACCTTCGTGGACGTCAATCGCCCGCACGTCGACGCCATAAACGCGCATGGACTGGAGCTCGAGACGCGGGCCGGCATCGAGCACTTGCCGATCCGCGCGCTGCTGCCCGAAGCGGTCGCCAGCCCGGTCGATCTCGTCGTCGTCTTCACCAAGACCTTCCACACCGACGCCGCGCTGGCCGGCATCGCGGCGGCGATCGGGCCGCACACGCACCTGCTGAGCCTGCAGAACGGGCTCGGCAACGACAAGCGGCTGGCGGCCCATGCCTCGCCCGACCGCGTGCTCGTCGGCGCGAGCTCGCTGCCTTCGGACCTAGTCGGGCCGGGCAAGGTGCGCAGCCACGGCGAAGGCGGCTCCAAGCTCTATCCCGCCTTCGGCGGTGATCCGGCGTTCGCGCAGCAGGTGGCCGAGCTGCTCACCGCGGGCGGGCTTCCCGCCACGCTCGAACCCGAGATCCAGGTCGCGATCTGGTCCAAAGCGATCTTCAACGCGACGATGAACCCGCTCTGCGCGCTGACCCGGCGGACGCCCGGCTTCCTCGGCGCGCACGCCGAGAGCCGCGCCATGATCACCACGGCGGTCGAGGAAGGAGTCGCGGTCGCGAACGCGAGCGGCGTGCCCGTTCCGGCACGGCCGATCCACGACCTCACCGAAGTCTCGATGACCGACCATGCCAACCACGAGGCCTCGATGCTGCAGGACGTCAAGGCCGGCCGGCGCACCGAAGTCGATGCGATCAACGGTGCGATCGTCGAGGCAGGCCGCGCGGTCGGGTTGGCGGCGCCGGTGCTCGAAACGCTGTGGCGGCTGGTGAAGCTGGAAGAGGCGAAGCTCGCCGAAGGCTAGCCCTTCCCTTTTCCGGCGCCGCCTCATAACAGTGCGGACAAAGTCAATCTTGGGAAAGAGGTGCCGCCATGGCGCAGAACAACACCATCACCTTTTACGACCTCGCACTCTCGACCGGCGCAACGATCAGCCCGTTCGTGTGGGCGACCAAGTATGCGCTCAAGCACAAGGGTTTTGAGCTCGACGTGGTCCCTGGCGGGTTCACCGGGATCCCCGAGCGCACCGGAGGCAAGACCGAGCGCCTTCCCGCCATCGTCGACGACGGCAAGTGGGTGCTCGATAGCTGGGGCATCGTCGAATACCTCGACGAGACCTATCCCGACCGCCCGATGCTGATCCCGCACCCGAGCGTGGCAATCATGACCCGGGCGCTCGACGCGTGGTTCTGGCAGGTGGCGACCGGTCCGTGGATGCGCTGCAACTGCGTCAGCTACCGCGACCTCGCCAACCCCGAGGACCACGAATACATCACCCATTCGCGCGAGAAGATGCTCGGCAAGACGCTCGAGGAAATGCAGGCAGGCTACGAGGACCGGCTGGCCGGAATTTCCGCCGCGCTCGAGCCACTGCGGATCGCGCTGCGCGAGGCCGACTGGCTCGGCGGCGACGGCCCGAACTATGCCGACTACCGCATCATGGGCTCGATCCTGTTCACCGCCTCGGTGTGCAAGAACAGCCCGGTGCTGGCCGACGACGATCCGCTGCGCCCGTGGATCGAGCGCTGCCTCGACCTCTATGGCGGGCTCGGACGCCATTCGGGGCTGTTCAACCTGTTCGGCCTCAAGCAGCGCGAAGGCGACCCGCCGCTGTTCGCGCCGCAGGGCATGGGCGGGATCCACAAGCGCAACACCGGTCCGGAATCGACGAGTGCCGAAACGCGGCGCATCACCGAGGGAATGGCCAAGGCCTGATGCGCGTTCTCGTCACGCGGCGCTGGCCGGAAACCGTCGAGCGCGCCTTGCAGCAGAGCTTCGAGGTGGTGCTCAACGGCACCGACCGCCCGCTCACCGGCGCCGAGCTGGCGCAGGCGATGGGCGAGTTCGACGTGCTGTGCCCGACCGTCTCCGACACGATCGATACCGCGGTCATCGCCGGCGGCGAACGGGTCAAGCTGATCGCCAACTACGGCGTCGGCTTCGACCATATCGACCTCGCCGCAGCGAAAGCGAAAGGCATCGCGGTCAGCAACACGCCGGGCGTCCTGACCGATGCCACCGCCGACATCGCGCTGACGCTGATCCTGATGGCTGCGCGGCGCGCCGGCGAAGGCGAGCGCGAGCTGCGCGAGGGACGCTGGACCGGCTGGCGGCCGACGCACCTCGTCGGCAGCGCGCTCAAGGGCAAGGTGCTCGGCCTCGTCGGCATGGGCCGGATCGCCATCGCCACCGCGCGGCGGGCGAGGCACGGCTTCGGCATGCGCATCGCCTACTTTGCGCGGCGCGAGTGCGATCCGGCGGTAGCGCGCGAGCTGGAGGCCGAGTTCTTCCCCGAGCTGCGCGCCCTGCTCGGCGCGTCGGACTTCGTCTCGCTGCACGTGCCCGGCGGGGCGGAGACGGCGAACCTGATCGATGCCGAGGCGCTCGCGACGATGAAGCCGGGCAGCTACCTGATCAACACTGCGCGCGGCGGGATCGTCGACCACGAGGCGCTGGCGGCAGCGCTGAGCAGCGGACACCTCGCCGGCGCCGGGCTCGACGTCTATCCGCACGAGCCGCAAGTGCCCGAAGCGCTGCTGGGGCTCGAGAACGTGGTGCTCCTGCCGCACCTCGGCAGCGCGAATGCCGAGACGCGCATCGCCATGGGCATGAAGGCGCTGGCCAACGTCGAGGCGTTCGCGAAAGGCGAGCCGCTGCCCGACCGCGTGGCATGAACGCGATCGAGGCACTGATTGCCGAGGAGCATCTGCCCGAAGGCTATTTCGGCGTCGTCGAAGCCTTCTGGCAGCCCCTCGCCGACCGCATCGCGAGCGAAACCAAGCGTCCCCTGATCGTCGGCATCAACGGCGCGCAGGGCTCGGGCAAGAGCACGCTGTGCCGGTTCCTCGAGCAGCTGCTTGCCGAGCGGCAGCTTCGCGCGGTCACGCTCGCGCTTGACGACCTTTATCTTACCCGCGCCGAGCGGCAGGCGCTGGCGCGCGACGAACACCCGCTGTTCGCTACCCGAGGCGTGCCGGGAACCCACGACGTGGCGCTGGGCGAAGCGATCCTCGACGCCATCGCGGCCGGGCGTCCGGCCACCCTGCCCCGGTTCGACAAAGCCGCCGATGACCGTGCGGCGGAGGGCATGCCCGTTGGCCCGCCGATCGACGTGGTGCTGTTCGAAGGCTGGTGCGTCGGCGCCGTGCCTCAGCCTGCCACGGCGCTGCGCGAGCCGGTCAATGCGCTCGAGCGCGATGAGGACCCCGATGCAACCTGGCGGCGCGAGGTCAACCGGCGCCTCGCCACCGACTACGCCGAACTGTTCGCGCGGATCGACATCCTCGTCATGCTCAAGGTCGAGGGCTTCGAAGCCGTCCGGGCGAACCGCAAGCTGCAGGAAGACAAGCTTGCCCGCGCCAATCCCGGCGGCGCGGCGATCTTGGACGACGCGGCGCTCGACCGTTTCCTCATGCACTACGAGCGGCTGACGCGCTGGATGCTCGCGGAGATGCCGGCGCGGTCGGATAGCCTGATCGAGATCGGGCCCGACCAGCAGCCGCTCCGATCGGCGGACGGAGTGCGGGCCCATCGCGCCGGGATAGACGCATTCCGATAGCTATTCAGGCGCTCGAGGCGTATAGGCGAATTGTGGAAGTGGCGCGAAGCATCGGCGCCGCCAACCGACGCTGAGCTCCGCCTCGCTTCCCGCTTGTGGAAGGAGGTGTCTGATGGACACTCGGATCTACGAAAAAGGCTCACGCGCCGAGAAGTTGTGGATCGCGTGCGTCGGCCTGATGTTTGTCCTCAGTGTTGTCTGGATCACGGGCGTCTAGGCTCTGAGACGGCCGGGCTTCGCTGCCCGGATTTCTGCGATGCGTGCGCGCGAACGGCCGGGAACGCGCGAGCGAGGGGTGTTTGATCCGCCCAAGATAGTTTACTCAATGAACTAATTGCTCATTGACCCGCACTCGACTAGACCGAGTAGCGAAGCGCCGATCTGGTGCCGTCTCGGGAGAGGGATGAATGCGGACCTTGCTTGCCCTGGCGCTTGGCGCCGCCGTTATCGCGACGCCGGCTGCCGTGGCGCAGACGAGCTCCGCGCGCGCCGATGCGCCGGCGCCATCGGACTGGCCGCGCTACGCGCGCGACCTGCAGGGCACGCGCTTCTCGCCGCTCGACCAGATCAACACCGGCAACGTCGACAAGCTCGACACCGCGTGGACGTTCCGCCTGCGCCCCGAAGGGGGCGCGGCGCTGCTCGGCGGCACGGTGCCGATCGTGGTCGAAGGGACGATGTACGTTCCGCTCGGCAATGCGGTGGTCGCGCTCGACCCGACCAACGGCAAGGAACTATGGCGCCACGCGGTGACCGGCGGGCTCGTGCGCCGCTCGGTCAGCTACTGGCCCGGCGAAGGCGCGATCAAGCCGCGCCTGTTCTATTCGACCGGTAGCGCGATTACCGCCCTCGTGCCCGCGACCGGCGAGCTCGACGCGACCTTCGGCGAAGGCGGCTCGATCAAGATCGACGGCACGCCCTATTCCTACCCCCCGTCGATCTACCACAACGTCATGGTCATCGGCGCCAACACCGCTGAAATGCCGCGCGGCGAGTCCGGCGACAGCCGCGCCTACGACGCGCGCACCGGCGCCAAGCTGTGGCAATTCCACACTGTGCCGCAGCCGGGCGAAGTCGGCCACGAGACGTGGCTCGACGACGGCTGGATGGGACGCTCGGGCACCAACATGTGGATCTGGTACACCACCGCCGATCCTGCGACCGACACGATCTACATGACCGTCGGCGGACCTTCGCCGAATTACTACGGCGGCGACCGGCCGGGCGCCAACCTGTTCGGCAACTCGATCGTCGCGGTCGATGCCGCGACCGGCAGGTACAAGTGGCATTTCCAGACGATCCACCACGACCTGTGGGACTGGGACCTGCCCGCCCCGCCCGTTCTGTTCGACGTGACGAAGGACGGCAAGACGATCCCGGCGCTGGCCGAAGTGGGCAAGCCGGGGCTGATGTACATCCTCAACCGCGAGACCGGCGAACCCATTCACGGCGTCGAGGAGCGCCCGGTCGCAGCGGCCGACGTGCCCGGCGAATGGTACAGCCCGACGCAGCCGTTCCCGGTCAAGCCCGAGCAATTGAACCGCGGGGTGTGGTCGCCCGACGATGTCGTGACGGCGGAGGACACGACGCCCGAGCACGCCGCCGCCTGCCGCACGCTGCTCGATTCCTACGGCGGCACGTTCTTCAACCAGGGCTCGTTCACCCCGTTCTTCATCCATCGGCCCGGCGACCCGCCGAAGGCCTCGATCAACATGCCGCACAACGGCGGCGTGGTGTGGGGCGGCGCGGCGGCGGACCCGGGCAAGGGCATCGTCTACGTCAACACCAGCGAGAGCGGCAGCATCGGCTGGATCGAGGCGCGCGATCCCAAGGGCGATTACGGCCGCGGCACGGACAGTTCGAACCAGCTCTACGACCGCGGCAGCCTGGTCGGCCCCGGCGCCTATTCGGCCTTCCAGGCGAGCTTCAAGACCGCCGACGGGCGCACGCTCAGCCTGCCGTGCATCCGCCCGCCGTGGGGCCGGCTGCTGGCGGTCGACGCCAACAGCGGCGAGATCCTCTGGGCCAGCCGCCTCGGGATCACCGAGGGCCTGCCCGAAGGCAAGCGCGAGACCGGCGCCAACAACAGCTCGGGCGGGCCGATCGCCACTGCCGGGGGCCTGGTGTTCATCGGTGCGACCGGCGACCGCTACTTCCGCGCCTTCAATGCCCGCAACGGCCATCTGCTGTGGCAGAAGCAGCTCGACTACGCTCCGCTAACCGTGCCGATCACCTATCGCGGCAAGGACGGGCGGCAGTACGTCGCGGTGCTGGCTTCGGGCTCGAGCCTTGCACCCTCGAGCCGGACGCCCGAAGGTCGCCCGGCCAACAACGAATCGCTGATCGCCTTCGCCCTGCCCCAATAAGCCCGGGAGAGACCGACATGGGACGCACTTTCACCTTGATGCTCGGCGCGGCCACCGCTGCCGTGGCCGGTTGCGCCACCGCGCAGACCACCACCGTAACCACGCCGGAGGGCGCGCAGATGAGCGTCGCCTCCGACCTCGCCTACAAGCCGGGCGAGCTGACGCAGGCGCAGCTGACGAGCTCGACGCGCGACCTGTTCGCGCAGAATTCGATGAATGTCTTCCGCCGCTTCCCTCGCGAGAAGACGGCCGAAATGGTCAAGTTCTACACCGAGGCGCTCGCGCTGCGCTCGCTGAGCCCGATCCAGCTGACGTCGACCCAGCAGATGATCCTGACCGGCGTCGGCAGCGGCCAGATCAAGCTTTCGGCCGGACAGCAGGGCAATCGCAAGTACGACCTCGAAGGCGGCTATGCCGGCGGCACCGGCATCCGGTTCTTCCTGCTTACCTATCCCGACTATCGCGTGGTGCAGCAGCGCTTCGCCGCGGCCGGATTCCCGGAACCCGTGTTCACGCCGCGAGGCGACGGTTCGCGACAGGCGATCGTTACCGATCCGGGCGGATTCCAGATCGTGATCGTCACGCTTCCGAGCATGAAGGACCATTCCGACGATGGTGTCGGCGTCGGAATCAACACCTCCAATCTCGAGGCCAGCCGCGCCTTCTACCGCGACTTCGTGGGACTGGACGAGCTTGAGCCGATCGCGGCGCCGATCATGGGAACAACCCTCTATCCCTATCGCCACAAGGAAACGACGCTGCTGCTCTACCACATGGGCGACAACCAGCATCCGGACAACGGCAGCGCAGGAATTCAATACGTGGTGCGCGACAGTCCGATGGTCGATGCCAAGGCCAAGCATCGCGGTGGCATCGCCGTCGAGACGCCGCTCAACAAGCTGGCCGGGTTCGACCTCGTCACCGTGTGGCTCAACGATCCCGACGGGGTGACCAACTACTACGCGCAGGTCGGGCCCAACAGCCGCACCGCCCAGCAGGCGCGCGCAGGGAATTGATACGAAGCGGGGGCCGCAAGGCCCCCTTCCCCGCGCATCCGGCGAGGCGCGGGGTTACTTCTTCGCCTGGAGCACGTAGCCGGCGAGAAGGTCGATGTCTTCGGTCGAGAGCCAGCCGAAGCTCGGCATCGCGCCCTGGCCATTGGTGATCCGATCGATAACCGTAGCCTTGTCGAGCTTGGCGTTGCCGTCGAGTGCGGGCCCGATAGAGCCCTGCGCGCTGGCGTCGGCCAGGGTGTGGCACTGGACGCAGGAATTGTCGGTGAACAGCTGCCGGCCCTTGACCATCTGTTCGTCGGTCAGCTTGGTTTCCTCGCCCGCGGCAACCGCGCTCGCCAGCGGGATCGCCGCGATCGCCAGAGCCAGCGCGCCGAGGCCGAGTTTACCCGAAGATCGTGCCATTCCCGAATGCCTTTCAAACTCTTGGCGGCCCGCAGCAATGCCGGACCGTCGTCACCCAGCGAGATACCGAATCAAGCTTTACCCCAGATTTACGCCCACCCGAATTTTCAGACTTTGTCAATTTCGTCTGCAGGAGGGCAATGCCGTTTTGCTCAACGCCGGGCCCGCCGACGATTATCGTTGCGCTAGGCGAACGGCCGGTAACATGGTGTAACGCGCGCCGTTACCGTAATTAACTCGGCAGCGCCGCGTACGGCCTGCAACCAGGGACCATCCGCAAAGGAGCACGAGGATGAGCAAGGCAAGGATATTGGCGGCAACCGCGCTCGCGGTGCTGCTCGCAGGATGCAACCAGGCTCCCGCAGCTCCCGACAAGACGGTCCAGCAACTGATGGCGCAGGACGTCCAGCCGACCGCGGACATCTACTGGAAGGCCGTGCAGTATATCAGCGACGAGAAGGGCAACCGCGATATCGTCCCCCAGACCGATGCCGACTGGCAGCGGGTCAAGGACGCCGCGACCAAGATCGTCGGCTATGCCGAGCTGCTGAAGACCCCCGGCTATACCGAAGGACGCAACGACGACTGGGTCCAGTTCGCCAACTCGCTGGCGGAAGTGGGCAAGCAGGCCGAACAGGCGGCCGCCGAGAAGAGCCCGGACAAGGTGTTCGAGGTCGGCGGCACGATGTACAGCGTCTGCAGCGCCTGCCACATGGTCTATCCGGCGACCACCGGGCCCGAGGCTTCCGCCACCCCTTCGGGCTGAGCACGGTGCTCTACCTCTTTCTCAAGGCCGCGCTGTCGGGCGTGATCGTCGCGGCCGCGTCGGAAGTGGCGCGGCGCTGGCCCGGCTGGGGGGCGCTGATCGTCTCGCTGCCGCTGGTCTCGGTGCTGGCGATGATCTGGCTATGGCGCGACACGCACGACCCGGAGCGTCTCGCCGCGCATGCGCAGTCGACGTTCTGGTTCGTGCTGCCGAGCCTGCCGATGTTCCTGCTCATCCCCGCGATGATCCGTGGCGGCAGCTCGTTCTGGCTGGCGCTGGCCTGCGGATGCGGTCTGACCGTGGCGTTATACCTGCTGATGATCGGGATCGGTCCTCGCTATGGCCTGAAGCTGTAGCTCGCGCCACAAGGAGACCTGCCATGTCCGACTTGAGCCGCCGTGATGCCATGCTTGCCGCCGCCGCCGGAGCCGCAAGCGCCTCGCTTGCCGTCGCCGCCCCGGCCATGGCGCAGGCCCAGGCCCAGGCCCAGACGCCACGCGCACCTGCCTTTGCCGGCCAGCACCAGCCCAAGCCGCTGCGCTTCGATCCGACCAAGCTGAGCGGCCTTTCCGAGAAGCTCATCCGCTCGCACTGGGAGAACAACTACCAGGGCTCGGTCCGGGCCCTCAACACGATCGAGCAGAAGCTGGCCGAGGCGATGGCCGACAAGGACTTCCCGCCGCTCGTCTATGGCGGGCTCAAGCGCGAGGAATTGCACCGGACGGGCTCGGTCGTGCTGCACGAGCTCTACTTCGACGGCCTCGGCGGCGACGGGCGGCCCGGCGGAGGCATCGGGCAGGCGCTCGCGCAGGCTTTCGGCAGCCAGGAAGCGTGGGAGGCCGAGTTCCGCCGCACGGCGATGGCGCTGGCAGGCGGCTCGGGCTGGTGCGTGCTCAGCTACAATCGCCATACCGGCTCGCTGCACAACTACTGGGCGTGGGATCACATGCACGGCGCGGTCACCGGCGCGCCCCTGCTCGCGCTCGACATGTACGAGCACAGCTTTCACATGGACTACGGCACGGCCGCGGCGAAATACGTCGATGCGTTCATGGCCAACCTCGACTGGGAGATCATCGATGCGCGCCATCGCGCCGCGACTGCCTGACACGACCGAGCTGATCCGGCTGGCCGGCGCGCTGGCGCTGGCGGCGCTGTTCGTCGCCGCGAGCACGGCGCTGGCGCACGACCTTTCGGAAGCCAACCGCAGCTACGTGCAGAGCATCGAGGGGCCGGCGCCGATCCCGTTCCTCTATCTCGGCGCCAAGCACATGGTCACCGGGATCGACCATATCCTGTTCCTGATCGGGGTGGTGTTCTTCCTCTACAGGCTGCGCGACATCGTCATCTACGTGTCGATGTTCACCATCGGCCATTCGACCACGCTGCTCGCCGGCGTGCTGCTCGGCACCGGGCTCAACTCGTACATCGTCGACGCGATCATCGGCTTTTCGGTGATCTACAAGGCGTTCGAGAACATGGGCGGGTTCAGGAAGCTCGGCATCGCCATCAATACCAAGCTGGCGGTGCTGGTGTTCGGCCTGTTCCACGGGCTCGGGCTGGCGACCAAGCTGCAGGATCTCGCGGTGTCGGAGAACGGCCTGCTGGTGAATCTGATCTCGTTCAACGTCGGCGTCGAGATCGGCCAGGTGATGGCGCTGGTGGTGGTCGTCGTGCTGCTCAACTTCTGGCGCGCGACCAGGAGCTTCGCGCCCGGCGCGTTCTATGCCAACCTCCTGCTGATGGCCGGCGGCGTCGCGCTGACCGGCTACCAGATCGCCGGATACCTCGCGTCATGACCGAAACCGCAATCCCTCCCGTCGCGCTGCCCTCGGGCCGCAAGATCGCCATCGGTTCCGCGGTCGCGATCGCCGTCGCTTCGGCCGCCCTGCTGTTCTTCGTCCTGCCCGCCGAGCTCGGCATCGACCCGACCGGCTTCGGCGAGGCGACCGGCCTCACCGGCCTCGCCGGGACGGGGGGCGAGGCGGAGAACATCTACCTCGAGCGCGGGCAGGCGCGGACGAATACGCTGTTCCCCCTCGCGGCCACCGCCGTGCCCGACGAAGCGACGCTGCGAAGGACACTGGCCGACAAGGGCATCGCGCTGCCGGCGGATGGGAAGATCCGTTCCGACCGGTTCGAGTTCGAGCTGCTGCCCTACGAAGGAATCGAGCTCAAGTACGACCTCGTGCAAGGCGCCCCGATGATCTTCGCGTGGAAGGCGAGCGTGCCGGTCTACCTCGACATGCACTCGCATCCGTTCAAGGGCGGTACCGACCTCACCGAGAGTTTCGTCATCGGCGACCTGCCTTCGCAGACGGGCGTCTACGTCGCGCCGTTCACCGGCATCCATGGCTGGTACTGGCAGAACCGCACGCTGGACAATGTCACGCTGACGCTCGACGCCACCGGCCTGATGACCGCCTCGCGGATCTTCAACCAGGCGGGCGAACATCCGCGCCCGCTCGCCGACGAGCCGGCCGGGACGAGCGACGGGAGGGCGGCCCCGGCGCCCTAGAGGTGGGGGGTGGATTTTCGGATTTTGTCAAACTGCGACATTATCCGCCCTTGTTGAGCGCGCCCGTTCTCGTCTAGGCTGTCCGCGGGATCACGCCGGAATCGGCGGACAAATCGATAGTGGGAGCTGGGAGTGGATCTTTCGCCGCGTACAAACTCGTCTCGTCGCCTCGCGCTGGGGCGCGTGCTGCGGCCGCTCATCCCTGCTTCGCTGGCGCTGGTGTCGGCAGCCTGCGCGACGGCACAGACCACGACGGCGGCTTCCGCCCCGGGCGCGGCGCAGGCGCGCGGCCAGTTCGATTTCAAGGGCTGGGACTCCTACCTCGGCGGCTCGGACTCCTCGCAGTTCTCGTCGCTGACGCAGATCAACAAGGACAACGTCAAACAGCTCGAAGTCGTGTGGTCGTACCCCACCGGCGAGGGCCAGCCGACCCACTTCAATCCGACGATCGGCGGTGGGCGGATGTACGTCGTGACCGGCGACAACAAGATCGCCGCGCTCGACCCGGCGACCGGCCGCGAGATCTGGAAGAGCAACACGACCGGCCGGCTCAGCGGGCGCGGGGTCAACTACTGGCACAACGCGGACGGCTCCCAGGAGCGGCTGATCCTGCTCAACGACGGCTTCGTGCGCGCAATCGACGCCAAGACCGGGCAGGTGATCGACAGTTTCGGCAATGCCGGCAAGGTCGACCTGCGCGATGGGCTGCCCGCCGGATCGGCCATGCCGCCGCGTCCGCTGATGACCGACAACCCGGGCCGCATCTTCGAGGACACCTTCATCGTCTCGCTGCCGGCGGGTGCCTACGACTACGCCTCGTCTCCGGCCAACATCCAGGCCTACGACGTACACACCGGCGCGCTGAAGTGGGTCTTCAACGTCGTCCCGCGCGAAGGCGAGTTCGGCGCCGACACCTGGCCGGCCAAGGATCGCGAGCGCTTCGGCGGCGTGCACAACTGGTCGGAGTTCACGGTCGATCCGGAAACCGGCATCGCCTACATCCCGACCGGCACCGCGCGCTATGACTTCTTCGGCGGCAACCGCCCGGGCAACAACCTGTTCGCCAACTCGCTGATCGCGATCGACACCCGCACCGGCAAGCGCGTCTGGCACTACCAGATGGTTCACCACGACCTGTGGGACTTCGACATCCCCAACGCGCCCAAGCTGATGACCATCAGCAGGGACGGCAAGCAGATCCCGGTGGTGATCCAGGCGACCAAGCACGGCTTCGTGTTCGTGTTCAACCGCCTCACCGGCGAGCCGATCTGGCCGATCGAGGAGCGCGCGGTCCCTGCGTCCGACGTGGCCGGCGAGGTAGCGAGCCCCACGCAGCCGTTCCCGACCTGGCCGCAGCCGTTCGCCCGCCAGAGCTTCACGGAGGCGGACATCAATCCGCTGCTACCCGAAGCCGACCAGCAGGCCTTGCGCGAGAAGCTGCGGGGCAGCCGCAACGAGGGCCTGTTCACTCCGCCGAGCCTGCGCGGCACGGTCTCCATGCCGGGCCACAATGGCGGCGCCAACTTCGGCACCACGGCGGTCGACCCGATTAACCACCGCTTCTTCGTGGTCAGCCGCGAGATCCCGGTGGTGATCAAGCTCAACCCCGACAACCGGCCCGAAGCGCTGGCGGCAATGCCCAACGGCAACCCCGGCCTCAACCCGTACAAATCGCCGGTCGACTTCATGCTGCAGCCCAACGGCATGGTGGCGATCAAGCCGCCGTTCTCGTTCCTCACCGCCTACGACATGAACAGCGGCAACATCATCTACCGGATCGCCGACGGCGAAAGCCTGGCGACGCAAGCGCAGGGCATGACCGGCATCGGCAGCCAGGCGCCGCGCGGCGGCCCGGTGGCGACGGCGAGCGGCCTGCTGTTCGTCGGCACCGCCGGCGACCGCACGTTCCGCGCGCGCGATGCCGCCACGGGCGCGGTGCTGTGGGAATACAAGCTCGACGCGGCGACCGAGGGCGTGCCCGCGATCTACGAGGTCGGCGGCCGCCAGTTCGTCACGCTGCCGGTCGGCGGCGACGGCCTGTTCGCCCAGAAGGGCAATCCGGCGCCCGGCCCGAGCCGCTACGTGACCTTCGCGTTGCCAGCGCGGTAAGGAGACCGAGATGACGCGTTCGCTATCGCTGCTGGCCGCCGTTGTCGCCGCGGCTCTGGCCCCGGCGGCGGGGCTTGCCCAGGGGCAGGACCTGACCGTGCTCGCGCCCGTGCCGCAGGACTACAAGGCCAAGTCCACGTCGTGGGGCGAGCCCGACTTCCGGGGCGGGTGGCCGATCGATCATCTCAACGGCCGGACGCCGCTGCAGCGCGATCCCAAGTACGGCAACCGCGCCTACCTGACCGACGAGGAGTTCGCCCAGCGCGACCAGGAAGTGCAGGCCTTGGCCCAGCGCTACCAGAACGAGGACAAGCAGGGCACGATGGGCATCGGCCACTGGGCCGAGGTCGCCAACGCCAACCGACGGACGAGCTGGATCACCTCGCCGGCGAACGGCCGGCTGCCCGAGTACACGCCGGAGGGCAAGCGGCTCTCGTCGGAAATGCGCTCGACCTGGCGGCGCGGGCAGCCGTTCGACTGGGTGACCGACTTCGATACCTGGGATCGCTGCATCACGCGCGGTCTGCCGGCCTCGATGTTCCCGTTCATGTACAACAACGGCATGCGTATCTTTCAGTCGCCGGGAATTGTCGCGCTACAGATGGAGATGGTCCACGAAACGCGGATCATTCCCACCGACGGCCGCCCCGGGATCCCGTCGCGGATCGGCAACTGGATGGGCGAAAGCCGCGGCCACTGGGAGAACGGCAACACGCTGGTGGTCGAGACGACCAACTTCCGCCCCGGCCCGTCGATCACCAACATCGGCACCACCGGCTCGCCGCCGGAAAACGACACGCCGGTGAGCGAGCAGGCGCACATGCTCGAGCGGTTCACGATGGTGGGCCCGGAAGCGATCATCTACGAATTCACCTGGACGGATCCCGCGATCTTCGCGCAGCCCTGGTCGGCGCGGCTCGAGTGGCAACGCGACGACGACTTCGGCATCTTCGAATATGCCTGCCACGAAGGCGACGTGCAGGTCCGCAATTTCATCACCGCCTCGCGCGCCGAACGGGCGCAGAACGCGGCGGGCGGCGGCGGCCAATGAGCCGCGCCATTCCGTTTCGGGAATCCGCTTCGTCAGTGTAACTTACGAAGCGAATACCGATTCATTTTGTCGCATTTTGTCGCATTTCTTGAACGCGCGAACCTGGGAGAGGCCGCAATGAATTCCCTGAAGTCCTGCCGCAACGCCATCGCGGGCGCCTTGCTCGCGGCGGTGTCCGTTTCCTCGCTCAGCTCCGGCGCGGCGCTCGCCCAGGCCGTCCCCGCGGACCTGACGACCATGCCGCCGGTGCCCACCGACTACCAGCCGAAGAAGACCGAGTGGGGCGACCCCGATCTGCGCGGCACCTGGCCGATCGACAACATTGCCAGCCTGCCGATGAACCGGCCGGCGAACTTCGGGGACCGGTTCTGGCTGACCGACGAGGAATACGCCCAGCGCCAGCAACGCGCCAACGCTTCCGACCAGGCCTACGAGCGTGAGGACAAGGCCGGCACCATCGGCATGGGCCACTGGGTGGAGTCCGACTCTTCGGGCCGCCGCACCTCGCTGCTGGTCAGCCCGGCCAACGGCCAGCTGCCACCACTGACGCCGCAGGCCGATGCGCTGTACAAGTCGGGCCGCTCGAGCTGGACGCCGAACACGCAATACAACTGGGTCACCGACTTCGATTCGTGGGACCGCTGCATCAGCCGCGGCTTCCCCGCCTCGATGCTGCCGTTCCGGTACAACAACGGCATCCGCGTCTACCAGGCGCCTGGCTATGTCACGATCGCGCTCGAGATGCTCGGTAGCCGCGTGATCCCGCTCCGCAGCGGCGACCCGGCGCACTGGCCGAAGCAGGTCGAGGCCTACCTCGGCAACAGCGTCGGCCATTGGGAAGGCAACACGCTGGTCATCGAGACCACCAACCTCAAGACCGGCGACAGCGCGACCAAGGACATGTACGCCCGCAACGGCTCGCCGCTGAACATGGCGACGATGGGCGTGCCGCCGTGGAACACGATCCCGACCAGCGACAAGGCCAAGGTGGTCGAACGCCTGACCCCGACCGGTCCGGACTCGATCGTCTACGAGATGACCTATTCGGACCCCGAGGTGTTCACCGCGCCGTTCACCGCGCGGCTCGACTGGACCCGCAACAGCAAATACGAGTTCTACGAGTATGCCTGCCATGAAGGCGACGTGCAGGTGAGGAACTACATCACCTCCTCGCGCGCCGGACGGCTGCAGGAGGCGACCGCGACCGACAGAGCCGCGGCCGGGGAAGCCGGCGGCAGCCGCTAACCCCACCTTCGGGGGAGGGTACAGGATTGATGCAGAGGGCGCATTTCGCGGCAGCGTCGGCATGGCTGGCGATCGCTGCGGGGTGCGCCCTCGCTTCTTCCGGCGCTTCGGCGCAGGACACCGACCTCACCGCGATCCCCGCCGTCCCGCGCGATTACCGGCCGGCCACGACCCCGTGGGGCGAGCCGGATCTGCGCGGCACATGGCCGATCGACCACCTCAACTTCACCCCGCTGCAGCGCACCGAGGCGCAGAGCAACCGCTATTGGCTGAACGAGGAGGAATTCGCCGCGCGCCAGCAGCAGCTCGCGACACGCGGCGAGGCCTACAACAACGAGATCGCGGGCGAGCGCCTGGGCCAGGGCCACTGGGTCGAGCCGGGCAAGGCCAACCGCCGCACCTCGTTCCTGATCGACCCGCCCAACGGCCGGCTCCCCCCGCTGACCGAGGAAGGCAAGCGGCGCCAGGCGACCAAGCGCTCGAGCTACATCGCCGGGCAGACGTACGACAGCCCTGCCGACTTCGACACCTGGGACCGTTGCATCACCCGCGGGCTGCCGGCTTCGATGTTCCCGTTCAACTACAACAATGGCATTCGCCTGTTCCAGGCGCCGGGCCTGGTCGCGATCCAGATGGAGATGGTCCACGAAGTGCGCCTGATCCCGACCGACGGCCGCGAGCGCGCGCCCGGCGTCGGCTTCTGGATCGGCCAGAGCCGCGGCCACTGGGAAAGCGGCAACACGCTGGTGGTCGAGACCGATCACTTCAACGGTCTCGGCGCGCCGGTCAATGTCGGCACCTGGGGCTCGCCGCCGGGCAACAACACGCCGCAGAGCGACCAGGCCCGGCTGGTCGAGCGGTTCACCATGACCGGGCCCGACACGATCGTTTACGAAGCGACCTACAGCGACCCGGTCGTGTTCACCGCGCCGTGGACCGCGCGCCTCGATTGGCAGCGCAACGACGCCTACAACCTGTTCGAATACGCCTGCCACGAAGGCAACGTGCAGATCCGCGGATACATCACCTCCTCGCGCGCCGCGCGGGCCTTGCCAACCAGGAATAGCCCATGACCAAGTCTCTCCCGCTTCGTACCGCCTTCGCCTGCGCCCTCCTCGCGACTACTGCTGCAGCCTGCGCCCAGGCGGGCGGCAGCGCCGCGTCGGCCTCGAACGCCGTTACCGCCAGCGCGCCGGTCCGCACACCGATGGGCCTCGTCCAGGGCGCCCCGGCCGCCGACGGCGTGACGGTGTTCAAGGGCATGCCGTTCGGCAAGGCACCGGTCGGCAGCCTGCGCTTCATGCCCGCGCAGCCGGCGCAGCCCTGGAGCGGCGTCCTCGACGGCACCAAGTGGGGCAACACCTGTATCCAGCCCAAGGCGCCGACGCGCCCGATCGGCGTCAACCAGGCGACCGACATGCCGGATTCGCCGCCGATGTCGGAGGACTGCCTCAACCTCAACGTGTGGACCCCGGCCAAGGCCAGCGGCGAGAAGCTGCCGGTAATGGTCTGGTTCTACGGCGGCGCCTACAACGAAGGCGGCGGCTCGATGCCGTTCGCCGACGGCACCAATCTCGCCAGGAAGGGCGTGATCGTCGTCTCGATGAACTATCGCGTGGGCGCGCTCGGCTACCTGTCGCATCCGGAGCTGACTGCGGCGTCAGGCCACAACGCCTCCGGCAACCAGGCGCTGTCCGATGCGATCCAGTCGCTGAAGTGGGTGCAGCAGAACATCGCCGCGTTCGGCGGCGATCCGAACAACGTAACGATCTTCGGCCAGTCGGCGGGCGCGTGCATCACCGCCGCGCTGACCGGCTCGCCGGTCGCCTCTGGCCTGTTCCAGCGCGCGATCTCCGAAAGCGGCGCCTGGGCCGGCCTGACCGCCGCCAAGATGACCCCGCGCGAAGCGGCCGAGCAGCGCTCGGTCACCGCGCTCGAAGCGCTCGGCGTGCACACCCTCGCCGAATTGCAGGCACTGCCGGTGGAGCGGCTCGCAACCGTCCGCAACCAGGGCATCATCGTCGACGGCTGGATCGTGCCCGAGGACATGTCGAAGACCTTCGCCGAAGGACGCCAGAACAAGGTCGACGTGCTGCTCGGCTCGAATGCCAACGAAGGCGGCAGCTTCGGCGGCGGCCAGCCGATGACTGCCGAGGCATGGAAGAACAGCGCGCCGCAGCGTTGGCGCGACCTCGCCGAAACCGGCCTCGCCGCCTATCCGGCAGAGACCGACGCGCAGGCGCAAGCCTTCGCCTCGCGGCCGTTCACCGACGGCATCGCCTGGTTCATGCACCTCTATGCCGACCAGCAGGCTCGCGCGGGCAAGGCTGCCTACCTCTACCAGTTCGCCCGTACCCCGGCCTCGGCGCCCGGCAAGACCAACGGCGGCCCGAGCCACGCGGCCGAGCTCGCCTATGTGTTCAACAACCTCGACAAGCCGCGCGAGGTGCCGGACAACAGCGATCCGGCGGTCGTCAGCCAGAGCGCGCCCGACATCAGGTTGGCCGACCAGATGTCGAGCTACTGGGTCAATTTCGCCCGCACCGGCAACCCGAACGGACCGGGTCTGCCGACCTGGCCGCAGGTAAGCCAGATGGCGCGCAACCAGGCGATGCTGCTCGACGCCAATCCGCGTCCCGGCGAGACGATGACGATGGGACAGGTCGCGCTCTACGACGCATTGTTCCAGCGCGACATCGCCACGCCGGTCGGCATCGCGAACTGGAAGTAGGCTGAACAGGAAGGGGGAGAGGGTCATGGCGCAGTCGAACACGGGGCGGCGCTGGCCGCTCCTCCTTTCGTTTGCCGCAATCGCCGCGCTCGGGGGCGGCGGCATCGCGCTGGCGCAGCAGGGCCCGGCTGCGCAGGCCGATGCCGGCCGCACCGCCTATGCGCAGGACTGCGCCGCGTGCCATGGCTCGGACATGACCAACGGCCAGTTCGCCCCGCCCCTCAAGGGCCGCGACTTCCTCGCCAAATGGGGCGGCGCGCCGCTCGGGCAGTTGCTGGATTACCTGCACAGCTCGATGCCTCCGGCCAATCCCGGCGGCCTTCCGGACGCGACCTACGCGGCACTGGCCGATTTCATCCTGCAGCAGAACGGCGGCAGCTCGGGATCCCGCGCGCTGCCCGCAGCGCCGGAGATGACGCGTGGCGAAAGCGGCGTGGGAGGGCTTTCCACGCGCGTCCATCCGCTGCCGCCCGGCCCCGTCCTGCCCGACCGCTTCGCGAGCTTCACCCCGGTAACCGAGGCCGAACTGGCCGATCCGGCGCCCGAGGACTGGCCGGCGTGGCGCCGGAGCCACCGCGGGCTCGGCTATTCGCCGCTCGACCAGATCAACACCGGCAACGTCGGCAACCTGCGGATCGCCTGGGCACAGGCGCTGCCGCCGGGCGTCAACATGAACGAGCCGCTGGTGCGCGACGGGGTGCTCTACGTGTTCGGCTATGGCGACCAGGTGTTCGCCTTCGACGCGGCCAGCGGACGGCAGCTATGGCGCTATCAGCGGCGGGTCCCGCAGGGCACCCAGCTCAATTCGCGCAAGACCATCGCGCTCTATGGCGACAAGCTTTACACCGCGACCTCGGACAACCACATGGTCGCGCTCGACGCGCGCACCGGGCGGCCGGTGTGGGACGTGGCGCTGACCGACCGGCCCGGGATGCGCATTCCGGGCGGTCCGCTGGCAGCGGACGGCGTGATCATGCAGGGTTTCGCCAACAACACGGCCGGCGGGGGGCTCATCGTCGCGGTCGATGCCGAGAGCGGCGAGCGGCTGTGGACGTTCGAGACCGTGGCCAAGCCCGGCCAGCTCGGCGGTGATAGCTGGAACGATGTGCCCGGCCCTGAGCGCAAAGGCGGCTCGGTGTGGACCTCGGGCAGCTACGACCCGGTCAACCACCTCGCGCTGTGGGGTGTCGGCAACACGTACGACACCGGCCCGTTGCGCGACCTCAAGCCGGGCATGAACAACGACGCGCTGTTTACCGAATCGACGCTGGCGTTCGAGCCGCGCAGCGGCAAGCTCGTCTGGTACTACCAGCACAACCGCAACGACCAATACGACCTCGACTGGGTATTCGACCGGGTGGTCGGCACGCTTGAGCTGAACGGTCGCCCGCGCCAGGTGGTCATCACCGGCGGCAAGAGCGGGCTGTTCGACGCGCTCGATGCCAGGACCGGCCAGTACCTCAAGACCTACGACATGGGCTTCCAGGACTACATCGACCGGATCGATCCCGTTACCGGCGACAAGCACGTCCGGCCCGAGAAGATACCGGGGCGCGACAAGGGCCCGGTCTTCACCTGCCCGCACGGTGGCGGCGGTCGCAACTGGAGCCCGACGTCCTACGTCGAGGCGACGCAGACGCTGTTCGTCACTGCGCGCGACGTGTGCACCGACCTCACCCCCGCTTCGGGCTCCGGGTTCCTCTCCTCCGGGGTCAACGCGGTCTACGCACCGCCGCCCGACGGCGACGGCAACTATGGCCTGCTGCAGGCGATCGACTTCAAGAGCGGCAAGAAGCTGTGGGAAGTGCGCACCCGGCAGACGCCGGATATGGGCGTGCTGACCACCGCCGGCGGGGTACTGTTCACCGGCTGGATGGACCGCCAGTTCGTCGCCTACGACCAGAAGGACGGCCGCGAACTGTGGCGCACCGGCGTCACCGGCGTGCCCAACGCCTCGGCCATCACCTATGCCGTCGACGGCAGGCAATACGTCGCGATGGTCACCGGCGCGGGCAACCCGCTGTCGTTCGGCATCCCCGACGTTATCCCGGAGACGCAGTTGCCGAGCGTCAACAGCTCGGCGGTCTACGTGTTCGCGCTGCCGGATCAATGAAAAAGGCCGCCCCGAGGGGCGGCCTTTCGGTCACACTTCGCATCAGCGCAGCGTCAGTAGTAGATGCCGAGCGTGAAGCCGATGGCGCGGCCGCAGAACACGACCCCCAGCCAGAAGACCAGCGACAGCCAGCCGGCCAGCTTCGCTGCCGGCGGGAACGAGGGGTCCAGCTCCCAATGGTCGACCGCGCGCCAGGTGGTCAGGTGGAAGTACACCATGTTGAGGCCGGCCATCGCCAGCAGGACCATCTTGCCGAGGAACCAGGGATTGATGGTGTAGCTGGTGGCCTTGCTGACGAACAACAGCGTGCCGGTGATCGCGGCGAGCACGAACGCCCCCCAGGTCCACGGCAGCGTGTCCTTGGCGAGCTGCGAGACGCGCAGTGCGTGGCCTTTCACGCCGACGAGGCGCAGGTCCACCAGGGCGATCGTGCCGATCACGGTGACGAGCGCAAAGACGTGAATGGTCTCGATCGTCGGGAACATCCAGGTCGACTCGGCAACGGTCGTACCGAGGTTCGAGTACTCGAGCCGCTGCCAGATATTCGTTGGTTCAGGATTCATCAAAGCCCCCTTAGACCGGCGCGTAGGCGATCCAGCGACCGCACCACATGATCACGCACCACAGGATAATGAGGAAGGCCGCGGTGGCCTTGGCCCCGCCGCCGACGGTGTCGGACGTGGCGGCCTGCCGGCTCACGCTCCTCGAGAACAGGGCCGTGACCACGATACCGAGAGCCACCAGGACCATCTTGATCCAGAAATAGGGATTGACCAGCTCGCGGACGGGCTCGCCCATGATCATGAAGAAGCCGGAGATGACCAGCACCACCAGGGATCCCCACAGGATCTTGGTGTAGCGGCGCGAAGTTTCGCCCAGCGTGGCGTGTCCGGCAACGCCGTAGATGCGCGCGTTGAGCATCAGGACGGCCGCGAACGAGGCCGAGATCGCCAGGATATGGACCACCTGGATGATCGGGATCGCCCAAAAGTGAGTGACGATCCAGCCGCTCAGGCTGGTGTCAGAAATCCACAGCGCCAGTTCGGTCAAGGGAGTGCTGCGCAGCCACTCCGTGAGGTTGAATAGTAACTCGTCCATCAGGAACTCTCTTCCCCTGTTTGTCGCCCGAGGCCTACGACCCGCCATCGAGCTCGCACCGCCCACCGGAACCCGTGCATGGACCGCCAACGCGCCGCTGCCGAGTAAATTACCGTAACCGGTGCGGTTACATGCCAGTTACACGCTTGCAGCATGCGCACTTTGACGCAACGCAAATCCGCGGGGCGCAAGAACCGTTCCAGCGCCCACAGTCAAGCTTTTTGTTGACAAAGTCCGGGGCCCTCCGGGGGCGGTTGCGGCTGTCGCGACACAAAAGTGCGCGATTGCGACAATTGGAGACAAAACGGTCCGAGATTCTGGCTGCGAAGGCATTGTCAAATTCGGCAGCGCGGCTTAGGACAGAATCAACGAGCACGGCCCGAGTGTCCGCTTGAGGACATCGGACCGCGCTGTCTGGCGGGAGGATAATATGCGAGTCGCAGGGGGCCTCAGGCTCGCGACAGCCTTGCTGCTTGCGGCGAGCACGGCCGCGATCGCGCAGGAAGCGATTCCCGACGGCGACTGGCGAACGATCAACCGCGACCTGGCAGCGACCCGCTTCTCCCCGCTGAGCGACATCAACCGCAGCAACGTCGCGCAGCTGACCGAGGCGTGGAACTACCCCCTGCGCGCGTTCAACACCGCCGTCCCCGTGGTGGTCGACGGCACGATGTATCTGCCCGCCGGCAACCGCGTGGTCGCGCTCGACGCCGACAGCGGACAGGAGAAGTGGGCCTACTCGCTGCCCGCAGTTCCGGGCGCGGCGGCCAACGCGCCAGCGCCGACCGCTTCGACACGCGGCGTGGGGTATTGGCCCGGCGACACCAGCACTCCGGCGCGCATCCTGTTCATGTCTGGCAGCAGGATGATCGCGCTCGATGCCGCGACCGGCCAGCCTTCGGCCGGCTTCGGCCAGGGCGGCCAGATCGATGTCGGCATCTCCTACGGCGGCTCCGTGACTGTGGCAGAGGACATCGCCATCATCGGCGCGGCGACGCTGGAGAATCCCATCGGGGTGCCCGGCAATCCCCGCGCCTTCGACGCGCGCACCGGCCGCAAGATCTGGGAGTTCCAGACGGTCCCGCAGGCCGGCCAGCCGCATAACGAGACCTGGGGCAACGGCTGGAAGGGACGTTCGGGCGCCAACATGTGGGGGTTCTTCGCACCGGTCGACCTCCAGCGCGGAACCGTCATCCTGCCGATCGGCGGCCCCGCGGCGAACTACTGGGGCGGCGACCGTCCGGGATCGAACCTGTTCGCCAACTCGATCGTCGGGGTGGACCTCCACACGGGCCGCTACAAGTGGCATTTCCAGTCCGTGCACCACGACATCTGGGACACCGACATGCCCACCGCGGGCCCGCTGATCGACGTCACGATCAACGGCAAGCGCGAACCGGTGATCGCCAACGTCAGCAAGACCAGCCTGTTCTACGTGATCGACCGCGAGACCGGCCAGCCCGCGCTTCCGGTCGAGGAGCGCGCAGTGCCGGTGGGCGACGTGCCGGGCGAATATTACCACCCGACCCAGCCATTCCCGGTCAACACGCCGCCGCTCAGCCGGGTCAGCCTCACCTGGGACGATCTCGTCACCGCCGAGGACACCACCGCCGAGCACGCCCAGGCGTGCCGCGCGATGTGGGACAAGGCAGGCGGCTTCCTCAACTATGGCCCGTTCACGCCGTTCATGTACCACGCGGCCGGCACTCCGCCGCGCTCGACCATCCAGCTTCCGGGCGGGACCGGCGGCGTCAACTGGGGCGGCGCGGCAGCCGACCCGACGACCGGCCTCGTCTACGTCAACGCGCAGGACACCTCGCTGGTCGGCTGGGTGGAACGCAAGGAAACCACCGAGAGCTACAGCTTCGACGCCAACGACACCAACCAGCCCTACGATCGGGCGAGCGTGGACGGCAAAGGCCCGTTCTTCTCGTTCTCGGCGCCGCTCTCGGGCAAGTACGACGAAAACGGCCGGGCCCAGGGCCCGAGCGCGCCGTGCTACAAACCGCCGTGGGGCGAGCTGGTCGCGGTCGACGCCAACACTGGCGCCATCAGGTGGTCGGTGCCGCTCGGCGTGATGGACGAATTGCCCGAAGGCAAGCGTCTGGTGGGCAACTCCGGCAGCGCCGGCCCGACAGTGACCGCCGGCGGACTGGTGTTCGTCGGCGCAACCAATGACAGGCGCTTCCGCGCCTTCGACGCCGCGACCGGCCGCCAGTTGTGGGAAACCGCCCTTCGCGGCAACGCCAACGCCAATCCGATGACCTATCGGGGCCGGAGCGGCAAGCAGTACGTCGCCATCAATGCCGGTGGCGTTATCATGACCTATTCGCTATCCCGATGACGGGATCCAACAAGAGAGGTAGTTGGGGGATGAAGAAGCTTTCCATTTTGGCAGCCACGGCCGCGGCGTTCGTCATGGCCGGCACCGGCACTGCCTTCGCGCAGGCCGCGCAGCCGGCGACCATCGAGGGTAAGCCGAACCTGAACGGCATCTGGCAGTCGATGAGCCGGGCGAACGACAACCTCGAGCCGCACTCCGCCTCGCCGGCCCCGCTGCGCGCGGTAGACCGTGAATACGGCGTGCTCGGTGCAATCCCGGCCGGCCTGGGCGTCGTCGAAGGCGGCAAGATCCCGTACAAGCCCGAGGCGCTCGAGCGCCTGAACGAGAACCGGCAGCATCTGGTGAAGTACGATCCGCAGGCGGCCTGCTACCTGCCGGGCATCCCGCGCGCCACTTACCTGCCCTATCCGTTCCAGATCGTGCAGGGCGGCAACGACGACATGCTGTTCGTCTACGAATACGCCAATGCCAACCGCGTGATCGAGATGCGTGACGTCGACATCCCGCCGATCGATACCTGGATGGGCACCTCGTACGGCAAGTGGGAAGGCGACACGCTGGTCGTCACCACGCTGGCGCAGAGCCCCGGCGAGTACAAGGCCCCGGGCGGCGTCATGCTCGAGGGCGTGACCTGGCTCGACCGGGCCGGTAATTACCTGACCAACACCACGACCGTTGTCGAACGTTTCAAGAAGATTGACAACGATCATATCCAGTATTCGGCAACAGTCGAAGATCCCAACCTCTATACGAAGCCGTGGACTCTCTCGATGGTCTTGTATCGGAACGTCGAACCGAACGCGCAGCTCCTTGAGTTCCGTTGCGTTCCGTTCAGCGAGATGATGCTATACGGCGACCTGCTTGAAGAAAACGCCCCCGCTCCCGCCGCTGGAACCGGCGAGCGCGGATAAGGAAGACCCGCAAAAAGAATAGGTTAAGGAGTACAGTGCCATGCAAATGAAGAAGTGGACAGCCGCCGCGATCGGCGCCGTGCTCGCCGTGAGCGCAGCCGGTACCGCCGTTGCGCACCACTCGTTCGCTACCGAGTTTGACCGCAACAAGCCGATCCGGCTGCAGGGCAAGGTGGTGAAGTTCGAGTGGGTCAACCCCCATTCGTGGATTCACATCGACGCCAACGTCGAAGGCAAGGTGCAGCGTTGGCGCGTCGAAGGCGGTGCGCCGAGCGCCCTTCTGCGTCGCGGATGGAACAGGAACTCGCTCCCGGCCGGTACCGAGATCATCGTCGACGCGTTCCGCGCGCGCGACGGGGACACCCGCGCCTCGGCCGCCGAAATCCGCTTCCCGAACGGTCGCGAACTGTCGCTCGGCAACCCGACGACCGAAGCGGTCCAGGCCGCTGCCCGTCGCGGCGGCAACTAAGCCGAACTTCCGCGCAAGCGGACAAAGACAGGGTCCGCGATCAGACGATCGCGGACCCTTTTTTGTCGCCCCACTTCGTCGAGGGAGACATCACGCCCTTCGTCGGACCGGCCTGGCATTGGGGAACTATGCCTACCGCTCGCCGTTGGTCGCAGTCGCGCGTACGCGCGTGAAGGGGCAATCACGAATGCGACGTGATGTGAAATGAGCACCGTGCTGCTGGTCGAGGACGAGCCGCTGGTGCGCGAACTGGCGTCCGAGGATCTTACCGAAGCCGGGTTCGTGGTAACGTCGGCCTGCGATGGCGACGAGGCGCTCGCCCACCTGCGCGAGGGATGCCGTTTCGATCTACTGTTCACCGACATCCGGATGCCGGGTGCGACCGATGGCTGGCAACTGGCCGAACACGCGAAGGCCATGCTGCCGGGCATCAAGGTCATCTATGCCACCGGGCTGGGCGACGCGGCGGAGGACTTGGCTCACGACGAACGGTACGTCCGAAAACCCTACAACCTGAAAGACTTGCGCCAGGTCCTCGGTGACCTCGGCTTTGCAGACGGGTAGCACGCACGGAGCCGGCGGAAGAGCCGGACCTCCCCTCGCCCTGTCGCATTTCGCAGCTCGACGCGGGAACCGCTCGCCCCGTCGTAGCTTTGGTACGCGAGGGGTCCTGGGGTGCGCCCCAATCTTCCGGGAGGGTGCGTGAACATCCAAACTCAGGGTGACTTTTCCCGCAACCGACGCGAGCTGATCGCCGCATTGCGCAAGCTGCGGCAGGGCGACTTCTCGGTCAGGCTGCCCGATGACGGGATCGACTCCGACGTCGAGCTCGCGACATTGTTCAACGAGGTCGTCTCGCTGAACCAGCAGATGGCCGCCGAATTCGAGCGCATCTCGCGCAGCGTCGGCAAGGAAGGCAAGATCGGCCAGCGAGCCAAGGTCACCGGCGCTACCGGTGGCTGGGACAGCAAATTGCGCGCCATCAACGAGCTGATCGACGACATGGTGCAGCCGACTATCGAAGTCGCCCGGGTCATAGGCGCGGTCGCCAAAGGTGACCTGTCGCAGACGATGGCGGTCGAGATCGATGGCCGCCCGCTCAAGGGCGAGTTCCTGCGCATCGGCAAGGTGGTGAACACCATGGTCGAGCAGCTCGCCAACTTCACTTCCGAAGTTACTCGCGTGGCGCGCGAGGTCGGCACCGAAGGCAAGCTCGGCGGCCAGGCGCGCGTCCGCGGCGTGGCCGGCACGTGGAAGGATCTGACCGACAACGTCAACCTGATGGCCGCCAACCTCACCGGCCAGGTGCGCAACATCGCCGAAGTGACCACTGCCGTGGCGCTTGGCGACCTGTCGAAGAAGATCACGGTCGACGTGAAGGGCGAGATCCTCGAGCTCAAGAACACCATCAATACCATGGTCGACCAGCTCAACGGCTTCGCCAGCGAAGTCACTCGCGTGGCGCGCGAGGTCGGCACCGAAGGCAAGCTCGGCGGCCAGGCGCAAGTGCCGGGCGTCGCCGGGACCTGGGCCGACCTGACCGAGAACGTGAACTCGATGGCCGCCAACCTCACCGGCCAGGTGCGCAACATCGCCGAAGTCACCACCGCGGTCGCCTCGGGCGACCTCTCCAAGAAGATCACGGTCGACGTGAAGGGTGAGATCCTCGAGCTCAAGAACACCATCAATACCATGGTCGACCAGCTCAACGGCTTCGCCAGCGAAGTCACTCGCGTGGCGCGCGAGGTCGGCACCGAAGGCAAGCTCGGCGGCCAGGCCCAGGTCCCGGGCGTCGCCGGGACCTGGGCCGACCTGACCGAGAACGTGAACTCGATGGCCGCCAACCTCACCGGCCAGGTGCGCAACATCGCCGAAGTCACCACTGCCGTGGCGCGCGGCGACCTGTCGAAGAAGATCACCGTCGAGGTACGCGGCGAGATCCTCGAGCTCAAGAACACCATCAACGTCATGGTCGACCAGCTCAACTCGTTCGCGTCCGAAGTGACCCGCGTGGCGCGCGAAGTCGGCACCGAGGGCAAACTCGGCGGCCAGGCGCAGGTCGAAGGCGTCGGCGGCACGTGGAAGGACCTGACCGACAACGTCAACGCCATGGCCGGCAACCTCACCGGTCAGGTGCGCAACATCGCCGAAGTCACCACTGCCGTGGCGCGCGGCGACCTGTCGAAGAAGATCACCGTCGACGTGAAGGGCGAGATCCTCGAGCTCAAGAACACCATCAATACGATGGTCGACCAGCTCAACTCGTTCGCCGCCGAGGTGACGCGCGTGGCGCGCGAGGTCGGCACCGAGGGCAAGCTCGGCGGCCAGGCCAGGGTCGAGGGCGTCGGCGGCACCTGGAGCGATCTCACCGAAAACGTCAATGCGATGGCCGCCAACCTCACCGGCCAGGTGCGCAACATCGCCGAAGTCACCACCGCGGTGGCGCTGGGCGATCTGTCGAAGAAGATCACGGTGGACGTGAAAGGCGAGATCCTCGAGCTGAAGAACACCATCAACACCATGGTCGACCAGCTCAACTCGTTCGCGTCCGAAGTGACCCGCGTGGCGCGCGAGGTCGGCACCGAAGGCAAGCTCGGCGGCCAGGCGCAGGTGCGCGGCGTCGCCGGCACGTGGAAGGACCTGACCGACAACGTCAACCTGATGGCCGATAACCTGACCGGCCAGGTGCGCAACATCGCCGACGTCACCACCGCCGTGGCGCGCGGCGACCTCTCCAAGAAGATCACGGTCGACGTGAAAGGCGAGATCCTCGAGCTGAAGAACACCATCAATACGATGGTTGACCAGCTCAACGGCTTTGCATCCGAAGTGACCCGCGTGGCGCGCGAGGTCGGCACCGAGGGCAAGCTCGGCGGCCAGGCGCAGGTCCCGGGAGTGGGTGGCACCTGGAAGGACCTAACCGACAACGTTAACCTGATGGCCACAAACCTGACCAACCAGGTGCGTGGGATCGCCGACGTCGTCACCGCGGTGGCCCAGGGTAACCTCAAGCGCAAGCTGACCTTCGACGCGAAGGGCGAAATTGCCGCGCTCGCCGAAACCATCAACGGCATGATCGAGACGCTCTCGACCTTTGGTGACCAGGTGACCAGCATGGCTCGTGAAGTGGGCGTCGAGGGCCGCCTCGGCGGGCAGGCGCGCGTGCCGGGCGCCGCGGGCCTGTGGCGCGACCTGACCGACAACGTGAACCAACTGGCGGCGAACCTGACCAACCAGGTGCGCTCGATCGCCGACGTGGCGACCGCGGTGACAAAGGGCGACCTGACCCGTTCGATCTCGGTGGAAGCCTCGGGGGAGATGGCCGCGCTCAAGGACAACATCAACGAGATGATCCTCAACCTGAAGGAACAGACGCTCAAGAACGCGGAGCAGGACTGGCTCAAGACCAACCTCGCCCGGTTCAGCCGCATGCTTCAGGGCGAACGCGACCTCACCACGATCTCGAACCTGATCATGAGCGAGCTCGCGCCGCTGGTGAACGCGCAGTACGGCGTATTCTACGTCGCCAACGAGAACGAAGGCGGACATTCGCTCGACCTAGTCGCCACTTACGGCGCGGACCGCCGCGACGAACTGAAGAAGAAGTTCGATTTGCGCGAGGGCCTGATCGGCCAGGCGGCGGCCGACAAGCGGCCCATGCGCCTGACGCGAGTGCCCGGCGACTTCATCAAGATCGGTTCGGGCCTCGGCACGTCGTCACCGGCCAACATCAACATTCTTCCGGCCCTGTTCGAGGATGAAGTTAAGGCGGTGATCGAACTCGCCTCGTTCGAAGAGTTCAACGAGACCCACCACACCTTCCTGACCCAGCTGATGGAAACCGTCGGCATCGTGCTTAACACGATCGCCGCGACCATGCGGACCGAGGAGCTGCTCAAGGAATCGCAGCTGCTGACGCAGGAACTGCAGTCGCGGCAGACTGAGCTGACCACCAAGCAGGAGGAGCTGCACGCGACCAACGAGGAGTTGCAGGAAAAGGCCCAACTGCTCGAGAACGAGAAGAAGCAGGTCGAAGCCAAGAACTTCGAGATCGAGATGGCCCGCCGCGCGGTCGAGGAGAAGGCCGAGCAGCTGGCGCTGACTTCGAAGTACAAGTCCGAATTCCTTGCCAACATGAGCCACGAGCTGCGCACCCCGCTCAACTCGCTGCTCATCCTGTCGAAGATGCTGGCCGACAACCAGCAGGGCAACCTGAACGAAAAACAGACCGAGTTCGCCCGTACGATCCACTCCGCGGGCACCGATCTGCTCAATCTGATCAACGACATCCTCGACCTGTCGAAGATCGAATCGGGCACCGTGGCGATCGACATCGGCGAAATGTCGATGGCCAGCCTGAAACAGCACATGGAGCGAACGTTCCGTCAGCTCGCGTCCGAGAAGCAGCTCCGGTTCGAGGTCGACTTTTCCGAAGACCTGCCGGCGACCATCCGCACCGACGAGAAACGCCTGCAGCAGATCATCCTCAACCTGCTGTCCAACGCCTTCAAGTTCACCGCCGAAGGAGGGGTCACGTTGTCGGTGCGCGAAGCGGCTGAGGGGTGGAGCCCGATGCACCCGGTGCTGAGCGAAGCCGATCACGTGATTGAAATCGAGGTCACCGACACCGGCATCGGCATTCCCGAGGACAAGCAGCGGCTGATCTTCGAAGCCTTCCAGCAGGCTGACGGCACCACCAGCCGCAAATACGGCGGCACCGGGCTCGGCCTGTCGATCAGCCGCGAGATCGCCAGCCTGCTCGGTGGCGAGATCCAGGTGAGGTCCGATGCCGGGCGCGGCTCCTCGTTCACGCTGTACATCCCCGCGCGGGCACCCGGCGTGGCGCCGGGACTGGCGCTTCCATTCGTTGGTACGGGCGAGATCGCCGAGGGCGGCACCGAACGGCGGATCGAGGATGACCGCGACAACCTGAACGACGAGGCTTTCGTCCTAATCGTCGAAGACGACCCGACGTTCGCGTCGATCCTGCTCGACGTGGCGCACGATAATGGTCTGAAAGGGGTAATCTCCTCGGCGGGGTCGGGCACGCTGTCGATGGTGCGAAAGCTGCGGCCAAGTGCGATCACGCTCGATCTCGGGCTGAGTGACATCGACGGCTTCGTGCTGCTCGACCTTCTGCGGCATGACCCCGAGAGTCGCCATATCCCGGTCTACGTAATCTCCGGTGCCGAGCAGGCCGCGCACGCGCTGACGCTGGGAGCCGCGCAGGTGATCGAAAAGCCGGCCGGGCACGACGAACTGGCTCTGCTGTTCGCGCTCGTAGCGGAGACCGTGGCGACCAAGGGCAAGCGCCGTCGGCGCAAGTCCGCCGCGGTGCCGCGGACCTTGGAACGCGCCCTGCCTTCGGCCGAACTGGTAGGTACGCGTCTGCTCGTCGTCGACGACGATATCCGTAACATCTACTCGCTGGCGAGCGTGCTGGAGGCAAACGGCGCCGAAGTGCTCCACGCCGAGTCCGGCAAGGAAGGCATTGCCATCCTCGAACGCCATCCGGACATCGACGTCGCGCTGATCGACATCATGATGCCCGAGATGGACGGCTACGAGACGATGCAGCGGATCAGAGCCAATCCCGCGATGGCGGGCCTGCCGCTGATCTCCGTCACCGCCAAGGCAATGAAGGGCGACCGACAGAAGTGCCTCGATGCCGGCGCTTCGGACTACATCTCCAAGCCGGTCGACATCGACCTCCTGCTCGCGCTTCTGCGGGTGTGGATCGGGCGCTCGAAGGCCAGTGAGATGACGTTGCGCCCGGTGCAGAACGTCGCGTGAGCAATCGGATGCAAAATTCCGACATTGCTCAGGGCGCCGACGCGACGCCCGATCCGGCTGGCACCCGGGCGCGGGTCCTGCTGGTGGACGACGACGAGCGAAATCTGCTTGCCCTGTCGGAGGTACTCGATCCGCTGGCCGACGTCGTCACCGCACCGTCGGGCCGCGAGGCGCTGCGCGAACTGCTCAAGGAAGATTTCGCGGTTATCCTGCTGGACGTGTTCATGCCCGAAATGGACGGGTATGAAACTGCCAGTCTGATCCGTCAGCGCCCCCAGACCGCCCGGATCCCGATCATCTTCCTGTCGGCGGTGAACAAGGAAACCGAGCACCTGATGCGCGGCTACGCGATGGGCGCGGTCGACTATGTGTTCAAACCGGTCGATCCGCTCGTGCTGCGATCGAAGGTCGCGGTCTTCGTCGACCTGTTCCTCGCTCGCCAGCAGATCGCAGAGCAAGCCCGCGCCGAGCAGGAACTGCGCGAGGCGAAGCTGCGCGCCGAGACCGAGCGCCTCGCAGTTGAACGCAAACTGCAGCACGCGCAGTTACGCCAGGCGGCGATGCTGGAGGCTCTCCCACTGGCGCTCTATGAAGCGCACTTCGACGAGCAGGGTCGACTGACGCGCCGCTTCGTCGGCGGCGATGTGGCCAAGATCGCCGGCGAGGATGTCGACGCCCTCGCGTCCGGCCGCTTGCGCTGGTGCGACCGCATCGGTGAGCAGGAGCTGGAGGTGTTGGAGCGCAGGCTTGCCAGCAGCGGCGAGCCCTCCGTCACGTCGCACTACCGGTGGACCCGCAGCGACGGAACCACGATCCATGTGCTCGACCAATGCGTCCGGGCGACCGATACCCCCGGCAACTGGGTCGGCACCCTGATCGATGTCACGGCGCAGCGCGAACTCGAAGAACAGCTGGTGCAATCGCGCAAGTCCGAGGCGCTCGGTCAGCTGACCGGCGGCGTCGCGCACGATTTCAATAACCTGCTGGCGGCCGTCCTCGGCGGCATTCGCCTGCTCAAGTCCCGTATCGCGCTGGGCGAACGCGAAGAGAAGATCGTCGAGCACATGCAGCATGCGGCCGAGAGCGGCGCGGAACTGGTGCGTCGGCTGATGGCATTCGCCCGCAAGCAGGAACTCAGCCCGACGAGCGTCGATCCGCGCGAACTGTGCGATTCCGTCGCCGGGCTCGTCGAGCATGCTCTTCGTGACCACGTGACGGTCAACTGGCAGCTTCCCGAAAAGGGCCTGCAGCTGTTCGTCGACCAGGCACAGCTTGAGCTGGCGCTGGTCAATCTGCTCATCAATGCTCGGGATGCCATGCCCGAAGGCGGTGCGATCGACGTGATCGTGGAAGAGTTTGACGACCCACTACTGACGGCATCCGGGGACGAACGACGCGAGTTCCTGCAAATCCACGTTCGCGACGAAGGTACCGGCATTTCGCCCGAGCTGATCGAGCGCGTGACCGAACCTTTCTTCACCACCAAGCCCGCCGGCAAGGGTACCGGACTGGGCCTGTCGATGGTGGCCGGATTCGTCGAGCAATCGGGCGGCGCGTTCCGGATTCACAGTCGGCTCGATAGCGGTACCGAAATTGCCATGATCCTTCCCGCCACGAGGGCGGCGGCCGCGCATGCGGATACCCGGCCGGAGCCACACCGCGACATTCGTATCAGTTCGGTCCTGGTGGTCGACGACGACCGCCGCGTGCGCGACATTCTGGGCGAGCAACTGCGCGACCTAGGGCTCGAAGTGTCCATGGCCGAAGATGCCGAGCAGGCGATAGCTCTACTCGAGCGCTCCGACGACGCGCCGGAGTTTGTGTTGACCGATCTCTCGATGCCCGGGTGCGACGGCGTGGAATTGCTCGCCGCGGTGCGTGAACGCTGGCCGGCGATTCGGGGCGCAATCATGACTGGCAACCCGCAGGAAAGGCTCGTTCAGCGAATCTCGGACGTGCCGGTCGTGCACAAGCCGATCGGCCTGACCGATCTCAGACAGCTCCTGGCCGAAGCCTAGGGCCTAGCGGCCGATCATCGCTTCGAACTGCGCCGGATCGAACCGATCGGCGAAGCGCGGGTCCATGACCACGGGCGGCGGTGGCCAGGCCATAACGGTAGTGCGGCGCATGTCGCGGCGCTGGTTGGCGTCGTCGTACTCGCCGCCGCGGTGCATCGTGCTGAAGTTGTCCCAAATCACCAGATCGCCCGGACGCCAGGTGTGGCCGAAGACGAACCGCGGCTGGATCGCGTGCTCCATCAACTCGGCGAGCAGTTCCCTGCCCTCCTCCCGATCCATGCCGACGACGTCGCGCGCGTGCGAGGCGATATAGAGGCTCTTGCGACCTGAGCCGGGGTGAATGTGCACCAGCGGATGCACCGCTTGCGGCTGGCGGTCCTCGATCTCCTCCTCGGTCACCGGGTAACCGGCTCGGCGGCGCGAGTACCACCACGAATGGAGCACCTGCAGTTCCTCGATCCGGTCCCTGGTCGCCTCTGGCAACGCGTCGTAAGCGGCACGCATGTCGGCGAACCAGGTCTCGCCGCCTTCGCTCGGGACCTCGTGGGCGAGCAGCAGCGAATAGGTCGTGCGGTCCCTGGTGAACGAGGAGTCGGTATGCCACAGCCGGTCGCCTGCCCGGCGGTGGCGGGCCAGCTCGTCCTGGCTGATCTGGCCTTCCGGCGTCAGATTGCCGGCGTCGAACAGGTGCGGGTAGCCGAAGCGCGGCTTCATCGCGGAGCTCGCGGGAGTGGTCCACAGGTTCCCGAACAGCCGGCTGAACCACACGTGCGTTTGGTCGGTCAGCCCCGAGTTGGGGAACACCAGCACGCCATAACTCGCGATGGCCGAGACGAGATCCGCCTCCACTTCGGGCGATAGCGGCTCATTGAGGTCGATGTCGGTGATCTCGGCACCGAATCCCGGCGTGATTTCCCTAGTCTGCATGATGCTCACTCTCCGCGACCGGACCTATTACAACTTGGGCATTGCGTGAAGCTCGTTAGCATACGAAGGACAGCGCGGGAGAGGGTTGCCGATGGGGCTGTTCGCGGGTTTGCCGCAGCGATTTCGCAAGGTGCTGCCCGCCGTCGCGCTGGCTCTGCTGGGGCCGCCGGCCTCGGCCCTGACCGGCGGCGTAACGACGTCCTATGGCTACGCGGTCTTCGGAGAGCTGAAGTACGGCCGGGACTTCGACCACTTCGACTACGTCAATCGCGACGCACCCAAGGGCGGCAGCTACCGCTCGGCCGAGCTCAACACCTTCGACAGTCTCAACCAGGTGCCGTTGGTCGGCATCTTCCCGACTTCGGTCATGCTCCTCAGCGACACGCTGATGCGGCAGAGCCGCGATGAGACCGCTTCGTACTACTGCCTGATCTGCAAAACCGTGAGCTGGCCGGCGGACAAGTCGTGGGCCGAGTTCGAACTCGATCCGCGCGCCCGCTTCCAGGACGGCCAGCCGATCACCGTCGACGATGTGATCTTCTCGGTGAACCTCGGCAAGGGACTGTCGCTGCCCGCCTTCGTCCGCCCGGCGCAGACGATCGCGCGCATCGAGCGAACCGGGCCCGGCAAGGTGAGGTTCCACTTCACCATGAAGGACAATCCGACGCTGCTGACTGTCGTGGGATTGATGCCGGTGCTGCCGAAGCACTGGTATGACCGGCGCGATCCGTTCAAGCCGTCGCTCGACGTTCCCGTCCTCGCCGGACCGTACAAGATCGCGCGGGTCAATCCGGGGCGCTCGATCTCATACCGGCGGGATCCCGATTACTGGGCGAAGGACCACCCGCTCAACAAGGGCCGCTTCAACTTCGACACGGTGCGGATCGACTACTACCGCGACCAGCAGATGATGAACGAAGCGTTCCGCGTCGGGCTGATCGACTTACGTCTCGACCGCAGCGCGGTGGATCTGCGGGCCGAGCGCAACCTCCCAGCGGTGCGCGCGGGCAACATCAAACGCATACGGATTCCCTATCACAACGGCGCATTCTACAACGCAATCACCCTCAACGCCCGGCGCCCGTTCCTCAGCGACGAGCGGGTACGCAAGGCGCTGACGCTCGCCTACGACTACGAATGGGTGAAGCAGACCATCCTCGCCGGCGACTATGGCCGGACAGTGAGCAACTTCGTCAATTCCGATTTCGAGGCCAGCGGGCTCCCGACGGCCGACGAGATGAAGGTGCTCAATCGCCACCGCGACAGCCTGCCGCCGGAGCTGTTCACGCGGGCACCGTGGGTGCCGACGGGCGGCACTCGCGAAAAGATGCGCGCGAACCTGATCGAAGCGCGCGAGCTGCTGCGCGAAGCCGGGTATCGTTTGGCCGGCGGCCGGCTGATCGATCCGAAGGCCGGCCGGCCAGTCAGGCTCCAGCTCGTCGCCTACTCGCCGCTGCTGCTGAACCAGATGTCGCTGTTCATCCGCAACGCGCGCAAGCTCGGCATCGAGATTTCCTTCCGCGCGGTGGACGCAGCGCAGATGCGGCACCTGCAGCGGACGTACAACTACGACCTGCTCTACTACCGCACGGTGTTCGCCCCGCTGCCAACGCCGAGCGCGGGCATGGCGCAGATCTGGACCAGCCAATCGGCCAAGACGCCGGGCCAGCTCAACTACCCCGGGGCAAGCGACCCGGCGCTCGACGACGCGATCGCGACGATGGTTGCCGCGACCGACCGCGCCACCGTGGTCGGCGCGATGCGCGCGGTCGATCGCGTCGCGCGCTGGCGCTATTATTCGATTCCTCTCGCCCACTCGTATCCGACGCCGGTCGGCACGCTGCCGATCTCCTACTGGGACAAGTTCGGCCGCTCGGGGAAGGAGCCGACCTGGAACTTCCCGTTCTGGGACGCCGACACATGGTGGTACGACCCGGCCCGCGCCGCCCGCCTCTCGCACGGCGTCTACCGATGAGCGGAATGGCGGCTTACGTCCTGCGGCGCCTGCTGCTGATGGTACCGACGCTGATCGGCATCGTCACCGTCAGTTTCATCATCATCCAGTTCGTTCCCGGCGGCCCGATCGAGCAGATCGAAGCCAGGCTCGCCGGCACCGCGCTCGACGCCACCTCGACCATCGGCGGTGGCGCCGGGGGCGATTCCGGTGGGCTGGTGGCGACGGGGCAACTCGAGCCCGAGATGGTCGCCCAGCTCGAGAAGCTCTACGGTTTCGACCGCCCGGTGCACGAACGCTATTTCAAGATGCTGGCGGATTTCGCCCGGTTCGACTTCGGCAACTCGTATTACAAGGACCGCCCCGTGCTCGACCTGATCGTCGAACGCCTGCCGGTGTCGGTCTCGCTCGGCCTGTGGACGACGTTGCTGACCTACCTGATCTCGATCCCGCTGGGCATCCGCAAGGCGGTGCGCGCGGGGACCAAGTTCGACGCCTGGACCAGCGTGGCGATCACCGTCGGCTATGCGGTGCCCGGCTTCCTGTTCGCGGTGCTCCTGGTGGTGCTGTTCGCGGGAGGCACGTTCCTCGACTGGTTCCCCTCGCAGGGCCTCGTCTCCGACAACTGGGCGGAGATGGAGTGGCCGGCGCGGATCGCCGACTATTTCTGGCACATGGTGCTGCCGATCACCGCGATGGTCATCGGCGCCTTCGCCAGCCTGACCATGCTGACCAAGAACTCGATCCTCGACGAGATCAACAAGCAGTACGTGGTCACCGCGCGCGCCAAGGGCCAGACCGAGCGCGGCGTGCTCTACGGCCACGTGTTCCGCAACGCGATGCTGATCGTGATCGCCGGCTTCCCCGCGGCCTTCGTCGGCGTGCTATTCACTTCGTCGCTGCTGATCGAAGTGATCTTCTCGCTCGACGGGCTCGGATTGCTCGGGTTCGAGGCGACGATCAACCGCGATTACCCGGTCATGCTCGGCTCGCTGTTCATCTTCTCGCTGCTCGGGCTGGTCGCCAACCTGCTCGGCGACGTGACCTACACGCTGGTCGATCCGCGCATCGACTTCGAGCGACGCGACGTATGAATGCCGAAGTGCCCGTGGAGACCGCGCGCCCCCGCCGATTCAGCCTCTCGCGCCATCTCGGTCCGCTCGGGCAGCGGCGCTGGGCGGTCTTCAAGGCCAACCGGCGCGGCTACTGGAGCCTGTGGCTGTTCCTCGCGCTCTACACCCTGTCGCTGGGCGCGGAGCTGATCGCCAACGACAAGCCGATCCTCATGACCTGGCACGGCAGCCTCTACGCGCCGGTGCTGGTCGAATATCCCGAGACCGCGTTCGGCGGCACCTTCGAGACGGAGGCCGATTACATGGATCCGTTCGTCAAGGACCTGATCGCCGAGGGCGGCGGGTGGCAGGTCTGGCCGCTGGTGCCGTTCGCGTTCGACACGATCGACTACGATCTTCGCCAGCCAGCCCCGGCCCCGCCATCATGGCGGCACTTCATGGGCACCGATAACCAGGCACGCGACGTGTTCGCGCTGACGCTCTACGGGTTCCGCCTCTCGGTCACCTTCGGGCTGCTGCTGACGCTGCTGAGCTCGACAGTGGGCGTGATCGCGGGAGCGATCCAGGGCTACTTCGGCGGCTGGGTGGACCTGTTGTTCCAGCGCGCCATCGAGGTGTTGCAGTCGCTGCCGATCCTCTACCTACTGATCATCCTCGCGAGCTTCATCCAGCCGGGGTTCTTCAGCCTGCTCGGCGTGCTGCTGCTCATCACGTGGATGACGCTGGTCCACGTGGTGCGTGCTGAGTTCCTGCGCGCGCGCAACCTCGACTATGTGCGCGCCGCGCGCGCGCTCGGGCTCGGCAATCGGCAGATCATGTTCCGCCACATCCTGCCCAACGCAATGGTAGCGACACTGACTTTCCTGCCGTTCATCCTGTCGACCTCGATCACGCTGCTGACCGCGCTCGACTTCCTCGGCTTCGGTCTGCCGAGCACCGCGCCCTCTATCGGCGAACTGCTGAACCAGGGGAAGAACAACCTCTACGCCCCGTGGCTCGGCATCGCCGGGTTCGCGGTGATGGCGACGATGCTCTCGCTGCTGATCTTCATCGGCGAGGCCGCGCGCGATGCGTTCGATCCGAGGAAGGCTCTTTGAGCGCACCCCTCCTCCAGGTCCGCGACCTGTCGGTCTCGTTCCGCTCCGAAGGGCGCGAGGTGCGCGCGGTGCGCAACGTCTCGTTCGACCTCGCCAAGGGCGAGACGCTGGCGCTGGTCGGCGAGAGCGGCTCGGGCAAGTCGAGCGCGGCGATGGCGGTGCTCCAGTTGCTGCCGTACCCGACCGCATTCCATCCTTCGGGATCGATCCGCTTCGACGAACAGGAACTTCTCGGCGCGGGCGAAGCGGCCATGCAGCGGCTGCGCGGCAGCCGCATCGCGCTGATCCCGCAGGAGCCGCTGACGGCACTCAACCCGTTGCACCGGGTCGAGCGGCAAATCGCCGAGGCGATGCGGCTGCACCGGCCGGGCATCTCCAAGGACGACTGCAAGGCCCGTGTGTTTGAGCTGCTGACGCTCGTCGGCGTGCGCGACCCGGTGCGGCGCATGGCGAGCTATCCGCACGAGCTCTCGGGCGGACAGCGCCAGCGGGTGATGATCGCGATGGCACTGGCCAATGATCCCGACATGCTGATCGCCGACGAGCCGACCACCGCGCTCGACGTGACAATCCAGGCGCAGGTCCTGGCACTGCTCAAGGATCTCCAGGCGAGGCTCGGCATGGCCATGCTCCTGATCACTCACGACCTCGGCGTGGTGCGCAAGATGGCCGGCCGGGTCTGCGTGATGAGCGATGGCGAAGTGGTCGAGGAAGGCGGCGTCGGAGCGGTGCTCGAGCGGCCGCAGCACGCCTATACCCGAAAGCTGATCGGCGCGGTGCCCAAGGGGCGGCCGCTGCCGGTCGCCGGCACCCGCGCCGAGATCATCGGGGCCGACGATCTCAGAGTATGGTATCCGATCAGGCGTTGGCTCGGCGCGCCCAAGGATTTCGTGAAGGCAGTCGATGGCGTCTCGCTCGCCATCCCGCGCGGGCACACGCTGGGCGTGGTGGGCGAGAGCGGCTCGGGCAAGACCACGCTCGGTATGGCGTTGCTGCGCATAAGCCGCTCGCAAGGCGCAATCCGCTTCGACGGCGCGCGGATCGACGGGAACAATTTCAAGGCCATGCGGCCGCTCAGGCGGCGGATGCAGATCGTCTTCCAGGACCCGTTCGCCTCGCTCAGCCCGAAGATGACCGTGCGGCAAATTGTCGGCGAGGGCCTGCCCCTGCACTGCCCCGAACTGACCACTGCGGAGCGCAACATGGCGATCGTCGGGATGCTCGAGGAAGTCGGCCTCGGTGCCTCGGTGCTGGATCGATACCCGCACGAGTTCTCCGGCGGGCAGCGCCAGCGCATCGCCATCGCCCGTGCGATCATCCTCAATCCCGACCTCGTGGTGCTCGACGAACCGACCAGTGCCCTCGACATGTCGGTCCAGGCGCAGATCGTCGAGTTGCTGCGCGACCTGCAGGCACGGCACGGCCTGACCTACGTGTTCATCAGCCATGACCTCAAGGTCGTCCGCGCGCTGGCGCACGAGCTGCTGGTGATGAAGGGCGGCAGGGTGGTTGAACAAGGCGCCGCGGACCAGATCTTCGACCATCCGCGTTCGGACTACACGCGCGAGCTCATCTTTGCCTCCCTCTAGGCGGCTCCGTAGAATTACGACTGCCGCCGACGCACGCGCTGTTTGATTACACGCAAGGACGATTGCCGCCACACTTGCCAGAGCGGCAACCGACGCAGGTGGAGACGAACCGTGCCGGCAGCGACCGAAGCGAGCCTCGAAGGCAGGCGCGAAATTCCCGGAACCCCGGTGTTCGACGGCGACGCCGCGCAGCGCGGCCTCGCGCTCAACGCGATGTGTTATTCGTTCAACAGCGCAGACAACCGCGCGGCCTTCGTCGCCGACGAGGAAGCCTACATGGCGAAGTTCGGCCTGTCGGAGGAGCAGCGCGAGGCCGTGCGCCGGCGGGACGTGCTCGGCATGATCGCCGCCGGCGGCAACGTCTACTATCTCGCCAAGCTCGGCGGCATCTTCGGCCTCAACGTGCAGGATCTCGGCGCGATGCAGACCGGCATGGCGCTGGAAGACTTCAAGGCCGCGCTGCTGGCGCACGGCATCACCGAAAGGAGCGTGGCGGCATGAGCGAGGTCATCGGCGGCATCTTCACCAGCCACGTCCCCGGCATCGGCGCCGCGATCGCCAAGGGGCTGCAGCAGGAGTCCTACTGGAAGCCGTTCTTCGACGGCTTTGGCCCGGTCCACGACTTCCTGCAGCGCGAGAAGCCCGACGTGGCGGTCGTGTTCTACAACGACCACGGGCTCAACTTCTTCCTCGACAAGATGCCGACCTTTGCCATCGGCGCCGCACCCGAATACCGCCACGAGGACGAAGGCTGGGGAATCAGCGGCTTCAAGCCGTTCGCCGGCCATCCGGCGCTGTCGTGGCACATCATCGAGCAGGTGGTGGCGGACGAGTTCGACCCGGTCACCTGCCAGGCGATGAAGGTGGATCACGGCGTCGCGGTGCCGTTCGAGCTCTGCTGGCCGGACACTGATTCCTGGCCGGTCAAGCTGGTGCCGATCTGCATCAACACCGTGCAGCACCCGCTGCCGAGTCCGAAGCGCTGTCTCGCGCTGGGGCGCTCGGTAGGCCGCGCGCTGCAGAGTTGGCCGGGTGACGAGAAGGTCGTCGTCCTCGGCACCGGCGGCATGTCGCACCAGCTGGACGGCGAGCGCGCCGGATACATCAACCCCGAGTACGACCGGTTCTGCCTCGAGAGTATAGTCGCCGACCCGGACGCGATGACCCGGCACTCCACGCTCGACATCGTCGAGCTGGCGGGCAGCCAGGGCGTCGAGATCATCAACTGGATCGCGGCACGCGGGGCATTGCGCGGCACGGTGCGCGAGCTGGCGCACAACTACCACGTGCCGATCTCGAACACTGCCGCGGCGACTGTCCTGGTCGAGAACCGCGAGCCCGTCGTCGCCTAACCGCGCGGCGAGACGATCCATTCGTTCGCCACGCCGCTGATCACCAGCACCAGGATGACAAGCGTCGCCAGCGTGGCGATGACGAAGGTCACGAGCATGAAGCGCACCTTTCCACGCGAGGCGCGCGGGCGGGCCGGCGACGGTACCACGTCGGCATTGCCGGCAACGTCCCTCGCCAGCGCGGTCAGGTGCAGTAACAGCCAGATCCCCGCGACAAGGGTGACAAGCGCAGAAATCGCCAGCAGCGCCGGGAAGAGCCAGAGGGGCATGAGTCACCTCGCACGGTAGCCGATCATCTAGACCACGCGCGAGGCGCGCGGCAGTTCCCGCTAGACCGCCGAGCTGAACCGACGCGGCGAGTGCTGGCGGTAGGGATCGAACTGGGCCGCAATGCTACGCGCGTAGGACAGCCCGCGCGGCGCGATGACAAGCTCGCCACCATCGACCGAGCACAGCCGCGCGAGCAGGAACGGCCGCAGCCCCCCGATGACCTGCTCCAGCAGCCGCGCATCGACTGCGCTGCGCCCCAGGCACAGCAGCTGCTCGATCACCGCGCCGCGCGTGCGATCGTCCGCCGATCGGGTCACGCCGCAGGCCGCAGGCAACGCATCCTGCGACAGCAGCATGCGATAGCGCCCGGCGTTCTTCTCGTTCTGCACCAGCAGCTCGGGAAAGCTGCTGATCGCCGAGGCGCCGAGGCCGATGAGGATCGGCGAAGCGTCGTCGGTAAAGCCCTGGAAATTGCGGTGAAGCTTGCCGCTCGTGGCCGCGCGAGCGAGCGGGTCGCCGGGAAGCGCGAAATGATCGAACCCGATCGCCTGATAGCCGGCGGCGGTGAGGAAGCGATAGCCGAACTCGGCCATTGCGAAACGCTCGGCCTGATCGGGCAGGTCGGACGCGTCGATCTGGCGCTGGCGCGGGATCAGGTGCGGCACGTGGGCATAGCCGAACAGCGCGATCCGCTCTGGCGCGAACGAGACGGCAAGCTCGAGCGTGTCGGCGAGATCCGCCTGCGTCTGCCCCGGCAGGCCGTACATCAGGTCGAAGTTGAGCGAGGTGACGCCCGCGGCGCGCAGCATGCGCGTGCCGCGGTCGATCAGGCACAGCGGCTGCACGCGTCCGATAGCCTGCTGCAACCGCGCGCTGAAGGTCTGCACGCCCATGCTGGCATGGGTGGCGCCGATATCGGCGATCACCGGGTCCCACTCGGCCCTGAGCGTGCGTGGGTCGAGCTCGACCGAGACGACCGGGTCGGAAAAGCGGAAATGCGTGCGCAGCGTCTCGAAGAGCCGCATGAAGTCGGTGGCTGCGAGCGCGTTCGGACTGCCGCCGCCGAAGGCCACGCGAGTGACTCGCGCATCCGCGGGCAGCTTGGCTGCGACGAGCGCGATTTCGCGGTGCAGCGCGTCGAGGTAGCTCGTCAGCCGCTGGGTGCGATTGGCGGCACCGGTGTTGCAGCCGCAGTACCAGCAGATCTTCTCGCAGAACGGGATGTGGACGTAGAGCGAGACGTCGCCCGATGCCTGCGCGAGCGCCGCGCCATATTGCACCCGGCCGACGGCGTCGCCGAATTCGGCGGCGGTCGGGTAGCTGGTGTAACGCGGCACCGGCGTCGCCAGCAGCTCGGGATGGTAGGGCCACAGCATGGTCGGATCATCGGCCCGCACGATCTCGGCTGTCATTGCGCGCGATCAAGCCGCTTGCGCGAAGACGACGAATGGCAGCCCTTCTCGCAGCAGGCCCCTTTGCTTTCCGGCCCCGGTGGCGAGCCGCCCACGGGTATCGCCATCGTTCCGCCTTCGCACAGGGCGACGGTTATCGTCCGGGTCGAGTTGGATTGCACCGGCCCGATCATCGCCGGGATCAGCGCCAGCGCGGCGAGCATGGCGGAAGTCATCAATCGTCCTCGTCGATCAGTATGCGGTTGGCAGCGCCGTCAGGATCGTCGAACTGCCCGTCGCGCAGCGCCCAGAAGAAAGACGCCAGGCCGAGGAGGCCCAGACCGAGGGCCACGGGAATGAGGAGCGCCAGCCCGGTCATCGGGCGAGCCGCAACGAGTTGGCGATGACGATGAGCGAGCTGAGCGACATCGCCAACGCGGCTATGAGTGGCGTCACCACACCCGCCATGGCGAGCGGCACCGCGAGGAAATTATAGCCGATCGCCAGGGCGAAGTTCTGGCGCACCACGCGCCTCGTCTTGCGGGCAGTTCTGACCGCGCGCGGCACCGCACGCAGCGAATCCTGCGTGAAGACGAAGTCTGCCGCCTGCAACCCCACGTCGCTCGCCGAGCCGGGCGCCATCGAGGCGTTGGCCGCCGCCAGCGCCGGACCGTCGTTGAGGCCGTCGCCGACCATCAGTACTGTCTGTCCCGCGCCTTGCAGCCTGGCGATCAGCGCCTGCTTTTCCTCGGGACTGGCATTTGCCTGTGCAGTGAGTCCGGTAGCACGGGCCGCTTCAGCCACCGCCGCGGCATTGTCGCCGGAGACGATCGATATCTCGATCCCCAGCTGCCGCAGCTCGCCAAGCGCCGTGGCACAGTCCGGCCGGAGACGATCAGCGAACGGGATAAGCCAAGTCGGCCTGCCTTCTATCTGCAGGCTCGCGGCGGTGCCGCCGGCGCTTTCAGGCCGGCGCAGGGCCACCTCGAGGCCGTGCCATCGAGCGAACACGCCCTCCCCCGCTCGCTCCTCAACCAACTCGATCGGCGAGGCACGATGGCCCGCGGCAGCCAGCGCGGAGGCGAGCGCACGCGACAGCGGATGGCTGCTGTGCGAGCCGAGCGCCAGCGCGACCGACGCCGTGTCCGGTTCCAGCGCGGCCAGGACCGTCGGATCGGGCAGCGGACGGCCCATCGTCAGCGTGCCCGTCTTGTCGAGCAGGGCGCAGTCGACCAACGCGATGCGTTCCAGCGCGGAGCCGTCCTTGACCATGATCCCGGCGCGCATCAATGCTCCGCTGGCAACCACCTGGGCGACGGGCACTGCGAGCCCCAGCGCGCAGGGGCAGGTGATGATCAGCACCGCCACCCCGACAACGAGCGCGTGGTACAGGCTGGCGCCTGCCAGCAGCCAGCCGATGACAGACAGCGCAGCAAGGGTGTGCACTGCCGGCGCATAGAGCCGCGCGGCGCGGTCGGCGATGCGCACGTAGCGCGACCGCGTCTGCTCGCTCGCCTCCATCAGGCGGGCGATCTCCGCCAGCGTGGTGTCGCGCCCGACGTGGCTCACGCTGACATCGACCGGGGCATCGAGATTGAGCGTACCCGCCAGCACGCGCTCGCCAACCTGCACCGGTACCGGCGTGGTCTCACCCGTCAGCAGCGACTGGTCGAAACGGCTGGCGCCGCGGACGATTTCGCCATCCGCCCCGAGACGTTCCCCGACCGCAACCCGCATGACCATGCCCGGCAGCAGGGCCTCGGCCTGACGCCACGCCAGCGTGCCGTCGGCCTCCATGATCGTCGCTCCCTGCGGCGCCTGGCTGATCAGCGCGTCCACCCCCGATCGCGCGCGATCGCGCATCATCGCATCGAGCACGCGCCCTGCGAGCAGGAAGGTGAGCAGCATCAGCGCCCCGTCGAACCAGGCGTGCTCGCCGTGCATCGCCGTTTCATAGAGGCTCAGTCCGGTGGCGATGATCACGCCAAGGCTGATCGGCACGTCCATGTTGGTGCGCCGCTTGCGCAGAGCGCCGAGCGCCGAGCTGAAGAACGGGCGTCCGGCGAAGGCTATCGCCGGCACGCCGATCAACGCGCTGAGCCAGTGGAACAGGTCGCGGGTCGAGCCCTCTGCCCCCGACCACACGCTGACCGACAGGAGCATGACGTTCATTGCGGCAAAGCCCGCGACGGCCAGCGGCGCCAGCAAGGGCTTCACAGCCGAGGCGGGACGGGTCAACTCGGCACGCCGCGTCTGAGCCTCGAAGCCGATGCCGGCCAGCGTGCGGACGAGATCCTGCGGGCCAAGCGTGTCCGCGTGGGTGACGGCGACCATGCGCGCGGAAAGGTTGACCCGCGCTTCGGTGACGCCCGGCAGCGCCGCAAGCCCACGCTCGACCTTGCCCATGCATCCGGCGCAATGCATCGCCGGCACCGCAAGCATCGTATGCACGAGGCCAAGCCGTTCGAGCGGCTGAGCGGTCATTGCAGCATTTCCTCGCGACGCCACGTGCGGCCGCCGTCGACGAGCTCGAGCCGGAGTGTCCAACGGCCGTCGGGCACAGTCTGTTTCGAGAGGAAGCGCCCACTGCCGTTACGGGCGAACTCCAACCGGATGTCGGGCAGGCGTCCCAGCGGATGCCGCGCCACGCCGGACAATTTCGCGCCCTCGCCCGGACCGCGCACCCTCACCGCCAGTCGCCCGTCCGGCCGCCACGCGGTCACCGCGTCCCAGCCAAGCTTCTCCTGGTCCTTCGCCGCATCGAGCCAGCCGTTGAATTCCTGGCTGGCGACGTACGAGTTCTCCACCACGATCCCGCCAAAGGTGCTGCTGGCGTAGCGCGCCATGATCAGATTGACGGCAATCACCACGCCGAAGAATGCGACGAGGATAGTGGCCATGTGCCAGCCGGTGAAGCGCGTGGTCATTGCTCCCCTCCCGGTACTTCAAAGGTCGCCTCGGTCTCGTCTTCCTCGCCGTCCTCCTCGAGCGACGAAACCTTGAATTCCAGCTCCTGGGCGGCGGTGCCGGCCGGGGCGATCACGTAGATGCGCAAGGGGAGGGTGGCGTCGGCGGGCACGGTGCGGATCAACTGGCGCGCAGCCTGCTCGCGAGGCATGTCGTCGGTCCACATCGCTGATCCCGGCAAGTCTTCGAGTTGGACCCGCATGGCGCGCGGTCGACTCTCCATGTTGCGCAACTTGACGGTATAGGCGTTGCGCACGCTGCCGTCGCTCATCAGCATGAAGGGCGGATTGCGGTCGGGTGCGGCCGAGATGTCGATGTGCCGGCGGGCACCAAGCGCGAAAAGCATGGCGAGCCCGATCGCGCCCCAGACGGTGAAGTAGGCGATCGTACGCGGCCTCAACAGCACCCGCCAGACGGGCTTTACCGGCTCGCCGGCCGCCTCGCGCTTGGCGTCCTCCAGCGTCACGTAGTCGATCAGACCGCGCGGTCGGCCAACCTCGGCCATGACACGGTCGCAGGCGTCGATGCACAGCGCGCAAGTAATGCAGCCGATCTGCGGCCCTTCGCGAATGTCGATCCCGGTCGGGCAGACGGCGACGCATTGCAGGCAATCGATGCAATCGCCGAAGTGCGCCGGATCCTTCTGTGCCTTCTTGACGCTGCCGCGCGGTTCGCCCCGCCAGTCCTTGTAGGTGACGGTGAGCGACTTCTCGTCCATCATCGCCGACTGGATGCGCGGCCAGGGGCACATGTATATGCACACCTGTTCGCGCATGAAGCCGCCGAGCGTGAACGTGGTCAGCGTAAGGATGGCGACGGTGATATAGGCGACGGGTGCTGCCTCGCCGCTCCAGAAGTCGCGCACCAGCGTCGGCGCGTCGGCGAAATACATGATCCACGCGCCACCGGTCCAGAAGCTGATGACCAGGTAGATCGTCCATTTGAACGCGCGCCGCGCGATCTTGCTCGCCGACCACGGCGCCGCATCGAGACGCATCCGCGCGTTGCGGTCGCCATCGACGAACCGGTCGACGTGCTGGAACACGTCGGTCCACACCGTCTGCGGGCACGAATAGCCGCACCACGCGCGCCCGACGGCGCTGGTGACGAGGAACAGGCCGATCCCGGCCATGATCAGGAGGCCGGCGACGAAGTAGAACTCCTGCGGCCAGATCTCGATGCCGAACATGTAGAACCGGCGGTTGGCGAGGTCGACCAGCACCGCCTGGTCCGGTGCGTAGGGCCCACGGTCCCAGCGGATCCACGGCGTGCCGTAGTAGATCGCCAGGGTCACGGCCATCACCAGCCACTTGAAGCGCCGGAAGGGGCCGTCGATCCGCTTGTTGTGAACGGTCCTGTGCTTCTCGAAGAACTTTTCGGGCAAGTGCTCGCGCTGCGGCTCGTGCGGCTCGTGCCGGAGCGTGCCGGCCGTCGGCTTGGCTACCGTAAGGCTGACGGGCTCGTTGGTCTTGGCGACGCCATCCTCGCTGTTGGGGTTTTCAGGGTTGCTCATCGACCTTTACCGCCGGGTCTTGCGCGACCTCCACGAAGTCTTCTCCGCCCCCCAACGAATGAACGTAGGCCGCCAGCATCTTGATGGTGACCGGATCGAGGCGGCTGCCCCAGGCCGGCATCACGCCGTTCCGGCCATTCATGATCTGCTGCGTGATCTGGTCCCGTGAGCCACCGTAAAGCCAGATTGCGTCGGCCAGGTTCGGCGCACCGACGATGCGGCTGCCCTTTCCGTCGGCGCCATGGCAAACCGCACAATTGTCGACGAACAGCTGTGCGCCGGCAGAGTTGTCACGCGCCTTGCCGCCCAGGCTCAGAACATGATCCGCGACCTGGCCGATCTGTGCCGGCGTCAGGATGCCGTCGCGCCCGAAGGCCGGCATCTGGCTGAAGCGCGTCTGGTCGTCGTCGGGTTGCCTGACGCCATGCGTCAGCGTGAACTCGATCGCCTTGAGGTCCCCGCCCCACAGCCAGTCGTCGTCGTTGAGGTTGGGGTAGCCTTGCGAGCCCGCCGCGCCCGCACCGTGGCACTGCACGCAGTTGACCTTGAACGCAGCCCGTCCGCCTGCGACCGCCGCACGCATCCGCGCCCCGTCTTCCGGCATTCGCTCGATCGGCACCTGCGCCAGCGCAGCGAGGATCGGCGCCCTGCGCTCGCCTTCCTTGGCAACTTCCTGCGCCAGCTGTCCGCGGCTCGACCAGCCGAGCGCGCCTTCGGTCGCTTGGGTGACGAGCGGCCAGGCGGGATAGAGGACGACATAGACGAGGCCCCAGGCGATCGTGAGGTAAAAGGTCCACAGCCACCAGCGCGGCATCGGGGTGTCGAGTTCCTCGATCCCGTCCCACTCGTGGCCGACGGTCTCGGTACCGGTCGGCTGGTCGATGCGCTTATTCGCCATCGCGTTCGTCCTTGAAGATGACATCGGCCGCGTCGCGGTTGTGGTTGCGCGCTCCGGGCCGGAACGGCCAGGCGATCAACCCCAGGAACACCAGCAGCATAACCAGCAGGCCCCAACTGTCGGCCAGGTGGCGCAGCATATCGTAAGTCGAATGCGTGCTCACCGGCCCTTCTCCGCGGCAAGGTCTTCCTGCGCGGCGGCGGCGTTCACGTCGACGAGCGTGCCCAGCATCTGCAGGTAAGCGACAACCGCGTCCATTTCTGTCAGCCGCGACGGATCCCCGTCGAAGTCCCGCCGCTGCGCCTTGGGGTAACGGCTCGCGAAGGTCCCGGCGTCGGCGGCCGGATCGGCCTGCGACTTGATGTCGAGCACGGCTTCTCGAACGTCTTCGGGCGTATAGGGAACGCCCACGACGCGCAGCGCCCGCAGCTTGGCTCCCGCGTCGTCGGTCTCCAGCGGCGTTTCGGCGAGGAAGGAATAGGTCGGCATGACGCTTTCAGGCACGACCGAGCGCGGGTCCTTGAGGTGCTGCACGTGCCACGCGTCCGAGTAGCGGCCGCCGACACGCGCCAGGTCCGGCCCGGTGCGCTTCGAACCCCACTGGAACGGGTGGTCGTACATCGATTCCGCAGCGAGGCTGTAGTGACCGTAGCGCTCCACTTCGTCGCGGAAGGGCCTGATCATCTGGCTGTGGCAGGTGTAGCAGCCCTCGCGCACGTAGATGTCGCGCCCGGCCTGCTCCAATGGAGTGTAGGGCCGCATGCCCTGCACCTTCTCGATCGTGTTATCGATCCAGAACAGCGGGGCAATCTCGACCACGCCGCCGATGGCGACCGCGACGAAGGCGAACGCGCCCAGCAGCGTAACGTTGCGCTCGAGCTTCTTGTGATTTTCGGTGATGCTCATGGTCGGTCCTACTCGGCCGGCTGGACGACGATCGGCCGGTCGGCGGCAGGATCGTATGCGGCGTCGTGCAACGGCGCTTCGACGCGCTGCCGCCCGAGGATAGTGAGCCAGATATTCGCCACCATGACGACCGCGCCCACCAGGTACAGCGAGCCGCCGAAGGCGCGCAGGATGAACATCGGGCGCAAGGCGGCCACGGTCTCGGCGAAGCTGTTCACCAGGTAGCCGTCCGGGCCGTACTCGCGCCACATCAGCCCTTGGGTGATCCCGGCCACCCACATCGCGGCCGCATAGAACACGATGCCGATGGTCGCGAGCCAGAAATGCCAGTTGACCCAGCGCAGCGAGTAGAGCCGCTCGCGCCCCCACAGCCGCGGGACGAGATAGTACAAGGCCGCGAACGAGATCATCCCGTTCCAGCCGAGCGCGCCGGCATGAACGTGGCCGATGGTCCAGTCGGTGTAGTGCGACAGCGAGTTGACCGACTTGATGCTCAGCATCGGCCCTTCGAAGGTGGCCATTCCGTAGAACGCCAGCGCCATCACCATCATGCGGATGATCGGGTCGGTGCGGACCTTGTCCCACGCGCCGTTGAGGGTCATCAGGCCGTTGATCATGCCGCCCCAGCTCGGCATCCACAGGATCACCGAGAACACCATGCCCAGCGTCTGCGCCCAGTCGGGCAGCGCAGTGTAGTGCAGGTGGTGCGGGCCGGCCCAGATGTAGAGGAAGATCAGCGACCAGAAGTGCAGGATCGACAGGCGGTAGCTGTAGACCGGCCGTTCGGCCTGCTTGGGTACGAAGTAGTACATCATCGCCAGGAACGGCACGGTCAAGAAGAAGGCCACCGCGTTATGGCCATACCACCATTGCACCAGGGCATCCTGCACGCCGGAAAAGGCGGAGTAGGAATGGGAGCCCAAGAACGACACCGGTACCGCCAGGTTATTGACGATGTGGAGCATCGCGATGGTGATGATGAACGAGAGGTAGAACCAGTTGGCGACGTAGATGTGCGGCTCGGTCCGGCGGACTAGCGTCCCCACGAAGACTACGAAGTAGGCCACCCAGACGACCGTGAGCCAGAGGTCCACGTACCACTCCGGCTCGGCGTACTCGCGGCTTTCGGTGATCCCGAGCAAGTAGCCGCTCGCCGCCAGCACGATGAACAGCTGGTATCCCCAGAACACGAACCGCGCGAGGCCAGGGAAGGCCAGTCGCGTGCGGCAGGTGCGCTGGACGACGTAAAAGCTCGTCGCGATCAGCACGTTGCCGCCGAATGCGAAGACAACGCCGCTGGTGTGCAGCGGGCGGACACGCCCGAAGTTCAGGTACGGCTCGAAGTTGAGCTGGGGGAAAGCAAGCTGCAGCGCGATGAACAGACCCGCGGCAAAGCCCACGATCGACCAGAATACCGTGGCAATAACACCCCAGCGAATCGGGTCGTCGTCGTAACGTGACGGATCTGCAGGCACGCGCAGCACGCCGTTGGCCAGCGCGGCATAATCGACCCGGCTGATGCTGACCCACAACGCTACGCCCGCCACCAGCGCGATGATCGTCATGTGGACCGCGAAGCCGGTGTCGTGCGCCAGCGCGATCGCCATCACCGCCAGAATTATGACGGCGAACCAGAGCCCAGCCCGCGTTGCTATCGCGTCCATTTGTCGTCGACCCCTTCTGTGCGGGGATCCAGTGATCCCGCCGGCGATTCGCGGCCTTGATCGCGATCAAGCGCCTCGCACCCTATTGGGAAATGTACGGAGCTTCAATTTTCTACTGCCCGGCCGGCGGCTGAAATCAGCCGTGGCGCAGAGCGGCGGCGTGACGCCTGGCGTTGTCGACATAGTGGGCGGTCTGGCGGTGCAGTCCGTCGATCTCGCCGGAAGTCAGCTGACGCATGGGCTTGGCCGGGCGGCCGGTCCAGAGCTCGCCCGCGGGCAACGCTCTGCCCGGCGCGAGCAGCGCCCCAGCCGCGAGCATTCCGCCGACCCGGCAGCCGTCCATGACAACCGCTCCCATGCCTACGAACGCCCGATCGTCGACCACGCAGCCGTGGAGAATCGCCAGGTGGCCGATCAGGGCATCGTCGCCGACGAGCGTCGGCCAGTCCGGGCCACCGGGCATGCCGCCCTCGACGTGGATCACGGTGCCGTCCTGCACGTTGCTGCGCGCCCCGATGACGATGCGGTTGATGTCGCCGCGCAGCACGCAATTGTACCAGACACTCGCCTCGGGCCCGATCTCTACATCGCCGATGATCCGTGCCCCCGGGGCGACGAAGGCGCTTTCATGGATGCGCGGAACCTTGCCCGCGAACGGCACGATCGTGGCTCCCGGAAAGCTTGGCATCGGTGCATGTTAAGGGCGCAGCCCGCCAAAGCGGAACTGTCACGCAAGCAACGGCCGCCCCTGTGCCGAATTGCTGCCGCCTGGGTCAAGTCCAGGGCCGCCCGAGGCTAGGCGCGGGCATGGCCGAGATGCAAAAGGGCCCCGTCGCGGGGACCCCGTGCAAGGAGACGTCGCCATTATCAGCCTCCATCACGTGCGGTGCGTGCGCGTCGGACCCGGCGCCGCCTCATCGTGCGCGACCGATTGCGCCGCGGCGGGCGTACGCAGCGTGCTGGCGGTGACCTCGCCCGAAATCGTGCATTTGTGCGAGCATCTGGCTGCGGACCTGCGGGACGAGGGCATAGCCTTTACCGTGTGGAGCGACGTTCGCGGCGAACCGACCCGCGCCGACCTCGCCCGCGCGAACGCCGCGGCGCGCGCGTGCGGGGCCGATTTCGTCGTCGGCCTGGGGGGCGGCAGCGCGATGGACGTCGCCAAGCTCGTCGCCGCGCTGGCTGACGGTCGGCAGGACTTCGACTCGGTGGTCGGGACGGGTCTGCTGGCCGGACGGAGTCTGCCCCTGGCGTGCATTCCCACGACCGCCGGCACGGGCAGCGAGACGACGCCCATCGCGATCCTCGAGGATGAGGACGCGCAGCTCAAAAAGGGCGTCGTCAGCGAGCACCTCGTGCCCGACCTCGCCTATCTTGACCCGGAACTCACCGTGTCGATGCCGGCCGCCGTCACGGCGGCGACGGGGATCGACGCGCTGACGCATTGTATCGAGGCCTATGCCAACCGCTTCGCCCATCCAATGGTCGACGCCTGGGCACTCGAAGGCATCCGGTTGATTGCAGGCAATCTCGAAGCCGCGTGGACCCGGCCCGGCGACCTTGCAGCGCGCGAGGCCATGTTGCGCGCAAGCCACCTTGGCGGAATGTGTCTCGGGCCGGTCAACACTGCCGCCGTGCACGCCCTCGCCTACCCGCTCGGCGGCGAGTTCCATGTCGCGCACGGCGTCGCCAACTCGCTGCTGCTGCCGCACGTGCTGCGTTTCAATATCGAGGCTGCGCCGCAACGCTATGCCGAGATCGCCCGCGCGCTCGGGGTTCGCAAGTCTGGCACCGACGAGACGGTGGCTATTGCCGGGATCGAGGAAGTCGAGCGCCTTTCGGCGGCCATCGGCATCGAGCGGCGGCTGTCGGCTTTCGGCATCAGTTCGAACGCTCTGCCCGGCATGGCCGCCGCGGCGATGACCGTGCAGCGCCTGCTCGTGCGCAACCCGCGCGAAATGACTGAGGCGGACGCACTGCAAATCTACGAAGCGGCGCTCTAGCGCCTGAAGGGAACGACATAGTGGCGGATGCGAAGGTTCTCGAACTCAACCAGGCGCTGGCGCTGCAGCTGGCCGATTACTGGCACGAGATCGACTTCAACGGCGGCGCGGGCGCCAGCGCGTACTATACCGAGGATGCGGTGTTCCACGGCCAGTTCGCGTCCTACGATGGGGTCGCCAAGATCCAGCAGTTCTACGACTGGCGGCGCGAGCGCGGCCCGCGGCTGTCGGTCCACTCATTCACCAACTTTCGCGCACGGTTCACCGGTCCCGATACGGCCGAGGCGACCAACTTCCTGATGCTCTACGCGGCCGACGGAGTCAGGGTACTGCCCACCCACCCGCCGATTACGATCTCGCTTGCCACCGACCGCTACGTGCTGCGCGAGGGGCGCTGGTTATGCACTTATCGCCGCTTCGAGCACCTGTTCGAGGGCGACGTGCCGGTCACCAACCCCAACCTCGACGGCGACAAATGAGCGAGGCGAAGCGCGGCGCGCTGGCCGAGGGCGACCTGCTGCTTTCGCGCGCCTACGTCGACGGCGAATGGGTGCGTGGGCAGCGTCAGCCGATCGCGGTCGACGACCCCTTTACGCTCGAGCACATCGCGGAAGTGCCGGACCTCGGCACCGCCGATGCCGAGCGCGCGATCGCGGCGGCAAAGGACGCATTTCCCGCCTGGGCCGCCCGGCCGGCGAGGGAGCGCGGCAAAGTGCTGCGCCGCTGGCACGATTTGCTCGAACAGCACCGCGACGACGTCGCCCGCCTGATCACGCGCGAAAACGGCAAAACCTTTAAGGAAGCGCAGGGCGAGTTCGACTACGGCGCCGGATTCATGGAATTCTACGCCGACGAGGCGACCCGCGCGCTTGGCGAGACGATCCCCGCGCCGGTGCCGGGGCGCCGGCTCCTCGCCGAGCGCGAACCGGTCGGCGTCTGCGCTGCGATCACGCCATGGAACTTCCCGCTCGCGATGCTGACGCGAAAGGTCGGCCCGGCCCTCGCCGCCGGTTGCACGATCGTCGCCAAGCCCGCCGCCATGACGCCGCTGACCGCGCTCGCCTTCGCCAAACTGGGCGAGGAAGCGGGCGTGCCGAAGGGGGTGTTCAATATTCTCACCGGTTCGGCGCGCGAGATCGGCGGCGCGCTGACCGCCTCGCCGGTGGTGCGCAAACTGTCCTTCACCGGCTCGACCGAGATCGGTGTGCAGCTCTACCAGGCCTGCGCGGGGACGATGAAGAAGCTCGGGCTGGAGCTCGGCGGCAACGCGCCGCTGCTGATCTTCGACGACGCCGACCTCGAAACCGCAGTCGAGACGGCCATGGTCGCCAAGTTCCGCAACGGCGGGCAGAGCTGCATCGCCGCCAACCGCATCTACGTCCAGCACGGCATCCGCGAGCGCTTCGTCGGCGCCTTCGGAGCGCGGGTGGCCAACATGAAGGCCGGAGACGGGTTCGATGCCGAAAGCGACATCGGGCCGCTGATCGACGCCGCAGCGGTGGAGAAGGTCGCCGAGCATCGCGACGACGCGCTCAAGCGCGGCGGTCGCTGCGTGGCGGTGGGCGGGGATTCGGGCGGACGACTGTTCGCGCCGACGCTGGTGGCCGACGTTCCGGCCGATGCGCTGCTGGCCGGAGAAGAGACCTTCGGCCCGCTCGCGGGGGTGATCGGCTTTGCCAGCGTCGAGGAAGGTATCCGGCTCGCGAATGCCTCGCCGTTCGGCCTTGCCGCCTACCTGTGTTCGCAGGACCCGGCGACGATCGCTCGCGTCGCTCGCGCGCTCGAAAGCGGCATGGTCGGGATCAACACCGGCCTCATCTCCACACCGCTCGCACCATTCGGCGGGGTGAAGATGTCGGGCCTCGGCAAAGAAGGCTCGCACCACGGGCTCGAGGAATACATGAACATCAAATACCTTTGCCACGCGGGGCTCTAGGGGGAAGCGCGATGCGCAAGTCGAGCAAGGTCATCATCACCTGCGCGCCGACCGGCTCGATCCACACGCCGTCGATGTCGCCGTACCTGCCGGTGACCGCAGATCAGATCGCCGAGGCGGCCATTGCCGCGGCCGAAGCGGGCGCGACGGTCCTGCACCTCCACGCGCGCAATTCGGCGGACGGCAGCCCGTCCCCGCGCGCGGCCGACTTCATGGCCTTCCTGCCGCGCATCAAGCAGAGCTGCAACGCGGTGATCAACATCTCGACCGGCGGCTCGGCCACCATGAGCCTCGACGACCGGCTCGAGGGCGCGCACGCCGCCCGGCCGGAAGTCTGCTCGCTCAACATGGGGCCGCTGATCTTCGACTTTTCCGCCGCCGCAAAGCGCGTCGGCGAATGGCAGCACCCCTGGGAGAAGGGCTATGTCGAATCCAGCCGCGGCCGGATCATGTACAACGACAACGTCTTCATCGAACGGATCATGACCGAGGTCGGCCAGGCCTACGGCACGCGTTTCGAGTTCGAGTGCTACGACGTCGGCCACCTGTATACACTGGCGCACTTCGCTGACCGCGGGCTGGTCAAGCCGCCGTTCCTGATCCAGACGGTGATCGGCATCCTCGGCGGAATCGGCCCCGACCCGCGCAACCTCGCGCACATGGTGACGATCGCCGACAGCCTGTTCGGCGACGATTACTACCTTTCGGCCTTCGCCGCGGGGCGCCACCAGATGGATTTCTGCACCCAGTCGGTGCTGCTTGGCGGCCACGCCCGCGTGGGCCTCGAGGACAGCCTGTTCATCGGCAGGGGCGAACTGGCGACCAGCAGCGCGCAGCAGGTCCAGCGCATCCGCTCGATCGTCGAGGCGCTCGGCCGCGAAGTGGCCACGCCCGCCGAGGCGCGCGAGATGCTGGGGCTCAAGGGCGGGGACCAGGTCGGGTTTTAAGCTCGAAGGTGCGCCCCTGGGAGGTCAGGGCGCATCTTCGGCTCAGTAGCTGAACCTTATCCCGGCCCGGAAGCGCGATCCGAAGGTGTCGAAGTATACCGGGTTGGTCGGATAGTTCGACCCGCCGCCGCCGCCACCACCCGGCGCGATCGCGGGATCCTTGTTGAACAGGTTCTCGACCGAGCCGAACACTTCGAGCGAGCGATCCCCGCCCCCGAGGAGCGGGATCTCGTAGGACATCGCGAGCCCGAAATAGGTCCGGCCTTCGACGCGGTTGGCGCTGATGCTGTTGGCGAGGTGCGGATCGTAGCCCTCGTCCTCGGGCCCGGTGCGGCGGACGTCGTAGATCCCCGAGTTGACCTTGCGCATGCTCAGCGTCGCGTTGAAACCGCCGTCGTCGTAGCTGAGGAAGCTGTTGATCAGCCAGTCCGGGGTCGGGTTGAGGTTGCCGCCCAATTGGACGGGACCGGTCTGCCCGGCGTAGTCGACCGTCGGCACGTTCGGCGCCGCGTCGACCAGCTGGTCATACTGGTTGTTCGCCAGCACGCGCAGGCCGAGCACCCCGTCGCCGAGCGAGGGGCTGACGTCGGCCAGACGCAGCCGGTAGTCGAACTCGATGTCGAAGCCGCGCACCGTCACTTCGCCGAGATTCACCCGGCGCGCATCCACGAAGGTGATGCCGCCGTCGCCTGGCCGGCCGGGCGTCACGCCGGTGATCGGCCCGCTGGTGATGCGGTCGCAGAAAAGCTGATACTTCGCGCAGAAGTCGACGATCGTCTGCGCGCCGAGGATGCTCACGGCGTCCTGCAGCTCGATCTGGTACCAGTCGATTGAGATGCGCAAGCCTGGGATGAACTCCGGACGGAAGACAATTCCCGCCGTCGTGGTGTCGGCCTTCTCCGGGCTGAGCGCGAAGCTGCCACCGTTGAGGATCGGGGTGGCGTCGTCGTTGCCGACCGTCGCCCGCGCGGGATTGTCGACGATGCCGAGCGTGGTGCCTTCTTCGCTCGGCACGTTGCGCTCGAACAGCTCGCGGAAGCCGGGCGCGCGGATATCGCGCGAGCGCGAGCCGCGCAGCCGAAAGCCGGCGCCGATCTCGTAGATCCCGCTCAGCTTGTAGCTGAACGCGTCGCTCTTCTTCTCCTCGCCGGTGTAGGCGTTCTGGGCCTTGTTCTGCGTCCAGCGGACCGCGCCGTTGAACTCGAGCAGCTCGCCGACGGGCGAATCCCTCAGCAGCGGCACGTTGAGCTCGCCGAAGGTCTCGATCACTTCGATGCCGCCGCCGTAATCGAGGCCGTAGGTGAAGGCGTAGTCGGTGTAGTTCGGGATGTTGCCGTGAGTGACGTTGCCGTTGTCCTTGCGGTACTCGGCGCCGGCTGCCGCCCCGATCGGGCCGGCCCAGCCTTCGAACAGCGTGCCGTCGATGCTCGCGGCCACGACGTGCTGGTCGAACACGAAATCCTCGACGACCGGGCGGTAGGCATAGTCGATCGCCTGCTGGCTCAGGTTGTTGACCCCGAACAGGTTCATCGGCGCACAGCCTTGCGCGCGCGGGTTCGGCGTGGCCTTGGTCAGCTCGCGGCACGTCACTTGCCCGTTGGGCAGCGCCACCGCGTCGAGCGCGAACTGGAACTCGGTGTTCACCCGCGAATAGCGCGAGAACAAGTGCCGGTCGTTGCGGCCGTACTGGTAGTAGGCGTTCCAGTTCCAGTTCTCGCCGATCCGCCCCGAAAGGCCCAGAACGCCACGCCAGACTTCGGCGTCAACCTTGTTGAAGTTCGGAATCTGCGCGTCGCTGTCCTTCCCGAGGCTGAACTGCGTGCCGGCGAGCCGCGCGCGCAGATCGGCCGGGATGTAGGGATTGTCCGGCTTGACGAAGAAGGTCGAGCGGGGGCCCGCGGTGACGCCCGAATAGGACGCCGTGCGGTTGGCGTAAGTCAGCTCGCCGGTGAGCTTGAGCCAGTCGGTCAGCTCGTATTCGCCGTAGCCATAGCCGACGAAGCGCTTCGAGGGCGTCTGGAGATCGGAATCGTCGTAAGTCGAAGCGCCGTCGCCGCCCATGCGCGGGCCGATCTGCGCGCTCTGCACGAACAGCCCCTGGTCGAACGGGACCACGCCGGTGCCGGCTTCGTTGAAGCGATAGTTCCGCGCGGCCGGCGCGGCGGGGGCGCGGTTGCGCACCACGCCGCGCGGCTCGTTGAACGCCTGCTTCGAATTGGGGCCCCAGACGTAGTTGGGCAGGCCGTAGCCCGGCGATCCGGGGACGTTGAAGCCCGAAGCCGCGCCGCTCGGCTGGATGTTGAGCGCGTTGGTATAGACGTCCCAGCCCTCGGCGCACCAGTCGCGCACTTCGGAGCAGTCGCCGATGCCCTGCTTGTTCTCGTACTCGGCACCGATCACGAAATGACCGCGGCCGCCGACCGCGCTGCCGTAGACCAGCGAGACGTGGAAGTCCTCGCCGTCGTCGCGGAACGTCTGACCGTAATCATACTGCGCGCGCAGGCCTTCGAGGTCGGTGTCGAGCAGGATGTTGACCACCCCGGCGACCGCGTCCGAGCCGTAAGCCGCCGAAGCGCCGCCGGTGACCGTCTCGACCCGCTCGATCATCGCGCTCGGGATAAGGTTGAGGTCGACCGCGCCGCCGTCCGAGGTCGGGATGAAGCGGTGCGTGTTGACCAGCGTCAGGGTGCGCGTGCCAAGCGTGGGATTGAGGCCGCGTAAGTTGGCATAGGAAGCGCCGACGTCGGAGCCCGCGGTGATGCCTGCCACCGCGTCGGACACCACGGCGGTGTTCTGCGGGATCAGCTCGACGATGTCGCCCGCGTTGACGATGCCGAGGTCGGCGATCTGATCGGCGCCGAACACGGTCGAAGGAGTCGGCTCGTTGAAGCCGCCCGGCCGCGCGATGCGCGTGCCGGTGACGACGATCGCTTCGTCCTCTTCTGCCGGCGCTTCCTGCGCCAGGGCCGGCACGGCGATGAGCGACCAGGCGACCGCCGCCATCGCGGTGCTGCGGGTCAGCCGAACGCGGCCACGCGACGTTTCAAGGGTGTGCATCTTCCGTTCCTCTCCCCGCGCCGGCGCGTGATCGCGTGCCGCGATTCATCGCGGTCTGGCACGCGCGCTGCTTGCCAGTGGGAGCGAGCGATACTTATCCCGAAGGGCGGGAACTGTTGCCGAAACCGGCGCCAACGCCGGCGGAATCAGGCGAAGTAGAGCTCGAGCGCGGTGCGATCAATGCGCTCGCGCAGCGCAGCGTCGGGCACCCAGGCGCGATAGTCGCGCAGGACCTCGGCATAGCCGATGCGCCGCTCGTAGCCGACGAAGGGCGCATCGCTGCCCCACAGGAGGCGCTCGCCGCCGACTTTCATCACCAGTTCGCCGGCCACGATCTGCGCCACCGTTTGGAGATCGCTGTGCGGATCCTGCCAGGCGGCGGTGCCCGCGAGGCGGAATCCGCCCGAAAGCTTGATCCAGGTGCGTCCGCTGTCGACCGCATCGAGCATCGCCGAAAGACCGTCGCAGCCAAGCGGATCGGCGGGATCGGGATGGCCGAAATGGTCGATGACGAGGTCGAGACCGGTCTCCAGCAGCGCGGCGAGGACCGGGCGCAGGCGCGGGCCTTCGAGCGAGACGTGGACGTGCCAGCCGAGATCGCGCGCGTGGCGGAACAGCTCATGGTAGGCCTCGCCGCGGAAATCGGGCAGCGGTTCGATCCGCGCCAGCTGCAGCCGCAGGCCGACGATGCCGCCGCTGTCGAGACGCTCGAGCTCGGCGCGCGGCGTGCCCGGCGCCAGGATCGCGGTGCCGCGCAGCCGGTAGTGCGCGCGCAGGGCTTCGAGCGTGTCTTCGTTCCACGCCCCGGAGATGCTGAGGCCGCTGATCACCGCGAAGCGCACGCCATGCGCGTCGAGCGTGGCGATCAGGTCCTCGGCGCGGAAATCGTAGTCGGGCACGGTCCACGCGTCGCGGACGAACGGCATGCCGCGATGGAACACGTGCGCGTGGCTGTCGACCAGCGGCGGCGCTTGCGCTGCCATGGCGTTACTTGCGCGGGTAGTCGTCGGCGTTGAGCACCCAGTCCGGCATGTCGGAGAAATCCTCGCGCGGCGGCGAGAAGATGTCGACCAGGAGGTTGTTGTCACCCGGGTCGACCGACGCCGAGGTGTGGATCACCCGCGGCGGGATCACGCAGACCGATGGCGTCCCGCAGCGCTCGTGCTCGTCCTCACGCCACTCGGCCTTGTTGGCGGTCCACGGCCAGCGCAAGTGATGCTCGAACACCCCGCCGATAGCGAGTGAGCATTGCTCGAAGTCGTCGTGATGGTGGGGCGAAAGCTTGGCCGGGTCGCGTGGGCCGGCCGGCGGGAACACGTTGACCATGAAGGTGGTGCAGCGGAAGATCTTGCCGAAGCGTCCGGGCTGGTCGGGCACGTCGAGGCCATAGCTGCGGATGCGGAAGCCGTCGGGCGGCGCCGGCCACGGCTCGAACGGCGGCACCTGTGGGTGCGGCCCGGCGTATTTCTCGCCATTTGAGACCAACCGGCACAAGTCCTCCGACTGCGTCGTGAACAGGCGCACAACCTGCCCACTGCCCCGGATTGTGATCTTGCTGTCGCCGGGCGGGACCATCGTAATCGAATATCCGTCGACCTCCTGTCGTTCGGCTCCGGCCTCAATGACGGCGTTCGTCCCGGCATCGGGCAGGAGCAGGACATATTCGTCGGGCTGGCCCTTGCGTTCGAACAGCCCACCATCGCGGACGTCGGAATAGGCAACGATGAAGTTTTGCCCGCGTGCGTACCACGTCCGGACGCTGCCCCCGTCTTCCTGCGGCCGCTCGTCGTAGAATCGCGCATAAGTCGCGGCGCCGAATGCGGCGCCGGCATTGCCGCCGGCAGCAGTGCTCAGACGCGAACGGGGGTCGTCGGATTCGTACATCGGTTCCTGCTCAGCTCTGGGGATTGCGGACCTGGCTCACCGTCGCCGCGGCCGCCTTGCCGAACAGCGTGGCGTCGTTGCTGACCATGATGAGCGAATAGCCGAGCTCGAGATAAGTGCGTGCCTCGCCAGCGCTTCCCGCGGCGATCCCCGAGAACTTGCCGGCCTCGCGCGCGGCACGGGCCACGTCGGTCACCATCGCCCGCGTCTCGCCGTCGTCGGGCTTGCGGCCGCTCGACAGCCACAGGTCGCCAAGCCCGACGAACACGCCGCCGACATGCTCAAGCGCGAGATAGCTGGCCGCATCCTGCAGCACGGTCCAATCCTCCAACTGGATCATCCGCAGACACTGTTCGTTCCCGTGCCGCACGTAATCGGCAACTGGCAGCAGGCCCCAGCGGCCCGCGCGCGAAGTGGCGCCGAGCCCACGCTCACCCTCGGGCGCGAAGACCATCTGACGGGTGACGCGCGCGGCCGTGTCGAGATCGGGCACTTGCGGCACCAGCAGCCCGTCCACCCCAGCATCGAGCAGGCGCTGGATGTCCGAACCCAGCCGGTCGGGCAAACGAACCAGCGCCCGCATACCCATGGCCTGGGCCGCGAAGACCAGCCGATAGGCCGTCTCCAGCGTGTGCGGGGCGTGCTCCATGTCCACGACGACGAAGTCGAATCCCGCGTGCCCGAGCAGTTCGACCGTCTCGAGGCTGGGCACCTTGACCCATGTCCCGACCAGCCCACCCTGCACCAAAGCCGCTTCGCCGAACCCCTTCATTGGCTGGCCGTCTCGCGCGGCAAGGCGAAGGAAATCGAGCTGGGTCGCACCGGTTCGGTCCGCGCCGGCGGGCGCTTTGCGCGATATTCGGTTGGACTGAGGTCGTAGCGCTCGCGGAAGGAGCGGGCGAACATGGCGTTGCTCGCAAATCCGCAGCAATGCGCGATCTCCGCGATCGTGTGCCCGCGCCAGCGCGGATCGCGCAGGCGCCGGGCCGCTTCCTCGAGCCGGCGACGATGGAGATACTGGCGCGGCGAAGCGTCGCGCTCGGCAAAGACCTGCCGCACCTCGCGAAGCGACATGCCCAGCTCGGACGCGAGCGCGCCCGACCTGAATTCGGGATCGTGCAGACGGTCTTCGATGTGGTTGCGCACCAACAACACGGTCTCCGCGTCGGCGCCAGCGTCCCCGAACGCCATGGCGTAAGAGGTGGCGATGAGCTCGAGCAGGTGGTGCGCGAGGCAATCTCCATAAGGGGAAGTGAAGCCCTCCTCGAGTCGGCGCCAAAGCTCGCGGGTCATGTTGGCGGCGGAAGACGCCAGACCGGTGCCGCCGGGCAGCCGGCGACCGCACAGGTGCTGTGGCTGGGGCAGGTAGTCGGCGATAAGTTCGGCGGGCACACGGATGATCAGGACCTCGGCGCCTTTCTCAAGCACACGCGAGTGCGGCAACGCGTGATCGCACAGTGCGAGGTCGCCGGGACTGAGCACCACCCTGTTGCCGACCTGAGTCAGCATTCCCCGCCCGTTGGCTTGCAGCAGGATCGAATAGAGCTTGGGCGAGCTGCCGTCGATGTGCGCGGCGGTGCGGCGGATGGCGCAACGGCCGGTCGCCAGCCTGGCGACTTCCAGCGGCCCGACATGGCTCATCATCAGGCCTGCCGAGAAATTATCCTCGTAGGGAATGAAATCGGCTGCCGCGAGGACGCGCGAGTACTGCTCGCTCCATCCCTGCGCCTTGCCCGCGGGCCGCAGCCCGCCGGTGCTTACCCTTGCCATAGCCCCTTGTTCCCGCGATTGCGTTGGGTCGTCCGCCGAACAGTAATCCTACGGCCTGCCCGAGGCCAGACTTGACCAAAGCGGCACTCCACGTTGTCCCGGGGCGGTGCGTTCACCGGCCGCCCGACACCGCGAGGTTCGCACCAGTCACGAACGAGGCCTGCTCCGAAACGAGGAACATCACCGCTGCAGCGACTTCCTCGGGCGTGCCGATCCTCTGGACCGGCGAGAGCGCCGTGGCGCGTGCCTTCTTTTCCTCGCTGAGCATGCCGGTAGCGATAGGTCCGGGCGAAACGGCGTTGACCCGGATGCCCTCCGAACCGACTTCGCGTGCCAGGCCGAGCGTGAGGCTGTCGATTCCGCCTTTTGAGGCCGCATACCAGACATGCTCGCCAGGCGAGCCGTATTCGGACGCGCGCGAGGACAGCAATACGATCGAGCCGCCCACCCCGCCGCGCGCGGTCGACAGGCGGGCAATGGCTTCGCGCGCGCAAAGCAGTGCGCCGGTGAGGTTCACGTCGATCACTCGGGCGATCTCCGCGGGATCCGCATCGGCCAGCTTCGAGGACCTGCCGGTAATGCCGCCACTGTAGACAAGGACGGCGAGGCGACCCATGCGGTCGGCTGCGGCGAACAGCGCGGCGACATCGGCTGTCCGGGAGGTATCGCCGCGCAAGACCTCCACCGTCCCGCCGGCCTGGAGGATTCGCCCGGCCACTGCCTGAGCCTGCACGCTGTCGCTGGCGTACGTGAGCAGCACGCCGTAGTCCGCTTCTGCAGCGGCAAGCGCGATCGCCGCACCGATCCCGCGGCTGCCGCCGACGACGATGAAGATCGGCTTGCCGGGCTGCTCCCTTGTCATCAGTCTTCCCTCGCTGCCCCTTCCCCGGGGGTTTCCGCAGGGCACAGTGGACAGCTATCGGAACGTAAGCGAGCATTTTTAATCCACGCGGCACAGACAGTTGATTGGCCCGTCGGGGCGCTCGCATCGACGGCACACCTCCCATAGTCGGGCCCTTGAGGATCGAACGATTTATGCAATCCAACGGGCAGGATACGACGGGAGCACCGCATCGGGGGCAGCGCAATCCGCCGCCCGATCCCCAACCGCGCAGGCCCGCCTATCCGGTTCCTGCGCGAAGCTGGGACTGCCACATCCACCTGTTCGGTCCTTCGGCACGCTTTCCGTTCGCGCCCGAAAGCCCCTACATCTCTGACGACGCGCTGCCCGAACAATACTTCGCCAACCAGAAGGTGCTGGGGCTTGAGCGCGCGGTAGTCGTCAGCGCAGGAGGATATGGCACTGACTGCGCTCACCTGCGCTGGGTGCTCGAAGCCCACGGTGAGCGGCTGCGCGGGATCATCCTCCCGCGTGCCGACCTGTCGCCGGGCGAAATGGGGGAACTGGACCGGCTGGGCGTGCGCGGGGTGCGGATGTTCGGCGCCCCGGTCGGCCATGAGTGGGACCACCTGCCGCGGATCGATACGCGCATCGCGGCGATGGCCGGGGAACTGGGCTGGCACGTGCAATACCACAGCGTCACCCGGGACGATATCGAGCACGCGGCTGGCCGGCTGCTGGCCATGCCGTGCCGGGTCGTTCTCGATCACTTCGGCATGTTCGACCCCCGCCTCGGACTCGACCAGGCCGGATTCAAGGCGATCCTGCGGATGCTCGACAGTGGCCGGGTGTGGATCAAACTCTCGGGCCCGATGCGCGCCGCGCGGGAAGAGGAATTCCCCTACCCGAGCATGACCGCCTATGCCCGCGCGCTTGTCGAGCATGCTCCCGAGCGCATGCTGTGGGGCTCCGACTGGCCGCATGTGCAGATGAACGGTCGGATCATGCCCAATGACGGCGACCTGCTTGGCCTGCTCGCAGAGTGGGCGCCTGACGACAGCGTGCGCGCCCGCATCCTCGCCGAGAATCCCGTCCCCCTCTACGATTAGTTCGGTTCGCGATCAGGGCTCGGGCAGGACGGACTTCGGCATGAGGTATTTCGGCACTCGCCCGCTGACCGGGTTGACGTAGTGGAACCACATGTGCGGCACGCGCGGGAACGCGGGGTTGATATCGCCGGTATTCATCGCGTCGAACGGCTCGTTCGCGACCGCGCCCATCGGCGGCGTCGACCGCGAGCCCGCGTTATCCGCGATCCTGGTCCAGCCGGTGGCGTAAGGCGCGTAAATCAGATGGTCGATATCGGCGCGTTGGATCTTCCAGCAGCCGTCCTCGAACACCAGGTCGTCTTCGTACGTTCCGGTGACGATCATTGCGCGGCTCGCCCCGTCGGCGCCGGGTTGTGCGATCACCGTCTGGAACAGGCGGGCGCGGATCTGGCCCTTCTGACCATCGTCGGCAATGTGCACCACTGGCTGGGTCAGCATGTGCATGTTCCCGCCTGCACGCTGCGGATTGTACGGGCCATACCGCCGCCGCGAAAACGATCCAATCCGCGCTGGCGTGCGGATGAAGCCGCCCCCTGCCGAATCCCGCTCGCCCTGTGCGGCGAAGAGCGAGCCCAGATCCTCCCACTGATTGTCGTCGAGGTACTGTCCGTAGCCGCTGGTGAGGTTCTCGGCCGAATCCTGACCCGCCGCCTGGTGCAGCCGCGCCTCGGCCAGCGCCGCGCTAACCCCGGCAAGGGGCCGGGGTGACAGCGACCTGCGCTCGAACTGCCAGATCGCCGGCATGGTCGCAGGTCCGGGCGCGTCGGGCGCAACTTCCCGAGCAGGCGCCGCCGGGTCCTGCCAGTCATTCGCCCACCCCTTGTCGTAATCGGTCCTCAGCCAGAGCTGCCGGCGCATCCGCTCGATGCGCCAGATGCCGCCGCGCTTGACGAACGTGTTGTCGAACCGCGCCAGCGTCCACTGCGCCCGCGCGTTGTCCTGGCCAAGCATGCCCAACTCGAGCCCGCGCGCGCGGGCATGGCGGCCATCCGCCGCGATCTCGACGATGGTGTCGTGCTGGATTCGGTCGTTGACCTCGCCGTAGCGCAGCCCTGCGGGCCCGAGCCGCTCGTGGAACCGGCGCACGCCGGCAATCCCACGCCAAGTGCCCGAGCCGACCACCTCGATGCTGCCAGTCGGCTCGAACAGGTCGACCACGTCGTCCCACATCTTGAAGTCGGAGTAGTAGCCGTAGGCATGCTGCAGGTTGCGCACCGCGGTCTCGTCGCGCAGCGCCTCGATGCGCGAGGCAAGCCCGGGCAGCGTCACGCCGGGGGTCACCGGCGTCGGCACGTCGGGGCCGAGTGGAAACGGCTTGCCGACATCGCCGGGCTGGTAGTGATAGGGCACCATCGGCAAAGTCGGCCCGGACGGGCGCCAGCCGGTGTCGTAGGGTCCTAGCAGGAATGGCGTGAAGATCTGCCGGCTGATCCGCCAATCGCCGCCCAGGCGGACGTATTCGTTTTCGAAGATGCCACCCTGCCAACTAGCTTCACCGCCGAAGCTGCCCCGCATGGAGAACGCGTGCCAGCGCCCCTTGGCGTGGTTCCCGTCTTCCGCGAGCGTGACGATCGGGGCCATCAGGAACGGCGCGTGAACGGTCCTTTCGGGCAGGCCGGAAGCACCCTTGCCAATCACCCGCACGAAGTAGTCGTGGATCGCTGCGCGCCCGCCGAAGCGGTCCTCGCCATGTGCCAGCTCGGCATCGTCGGTGAACAACACGGCGGCACGTTGCCACTCGCCGAGGTCGACATAGAGCGCCCAGGCGTTCTGCAGCCGCTTGACCGCGCGGACACTTTCCGCCCGGTCGACGTCGCGCGCCAGAACGGCGAGCCGGGCCGCAGCAGTCCCCCCTTCCGCCGCGGCCCGGGCCACCTGGGCGGGCAGGGCCGCCCACAGCGCGAGGACCGTGGCAAGCCCGCCCAGCGTCTCGCGTCTGGTCCGCATCGGCTCCAGTTGCTCGTCCCTCTCTCCGGCAAGCTCAGAAGCGCTTGCTCACGGTCACGTACCATTGTCGCGGCGCGCCCGGCTGGGCCTCGGTGTTGGGCCGGCCGAACGCCTGGTAATCGAACCAGTTCAGGTAGTAGAACTTATTGAACAGGTTCGTCACGCCGCCGGCGACCGTGAAATCGTAATCCTGGTTCTCGTAGGTCAGTCGGGCGTTGAAGATCGAGCGCGCGCCGTTGAGCGCGTTGTACTTGGTCGACGTGCCGCTGATCACCTCGCTGCTCTGGTACGCCCAGTCGAAGCGCGGTGTGACGGTGCCGTGCAGTACCTCGGCCGGAATTTCGTACTGAATCCCCGCGTTGGCGGTCCAGAACGGGTTGCCCTGGCGGCGGTTGACGGTGCGCGCGGCGATGTCGGGCGACTTGAACTTCGACCAGCCGACCGCGCCATTGATCGTCAGTCGATCGATCGGGTTGAGTGTGTACTCCAGTTCCGCGCCGCGGACCGTTGCCGGGACGTTCACATAGTAAGTGCGCGTGAGGCAGACGATGCCCGTACCCGCCGGAACGGTCGTCGGGCTGCAGCGGGTCGAGCCAGCGGGGCCGCCTTCGAGCGGGATCAGCTGCTGGTTGCCGACCGCCGGCTGGCCGGTGTTCGGATCGATCAGCGCGTCGGCGCCGCCGATGCCCGTGGGGCGGTTGTTGAAGTCGGTGTAGAACGCCGCGAGGTTGAACCGCGCCCGACGGTCGAACAGGTCGAGCTTGGCGCCCATTTCGTAGGCGCGGTCGTCGTTGCCGTCGAACTGGACGATGTGGCTCGGCTGCAGGGGCCGCGGATTGTAGCCCGGCAACGAGTTGCCAGTGGCGACCGAGGCATAGAGCAGCACGTCCTCGGTGACCTCGTAATTCAGCCCGACCTTCCAGTTGAACTTCCTCTGCCGCGGCTCGACCTGGAAGATGATGTCGCTGGAATTGGGATGCGGCGGGACGTCGTTGTAGTTTGTGTAGTCGACGAACTTATGATCCCACGAATAGCGGCCGCCGAGCACCAGCGAGAGCGGGACGTCGAAGGGGTGAAGCGTGGCGTTGGCATAGAGCGCCTTGCTGTTCGGCTCGTAGGTCGTGTCGACCGCCCGCACGGCGCTCCCGACGACCGAATAGTTGGTCGCGTGGAAATAGCCGAAGGCGTCGAAATAGAACGCGCCCACGACCCAGTCGGCCCAGCCCGTCCGGCCTGCAAGGCGAACCTCGGCATTATCGTAGTGCTCGCCGATGGCCGAGGCGACGTGCTCGCCGACCAGAACGCCGCCGTCGTTGTCGAACGCGTGGGTCTCGTCCATCTCGCGATGGCCGTAGATCAGCGTCAGATCGATATCCGGTGCGAGGCCCCACTCGAGCTTGCCCGAAACGCCCCAGTGCCGGAGGTGGTTGATCGGATCGATGATGTTGCCGCCACGCGTCGCGCGCCCGTTGTAGAACGCGCTGTTGGGAACCACCGTACCCGGTGCGATGCGATCGACATAGCTGACGTAGGTCTTGAACGGATCGCCGGTCATGAAGCGCTGGTCGTAGGTCATGCCGAAAAAGGCCGCCTGGCTGGTAATCCATGCCGGCAGGCCGGTGGTGTTGATGTTGACCAGGGTGTCGGCGGGATTCTCCGAGTTGTCCCAGGTCTTGTCGGCACTCAGCGTCAACGTCACGCTGTCGATCGGCCGCCAGCGGAATGACCCTCTGAGAGCGCGCACGTCTTCGCCACCCTGGTGGCCGATGACGCAATTGTCGGGCGTGAAGCTCGGATTGGAGGCGAGCTGAGGGTCATATAGGGGGAAGGTTCCCGCCAGCTGCGGAGTGCCGCGCCGCCGCAGTTCGCAGGTGAAGTCGAGCACTCGCTGATACCCCCGCCGCTCCTTTGAGACCCCGGAGATCATCACCGCCGCGTTGTCACCGAGGGGCAGATTGAAGCCTGCCCGCAGGTCGTGACGATTGTATTCGCCGACGGTGACATCGGCATAGCCCGAGGCCTCGCCAAATTCCGGTTGCTTCGAGACGATGTTGACTGCGCCGGCGAGGGCGTTGCGCCCGAACAGTGTGCCCTGCGGCCCGCGCAGCACCTCGATGTGATCGATATCGAGCAAGTCGAAGTTCGAGCCGAGCAGGATCGGGTAGTAGACGTCGTCGATGTAGTAGGCGACCGCCGCTTCGCCGCCGAGGCTGGTGTCGGTTGTGCCGAGGCCGCGGATGAAAGTCGTGACGCCGGGGCCGAACGCACCCTGAACGCGGCGGAACTGGGCATTGGGAACGACCGCGCTGAGGTCAGCGACGCTCTTCACACCCCGTTCCTCGAGCTGTTCGGAAGTCACCGCGGTAATCGCGATGGGGGTGTCCTGCAACTTGGTCGGCAGCCGCGTGGCGGTGACGACGATGTCGCCGTCGTTGTCCGCGTCGTCCTGCCGCCCCTGCGGCGCACTTTGTGCCAGTGCCGGGCTGGCAAGCATAAGCGCCAGCAGCGGAATCGTCGAAGGTCCGAATTGTCTCAGGTTCATACCACCGTGCCTCCCGCCCAAATTCACCTCTCTCGATGCGGCTGCCGTTGACGCGCGTCGGGAAGTTCTCATCTCACGCTATCGACCGCGGCTGCGATGTATTGCCTGCAGCGGCATGTGGTGTTGCGGGTTGGGCGAAGGCCGGAGAGGTCATTTGACAGCGCTGCACCTGTCCATGACAAGTGCGGTCAGGCGAGCCCGCGCGATGAGCGGGCCACCGGGGAGAGTGCCGGATGGAAAAGCTCGCGTGCGCGAGTGCTGCGCCTCCGACAAGGCCGCCCCCCGCGACTGCCGCGAGGCCGCGGGCGCATGAGTTCGGTCCGATCGAGTTCGTTCGGCTCGACGCCGAGGTATTCGCGAGCGAGAGCGACCCGGCCCGGGTCATCGCCCCCAAGGGCCAGGGCTATGCCTTTCTGCTGCTGGCGCGCGGTGCGGCCATGGTCCAGCACTACGGGCACGATTGTCCGCTCCGCGAAGGCGACTTCGTGCTGGCGGACGGATCCACTCCGCTCGCCTTTCATTGCGAAGCGCGAGGCGAACTGATCGCGCTGCGCGTGGCGCCGCGCGTGCTGCGCAACTACCTGCCGGCGCCGGATCCGTTCTGTGGCCGCCCGCTGCGCTCGGGCGACGGCCTGACCGAAGGGATCGCGCAAATCGTGCAGAGCGTCTTGGCGCAAGTCGAATGCGGGCTTTCGCCGCATTTCTACAGCCGCATCGCCCGCAATTTGCTCGATACCCTTGCAACGGCCTTCTCGATGGCACTGAGCAGCACGTCGCAAGGATCGCCGCTGCTGTGCAGCCGCAATGCCCGGGTGCGGCTCCGCGTCGAGCAGGACCTGCGCGATCCCGGGCTCAGGCCGGCCACGATCGCCCTACGGTTGCGCATGTCGCCGCGCTATCTGCGGGCGATCTTTGCCAGCAGCGGGGAGACGGTCTCGGCCTATGTGCTGCGGCGCCGGCTGGAGGAATGCGCGCGCGAGCTGGCGGACCCGAGGCTGGGCGGGATGTCGATCACAGAAATCGCGTTCGGCTGGGGCTTCAACAGCGCACCGCATTTCACCCGCAGCTTTCGCAACCACTACGGCGTGTCGCCACGCCAATTCCGGCAGGCGGCGGCCAGGATCAGCGACTGAGCGGTTCGGGTGCGACAGTCAGTTCCCCTCCGCCCATGTACAGAGGCGCAAAGTCACGCCTGGCATAACGCCAGATGCCGTCGTCGCCCTTCACGCAATCATCGATCATGTCTGCGATCATCGCCGCACCGGTGCCTTGGTGCGGCGGCTTGCCGTCGGTGGCGTAAAGCAGCATCACGCAGGTAGTCCGCGCCCCGCGATCCGCATCGAAGGTGGCGTTGAAATTGGTGATGATGTGGCGCGAAGTCCGCTCGCCGCGCTCTCGCCGCCAGGCATAGAACGCCTCGATCGCGGCGCGACCAACCAGCGGAGTGCCGGGCCCGGCATGGAACACACCGTCTTCGACGAACATCTCCGACACCCCGGCCCCGCCGTCGTGATCGACGCGATACCAGTAGTCGATGGCGTTCTGACGCAACTGGGCGATTTCGTGAAGCCGCTCGACGGGGGTCATCAGGTATCTCCTACAGGGCGAGGCGGTCGCCGATCTCGTGGACCGCCTCCAGCAACGCCGCGACGAGCGCGGGCGGCGGCTCGGCGGGGATGAACTGGATCGAATCCATCGCCGAAATCATCGCCACAAGTTCGCCGCGGTGGTCGCGGATCGGCGCGCTTACCGCGTTGATGCCGAGGACGATCTGCTGGGGCGCGTCGGACCACCCTCGCGCGCCGATCCGCTCGAGCTCGGCGCGCAGCGCATTGCCATCGGTGATCGTCAGCTCGGTGAATTTCGCCAGCCGGCCTTCGGGCAACTGGCCCGCGGTGGCGAGCCGATCGGCCAGGAGCAGCTTGCCGGCAGCGGTAGCGTGGAGCGGAACCGGCTCGTTGAGCCTGACCGCAATGCCGATCAGCGCCTTTCCCGGCAAGCTCTCGACGATCGAGACCTGCTCGCCGTAGACCAGAGAGAGGTTGAACGAATGGTCGAAAGCCTGGTGCAGCCGTCGCAGCGCGGGACGCGCCAGTTCAATGAGGCCTTCCTCGACCGACAGCCCAAGCATGCGCGCCAGTGCCACCAGCCGCGGACCCCGCGAATAGCGGTCGCTGCCCGGCCGCTGAACTGCGTAGCCCAACGATACGAGCGTGCGCAGGTGGCGATACACGCGCGGCTTGGTAGTTCCGGTGGCGCGCGCGATCTCGGTGACGCCCATTTCGTCGTGGCGCGCGAGCAGCTCGATCACGCCGATGGCGATACGCGCGGCCCGCACGCCCTCCTCGCCGGATTGCGCGGCCGGGCTCACGCGGGATCCCCGAAATAGAACCGGTAGGCGTTCTCGCCGATGGCCTGGCGCTCGATCGCGTCGGGCACCCATCGCCTGAACTGTGCGATCGTCCCGCCATAGGTGTTGGCGGCTTCATGCCCCACGAACGGGCTGTCGCTGCCCCACAAGAGTTTGCCCGCACCGAACCGCCGCAGCAAGTCCTGGGCGTATTCGGCCGGCAGATCGGGGTCCGGACGGCGGAAGCCGGACGACATCTTCAGCCACACGTTGTCGTTCTCGAGCAGCTGAAGCACGGCCTGATAACTCGGCTCGGAGAGGCGCAACGCGGGCTCGTGCCAGCCGAAATGGTCGATCACCAGCTTCGTCCCAGTTGCGGCCACGGCGCTTGCCATCTCGGGAAGGCGCGCGCCGTCGATGTTGAGGTGGAAGTGCATGCCGCAGTCACGCAGCGTGCTTGCCGTACGCCTGAATTCGGCGCCCGCAAGGTCCTCGCCCGGCGTCATGAACCATTGCAGCCGCATGCCGACGACGCCCGCATCGCGCATTCGCGCGAGCGCTCCGGCATCAAGGGTTGGATCGTAGATCACAGTCCCGCGCAGCCGTGCGTGCCGGGCGAGCGCTGCGAGCGTATAGCCATGGTTGCGGCCGAACAGGCTCGCCCCCGCGATCACACCGTATGACACGCCGTGCCCGTCCATGTCGGCCAGCCAGTCCTCCGCCGTATAGGTGTAGTCGGGCCGGATCCACGCGTCATCCACCAGCGGCAGCGACGCGTCCCAGACATGCGCGTGGCAATCGACCAGCGGGGCATCAGACATGTTCGCGGGTCGGCCTTCGCGCCGTCTCCATCGTTCCCTTCCACCAGAGCATCGTGTTGGCCGCCGCGATTACCGCGAACACGGCGAACACCGGTCGCACGTCGCCGCTCAGGCCGATGAGCCCGGCGACGAACAACGGCGTGAGGCTCGACGCCGCGCGGGCGAGCGAACTGGAAACGCCGAGGCCGACCGAGCGGACGGCGGTGGGGAACACTTCGGAAGAATAGGGCCATAGCAGTACCGCCACGACCCCGATCGTGAATCCGCCACCGAGGGTGAGCGCAACAAGCGCCAGCGGAGCGGTATAAGGGACGAGCGCGAGTATGGTCAGGCACAGGGTCGCGAGCATCGCCCCGCCGATGGCGAACGGCCGGCGGCCGAACCGGTCGATCGTCGCCCCGAGGACAATCGGCGCGAAGAAGATCGGGATCGAGCCGAGCGCCGCGAACCGGTTTGCCTCCGCCTTGGTAAGGCCGAACTCGCTGACGAAGATCGTCGGTGTCCAATTCAGCAGGCCGTAGTTCACCAGCGAGGTCATGAACCAGAGGAGGAAGGTGGCGATCGACAGGCGGCGCAGGGTCGGCCGGAACAGGGCCGAGACGGGCACCCGCTCCGTCTGCGCGGGGCCCTCAGCGACACCCGCCGGGGCTTCGGCTGGCCCGCCCAGCCGCCGGATGCTGGCGACAGCGGCGTCAAAGCCCGTCAACCGATTGAGCCAGCGCGGGGATTCGGGGAACAGAAACCACAGCACTGGCACGAAGATGATCGGGATCGTGCCGATCACGAACAGCAACCGCCAGCCATAATCCTCGGCGAGGATGGCGGCGGAAACCGAGGCAGCGGGAAAACCCGCCACCATCAGGAACTGGTACGTCGAGAAGAATCGCCCGCGCGTGTTCACCGGGGCGATCTCGTTGACGTAGCTGGCCGCCACCGGGAGCGCGCCGCCCATCGCCAGCCCCTGCAGGAACCGCAGTGCCATCAGGTGCGCGGGCCCTGCGCTGAACGCGCAGGCGAGACTCGCCAGGCACATCGCGACGACCGCAAGGCACAGCACCGGCTTGCGGCCGAAGCGTTCCGCCAGCCAGCCAATGCCCAGCGCCCCGAAGAACTGGCCGATCGCGGCGGACGACAGCAGCCAGCCGGTAGCGTAGGTGTCCAGTCCCCACTCCTCGCTGAGGTAGGGCATCATGTAGGCGATGATGATGATGTCCCAACTGTCGAACAGCATCATCGCCCCGATCACGATCGGGGCCCATCGCCGCCTCTGCCACGCGCCTTCCGCGTCGAGCATGCGGCCGATCGCCTCGCTCGAATCGACTGGCGTGCCTCCCATAGATTTCCCCCCTTCAGCCATAGATCCGCTGCGCATTCCGTCCCAGGAAGTCGATCCGTTCCGCCTCCCCCAGCGAAGCGGCGGCCGCCATCGCCCTCGCAACCTTCTCGCCATAAGGCGCCGGGCTTTGGCCAATGTCTGAGCCCCACATTAGCCGGCTGGCGCCGACTAGGCCGGCCAGCCGGGCGAGGAACGCGCCGCCAGCGAAGCCGACTTCCTCCAGCCGGTCGAAGTTGATGTCGGTCACCTTGAAGTGGACATGCGGTAGCTCCGCGAAATCGCGCAGGGCGTCCACGATGCCGAAGTCCGGCGGCGGAGCGATCGAGTAATCGAGACCCTGCGCCTGCGCCCACGCTTTTTCTGGCGTCGACGGGTGCGGCAGCCCGCAATGGTCCACAATGATCTGCGTGTCCGTGAAGCGCCGGGCGATAGCCAGCAAAGCGGCGCGCCCCGCGGCGTTATTGAGGCGGTAAAGAATAACTGCGACCGGCAGGGCAAGGTCCTGCGCCGCCGACCACAGCTCCGTCGCTTGCTCCGAAGCGAGCCAATCGACGTCTTGCTCGCTCAACTGGGGCGCGACGATCCTCAGGCCGGCAAGCGCCCCGCCACGCACCAGTTGCCGCAATTCCGCCGGTGCGTTGACATCCTGTGCATCGAGCACAGCGACGGCGCGGAAGCGGTCAGGGTACTCGGCCGCCGCGTCGAGCATATAGCGATTGTCGTAGCCATAGAGCGTCGCCCGCTGCACGAGGCAGCCTCGCTCGACCCCTTCCCGGTCCATCGCCGCGACCAGCCGCTCGACCGAGAACACGGCCGCCGGCACCGGCGGCTTCGCGCCGCCGCGCAGCGTCGAATAGGGATAGCGTTCCAGGTCGGCCGAAAGAACGTGCGCGTGCGTATCGAAGATCACGCCTCGGCCCCTGGGCCGGTTGCGAGATGGTCGAGCGCCGTCGCGTCGAGGTCGATCCCCGTCGTGGCGATCAGGCGAGCGACGGTCATGTAGCAGCCTACCGTCAGGAGGACGTTGATCGTGACCCGGTCGGGCACCAGCGAGCGAAGTGCGGCAAGCGTCGCGTCCGACGGCGACAGGTCGCGCACGACCTCGTCGGCGAAGCGGCAGACTGCGGCGAGAGTCGGATCGAGCCGGTCGTACGCCTGCTGCTCTATCGCATCGAGTTCGGCCTCGCTGAGCCCTGCCGCACGAGCCAGCGGGCGATGATGGTGCAACTCGTAGTCGCTGTTCGAAAGATGGCCGACGCGCAGGATCGCGGCCTCGCGAATCCGCGGATCGAGCACTTCGGGGTCAGCGATGGCGTAGCTCAAGCGGCCCTGCGCCTCGAACAGCGCGGGCGAAGCATGGGCGCCGATGCGCACGACGTTAAGCGGCGAACCGGCAAGAATCTTGCGCGCCGTTTCGGACAAGGTCGACGCGTCCGGAAAAGGTATCCGTGGCACCGCGCTCTCCCCCCTTTTTCGAAACGCTGTTGCGTTGTGCGTACCGGATGCCAGAAACGCGGCGGGAGTCAAAGTCGCAGGACGGCGGGAAGGATTGACCGATGGCGGACGGGCAAGGCGCGCTCGCGGACTGGCTTGGCCGCTTTGCGACAGCGCTGGAGGCGCCGGAAGCCGCGGACTGGTCGGCGCTTTTCGCCAAGGAATGCTGGTGGCGCGACCTCGTCGCGTTCACCTGGAACATCGTTACGCTCGAGGGCGTGGACGCGATCGCGGCCATGGCCGCGAAGCAGGCCGGTGCAATCGGCGCTCACGCGTTTGCGCTGGATGATCCCGGGCTGGCCCTGAGCGACGAAAACCAGGGTTGGTTCACCTTTGAGACCAATGCCGCACGCGCACGCGGGCACGTGCAACTCATTGACGGCAAGGCACGGATCCTGCTCACCGCGATGACCGAGCTTATTGGCTACGAGGAACCCGGTGGCGCGCGTCGGCCGCAGGGCGTCGCGCACCGGGCGGCGAAAGGCCGCAAGACCTGGGCGGACGAACGCGCCGAGCGCGCCGGTTCGCTCGGCCTGACCGAACAGCCCTATTGCCTGATCGTCGGTGGCGGGCAGAATGGCCTGCAGCTCGCCGCCCGGCTCAAGCGGTTGGGCGTGCCGACGCTGGTGGTCGACGCACATGAGCGTCTCGGCGACTGCTGGCGCGTCCGCTATCCGTCGCTGCACCTGCACGACCCGATCTTCCTCGACCATTTCCCCTACCTGCCCTTTCCCGATCACTGGCCGCTGTTCACGCACAAGGACAAGATGGGCGACTGGCTCGAGCTTTACGCCAAGGCGATGGAACTGGATGTCTGGAGCGCCACGCGGTCCTTAGCGGCGCGCTATGATGAGGACGCGGGAGAGTGGGACGTGACGGTCGAGCGCGGTGGCGAGACGCTGACCCTGCGCCCCAGGCAGCTTGTCCTCGCGACCGGGCTTTCGGGCGCCAGACATGTGCCTGCGTTGCCAGGTGCCGAGGCATTTGCAGGTGAGCAATACCATTCGGCCGACCATCGCGGCGGCGCGGGCATGGCCGGACGGCAATGCGTCGTGGTCGGCTCGAACAACTCGGCGCACGACATCGCGGTCGACTTGTGGGAAGCCGGCGCCGAGGTCACCATGGTCCAGCGCTCGCCGACGATCGTGGTCCGGGCTGACACGATGAGCGAACTTGCCAGGGGACTGCCCTACGCCGATCCTTCGATTCCGATCGACTTTGCCGACCTGATGGGTGCAACCGTGCCCTTCCGTCCGCGCCTCGCCGCAGAAAAGGGCTTCACCAACTACCTGCGGCAGATCGACGCCGCGTTCTACGCACGCCTCGAGCAAAGCGGCTTCGACCTGTGGCATGGCGAGGACGAGACCGGCTTCTTCATGGCCTACTACCGCCGCGCGGCCGGCTACTACATCGACGTCGGCGGCTCCGAGCTCGTCGCCAGCGGCGAGATCGCGCTCGTGCGCGGGGAGATTGCGGCGCTGAGCGAAGGTGGAGTGGTGATGGAGGACGGCACCGTCCTGCCGGCCGACGTCATCGTCTATGCCACCGGCTACCGGCCGTTCGAAGAACGGATCGCCGCCCTCGTGTCTTCCGAAGTGGCGGCAAAGGTCGGCCCGTGCTGGGGACTCGGCTCAGGCACGCCGAGCGATGCCGGCCCGTGGGAAGGCGAACTGCGCAATATGTGGAAACCGACGGCGCAGGACGGCCTGTGGATCCAAGGCGGCAATCTGATGCAGGCTCGCTTCCACTCTTTACACCTCGCGCTGCAGATAAAGGCGCGATTCGAACGCCTGGAGACACCGGTCTATGATCGCTCGCGCCACTGAGCAGGGCGTTCTGACGGTGCCATCAGTCTAACTGCGACTTGTCTCCGGTGCCACGCCGGAATGGGTGGACAGGTTCAACAACCGACGGCCGTCTCAGCCGTGACAAGGCTCGGATACCTCCGGGGATTTGCGGAGGGTGCGCTGCCGGTGGCCGTTGCATGTGTCGTCCAGTTGCACGAAGACTCGGCTGGAGGCTGCAAATGACGAGCGCGCTGGTCCTGTCTCTTCAGGAAGTCACGAACGCCGACGTGGGCCGCGTCGGCGGGAAGAACGCCTCGCTGGGCGAACTCATGCGCGCTCTTGCGCCGGTTGGTGTCCGCGTTCCGCCCGGATTTGCGACCACGGCAGACGCCTTTCGGCTGTTCATCGAGCGCAACGGCCTTGGCCCGGTTATCGCCGGACAACTAGCGAGCTATCATGCCGGGACGGCAACATTGCCTCTGGCCGCCGGCGCGATCCGTGATGCGATCGTGCGCGGAGAATGGCCGCCCGAAACGCGAGACGCCATAGCGGCGAGCTACCGCCAACTTTGTTCGGACACCGAGGTATCAGCGGTAGACGTCGCCGTCCGCTCGAGTGCAACGGCGGAGGACCTTCCCGGCGCGAGCTTCGCAGGTCAGCAGGAAACGTTCTTGAACGTGCGGGGCGAAGCTGCGCTGCTTGCTGCCTGCAAGCGGTGTTACGCGTCGCTCTACACAGACAGAGCCATTGCCTATCGCGAGTTGAAGGGGTTTGGGCACGATGCCGTTGCACTCTCGGTGGGCGTGCAGCGAATGGTTCGCTCCGACCTGGCAGGGTCGGGCGTGATGTTTTCGATCGATACAGAAACCGGTTTCGACAAGGTGGTGCTGATCACCGCCACATGGGGCCTCGGCGAGACTGTCGTTCAGGGAGAGGTAGAACCCGACGAATACCACGTCTTCAAGCCACTGCTGTCGGATACCGGGCTTGTTCCCATCATCGCGAAGCAGTGCGGCGGCAAGGAAGTCAAACTCGTGTATGGGGCGGGCGACGGGAATACCCGGCTGCTCCGCACACCCCGCCAGGAACGGTCGAGCTTCGTGCTAGAGGACGGGGAGATTCTCCAGTTGGCCCGCTGGGCGACTTCTATCGAGCGACACTACCGCTGCGCGATGGACGTGGAGTGGGCCAAGGATGGTCCAGATGGGGAGTTGTATGTGGTCCAGGCCCGTCCGGAGACGGGGCAGGCGCGATCGGAGACGAACAGTCTCAAATCCTATCTGATCCGCAAGAAGGGCAAGCTGCTGGCGGAAGGTGTCGCCATCGGCAATGCCGTAGCCTCCGGGCCAGTCTGCCAGATCGAGAGTCCGGATCAGATGACCAAGTTCGTCGATGGGGGCGTACTGGTGACTGCAACAACGGGGCCTGACTGGGTCCCCATCATGAAGCGCGCTGCGGCGATTATCACCGATCATGGCGGCAGAACTTCGCATGCGGCCATTGTCAGCCGCGAACTGGGTCTGCCGGCGGTCGTCGGCGCGAGCGGCGCCACTGAGACGCTGCGCGACGGCGAGACGGTCACGGTAAGCTGCGCCGAAGGCGAGACAGGCTATGTCTATGACGGCGCGGCCGAGTTCGAGGTGCAGGAACTGGATCTGGGCGCGCTGCCGCACACCCGCACCGAGGTCATGCTGAACCTGGCAGAGCCCACGAGTGCCTATCGTTGGTGGCGGCTGCCATTCGCCGGCGTCGGCCTGGCGCGTATGGAGTTCGTGATCGAGAACGAAGTGCAGATTCACCCACTGGCGCTCGCTCGCTTCGAGACGTTGCCCAAGACCCGAGAGACATCCGTCATCGCCAAGCTGACCCAGGGCTATTCAGACAAAGGCGAGTACTTCGTCGAGCGGCTGAGCCGCGGGCTCGCCCGGATCGCGGCCGTCGCTCACCCTCGCCAGATCATCGTCCGCATGAGCGACTTCAAGTCCAACGAATACGCGAGCTTGCTCGGCGGCCGGAACTTCGAGCCTCTCGAGGAAAACCCGATGATCGGCTTCCGCGGCGCCTCACGCTACTATTCGCCAAAGTACCAGGACGGATTCGCGCTCGAGTGCCGGGCGATCCGGCGTCTGCGGGACACGATGGGCTTTCGCAACGTCGTGGTGATGATCCCGTTTTGCCGAACCGTCGAAGAAGCCGATAAGGTGCTGAAAGTGATGGCGAAGAACGGCCTTCAGCGCGGGCATGAGGGGCTGCAGGTCTATGTCATGTGCGAAATCCCTTCGAACGTCGTGCTTGTCGAAGCGTTTGCGCAGCGGTTCGACGGCTTCTCCATCGGCAGCAATGATCTCACCCAGCTTACACTCGGTATCGACCGGGATTCTGACCTCTTGGCGGATCAGTTCGACGAGCAAGACGACGCGGTCAAATGGATGGTGCGCCACGTCATCGAGGGCGCGCATCGGCAGGGGGCGAAGGTCGGCATCTGCGGCCAGGTGCCGAGCGATCATCCCGAGTTCGCGCGCTTCCTGGTAGAAGCCGGCATTGATTCGATTTCCGTCACCCCCGACAGCTTCGCCGCAGTGAAGCAGCACGTTGCGGCTGCGGAGCGCACGGCATGCCCACGGTTGGGCACTGCCCACTGACACGCCTCCGTGATGATGAACCTCGCAACCCTCACCATGAATCCGACCATCGACGTTTCGTTCGAGGTCGATCGCGTCTTTCACACACGCAAGATGCGGGGGCATAGCGAACGCCACGCGCCTGGCGGCGGCGGCATCAATGTGGCTCGAGTTTTCGTTCGCCTCGGAGGCAATGCGCGATGCTACTACCTCTCGGGCGGGGCGACCGGTGTGGCGCTCGACGGACTGCTCGATCTGCATCAGCTCGTACGCGCCAAGGTGCAAATCCGAAGCGAGACCCGAGTGAGTACTTCGGTGCTCGAGACCTCCAGCCGGCGCGAATACCGCTTCGTTACAGATGGTCCGGAAGTCGCGCCCGAGGAATGGCGGCAATGTCTTGACCGTCTGGCCGAGGCGGATTGCGACTATCTGGTGGCGAGCGGATCCTTGCCGCGCGGCGTGCCCGACGATTTCTACGCAAGGGTGGCTGCGCTAATGGGCCAACGGGGAATTCGGTTCGTCCTCGACACTTCGGGACCGGGGCTTGCCCAAGGTCTCGCTGGCGGACGCGTGTTTCTCGTCAAGCCAAGCATCGGAGAGTTGCGCACATTGACCGGCCGCGACCTCGCTTCCGAGGAGGAGATTGCGGAAGCTGCACAAGCAATCGTCTCTCGCGGCGAAGCCAAGCACGTCGCAGTAACGATGGGTGCGGACGGCGCCCTGCTCGCCAGTGAGGTCGGCCTCCTTCGGCTGCCGGCTCTCGCGGTTCAGGCGGAAAGCGCGGTAGGTGCGGGGGACAGCTTCCTCGCTGCCATGGTCCACTCGCTGGCGACTGGGCGAACACCGCCGGAAGCCTTCCATTTCGGTATCGCTGCCGGCGCGGCAGCGACTCTCAGGACAGGGACCGATCTGGCCAGGGCGGCTGACATTCGGCGGCTCTACTCCGAGGCGCAAGCACCCGCGCGTCGAAACCGTCGATAGCCTCGCCGGAGCCCCGCTTGGCACCCTCCAGGTCTCCTTAGGACGGTCGGCGGAAGGTACTCATTCTCCGTAGCTTATTGTACTCTTGCCTGCGCCGTTCATTGCTAATGAATCGGGAACGCCGCAGGCATAATTCAAGCCGCAGAAACAAAGTCACGGCACTTAGAACTGACGGATGGACTTACGGCCCGTCGTAATTGTGACAGGGTGCCGGGTCTCCGGACAATTCCGGATGCCGTACCCTTACGCACCAGAGCACACTAATGCTGCCCGCACAGCCGGCGCAGGGCAACAGACGCGAGGAGCGAAGCCATGGACACCCTAACGGCAACTGATGTGATGAGCCCGCACGTCCAGTCGATCGAGCCGACGCGCACGATTGCAGATGCCGCCAATATGATGGCCGACTTCGACGTGGGGGTGCTTCCGGTAATCGATCACGGTGAGCTGGTCGGCATTGTGACCGATCGAGATCTGGCCGTCCGAGGCTTCGCGCCGGGGATCCATGCGGGATCTCCTGTGCTGCGGGTGATGAGTCCCCATGTGGAGACCTGTCAGGAAGAAGACGAACTCGACACCGTGCTCGAAGCCATGAGCGACCAGCAAGTCCGCCGAATGCCCGTCTGCTCGAGTTCAGGGGATGTGATCGGCATGATCTCGATCGGTGACCTGGCGCGACGCGACCCCGATAAGGACGAGGTCACCGAAACGCTGGGCCAAATTTGCCGGCCCTCCGGCCTTCATTGCCAGGGCGCGCACGCCACTCCGGCCTGAGCGAAAGGGACGGAAGAAAGTACCAAAGCGGGAGACAGATCGTGCTCTCATTTTCGAAGCAAATTGCCGAATTCCGCAACCATCGGAAACTGCGGAAGAAGCGCGGGCTGGCGCGGATCGTCGCGGGTCTGGCTCTAGTGATCATGGCCGTGCGCAAGAGAGCGTCGGCGCCCGCCCTTTAATCGGGCTGGGCACGGTGAAACCTCGGGCTCAACACGGGACTAGCGAAACCGGCTTCCTTAGCCATTCGATGGTCATGGGGACCATCGCGGGGACGAAGATCCGTCTCCACTGGACCTTCCTCGTCTACCTAGTCTGGCTCGGGCTTGCCTCCATTGCCGGTGGCGGTGTCAGCGCTGCGGTGAGCAGCATGGCACTGATCATTGCCGTGTTCGCCTGTGTGGTGGCCCACGAGTTCGGCCACATATTGATGGCGCGACGCTTCGGTGTCACCTCGCTCGACGTCACACTCCTGCCGATCGGCGGCGTCGCGCGCCTGCAGGCCTTTCCCGAGCGGCCGCGGCAAGAATTGGCGGTCGCCCTGGCAGGCCCCGCAGTGAACCTAGCCATCGCCGTTGTGCTTCTCGCCTTCCTCGGAGCCGAGCGTCTCACGGCCAACCTGACCGCCATTCTCAGACCGCAAGACATCCTGCCCGCGCTCGCGGTGATCAATCTTGTCCTGGCGCTATTCAATCTTCTGCCGGCCTTTCCCATGGATGGGGGGCGCGCCTTGCGCGCCATCTTGGCGATGTTTCTCGAACGCGAGAAGGCAACGCGCATTGCCGCCTATACGGGGCAGGGGATCGCGGTCGGCCTCGGCCTGCTGGGCGTGCTCAGCGGAAACGCAGTACTGATCTTGATCGCCCTGTTCGTGTATTTCGCCGCGAGCGCCGAGGCACAGGAGGTCCGATTGCACCGCCTCGCCGCGCATCTTCGGGTGGTGGACGCGATGGTGACGGAACTGCTTCCCCTGTCGTCGTCAGACACCCTTGAGGATGCAGCCCGACTTCTGCTTCGGACCGACCAGCGCGAGTTCCCGGTGCTGGACGATGGGCGTCTGGCCGGAATCCTCACTCGAGAAGGCCTCATAAATGGCCTGAGCGTGGAGGGGCCGCGCTCGGCCGTTGCACTGCACATGCTCGACGGCCTTCCCACGATTTCCCTCAACAACTCCCTTGAGGAGGCACTCCCGCTCATGGAGAGCGGCCCACGGCCGCTAGTCGTCCTCGACGGTGAGGGCCGGTTCGCCGGCTTGCTGACCCGCGAAAACCTCGGTGAGCTGCTGCTGCTTGTGAACGCGCAGTCGCGAGGAAGATCGAACATCTTTTCGACCGGCAGACGTCGATCGCGCACGGTCGGCGGGGCATCACCGGTGGCAGCCGAAGCGCTGTCCGCCGAGGGCTCCGGCCACTCCGGACATTATCTGAGCGAAATGCCGCAAAGGCCGAGCCATTATCGCTCTCTGCCAACTCGAGGAGCACGATCATGAGCGCAACCGGACTCGACGTCTTCGACAAGACCCTCCAGGCCACCAACATCTGGCTCGACGAGATCACCGACGCGATCGGACCCGATCGCAAGGCCGCATGGAAGGTGCTCTCAACCGTGCTGCACAAGCTGCGCGACCGGTTGCAGCCCGATCTCGCGGCGCATCTGGCTGCGCAGTTGCCGTTGCTGGTCCGCGGCGCTTATTATGATCTCTACGAGCCGTCCAAACAGCCGACCGACCTCGACACCGCGCAAGAGTTTGTCGGGGAGGTCGCCGACTGGCTGGTCGACGCTCGGTCGATCGATCCCAACTTAGCGATAGCGGCCGTCTTCGGCGTCCTGAGCCGGCATGTCTCACGCGGTGAAATTGAAAACGTGCGTCACGCCCTTCCCCAAAGCATTCGGGAGCTCTGGCCGGCCGCAGAACCGGCTAGCTGACGGCTAGGCAAGTCGCGCAAGGTAGTCGATCGCGCCGCGCAGTGTGACAAGCTGGCCGGCATCGGCGTCGGGGATGTCGACGCCGAGCCGCTTGCTCAGCGCAACGACCAGATTGAAGATGTCCATCGAGTCGAGGTCGAGTGCCTCGCGTAAGTCGGCATCGTCGGCCGCTCCCGCGGCATCCGCTTCGGGAGCGATGTTGCCGATCTCCTCGATGATTGCAGCGCGCAGATCTTCCCTGATCACAGCTTCTGTGGATCCTGGAGAAGTTGGTCGATGCGCCGCAGCAGCAGCGCGCCGCGGTGGCCATCACTCACACGATGATCGCCGGCCAGCGTCACGGTCATGATCTGGCGCGGCGCGATCTTGCCGTCCACGATCCACGGCCGGTCGTGGAGCGACCCGAAGCCGAAGATCGCAACCTGGGGCGGGTAAATGACCGGCAGCAATGCCTCCACTCCGCGATCGCCCAGGCTGGAGATCGTCACTGTCGGATCCGCGATCTCCGACGAGCGAAAGCCGCCCCGCCGCACGCGGGCGACGAGATCGCGCATCCGGGACATCAGTTCGGCGAGCGGCAACCCGTCGGTATCGTGAATCGCGGGCGCGGCGAGGCCACCGCCGCGTATCGCGATCGCCACGCCGACATGGATCGCCTTGCTCGGCAGGAAGCCATCGGGAGCGAAGAAGCCGTTGAACTCGGGGAAGTCCCGTAGCGCAAGCGCGGTCGCCTTCACCAGCAGCGCGCCGAGGAGGAGACGGTTTTCCGGAGGCTGGTCTGCGTTGAACCTCTCGACGGCCTCCTTCGCAGCCACTGCATCGAAGCTGTGCGAAAGGTAGTAATGGGGAATCTCTCGCTTCGATCGCGCCATGGCCGCCGCGATGGCCCGGCGCATCTGGCTGAGGTCAATCCCCGCATGCCGCTTCTCGGGCCCCTGACCGGACGTGCGTTCAACGTCCGCCCGAATCACTGCCCCGCCGGGACCCGATCCGTGGATCGCTGCCAGATCGATGCCTCGTTCGGCGGCGAAGCGCCGGGCAGCCGGCGAAACGCGCGTCCCGGCCGGTGTGGGAACCTCGGCCGGCCTGGCAGGCGGCGGGGCGGCAGTGGAAGCAGGCGCTAGTCCGATCTCCGGCAACGGCGTGGGAACCGGGACTGCATCCGGCGACGGGGTCTCAACCCCGCCGGCAATGCGCGCGAGCGGCGTTCCCACCGGTACCTTGACCCCTTCCGCTACGAGCAACTCCAGGACCTCACCGTCTTCGAAGATCTCGACCTCGATCGCACCCTTTTCGGTTTCGACGACTGCGACGATGTCGCCCCGCCGGACCGTGTCGCCGGGTCGCTTGAGCCACTCGACAAGAGTGCCGGCCTCCATGTCCGCGCCGAGCGATGGCATGTTGAAAGTGCCCACCGAGTCACTTCCCCAGCAAGTGCCGCACCGCGGCGACGATCTGGTCCGTGCTCGGCAACGCCGCTTCTTCAAGATGCCTGGCGTAGGGAATCGGCACCTCCGCGCTGCAAACCCGGGCCGGCGGCCCGTCCAGATCCCAGAATGCGCCTTCAACGATGCGCGTGATCACCTCCGCCGCGAGGCTGCCGGACCGCCATCCCTCGTCGACAATAACGGCGCGGCGCGTCTTTGACACACTCGTCAGAATGGCGCGCTCATCCAGCGGCCGGAGCACGCGTAAATCGAGCACCTCGGCCGCGATGCTCTCGCTCGCCAATTCCTCCGCCGCTTGCATGGCTTTCCAAAGCGATCCGCCGTAGGTGATCAGGCTGACGTCGGTCCCTTCGCGCCGAACGGCGGCGCTGTCGATGTCGACCGAGACGGTCTCATCGACCTCGCCTGTGGCGTTGTAAAGCAAGGCATTCTCGAAGATCAGCACCGGATCGGGATCTTTGAGCGCAGGCGCGAGCATTGAGCGAGCGTCTTGTATGGTAGCGGGTGCGAGCACGCGAATCCCCGGGATGTGCGCATACCAACCCTCAAGACTGTGCGAGTGCTGCGCAGCCAATTGGCGGCCTCCGCCGGTGGCCATGCGGATCACCAAGGGGACATTGAACTGACCGCCGGACATATGCCGGATGGTCGCGGCGTTGTTCATGATCTGATCGAGCGAGAGCAGCGAAAAGTTGCATGTCATCACCTCGACGATCGGGCGCATGCCCCCCATTGCCGCTCCGATGCCGGCCCCGGTGAATGCGCTTTCGGATAGCGGCGTGTCCCGGATTCGCTCCGGGCCGAACTCCTCGAGCAAGCCCTTGCTGACGGCGTAGCAGCCGCCGTAGTGGCCGACATCCTCGCCCATCAGGAAGACGCGCGGATCTCGCTGCATCGCCTCGCGGATCGCGGCGCGAACCGCCTCCCGATAGCTCATCGCGGTCACGTCCGCCGCTCCGCGCCGACGTCCTTCAGGAGGTCTTCAACCGGTTCCCAACTCCCCGCTTCGGCGAAGGCGACGGCCTCGGCAACCTCCTTCTCGACCTCGCCCTCGATCGCGACAAAGTCCTCCTGACGAATCTCGCCGGCGGCGACGGCCCATTCGCGAAAACGCGTGATCGGATCGCGCTTGATCCAGGTGTCGACTTCGGCCTGGGTGCGATAGAGTTGCGGGTCGAACATCGAATGGGCACGGAAGCGATAGGTCCGGCATTCGAGAAAGTGCGGACCCTCGCCGGCGCGGATTGCCGCGACGGCGCAGCGAGCCGCAGCCTCGACGTCGACCACGTTCATGCCGTCGACCCACTCGGATGCGATGCGATAGCAGGCTGCCTTGGCATGAATGTCGGTTTCGGATTCCGACAGCTCCAACGCTGTGCCCATGGCGTAGAGATTGTTTTCGCATACGAACAACACCGGCAACTTCCACAGTGCCGCCAGGTTCAGGCTCTCGTGGAACTCGCCTTCCGCGGCGGCGCCTTCACCGAAGAAGCAGACTGTGACGTTCGCCCTTCCCGCCATCTTGTCGGCAAGCGCGAGCCCGATCGCGACCGGGAGTCCCCCGCCAACGATGGCGTTGCCGCCGAAGAAGCGAGTGCCGGCATGGAACAGGTGCATCGAGCCGCCCCGGCCGCGGCTGCAACCCTCCTGCTTGCCATACATCTCGGCCATGATCGCCTTTGCCGGAACACCGCGTACCAACGCATGCCCGTGCTCGCGATAAGTCGCGACGACGGCGTCGTCTGGGCTGAGCGCCTGCATCGCGCCGACCGCGACCGCCTCTTCGCCGATGTAGAGATGCAGGAAGCCGCGAATCTTCTCCTGGGTGTAGAGCTCCGCGCATTTCTCCTCGAAGCGTCGGATACGGGCCATTTGCCGCAGCAACTCGAGGCAATGGGAACGGTCGAGACGAACTTTTGGCCTGGTCATGCCGTCGCCTCGAGCGTCGACAGGTCGCCTTCGGGAAGTCCGAGCTCCCGTGCCCGCAGCAGGCGACGCATGATCTTGCCCGAACGCGTGCGGGGAAGCTCTGCCCGGATATCGATCTGGCGCGGCGCGATCGCCGAGCCGAGCCGGCGCCGGGCGTGGGCAAGGATCTCACGCCGAAGCGCGTCCGTCGCCTCGAACTCCTGCTTCAAAGTGACATAACCCTTCACGACCTCCCCTGCCCGCTCATCGGGCAGCCCTATCGCCGCTGCCTCGGCGACCGCCGGGTGCTCCATCAGCACGCTCTCAACCTCGAACGGCCCGATCAGGTGGCCAGACGACTTGATGACGTCGTCGGCGCGCCCGACGAACCAGAAATAGCCGTCCGCGTCGCGCATGGCGAGGTCGCCGGTCAGGTACCAGCCGCTCCTGAAGCAGGCGGCGTAGCGCTCCGCCTCACCGAGATACCCGCGGAACATGGATGGCCAGCCGGGGCGGAGCGCGAGCTGCCCAGCCGTCATCGGCTGGTCGGCCGGGCGTATCTCGTCGCCTTCCACCGTCACGATCGCGGCCTCAACGCCGGGCATCGGCTTACCCATCGATCCGGGCTTCACGTCCATCGCGGCGAAGTTGGCAATCATGATTCCGCCGGTCTCGGTCTGCCACCAGTTGTCGTGGAATGGCCGGCCGAACGTCTCCTGGCTCCACACCACAGCTTCCGCGTTGAGCGGCTCGCCGACGCTGGCGAGGAAGCGCAGTCGCGAAAGGTCATGCTGCCGAGCAAGCTCCGCCCCTGCCCTCACCAGCAGCCGGATCGCTGTCGGGGCGGTGTACCATACGGTGACCCTCTCCCGCTCGAGCGTCGTGTACCACCGTTCCGCATCGAATTCGCCTTCGTCCACCACCATCGTCACGCCGTTCGTGAGCGGGGCGACGATCCCGTAGGAGGTGCCGGTGACCCAGCCGGGGTCGGCGGTGCACCAGAACACGTCGTCATCGTGCAGGTCGAGCACGAGCCGCCCGGTCGCATGGTGGGCCACGACCGCCTCGTGGACGTGGATCGCACCCTTCGGCCGCCCAGTCGTCCCGCTCGTGAAATGCAGAAGCGCCATGTCCTCAGGCCGGGTCTCGAGTGGCCCGACACGTGTCGTCACCGTCTCAAGTGCCTCGGCGAGGTTGAGCGTGTCTGCATTCCCGTCTGTCTCGTCAACCAGCAGAACCGTGCGGAGGGATGGCAACTCTTCCCGCCACGCGCGGACCTTTTTCTCATAGTCTCCGGCCGAGGTGATCAGCACGGCCGCTTCGCCGATCGTCATCCGCGCCCGCACCGGCTCTGGCCCGAAGGCGGAGTAAAGCGGGCAGAAGACGCCGCCCGCCTTCAGCGTGCCCAGCGCAGCGATATACAACTCGGGCACGCGACCCAGCAGCGAGAACACTCGCGCGCCCTTTCCAAAGCCGAGCTTTCGAAGCAGGCCGGCAAACCGGTCGGTCTCGCTCTTCAGGTCTGCGTAGCTGTAGCTGCGGCGAGCGCCATCACGGGCGATCCAGCGGAGCGCCTCCTTGGCTCCCAACCCCCCGCGCGACGTGCCGGTCCACCGCCTCGTGCGCGATGTTGAGACCGCCCCCAGGGAGTCCGTCGAGCCAGGTCCGATAAGTGTTCCAATCGAGATCCGAACTCGAAGGATCGCCCGCTAGGTTCGCCAAGCGGCGAACCGCTTCCGGCTTGCGGATTGGTTCAACCCTCTGTGGCGCGTATTCTCGAGCCATGCTGTCTTCCTGAGCGGCGGAGCTTGGTCATCGTGGGTGCTGACCGAAACCGGATCACTCCGGAATATTCCGGGTGCGTTCGAGGCTGGCGGCATCGACCGGAGGAGAGAGAGCGAGGTCGAGGTATTCCCTCGCCTGCGCAGGCCAACGATCGGGAGTGCGCGGGCTGGGATCGAGCAGGTGCTCGATCGACAAGCGGGCGCGCAGGCAAGCCCTGTAGCAGCGATAGAATTGAAGCAGCGGCGCAGGCGGTGACTCGCCCAGCAGGTGCGACAGGCGCTGCAGAAGCCGTGGTCCGAACCAGGGTGCGGCAAGGCGCTCGCACTCCATGCCGAGGAACACCGCTTCGTCGAACGGGTCGGCCCAGCGTAGCCGGGCGTTGAACTCCAGCCGATCGATCAGCCGTAGCGGTGGCCCCAGGTGAACATGCTCGGGACGTAGGTCTCCATGGCCGTCGAGGATGGAAGGGGCTCGCGCGGCGATCGCATCGGCATTGTCCGCGAGGAAGCGCTCGAGAAATCCGAGCGGCTCTTCGACCGACTCAGATGGAAGGGCAAAGAACGGGTTGGTCAGCGAATTTGCGGTCAGCGACACCGCCTCACGCCACCATCCGAGCAAGTCCTCGCCGGTCAGGCCTATCCGCCGCGTTCCTTGATAGAATCGGGCTAGGATCGCGGCCAATTCGTCGGCGTGTCCCGGCCGTGCCGCCCCGTTTCGCAGTGCATTGTCGAGCAGAAGGTGACGGTCCAGCCGGCGCATGACGACCAGCCATTCGACCGGGTCGCCCTCTCCGCCTATTGCGAGCGCTCCCGATGGTTGGCGTGCAATCGCGAGCACGCCGAGATAGACTTCCGGTGCCAGCGCCTGGTTGAGTTCGAGTTCGCGCAGACAGTTCAACTTGCGCTGTTCGAGAGAGGTGAAATCGACGAACGGAAATCGCATCGCTTTCTTGATCTTGTAGACCCGGTCCCCCGCGAGGAACACGCGCGACATGTGCGTCTCGATCGATTCGACCTTGCTTGGGTGGCCCGGATAGGACGCCGGGTCCGCCAGGAACGCGAGCACCCCGTCATGTCCGTCAGACTGGCGCTCGGGAAATCGGAGCGGCAAGTTTGTCGCCTCGGTCCGGTCCGTTCCTGAGATCAAATCCTCCGTTGGCTTATCGATTGGCATAGCGACTGAGCCTCGGATCAGAGGTGAAATCGTACGGCAAGACCGGTTACGCCGGGCATGCCAAAGATGGACTCGACAAGCCCCAGCTTGTGTCCGTCAAGACGTGGCGAATTGCTCTCAATGGCATTCGCAAGCCACCGGGCTTCAGCTGCCGAGGCAGAGTGCAGGCGAAAGCGCGCGATCCTGAACGGCAGGAGCTCAAGAGCGCATGTCTGGCCCCGATCCACCTCGGCAAGATAGATCACCGCAAGTTCGGGATGAAATTCCTCATGGCCCCTGATCCCCTCGTAGTCGTTCAGGAGGTCGCCGCAGCCGTAGAGAATGAGCTTGCCGCGGTAGTGCTCGAGTCCCTTCGGGTGGTGAGAGGAATGGCCTTGGACGATGTCGGGCCCGGCCAGATCGATCAACCTGTGCGCGAAGCGCTGTTCCTCACGAAACCCATAACCCCAGTTTGGCCCCCAATGGATGGAAATGATGACCACGTCGCCCGGCCGACGGTCGTCAGTGACGCGCTCCGCGATGCTCCGCGCGCTGGCCTCCGAAAGGTCGGGCAGCAGGGCGACACCCGCCCGCCGTTCGCTAGCGGCCCAATGCCCAGGTACACCTGCCGAAGCATGCGCGGTCGCGTAGACAAGCAAGCGCCCGCCTGTTCGCAGGGGAATCACCGCCGGCCCGGCCGCTGCGCCATGATCTCGCCCTGCTCCGGCGTGCGCCAGTCCCGCAGTATCGAGTGCCTCGATGGTATCGGACAGGCCGTCCTGTCCCCAATCAAGGACGTGGTTGTTGGCAATCACGCAGCAGTCGATTTCGGCCGCGGAGAGCGCGGGCAGGTTCTCAGGTGTCATCCGATAGTTGATGCCCTTCGGTTCCGGGCGTCCGCGGCGTGTAACCGCCGTCTCGAGATTGACGACCCGACACTCCGGCCCCGCCGCCTCGAGCAGTTCCAGCGCGTCACCCCAGACATAATCGAACGAAACAGGACGAGCGATCGACCCATTGCGGGCTTCCGCCAGCTTCACGTAGGTAAGCGCCGAGCGAACATGGGATTCGAAGATGTCGGCGGGCCCCGGGTGCGGCAGCACCTGGTCGATGCCGCGTCCGAGCATCACGTCGCCGGCAAGCATGATTTTCATCTGGCCTAAGTTCCCGACCGAAGAGAACGTGTCGCTGCGGAAATCTACGGATGATGTCGCCGTGAATTCGGCCGCATGATGGCCTCCATGACTGCCACAGCAGACACGGTCTCGGCCGCCCTGGACTTTCAGCTCTTCGCCTTGGGCTCAAGCCGCGCGTTCGGTGAGGACGTGGCGCGGCATCTCGGCTGCGAACTCGCGCCGCATGAGGAGCGAGAGTTCGGCGACGGAGAGCATAAGGCGCGCGCCCTAGTAGAGGTCGGGGGCCGTGACGTATTCGTGATCCATACCCTGGGCGGAGAAGGGGACGGCTCGCCCAACGACAAGCTCGTCCGCCTGCTGTTCTTCATCGGCGCGCTTCGGGACGCTGGAGCCCGTCGGGTCACCGCCGTCGCACCGTACCTCGCCTACAGCCGCAAGGACCGCAGGACGAAGGCGCGCGATCCGGTGGCAACGCGCTATGTCGCGAGCCTCTTCGAAGCGGTGCGAACCGACGCGATCGTCACGCTCGAGGCTCACAACGTGAGCGCCTTCGAAAACGCCTTCCGCCGTTGTCGGCCGGAACATGTTGCCACGGCAGGCATTTTCGCCGACCATTTCGCGACGCATCTGACCGAAGAGCAGCTGGTTGTCGTCTCGCCCGATGCGGGCGGGGCGAAGCGTGCGGAGCTGTTCCGGCGCGAGCTGGAAAGGCGTACCGGGCGCGCCGTCGGCAAGGCACTGATCGAAAAGCACCGCAGCGCGGGTGTCGTCTCAGGTTCGCTGTTTGCCGGAGACGTGGCCGGCGCCACCGCCATAGTAATTGACGATCTGATCAGCAGTGGCACCACGCTCGTTCGCGCGGCAGCCGCCTGTCGCGAGCGAGGGGCAACGAAGGTCATCGCGGCGGCGGCGCACGGCCTTTTCACGGGAGGTGCGCCAGAGCTGCTGGGACCGGCGGGTCCCGACGAGGTAATCGTTACCAACACCGTGCCTCTGCCTTCGGGCCTCGGCCTTGGCGCAGCCGGGAAATTGACGGTCGTCGATGCGTCCCGGCTCGTTGCAGGGATCATTGCCCGCACCCATCGGGGGGAAGCCGTGAGCGACTTGCTTCCCTACGACTGAGGTCCCGGCATTGGGGAAACTCCTAATGGGCACATGCACGACTCGCACTAAGCTTCCCAGATCTTCCGATCGCGGTGTCGGCCAGTCGCCTCAAGCGATCTGTCAGACCGCCCCATCAGGGTGAGTGGCTATGCAGGTTCCGGTACAAATCGATTTCCAGGGCATCGATGCAAGCGACTCGGCGCGGAAGCACGTGCAGGACCGGCTGGCCGATCTCGAGCGCAAATTTGGCAGGATCACGGCCGCGCACGTCGCCATCAAGGGTCCCACCGGGCACCACCGCAAAGGAGGCAACTACCTCGTCCGGATCCATCTGGCGCTGCCCGAGGGCCGCCAAGTCGATGTCGACCGCACGCCCGACGCCGACGAGCGCCACAGCGAACTCATCTTCGCCGTAGACGACGCGTTCAACCGGGCGCGGCGGCAGCTGCAGGATAAGGTCAGACGAATGCAGAACGTCGTGAAGATGCACGAGGGCATGCCGATGGCGCGCGTCGCGCGGCTCGATTCCTCTGGCGAATACGGCTTCCTCGCCGCCGACGACGGCACCGAGATCTACTTCCATCGGAATGCCCTCGTGAACGCCCGCATGGATGACCTCGCGATGGGCGCGCGCGTGACGTTTGCTGAGTCGATGGGCGAAAAAGGACCTCAGGCCAGCACTGTCCGGCTGATGGGCAAGCACCAGCTCAGAATCTAGGTGCGGGGAACGGGAACGATACCCGCTCGCGAGTCAGGCGACGGAATCGCAGAGGCGGCGCATGAAGAAGAGACTCCTGTTTGCCCTGATTGCGGTGGCGATCGTCATCGGCGGATTGGCCTACCTGCTATATCTTGGTTGCGAGATGAGCGAATGGCGCACTTGGCTCCTGGAAGATGGACGCTGCCAGGGGATTCGGAGGCAAGTCGTGAGTCCGCTTGCCCATCTAGATCAAGCCGAAAGCTCGATGCACACCCAGCTTGGTGATTTCCGGACATTTCCGGATAACGGCGCCGCGCCAGCGAGCGTAGGGGAGCAAGGCTGGATAGTTAGGGAGTGAGCGATGCCCGCCCTGATCGCAGGCTTGTTGTTCGCGATGATTGGCTGCGGAACCGCTGATGCGGGCGGTCCCGTCGCTTCGGATCAGGCGGAAACGCGCACTGCCGGACAGCTTGCGCTAACATCGGAGGCGTTCTCTCGGGGCGGGGCAATTCCGCTGCGCTACAGCGCCTACGGCGACGGACTGTCGCCGCCGCTCGCTTGGACCGCCTCGCCCTCAGACACCCGCAGCTACGTCCTGCTGGTGGAGGACCCTGACGCCACGTCCGTCCGGCCATACATTCATTGGATGGCCTGGAATATCGATCCGGGCACGAGGAGTCTGCCCGAGGGCGTGAGGCCAACAGCGGCAGGCATGGTTCAGGGCCGGAACAGCCGCGGCCGAACAGGCTTGTTCGGCCCGCGTCCCCACGGAAGCTCTGCCCATCGATACTTCTTCCAGGTCTTTGCGCTCGACACCGAGCTGGCCCTCCCTGCGGCCTCATCGCGCAATGACCTCCTCGGGGCGATGAAGGGCCACGTTGTCGCGGCCGGTACGCTCATCGGCACCTTCCGTCAGCCGGACCGTCGGTGAAGTGCTTTAGGTCTGGTCGGCGGTTTGTTCGTCAGGCATTCATCCGCGCCATAGTCTCGATCGGATAGTCCCATGGCCAGCGTTCCGCCCCCCCAACCGAACCGAATTCAGCCGCAGATGCCGCCGGACTTACAGCCGCCAGGTCCGGAACCCACCGTTCCAGAGCCCCCGGAAACCGAGCCGCTGCCGCCCGATTTCGACGATCCCGGACGCTGTCCTGAAGAAACACCCTGCCCCGACTGAGGGAGCCTACCTCATCGGCACCCCCGCTGCGCCGAGCGCCTCGACCACTTCTGCGTCCGTTGTCTGCGTGAAGTCGGCATAATGCGCGCCGACCGCGTAAAATGGATCGGGCGTGGCCAGGCAGACCACCTGGTCGCACAGCGCCCGCAAGCCTGGCAGGGCGTCATCCGGCGCAACCGGTATCGCCAGGATAACCGCTGCCGCGCCTGCCTTGCCCAGCGCCTGCAGGGCCGCACGGGCCGTTACGCCGGTTGCGATTCCGTCATCGACCACGATCACCGTCCGCCCGGCCACGGCGACTGGCGGGCCGGTACGGTAGAGGCTGCGGCGGCGCTCGATCTCGGCGAGTTGCCGGGCGACCTGGCGATCGATGTATTCGGCGGACGCGCCTACTGCCTCGGCTGCCGGCTGGTCGATCACGATCTGGGGCGAAGCGCCATCGACCACGGCTCCGATGCCGTATTCCTCGTGGCCAGGAGCCCCGATCTTGCGAACGATCAGCACATCCAGCGGGGCACGCAGTAGCTTTGCGACTTCCAGACCCACCGGAACACCGCCCCGCGGCAGGGCGAGTACGACCGGATCCGCAAGGTCGAGCATCAGCAGCGCCTCCGCCAGCAGCCGTCCGGCCTGCCGCCTGTCGGCGAACACCCTTGTCATGCGCACTGCCTTCTTTCCGCCAAGTGGGCTAGGAACCAGTCGCGCGCATGCTCGACGACCCGGTCAAGCGTGCCGGGTTCTTCGAAGAGATGAGTGGCTCCGGGCACGATCACCAGTCGCCGCTCGCACTGCATCGCATCGGAAGCGGCCTGATTGAGGTCGATCACCACGCGATCGAGTCCCCCTACGATCAGCAAGGTGGGCGCCTTTACCTCGGCCAGTGCCCTGCCGCCGGCAAGATCCGGTCTCCCGCCGCGCGACACGATCGCTGCCACCGACTCGTCGCCGGCGGCGGCGAGCAGGGCTGCGCCCGCTCCGGTGCTCGCGCCAAAATAGCACGGTCCCAGCGTGCTCGTCGCCGGGGCGGACGCGGCCCATTCCCTGGCCGAGCGAAGGCGGCCTGCGAGCAAGGCCATATCGAAGACGTTGCGGCGATCGCGTTCCTCTTCGGGTGTCAGGAGATCGAGGAGCAAAGTCGCGAGTCCCGCGTCCCGCAGCTTTGCGGCCACGTAGTTATTGCGGGGACTGAACCGTCCACTGCCGCTTCCGTGGGCGAAGATCACCACGCCCTTGGCGTCTGCCGGTACGCCCAGAATCGCTTCAAGTGCGGGGGCTCCTCCGAGCTGGATATGCTGCAGTTCGCTGGGTTCGTCCGGCCGGTCGCTGGGCAGGCTGTCCGAATGAGAAATCTGCATGCTAGGCCTCATTTATCTGCACGCACTCAACCTCTGGAAGCTCCAGGCCGGTATTCGGAATGGTACGGAGTTCAGAAGGCTCAGTACGTTTTCCTGCACCAGTCCTCAGAGCGATCCGCGGCAGTGGATTGGAGGATCGATCGCTACATGCGCGATTACACTGAAGTCCAATCTTGCCGGCCAATCTGGTCATTGGCGTGGCAAGAATTGCTCGGCGATCCACGGTGGGCTGACCGCGCTCGCCTCTCTCGCAACAAACCTATCGTCGCTCTTCCGGGAGCTGGGACGCAAGCGCTAGACGTCCATGCCACTCCGTATACTTCACAGTATCGGTAACGACTGCCGAAGCGCGATAGTTGCCGCCGATATGCACCAGCGGGAACACGAATCCTGGACGAACTCCTCGATCAACGGAGACGGGCTCCGACCTGTCGGTCCCTTGCTCCGCCCGGAGCGCTCCCGTGTCGTCTTACGGCCATTCGTTCCGGCGGAGGACGGAAACGCCTCGAAGGAGGTGAAGAGCCGTGTAGAACGGATCCTCGAGCGCGTGACCTCTCTCGGCCAACAACAACTATCGGCAGAGCTGAACCGCGTCCTGGTGAGCCTCTCCGACCGCCACGCCAATGTCGAAGCGATCTTGCAGCAGCGCTTTCGAGTTCTCGCAGAGCCACATCTCGATAGGCTCAGCGTAACTCCGGATCAGAAGCTGCTCGTGGGTGCATGCTTCACGGAAGAATATTCGTTTGAAGCTGCGGCGCTGTTCAATCCCTGTGTGGTCGTGCATCCTGATCAGTCTGGCCTGCCAAAGGGCACGTGTCGCCTTCTCATCTCGCTCCGCGCCGTGGGCGAAGGCCACGTCTCTTCTGTTTCGCTGCGCATTGCCCTGTTCGATGGGATGAACCTTCAGATCGACGCCCCTGGGGCGTTGGCGCCGTCGCCGAAAATCGAGAACATTCCAGGGGGTGAGCCGAATGATCCCGGGGTTCGCTTGACCTACTGCGATTGCGACGACCAATCTCAGGTCGTTATCTTCCCGGTCACTTATCCGCAAAGGCACGGTATCGAGGATTTGCGGCTGACCCGGTTCATCGACGATGACGACGAGCAGGTCTACCTGGGCACCTACACCGCCTTCAGCGGCGAAGGAATCCGCCAGGAACTCCTGCGAACGACCGACTTTGAAACCTTCGAACTCAATGCCATTCGCGGCGCACAAAGCGCCACCAAGGGAATGGCGCTCTTTCCCCGCAGGATCGCGGGCCGCTACGCAATGTTAGGCAGGCATGACCACGAGAATATCTGGTTGCTCAGCTCCAACGATCTCTACCAGTGGCATGAGGGCGAAATCATTGTTTCTCCTCGCTGGCCCTGGGAGTTCATCCAGATGGGTAATTGCGGGTCCCCGATCGAAATCGATGAAGGTTGGCTGGTCATAACACATGGCGTTGGTCCCATCCGCAGCTATTGCCTTGGCGCCTGCCTTCTCGACAAGAAGCAGCCTTCGAAGGTGCTCGCCCGTTCGACGGAGCCGATAATTCGCCCCAGTCCCTCGACCCGCGACGGATACGTGCCGAATGTCGTGTACAGCTGCGGTGGACTCGTCCTGGGCCGCACGCTTCTGCTTCCCTATAGCGTAGCTGACAGCTTCACGGCATTTGCCACGACCTCGGTGAATGATCTTCTCAAGACCCTAAACTGACAGGACGATGGGCGCTCGCGCGGGAGATTGTCCCATCGTCGGCGGCAACCGGCCCAGGGACCACTGCGATCCAGTAGACCAGCCGAGAGTGCCGCTCTGGTTGTGGCGTCTGGCCAGGAGCGCGACCGCCGGGCGCCCCGCATTAGGGCAACGGGGCGCGGTGTCCGAGACTTCCGCCCGGCAACGGACGCAACACATGTGTCGGCTTTGCGGACGAGAACCGCAACGCGTGAAGATCATGGCGCGCATTCGCGCAATTCTGGCGGCATCTTCTTCATAACATGCTGATATTAAAGACTTAATGGCGGAGAGGGTGGGATTCGAACCCACGTTACGGTTGCCCGTAAACCGCATTTCGAGTGCGGCGCATTCGACCTCTCTGCCACCTCTCCGCGAGGGCGCATTGGTCGCCTGACGAGGCGGCCGGCCGGCTGGGAGCGGGCCGCGTAGCCGAAGCATCCTGGCTTGCCAAGCCCCGAGGTGCGCCTCGATGGCATGACGCTGGGGATTGCACGTCGGGGAACCTTGCCGCGGGCGTTCGGTATTCATATCTGATGGGCATGGATCGCTCCGAATTCTATTCGCCGCAGGCCGGGCGCCTGATCGAGGCGCCGCTGCACTCGCAGGCCCGGTTCGCCATCGGCGACGTCGTGCGGCACAAGCTGTTCGACTTCCGCGGAGTGGTGTTCGACATCGATCCGGTCTTCGCCAACAGCGAGGAATGGTACGAGGCGATCCCGCTGGAGATGCGCCCGCGGCGCGACCAGCCGTTCTACCACCTGCTCGCGGAGAGCGAGGATTCGTCCTACGTCGCCTACGTCAGCCAGCAGAACCTGCTCGGCGACAGCGCTGGCGGCCCGGTCGACCACCCCAACGTGCCGCAGCTGTTCGAGACCTTCGTCGGCGGGCGCTATCGCCTGCGCCGCAGCCTGACGCACTGAGCCCTAGCTCTTGATCTTCCAGCCGCTCCTCAGGATGCGGTAGGTCACGACCCCCAGCAGCAGGTTCAGCAGTCCGACCCCGACTGCCGAGGTGATCACCGCCTCGTTGGTATTGCCGATGTCGCTGTGGCCGATGAAGCCGAAGCGGAACCCTGAGATCATGTAGAAGAACGGGTTGGCGCGGCTGATCGCCTGGAACGCCGGCGAGAGGTTGTGGATCACGTAGAACGTGCCCGACAGCAGCGACAGCGGTGCGACGACGAAGTTGGTCACCGCGGCGGCGTGGTCGAACTTCTCCGCCCACAGGCTGGTCAGCAGGCCCGCGATCGACAGCATCAGCGAGCCCATCAGCCCGAACCACACGATCGCCCAGGGATGCGCGGCCATCATGTCGATCCCCGGCCACAGCGCCGTCGCCAGGGCAACCGCCCCCCCGACCATCACCGCGCGCGTGACCGCCGCGCCGACGATGCCGATCATCAGCTCGGCGTTGGTCAGCGGCGGCATCAGCAGGTCGACGATAGTGCCCTGCAGCTTGCCCGCGAGGAGCGAGAAGCTCGAGTTGGCGAAGGCATTGTTCATCATCCCCATCATGATCAGTCCGGGCACGGCGAATGTGGAGAACGAGACGCCGAGCACCTCGCGCCCGCCGCGCCCCCCCGAACCGCCCAGGGCAACGGTGAAGATGACCAGGAACAGCAGCGTGCTGACGGCCGGCGCCCAAACGGTCTGCGTGTGGACCTTGAGAAACCGGCGGACCTCCTTCATATAGAGGCTCCACAGCCCGATCCGGTTGAACCCCGTGATCTGCGGCTGCCCCTTGGGCGGAAACCTGCGCCCGGCACTTGCGTTGGGGTCGACGAATTCGGGCGCTCCGCCGGTTGACTCCGGCGCGGCGGCTGGGGCTTGATCGGCCATGCGAGGCGACTATCGGTCCCTCCTTGTGCTGGCAATACCTTGTGCGGCTTCGCCCGCCTGACAATGTGATGGATACCGAATGAGCTGGACCGAAGAACGTATCGCGACGCTGACCAAGATGTGGGAAGGCGGCGCCACCGCGAGCCAGATCGCCGACGAGCTTGGCGGCGTCTCGCGCAATGCCGTCATTGGCAAGGCGCATCGCCTCGGCCTCAAGGCGCGGCCCTCGCCGGTCAAGCCGAACGAGGTCAAGCCCGAGCCCAAGCCCAAGGCGGCCGAAGCCAAGCCGGTCGCGCGCCCGGTCAAGCCCCAGCCGGCCGCGCCCCGCGCCGAGGCCGAGCCGGAAGAGGCCGCGGCCGCCGCCGCGCCAAACCAGCCGCTGCCCAATCCGTCGCCCAACCTGCCGCGCGTGGTCTCGGTCGGCCCCGGCGGCTTCCTGCGCCAGGGCCCCGGCGATCAGCAGGCGCCGATCCCGCCGGCCCCGCCGCGGCGGCTGGTGCCGGCCAAGCCGAGCCCCGCGATCGCCGACAAGACCAGCCTGCTCGACCTCAACGACCGGGTCTGCCGCTGGCCGATGGGTCATCCGGGCGAGGCGGACTTCCACTTCTGCGGCGAGAAAGTGAACCCCGGGTTCCCCTACTGCGTCGAGCACTGCGGCCGGGCCTACCAGGCGCAGCTTCCGCGCGGCGCCCGCCGGCCCCCGCCGCCGCTGCCGTTCGGCGGCCCCCGGGTGCGCTGAGCTGGACCCATTCGTTTAGCTCAGGGCCTCGCTTGCTGAACCCGGCGTGCCGGGAGGGTCACAAAGTTCACACCCTGTGACCCTCGCTGCCACCTCGTTTCTCGCGATCTTTCAATAGCTTGTCGCGAATTTGGCAGGGCCACAACTGCACCGGGAAACCGCTTGCCCGGAAACGGGTGCGACGCCGTCGCATGGCGCCCTTGCCGACCGACCGCGCCGGAGGAACGTCTGCTGCGCGCCGGCGGGCCGTGTGGTCGAGCGCGGTGACCTGAGCACGAGTGCCCGGATGCAGGAAAGCGAAATCGTCGTTGCGTTGGGCCATGACGGGGCATGGTTCGCAGCCGAATCGGCTCGATCCCTAAACCTCGCTAGACCCTGCGGAGGCCGCGCGCGGGGGGGACCTGCCGGTCGACGATCAGCGCGGAGGCTGAGACCAGCACCGCGCCGACCGACAGCACCGCGAAGAACGGCACCACGCTCCCCCGCCCCATGTCGAGCAGCGCCCCGCCGAACGCGGTCGCGGCGACCGCTCCGACGCGGCCCATGAAGATGCCGAAGCCGATCCCGGCCGAGCGGCACGAGGGCGGGTAGGCATGGGTCATGATCGCGTACATGCTGGCGATGCCGGCGCTGAAGATCGCCGCGGCGAGGCCGACGAGCGCGACGACCGCGAGGTGGTCGACGGCCATTGGGGCGGCCGGCATCGTCTCGATCACGAAGCCGAGCGCCACCAGCGTCGCCAGCAGGGTCACGCTGATGGCGAGGACGACCGCACGCGAGCCGAGCCAGCGCACCAGCACGCCGGCGGCGATCGAGGCGACGACCGACGTGATTCCGCCGACCGAGACGGCATACGAGGCTTCTTCGAAGCTGAAGCCCTGCGCGGTCAGCATCGTGGTGGTCCAGCTGAGCATGCCGTAGGCGACCAGCGCGGCCGCGGCGAACGAGATCCCCACGCCGAGATTGAGGCGAAGATTGCTGCGGTCGAGCACGCCGATCGCCAGCCCCGTCGCAGCGGCGGTCTCGTGCAGTTCCGGAGCCAGCTCGAGGTCCTCGTCGAGCACCTTGCGTGCGGCCTGCTGCGCCGCCTCGCGCTTGCCGCGCGCGAGCAGGAACGAGGGGCTGTCGCGCAGCAGGGCGAGGATCAGGATCACCACCAGCAGCGTCGCCGCGCCCAGCGCGACGAACGAACCGCGCCAGCCGTAGCCCTCCACCAGGGCGGGCGCGATGGCGGCGACGACGAAGCCGCCGGCGGGAGTGCCGACGGAGAGCGTCGTGACGCCGACCGACCGCCAGCTATCGGGCAGCCATTCGCTCGCCAGCGCGATCGCGTTGGCATAGGCCGAGCCGAACCCGAGCCCGCCGACGATCCGCCAGCCCGCCATGTGCCAGACACCGTCGGCCTGGCTGGCCCCGATCGTCGCAAGGCTGAACACGAGCGCCGCGATCGCCAGCGAATAGCGCCGGCCGATGAGGTCGCCGAGCCAGCCGCCGCCCCACGAGCCGAGCCCGAAGCCGACCAGCGCGGCGCTCATCGCGATGCCGAAGGTGCTGCGATCGACGCCGAAATCCTCGATCACCTTGGGCGCAACGATCCCGAGCAGCTGGGCGTCGATCCCGTCGGCCACCAGCACCAGCATGCAAATGACGAACGTGACGACCGAGAAGCTGCGCAAGGGCACGCGCGCGAGCGCCTCGCTGAACGTCGTCGCCATCGCCTGCTCTCCCCTCGTGTCCGGATCACGGCGACCGGCCGTCGCTCTTCCGCGATGAGGAATGGCACGGGGCGCCGCGGATAGGAAGCCGCATTGCCGGCCGGGTGGCGACTCGTCGCCGCGTCGCCGCGTCGCGGTGCCAAAACCGGAATTCGGCCAACCGTGCCTCCCCGCGGACCGGTCGAGCCGCACTGCAATCGATTCAGCCACTTACCGGACGACGGCCACGTGTGGCCGTAGTCCGTTTGCCATTCATGCCGGCCCGGCTACGTCGGTCCACCGAGCCCAATGGCTCTGCCGCGCACGATGGAAGTCCAACCGGAAGACCGCTCTTCCGAGGGGCCGTGCCTTGTCCGTTTCAACTCATTTCCTCGACGAAAATTACGGGAGAATCTTTCAATGAAGAAGCTGACTTTCGCTCTGATCGGCCTCGGCTTTGCCGCCACCGCCGCTCACGCGCAGCCAGCGGCCGAGCCGGCGACGCAGCCCGGCGGGCCCGAGGCGGCAACCCCCGCCGAACCCGCGGCGCCCGCCGAGCCGACGACTCCAGCCGAATCGTCGGCGCAGGTAGGCGTCGCCGCCAGCGCCGCGTTCACCGACGACCAGATCGACAGCTTCGCCGCGGCGACGGTCAAGGTCCAGACGATCGACGCCGACGCTTCCATCGCCGCCGACCAGAAGCAGGCGCAGATGCGTGCCGCGGTGACCGACGCCGGGCTCGACGCGGCGACCTACAACAAGATTGGCCGCGCGATCGCGACCGACACCGAACTGCGCGGCCGGGTGCAGGTGGCGATGCAGCGCCATACCGGCCACGCCGAAGCGACGCCCAACGAAGGCTGAACTCTCTCGGGTCGCAAGCCGAGAGCCGCGCGGCAGCTTTCCTCGCTGCCGCGCGGTTTTCTTTGCCCCATCTCGCGACGCCCGCCCTTACATTCGCACCGCTGCAATACTATCTATCTGTCATCGCAGGCATTCGCATTGGTAGGCGCCTGTGGCTGAGAGACGCGCCGTGCTCCCGCTTACTATGAGGAGCGGCTGCGTGAACCTTAACCAGCTCTATTTCAGGCATCAGCTGCTGCTGATCCGGGCGGACCAGTCGGCCTCGGCGGACTCGCGCCGGCTGCGCCGGGCCGCTGCCGCGCGGATCGCCTGCCGCATCGGCTCGGTCCAGCGCAAGCTCGGCGCGGCCGGCGCGCCGGCGTGGGAAGCCCAGTGCGGCGCGGACCGCCAGGCGGCCGGCTTGATGTGCGCATGAGCGACGAACCGGCCACCAGCCCGCCGCGCCGCGGCGCGATGAATTTCCGCCGCACGAACCACACCCGCCTCGATCCCGAGCTTGCGAGGCGCCAGGGTGACATCACGCGGCTCGCGTTCCAGCACCTCGGACGCGAGCGGGCGATCGCCTTCCTCAACACCGACGATGCCGCGCTGGGCGGAAGGCCGCTCGACCTGGCGACCACGAGCGATGTCGGCTTTGCCGAGGTCGAGACGCGGCTGGAACGCCTCGCCGCGGAGAGCGGGGCAAGCGATGAACCTCGGTGATTCCGTCGCAGGGTGCCTGGCATCATGATCTCGCTCACCGACCAGGCGACGCGCGCTTTCTTCGCCTACGCGCTGATCATCTTTTTGGCGATCGGAGCGGCGGCGATCGTCGGCTGGAGGCGCCATCATTCGCGCGAGCGGGTGGAAGCGCGCCGGCGCAAGCGCGCAAGCCGGCACTGACAACGGGCAGTGGCCGGCCGTGATGCGCCGGAAAACTCTCCGCTCGCGACAAATCGACGACCCCACGGGGGCCGCAGCCCGGGACGAAGCGCCGTACTCACGCGCCGATGCCCTGCACGAAAGGATACCATGGCCAAGGAAGAACTGATGACGCTCGAAGGGCAGATCGACGAGATCATGCCCGACGGACGATTCGGCGTGATGCTGGACAACAACCATCGCATCATCGCCTACACCGCCGGCAAGATGCGCCGCTTTCGCATCCGCTCGGTGGTCGGCGACCGCGTGCACGTGGAGATGACGCCCTACGACCTTAGCAAGGGCCGCATCGTGTTCCGCGAGCGCACGCCGGGCCAGGGTCCGGCCGCGCGCCGCAGCGGTTTCCGGCGCTGAGCCGGGCCTGGTCTGACGCCTCTCCGCCGCTGCGCCGTACCGCCGACGGTTGGCCGCAATCGGCTTGCTACTGCCCGCCCGCAGGGCTGGCCGAGCCGAGGTCGAGGGCGAAGTCTCCGTCCTTCTTCTCGGGCACCGGGCGGTTGCCGGGCGCCATCAGGTTGCGCACCATCTCGGCGCGCATCTGCTCGAACTTGACCCGGCCGGGGGTCGGCTCGTCGGCGGGGAAGGCGTCCTCGATTTCGCGGTGGCGCTGCTTCACCTCGTCGAGGAACTCGCGGTTGGTGAAGATGTAGAAGCGGTTGGCCTTGATCGCTTCGACCACCGCCTTGCCGGTGTCGTAGGGATCGATCGCGCCGCGCATGGCGTCCCACAGGTCCTTGAGGAACTGCGGCGCGCCCTCCTCCTTGATGTGTTCCGGATCGTCCTCGGGCAGCGGCACCAGCGCGGTGCGGGTGGCGCCGGGGAACAGGCACGAGACGCCGATGCCGTCCCTGGCGAGCTGCATCCTCAGGCTCTCGGAGAACCCGCGCACCGCGTACTTGGCGGTCGAATAGGCGGCGAGGCCCGGCAGCGGCACGACGCCGGCCATCGAGCTGGTGTTGACGATATGCCCGCCCTCGCCCTGCCGGCGGATGATCGGGGCGATGATCTTGGTGCCGTTGACTACCCCGCCGAGGTTGACCGCGAGCGCGCGGTCCCAGTCGTCGAAGTCCTCGCTTGCCGCGGTGCCGCCGCCGTTGACCCCGGCATTGTTGCACAGCACGTGGATCCTGCCGAACGCGTCGAGCGTCTCCTGCGCGGCGGCGCGCAGGGAATCGCGGTCGGCGACGTTGGTCCTGACGAAATGGACCGCGTTGTTGCCGGCGAGCTGTGCCTTCGCCTTGGCGATGTGATCCTCGCTCCAGTCGGCGAGGCTGACCTTCATCCCCTCCTCGAGGAACGCGCGCGCCATGCCGAGGCCGATGCCGCTGGCGCCGCCGGTGATGAAGGCGACCTTGCCGGTCAGGACGTCCATGCTCTTTCTCCCCGAATCCTGGTGCCTGATGGCAGATCGCGACGGGTCCGCGCAAGCGCGCAAGAAAGCCTCCTGAGCGCTATTGCAACTCACTCGCAGTCTCGTTAGAGCGCCGATTCGAAAGGGAGGCTCATGAGGAAAATCAGCCTAATCGGATGCGCCGCGCTGTGCGGTGCGATCATCACTACGCCCGCCCACGCGGACGAGAACCTGCTCGGGTACAGCTACGGCGCGGAAACGCTGCCCAAGGGCGAGACCGAGGCCTACGTGTGGATCACCGACCGGCGCGGCAAGGACGCCGGGCAGTACAACGCACAGGATTATCAGCTCGAGATCGAGCACGGGATCGCCGACAATGTCCAGATCTCCGGCTACATCGACTTCGCCAGCCACCACATCGCCGGGCTCGAGCCCGAACTCGAGGACCTCGACCGCGACTTCGCCTTCCAGGGCCTCCAGGCGTCGGTCAAGTGGGCGGCGCTGAGCCCGTACAAGGACGGCATCGGCCTCGCCCTCTACTTCGAGCCGGTGTGGAAGCGGATCGACAAGGTCTCCGGCGAGCACGGCCGCGAGATCGAATTCGAGAGCAAGCTGATCCTGCAGAAGAACTTCCTCGACGACCGGCTGGTGTGGATCGGCAACCTCACCGCCGAGATGGAGTTCGAGCGCGAGAAGGACGTCGACGAGCTGACCGGCGCGGTCGAGTACGAACACGAGACCGAACTCGCGCTGGAGGCGACCACCGGGCTCAGCTATCGCGTCGCCTCGAACTGGTTCCTCGGCGTCGAGGGCCGCTACCACAGCGAGTATCCGGACTTCCCCGATGCCTTCGACCGCGAGCACTATGCATTCTTCGCCGGCCCGACGATCCATTACGGCGGCAAGCGCTGGTGGTTTACCGCCACCTGGCTCCCGCAGATCGCCGGTCGCCCGAGCCCGCTCGGCAGCGACCTGCACCTCGAGGAACACGAGAAGCGCGAGCTCAGGCTCAAGGTCGGCTACAATTTCTAGGTGCTGCCAATGAACAGGAGCGTGGCCTGGCGCCTCGCCCTCGGCGTCACGACGGCGATCTTCGGATCGTCGTCGGGCCATGCCGTGACCTACATGACCGCCGCCGAGGCGCGCGCGGCGCTGGTGCCGGACGCGCAATCCTTTGTCGACCGGTCTGCGACACTGTCGGCGGACCAGCGCACCGCCATCCGCCGCGCGTCGGGCACCTCCGCCCGCGGACCCAAGGTGAGCGTGTGGGAAGCCCGCGGCAGCGGCGGCCGCCTGCTCGGCTGGGTCTACGTCGACCAGGTCCTCGGCAAGCACGAATACATCACCTACGCGGTCGCGTTCGACGCCCGGGGAGCGGTCACCGGCATCGAGATCCTCGACTACCGCGAGACTTACGGCGACGAGATCCGCAACCCGCGCTGGCGCGCGCAGTTCAGGGGCAAGGCGCTCGGCGCCGAGCTCAAGCTCGATCGCGACATCAGGAACATTTCCGGGGCGACGCTGTCGTGCCGGCACGTGACCGACGGCGTCAAGCGGCTGCTCGCGACGCACGCGACGCTGTTCGGGCGGGCATGATCCGCCGCTGCCGGCCGCTGCTCGGGACGTTCGTCGAGATCGCCGCGCCGCCGGGCTGCGCGGCGACGGTCGAGGCCGGCTTCGCCGCCGTCGCGCAAGTCCACCGCCTGATGTCGTTCCACGGCGAGGACAGCGACCTGGCGCGGCTGCGGCGCGCGCCGGCCGGAACGCCGGTCGTGCTCGCTCCGGAGACCATGGCGGTCCTCCGGCTGGCGCTCGCGCTGCACCGCGAGAGCGCAGGCCTGTTCGACGTCGCGATCGGCGCGCGGCTGGTCCGCACCGGCTTCCTGCCGCTGCCGGCGGGCGTCGAGCTCGCGGCCTGCACCGGTACCAGCGCCGACCTCGAGCTGCGCGATGACCGCCGGGCGGTCTGCCACCGGCCGATGCTGCTCGACCTCGGCGGTATCGCCAAGGGTTTCGCCGTCGATCGCGCGCTCGCGGCGATGCGCGCGGCCGGCGCGGACGGAGGGCTGGTCAACGCCGGGGGCGACATGCGCGCGTTCGGCGAGCACGCCTTCCCCGTCGACATCCGCGGCGCCCGCGGGCACGTCGAACGGCGCTGGAGCCTGCGCGACCAGGCGCTCGCCAGCTCCGACAACGCCGCCAGCCGTCGACGGCGGTGGGGCCGGACGGTGACGCCGCACATCGGCTTCGGGCGGCCGCTCAAGAACCGCCGCGTGGTCGCCGTCGTCGCGCCGGACTGCGCAACGGCCGACGCGCTGACCAAGATAGCAATGGCCGATCCGCCGCTCGCGGCGCGAATGCTGCGCGAGCGCGGCGGATTCGTCCTCGGTCCGGCCGCGAGCGAGGCCCATGCCGCATAGGCGCACCGCCCGGCTGGCGCGCTGGCAGATCCGGCTGCTCGTGGGGAGCGGCGGGGCGCTGTGGCTGACCGGCGCAGCCTGGCTGGTGCTGCACTACTTCGGCCAGGTCGAGGGTGAGTTCGGGCCCGAGGCAAGCCCGCTCGAGCCGTGGATGCTCAAGCTCCACGGCGCCGCGGTGATCGCGGCCCTGCTCGGCCTCGGCAGCCTGTTCGTCGTGCATATCGGCAAGGGCTGGACGCACCGCGGCCAGCGGCCTGCCGGGCTCGCCCTGTCGGCGGCCACCATCGTGCTGATCCTAAGCGGCTGGCTGCTCTACTACGCGGGCGGCGAAGGCCTGCGGTCATGGAGCGGCACGGTCCACTGGGCGCTTGGCCTCGCCGCCCCTGCCCTGTTCGTCTGGCACTACATCAACGGCCAGCGGCTGCGCGCGCGGGGCGGCTGACTCACTCGTCGCGGAAACGGCCGAAGTCGGGCGCTTCTTCCTTGGTGTCGGGGGTTGCCGCGAGCACCGCCTCGGCGCGGGCGCGCATGGCGTCCTTGTAGAAGCCGTGAGTGACCACGTAGGTGCGGTTGGCGAGGATGCCGTCGGCAACCAGCACGCCGGCCTGCTCGGGCTCCATCCAGTTGTCGCCGACGATGCGGCGCGAGAGCTTGGCCTCGCTGGCCTTGTAGCCGCTGCCTTCGAGCAGTTCCCTGGGGCGGTTCGCCTGCGTCTCGTGGATGTTCGACTTGACCGGCCCGGGCAGCAGGATCGAGACGCCGATGCCCTTTTCCATCAGCGCCGGCTTCACCGCCTCGCAGTAGTGGCACACCGCCGCCTTGCTGGCGGCGTAGATCGCCAGGTATTCGGGCATGACCACTTCGGCGGCGAGGCTGGCGGTCGAGACGATATGCCCGCCGCGCCCGTGCGCGATCATCTGCGGCAGGAACTCGACGAAGCCGTTGATCACGCCGCCGACGTTGACCCCGAAGCCGAAGTCGTAGTCGGCATAAGTCGCCTCGAGCACCGGCCCTTCGAGGCCGACCCCGGCGTTGTTGACGAGGATGTCGATGCCGCCGAACTCGTCCTGCATGCGCGCGGCCGCCTCGCGGTACTTCGCGCGGTTGGTGACGTCGAGCTGCAGCGCCGAGACCGCGTTCGAGCGCCCGCCGCCGGCGAACTCGGCCAGCGCATGGTCGATGTGATCCTGCCTGAGATCGGCCAGCACGACCTGCGCCCCGCGCGCGACCAGCACCTTGGCGATGCCGAGCCCGATGCCGCTGGCGCCGCCGGTGACGAACGCGGTCTTTCCCTCGAAAGTGTCGATCGGCATGCGGCTCTCCTCTCGCCCATGGCTCTAACCGCGCGACGGCCGAATGCAAACGCACAGCGTCGGGATGGTGCCGCGCGTCGCCGCAGGGGTAGGCTTCCTTCGCCCGCAGAGCCTACAGGGTTCCCGCATTCGCGGGGACGCGAAGCTGTCCAAGGGACAATGGCGAGCGACGGGAGAGGAGGCAGCTTTGGATGGAAGACGGACGTCTCCGCCTGGTCCGGCGATGAGCCAAACAATCTGGTACCGTAGCAGTCGCCTATCCCGGCGCGTCGCTCGCGCCGGGGTTTTCGTCCATTCAGCGGGCTGAACTTACCTGAACTTGCCTGCTGACGTCGAGGCGCGCACCGGCACCGAAAGCGCCACCGGGACCGGCGCCAACGGTGCTCACACCGGCACCGGGGGTGCCGACAGTGACGTTCAGGCCGGCGGCATTGTCGACGACGAGCTTGACCCACAGCGTGCCGTTGTCGCGGTACCAGGAGGTCTCACTCGCGTTGCGCAGGGCGTCCAGGCTGGTTTGCTCCGCGCCCCCGCCGGGTGCGGTGAAGCCGGGAAGTTGGACGATCACCGACGAACCGTCGTCCATTTCCGTCAAGGACAGGGACAAGGACGGCCTGGCCGTCTCTACCCTTACCTCGGCTCCGCTGCGGAGCGTGGTTTGCCCGGTATATTCCCACCGCCTGCCGTTGCGGCTGAGCATGACCGGATCGGCGATGGGTTCGCCGCCGAAGCCGAAATTGCCGCCGACGGCGAAGTGGCCGAAGTCACCCCGGCACACCGCGGCGTGCCATTCGGGCTTGATCTGGCAGGCGTCCTCGTCGGAGGCGATGCCATTGTCGAGGACGATGTAGGAATCGGGCATCCCGCCGACCGAGCCGTCGCGATCGTGGATCGCCGCGCCCCGCCAGGCATTCTGCCGGCCGAAATCGGACGCCCATCGGCGCACGACCGGAGGAAAGTCGACCGGCTTCGAATTGACGAACTTCGCGCCCTCGATGGCGTTCTCGGTGCTCATCCCGAAGCTGGTGTACATCAGGTAGGAGACCGCGGCCGCGTCGCGTGTGGCGTTGGGCTGGAAATTCACGAAGGTGGTGTTCACGACGTCGTGGCGGAGATCGTAATACTCGTACCCGCGGATCGGGAAATCCACGAGGTCGTTCGGCATGCTGCGGCCGTAAGCGATTTCCTGCGGGGTGCGGGGGTTGCCGATATTGTCGCTTTCGCCGACGAACAGCGAATCCACGACCCGTGACGTATAGGCGGCGCGACCGACCGCGGAAGCCGCATGGGTGAAGCCGATCGCGTTGTCGGCCACCCTCAGGTTCTTGAACAGGTGCAGCTCACCGCGGCCCCAGACGGCGCCATGCCGGTTCTTGTAGCCGGTGAAATTCTCGAACACCGACCCCTTCGGCTCGCTGTTCGGGTCGGCGGGGTCGGCAAAGGCGAAATGGTAGTTGCTGCCGCCGACACTGAACTTGCCATCCGGCCGTGGGCCGCGGTCGAACATGAATCCGTCGTAGTTCGAATGCGAGGTGTTGCCGCTGAACGCGCGCACCGCGGTGCGGCGCGGCCAGACGTTTTCCATGCCTTCCTTGCCTTCGTGCGCTCCCGTCGGGTGCTCGGGCAGGGCAAACCAGAACCCCACCTCGTCGGACCCCGCGGCGACGTTGTCGCGGTAGACGTTGTCGGGATTGGTGATCCAGAACGAGGACGCGGTATTGTCGGACGGGATCAGGACGTTCGGGGAGGCCTGGCCCGCAGTCGACGCCGCCAGCGTGGGCCGGTCGCCGTCGGGACCAAGGTTGGTCGGCTCGCACGGCAGTGTCGGGTGGCATTTCGTCTGGATCGCCAGGTTGTGGACGAACTGGTTGCCGGTTTCGACCGCGTCCTCGAGGAAGAAGCAGTGGCCCACGGTGTTGAAGGTGACGTTGTTTTCCACCAGCAGGTTGTTGGTGCCGTGGACCGTCACGCAGCGGCTGTAGGTGTCGTGGATCGCCGAGTTCCGGATGTACTGGCCCGCGCCTTCGCCCAGGACGTGCCAGTGGATCGGGTAGCGCGCGAGCTGGAGGTGCTGCCCCATGCGCGAGAGCTCGACGCCGGAGACGTACATCCTGGAGCCGGCCATCGCCATGATGTGCCCGCCGAAGTAGGAGCTTTCCGCATCGTCCGACGCCTGGACGCGGATGTTGCGGGTCAGCAGGCCGACTTCGCCGCGCTCGTCGACGCCGTAGGTGATCTCGCCGAAGTGCATGAATTCCAGCGCGCGATCGAGCGTGATCACGTTCCCACGGATGGCGGCGACGGTTCGCTTCTCCGCCTGCCGGGGATTGAAGTCGGTTGACGCAAGGACGATCTCGTCGCCTCGCCGCCAGCCGGAGGCATCCAGCACTTCGATCTGGCTGCTGCCCGCCCGGGCCGTCCGTGCAAGCTTGGTCCAGGTGTGCTCGCGGTCGCCGTGCAGGTCCAGGGTCCCGCGCATCAGCATGATCCCGCGATCGCCCATGGTATTGACGTCCTCGCCGGGGACCTTGTCGGTCAGGGTGATCGTCGCGTTGTGTTTGTAGGGCCGGGCCTCGCTGCCGATCTCCAGCTCGCCCCCGCGCAGGTAGATCCACTCGGTCGCAAGGCCGATGTCGCGGTCGTCCGCGAAGCTGAGCTTGCCTTCGATGGTCAGGCTGCGCAGCGCCGGCGGGGCGACGTCGAGGACGACATCCATGTCCCGGGCAATCGTCACCTCGTCGCCCTCGCCCGGCACCTTGCCGTCGGGCCAGGCCGCGGGGTCCGACCAACGCAGGTGCCTCACCGCGGCAGGCGGCGCGTCGGTTGCCGCGGCGATGGCGGCGTGGTCGTGGCTGTCCTGGGCTTCAGCTCCCGCGGCGCCCAGCAGCGACGGCGGCACAAGCAAGGAAAGCAGGAGCAGTCGAGCCTGCATGCGCATGACGTTGATCCCCTCAGCCGGGACTCATGTCCCGTGTTTTCCATTCAACCCAATTCTGCAGCGGCGCGGCTGGTTTGCCAAGCGGCCGGCATGTCACCAATTGTATTGCGTGACCCGGCGAACCGGGCCGGCGCGTTATTCGCGGCCGGGCAGTCCTTCCCTTGGCGCGGCCGAGCTCACTTGCACCGGCCGGCTCACCTCGACGCTGGTTCCCCCGGCCCCGGGTCCGGCGAGACGGGCCCCCTCACCGCTGGAGACAACTTTCACCCAGAGCGCGTCGTTGCCTCTGTAGTACGAGGTCACGCTGGCTGCGCGCAGCGCCTCGAGGCTGTCCTGCGGCGTGCCCGACGCAGCCGTGGTGAACCCCGGCAGTTGGAAGATCACCCACGAGCCAGGATCCAGCTCGCTGAGGCGAAGGGCCACGGCCGGCCTTTCGGTAGTCACCTTTATCTCACTGCCGGCGCGGATGTTGGTGTCCCCGGCCAAGGTGAACTCCGCACCGTTGCCGCTGAGAACCACGGGCGGCTGGGGCGGACCGGCGGGCCGGCCGAACACCGGGGGCGGCCCGGCGGGAGCAGCCGCCGGGCGAGGCGCGCCGGGCGCGGGAGCGGCGGGAGCGCCCGCACCGGCCGCCGCAACTCTCGGAGGACCGGCGGGTGCGCCAGGCAGCGGGGGATTGCCGCCCGCGGGACCGGGCGCGTTGATCGCCAGCCGCCCCATATCGCCCGTGCACACCGCCGCGTTCCAGGTCGGCCGGACCTCGCACGCGCTGTCGATGGCGATCGCGTTGGGTTCGTCGTTGATGAGGATGAACGAGTTCGGGGTGCCGGTGACCGTACCGTCCACGTCGTTGAACACCGACGTCCGATAGCTGCCGTTGCCGTAATCGTCGTTGCTCCACTTATGCTCCACCGGAGGAAGATAGACCGGCTTGGCGTTCGTGAATTGCGCGCGCTGGACGGTGTTGTTCGTGCTCATTCCGAAGCTGGTGTAGAGCAGGTACGAAAGCGCTCCCGTCTTGCGGGTGGCGTTGTCCTGGAAGTTCACGAACGTGACGTTGTCCAGGTGATGCAGGTAATCGTAGAACTCGTAGCCGCGGATCGGGAAGTCCGCGAGCTCGGGCTGCGGCAAGCTGCGGCCGTAGGCGATCTCGGACGGCGCCGTGGGATTGCCGATGTTGTCGCTCTCGCCCACGAAGATCGAATCCTCGACCCGTGAAGTATAGGCCGAACGGCCGAAGTTGCCCGAGGCATGGGTATAGCCGATCGCGTTGTCGGCCAGCCGCAAGCCTCGGAACATGTCCATTTCGCCACGCACCCACATGCCGCTGTTGCGGTTCTTGTAGCTGGTGAAGTCCGCGAACAGCGTCTCCACCTGGGGGCTGTTCGCGTTGGTAGGATCGGCAAGGGCGATATGCCCGCCGACGGCGAAATGGCCATCGGCCCTGGGTCCGCGATCGGACATCAGGCCATCGAAGTTGGAATGGGCGGTGTTCCCCCTGAACTCGCGGTAGGCCGTCCGACGCGGCCAGATATTCTCGGTGCCTTCCTTGTTCAGGTGCGCGCCAGTCGGATGCTCGGGCAAGGCGAACCAGAAGCCGATCTGCTCGGATCCGGCGGCCACGTTGTCGCGGTAGATGTTGTCCGGATTGGTGATCCAGAACGTCGATACGTTGTTGTCGGACGGGATCAGGATATCGGTGGCGTCCTGGCCGGCCGTTTGGAAGTTCTTGCCGCCCGCCGTCATGAACGGACCCAGATTCGTCGGCACGCAAGGTTTGCCGTCGGGATGGCACTTGGTGAGAATGCCGAGATTGTGGACGAACTGGTTGCCGGTTTCGACCGCGTCCTCGAGGAAGAAGCAGTGGCCCACGGTGTTGAAGGTGACGTTGTTTTCCACGAGCAGGTTGTTGGTGCCGTGGACCGTCACGCAGCGGCTGTAGGTGTCGTGGATCGCCGAGTTCCGGATATACTGCCCCTGGCCGTCGCCGAGGATGTGCCAGTGGATCGGATAGCGGGCCAGATGCATGTTCTGGCCCATGCGATCGAGCTCGATACCCGAGACGTACATCCTGGAGCCGGCCATCGCCATGATGTGGCCGCCGAAGTAGGAACTTGCCGCGTCTTCCGAGGCCTGGATGCGGATATTGCGAGTCAGGAGGCCCACTTCACCCCGCTCGTCGACGCCGTAGGTGATCTCGCCGAAGTGCATGTATTGCAACGGCTTGTCGAGCGTGAGCGCATTTCCGCTGATGGCGGTGACGGTGCGTTCCTCGGCCTGGTGGGGATCGAAGTCGGTCGAGGCGAGCACGATCTCGTCGCCCCGCCGCCAGCCGGAGGCATCGAGCACTTCGATCTGGCTGCTGCCCGCCCGGGCCGTCCGTGCAAGCTTGGTCCAGGTGTGCTCGCGGTCGCCGTGCAGCTCGAGCGTCCCGCGCATCAGCATGATCCCGCGGTCGCCCATGGTGTTGACGTCCTCGCCGGGGACGTTGTCGGTCAGCGTGATCGTCGCATTGTGCCTGTAGGGCCTGGCCTCGCTGCCGATCCGCAGCTCGCCCCCGCGCAGATAGATCCACTCGGTCTCGAGGCCGATATCGCGATCGTCCGCAAAGCTCAGCTTGCCGTCGATCGTCAGGCTGCGCAGAGCCGGCGCATCGACGTCGAGGACAACATCCATGTCCCGGGCGATCGTCACCGCGTCGCCTTCGCCCGGCACCTTCCCGTCAGGCCAGGAGGCCGGATCCGACCAGCGCAAGGTCCTCGCCCCCACGGGAGCGGCGCTTTCCGCCCCGGCGCCGGCATGTTCGTGGTGGTCCTGGGCCGCGGCCCCGCCGCCGGCGCCGAACAGGAGCGTCGCGGCAAGAAGCAAAGTGGCACGGAGCAGGCGAGCTTGCACGCGCATGACGATTGATCCCCTCAGTCGGGACTCGTGTCCCGCATCTTATCTTTGGACATGGGTGTGCAATGGAGAGACTGATTTGCCAAGCTGCTATCAGGCGCGTGTCGAGACAAGCTGTCATGGATTGCAGGGGGTCTTGAATGTTCATCTTCGACCTGGCGAGTTCCCTCACCTTCGTCATCCCCGCGAAAGCGGGGACCCAGTCGGCTCTCCGGGGTCGTCAAGCCGCTCAGCCGGTCACCTCCAGCACCATGTTGGTCGGCGTCTCGGCCGCGCGGCGAACCTTGGTAAACCCGGCCTCGCGGCACACTTCGGTCAAGCGCTTCTGTCCGGCCTGTGCGCCAAGGCCGAGGCCGACTTCCTGCGCCAGCGAGGCGGGCGTGCAGACGGTGGTCGAGGCGGCATAGAAGATCTGCCCGAGCGGGTTCATGTTCTCCGCCATGCTGTCGCCCGCCATCGGCTCGACGAGCATGAAGGTGCCGTCGTCCTTCAGCGCCTGGCGGATATGCCGCGCCGCGCCGACGGGATCGCCCATGTCGTGCAGCGCGTCGAAGATGCAGGCGAAGTCGAACTCCTCGCCGGCGAAGTCCTGCGCCCGGGCGACCTGGAACTCGACGTTGGTGACGCCGGCGGCAGCCGCCTGCTTGCGCGCTTGCTCGATCGACGGCGCGTGAAAGTCGATCCCGTGGATCGTCGAGTTCGGATAGGCCTGCGCCATCAGCACGGTCGAGGAACCGTGACCGCAGCCGATATCGGCGACTTTCGCGCCGGCCGTGAGCTTCGCATCGACGCCCTCGAGCGCCGGGATCCAGCTGGCGACGAGGTTCGCCGCGTAGCCGGGGCGGAAGAACCGGTCGGTGCCGCAGAAGCAGCACGGCAGGTGGTCGCTCCACGGGCGGCCCTTGCCCGACCTGAACGTCTCGACCGCCACGTCCTGCGCGGCGAACTGCGAGATGACGACCTCGAAGAAGCCCTGCATGCAGGCTGGCTGTCCCTCGCGGGTGAACACCAGCGCCTGCTCCGGGGTGAGCGAGAAGGTCTCGTCCGCGTGCAGGGTGACGTAGCCGGCGGCCGCGACCGAGCCGAGCCATTCGTGGAGGTACTTCGGATTGAGGCCGGTCTTCGCCGCGAGCTCGCCGACGGTGAGCCGGCCGGCTCCGTCGAGCGCGGCGAACACGCCGGCCTGGTCGCCGAGATAGGCCATGAACAGGCCCATCGCGCCGGCGACGTCGCCGATCACCTTGCCGATGAGGGCGTTGAGACGGAATTCGTCGATCGTTTCGGTCATGCGGGACCCTCCTTGCGAAAAGGCATGAGCGACCCGACTCAGCGGCGCAGGCTAGCGCGTTATGGCGCGCGTGCGAACCAGATCACGTGGCGCGGGCCCTTGTTGTTGGGGCGGGCGCGGACCTCGACCTCCTCGACATCAAAGCCGGCCTTCTCGAGGCGGCGGACAAAGGCGGCGTCGCGGGCCGCCGACCAGACCGCCAGCACGCCCCCCGGCGCTAGGGCGGCCCTGGCGGCGCGCAATCCGGCGAACGAGTAGATCCGCCCGTTCTGCGCACGGACGAGCCCGTCGGGGCCATTGTCGACGTCGAGCAGGATGGCGTCGTAGCGCTCGGTCGTGCCGTCGGCCGCGTCGTCGATGAAAGCGGAAACGTCGCCCATCCCGAGCGTGACGCGCGGATCGTCGAGGCAGCCGGCCGTGAGCCCGGCCATCGGCCCGCGCGCCCATTCGATGATCTCGGGGACAATCTCGGCCACGGTGATGCGCGCCTGCGGATGCGCGGCCAGCGCGGCGCGCAGCGTGAAGCCCATGCCGTAACCCCCGACGAGCAGGCGCGGCGCCGGGGCGCCGAGCCGGGCCAGCGTCATCGTCGCCAGCGCTTCCTCCGACCCGCGCATGCGCGTGCTCATCAGCTCGTTGCGATCGAGCACGATCATGAAGTCGCGGCCGTGCGAGAACAGCCGCAGCTCCTCGCCGCCCGGCACTTGCGCGGTCCCGATCAGTTCACGGGCAATCATAGGTCTGGTCCTCCCCGCCTCGCGCCTTCGGACGCGGAGCACGCCCTGGTCGCCGCCCTACGCTCGACTACCTAGTCGGCGCATTCGGCTCCGGAAGCCTTGCCCGGCGCGGGCTTCTTAGCCAATAGGGCTGATACAAACATGACGCGGGCACCTGGCTTCGCCCGCTGTCTGAAAAGGTCGCGTCGTCAGGTGAAATCACCCCAAGTTGAGCGCGTGCGCCGCCTGCGCGATCTGGAGGCGGTGCGGCGACAGGCAATTCTCGATCTCCCGCGGGACGGGTCGCTCGACGGCGTGGCGGAGATCGCCCGCCGCGTGGCCGGGTGCCGGTACGCCGTGATCGCCATCGCCGATCGCGAAGGCCTGTTCGCGCTGTCGGAAAGCGGCCAGTCATCCGGCGCCGCGGCGGTACAGTTCGAAGCGCTCGCCGGCCGGGCGGGCGAGCCGGGTGTCGACAGCGAGGCCGTGTGCCGCGCGGCGGTCGATCCGCTGGCGATGGAGGAACTGGGTTTCCGGTTCTATGCCGGCCTGCCGCTGCGCACGGCGGACGGACACGCGCTCGGTACGCTTGCGCTGGTCGACCCCGAGGCGCGCCAGCTGGACGATGAAGCGCTCGCAACACTCAAGCTGCTGGCGCAAGTGGTCGTCGACCTGCTCGAGCTGCGCCTCGCCGCGCGGGCCGAGGTGGCCGAGCTGCGGCTCGACCCGGAATAGCTCAGCCCGGGCGGTCGAGCCGCCACAGCTGCCCCTTGCGGGTCAGCAGCGCGTCGCGGATTTCCGGCTCCGGCCCGGCGCCGATCAGCAGCACCTCGTACATGATCAGTCCGTCTTCCTGCAGCGAGATCGCCGCCTGGACGAACGTCCGGTCGGTGGGGCGCGGGTCGAGCAGGCGCGGCATCAGGCTGTCGCAGTCCGGCCAGCTGCGCTGCAGGAAGCGGACGATGGCGTCCCTCACGTCTCTTAGGCTCGACGCCGCCGGCCCTCGTTCGCTGTCCAACCTATTTGACCCCGCGCATGCGCCAGATGATCGCTTGCGGATGTCAGCCCTAACAAAAGGTGGGGGGGCTGCACACTTAAGGGAGGTTCCTGAGGGGAGCGCAAACCGCGGGTTCACGGATCCTGGACGCGTCCGCGCCGGGCGACACCAGACAACGTGCAAATACGCAAAGGGCCGTGAGGATTGCTCCTCACGGCCCTGATATTTCAACCTATTCGGTAAACCTCAATCATCCTTGAGGAATGCCGGAATGTGGTCGGGATTGCCGCCCTCCTCGGGCTCGCGGCGCGGACGGTCGTCGCGGTCGCGACGCGGTCCCCGATCGCGATCGCGACCGCCACGCTCGCCGCCGCCACGCGGGCCACGACGGTCGCCGCGATCACCGCGGTCGCTCCGCGGCTCGCGCGGTTCGCGCGGCGGACGGGTGTCCTCCAGCTCCGCGCCGGTTTCCTGGTCGACCACGCGCATCGACAGGCGGACCTTGCCGCGCTGGTCGACCTCGAGCACCTTGACCTTCACTTCCTGGCCTTCGGAGACGACGTCGGTCGGCTTCTCGACCCGCTCGTTCCTCATCTCGGAGACGTGGACGAGGCCGTCCTTGCCGCCCATGAAGTTCACGAACGCGCCGAAATCGACGATATTGACGACCTTGCCGGTGTAGACCTTGCCGACCTCGGGCTCCTCGACGATGCCGAGGATCCACTTCTTGGCGGCTTCGATCTGGGTCAGGTCCGAAGAGCTGATCTTGATCACGCCCTCGTCGTCGATGTCGACCTTTGCGCCGGTCTCGGCGACGATCTCGCGGATCACCTTGCCGCCGGTGCCGATCACGTCGCGGATCTTCGACTTGTCGATCTGAATCGTCTCGATGCGCGGCGCGTGCGCCGACAGTTCGGTGCGAGCCGAGCCGAGCGCCTTGGTCATCTCGCCGAGGATATGCGCGCGGCCGGCCTTCGCCTGCTCGAGTGCCTTGGCCATGATTTCCCTGGTGATGCCGGCGATCTTGATGTCCATCTGCAGGCTGGTGATGCCCGCTTCGGTACCGGCCACCTTGAAGTCCATGTCGCCGAGGTGATCCTCGTCGCCGAGGATGTCGCTGAGGACCGCGAAATCCTCGCCTTCGAGGATCAGGCCCATGGCGATGCCGGAGACCGGGCGCGCGATCGGCACGCCGGCATCCATCATCGACAGACAGCCGCCGCAGACCGTCGCCATCGAGGACGAGCCGTTGGACTCGGTGATGTCGGACAGGATGCGGATGGTGTACGGGAAGTCTTCCTTGGCCGGCAGCATCGGGCGCAGCGCGCGCCAGGCGAGCTTGCCGTGGCCGACTTCGCGGCGCCCCGGGGCGCCGAAGCGGCCCACTTCACCGACCGAGTAGGGCGGGAAGTTGTAGTGCAGCATGAAGCTTTCGTACGACAGGCCGCCGAGGCCGTCGATCATCTGCTCGGAATCCTTGGTCCCGAGCGTGGTGGTGCAGATCGCCTGCGTCTCGCCGCGGGTGAACAGCGCCGAACCGTGCGTGCGCGGCAGGAAGCCGACGATCGCTTCGATCGGGCGGACCTGGTCGAGCTTGCGGCCGTCGATGCGCGCGCCGTCCTTGAGGATCGCGGTGCGAACGATGTCCGCCTCGACCTTCTTGGTCAGCTTGTTGGCGGTCATCTTCGTCTGGCCGTCGGCCTCGGCGTAATGCCCCTTGACCGTGTCGCGCGCGACATTGAGCGCGTTCGAGCGGGCCGACTTGTCGGTCAGCTTGTAAGCCGCGGCAATATCGTTGCCGACCAGCTTCTTGATCTCGGCCTTCATCGCCGAATTGTCGCTGACGTCGAGGTCCCACGGATCCTTGGCGGCCTGCTCGGCCAGCTTGATGATCGCGCCGACGACCTTCTTCGATTCCTCGTGCGCGAACATCACCGCGCCGAGCATTTCCTCTTCGGTCAGCTCCTTGGCTTCGGATTCGACCATCATCACCGCGTCGTGCGTGGCGGCAACGACGAGGTCGAGACGGCCTTCGGCCACCTGGGCCATCGACGGGTTGAGGATGTACTCGCCATCCTTGAAGCCGACGCGGCAACCGCCGATCGGGCCCATGAACGGCACGCCCGAGATGGTCAGCGCGGCCGAGGCGGCGACCATCGCCACGATGTCGGCCTCGGTCTCGCCGTCATACGAGAGGACCTGCGCGATGACGTTGATCTCGTTGTAGAAGCCCTCGGGGAACAGCGGGCGGATCGGACGGTCGATCAGGCGGCTGGTGAGCGTTTCCTTTTCGGTCGCCCCGCGCTCGCGCTTGAAGAAGCCGCCCGGGATGCGCCCGGCGGCGGAGAACTTTTCCTGGTAGTGGACGGTCAGCGGGAAGAAGTCCTGCCCTTCCTTGACGCTCTTGGCGGCGGTGACGGCGCACAGCACCACGGTCTCGCCGTAGGTCGCCAGCACGGCGCCATCGGCCTGACGGGCAATACGCCCGGTTTCCAGAGTGAGGGTCTTGCCGCCCCACTCCAGCGATACGGTTTTCGTGTCGAACATTGGTTTTCCTTCGTGAACCCGCGGCGCCAGATTGCGGCGCGGGGCCTCAAGTGCCGGGTGTTCCGTCCCGGTCCGGTGCGGGGCCTTTTGCTGCCCCAGGAGCCCCTTCACCGAATTGCGAAGGATGCCATAAAGCGAAAGGCGGCCCGCGATGGGGCCGCCTTCCATCTAACTCTTATTTGCGCAGACCCAGCTTCTGGATCAGGCTGTTGTAGCGCTCGACGTCCTTCTTCTTGAGGTACGCGAGCAGGCTGCGGCGCTTGTTGACCATCATCAGCAGGCCGCGGCGCGAATGGTTGTCCTTGTGGTGGTCCTTGAAGTGCTCGGTCAGGTTGCGGATGCGCTCGGTGAGGATCGCGACCTGGACTTCGGGGGAACCCGTGTCGCCCTTGGACTGGGCGTGGGTGGTAATGACTTCCTGCTTCTTTTCGGCCGTGACCGACATGCTCTTACTCCGCGGTACCGGTTAGGTTGAACCCCCGGACGACCTTGGCCGTACCGCCCGAAAGTTCCATCAATGCCACCGGGATGTCTCCGGCCATGGCAAGAACGAGCCCGTCGGGATGGGGCATTCCGGAAAGGACCCGGCCCTGTCGGGCCGCCTGCGCGCTTTCCGGATCGAGGGTCAGGGCCGGGATACCGTCCAGCCCCGCCTCCAGCGGCAGGAGGTGGTCTTCAAGGCGCGCGCCGTTACCGATTTCCTCCAGATTGTCCAGCGAAATCGCGTGACTTTCGGTGAAGGGACCGGCCCGTGTGCGCCTCAGGTAGGTGACGTGACCGACCGTGCCGAGCGCATGCGCGATGTCGCGCGCCAGGGACCTTATGTAGGTACCCTTGGACACGTTCGCAACGAGGGTCACCGAATCCGCCAGTTCGAGCGGCGCGGCCGGGTCGAGCGGATCGGGCCGTCCGCCGGTGGTGGCGAAGGTGGACTCAAGCGCGGGTCGCGAACCGCCCCCGAGCGGCTCGAGCGAATGGACCGTCACCGTGCGCGGAGCCAGCTCGACCGCTTCCCCCGCGCGGGCCCGGTCGTAGGCGCGCCGGCCATCGACCTTGAGCGCGGAATAGGCGGGCGGGACCTGCGCGATCTCGCCGGTGAAGTGCGCGCAGATCGCCGCCACCGCCGCCAGCGGCGGGCGGTGATCGCTGACCGCGATGACTTCTCCCTCCAGGTCGAGCGTGTCGGTCTCCTCGCCGAACTGGATCGTGAAGGCATAGGTCTTGCTGGCGTCGAGCATGCGCCCGGCGAGCTTGGTCGCTTCGCCCAGGGCGATCGGCAGCACGCCCTCCGCGAGCGGATCGAGCGTGCCCCCGTGGCCGATCTTGACCTTGCCGTAGCCGGCCTTGCGCAGCACGCGCTTGACCGCCGCGACGGCCTGGGTCGAACCCAGCCCGCGTGGCTTGTCGAGGATCAGCCAGCCGTGGGGTTGGGTCAAAGGTTCGCTCAGTCCGGAAATGCCAGCCTCCTGCCATGGTCGCGGATCGCCGGCGGCCAGTCGTAACTGAAGTGATCGTACCCGACCTTGTTTCCCGCATACATCTCGCGCACCGCATCGACGAAGTGCGGCAGGTTGCCGGCCATCACGTGGAGGAAGCGATAGGCCGCGTCGTGGTTGTCCTTCACCGTCCGGCCCTTGCGCAACGCATCCTCGACCAGCTTGCGCAAGGTTGCCGAGGCGCCACCACGCTGGCGCGAGAGCCATTCCCAGTGGCGCGGCAGCAGGGTGACCTCCTTCGCCTCGACGCCCAGCGCCGGCCGCCCGCGCCGCGGCGCAGGCTGCGCCTCGGGCCGCAGGTCGAGATCGATCTGCCGGCCGGTCTCGTCGTCGAACGCGAGCAGGTCCGAGGCGCGATCGAGCGGCTGCAACGCGCGCATTGCCGGCGCGACGTCCTCGGGAGAGCCGCGCGCGATCACTTCGTCCTTGAGGAAAACCGTCAATGCCATGAAACCCTCCGTCCAGGAGGTCATATATTACCCGGATTAAACTAATCAATATACCCGGATGTATTTAACTGGCTATCCAGGCCGCCAGCCACATGTACTGGCTCTCGACCCACGCTACCGGCGGCAGCAGCACTCGTTCGACGATGCTCCAGCTCGGGAACAGCATCGGCACGACCAGCAGCAGCGCGAACATCAGCCCGAAACCGAACGGGCGAAGCCGATCGTAGGCGCGCGCCGCGCGCTCGGGCAGCAGGCCCTCGACGATGTGCGAGCCATCGAACGGCGGGATCGGCAGCAGGTTGAACAGCGCCAGGAACACGTTGATCAGGATGAAGCTGTAGAGCGCGGCGCCGGCGAACCCGGCGATCCCGCCCGCATCGCCGCCCAGTGCCCGCGCGTAGAGGCCAAGCGCCACCGCGCCGAGGGTGGCGAGGACGAAATTGGACGCCGGCCCGGCGGCGGCGACGGCCATCATCCCGAAGCGCGGGTTGCGGAGCCGCTGCTTGACCACCGGCACGGGCCTGGCCCAGCCGAACACCGGCAGGCCCGAGAGCGCCAGCATGCCGGGCAGGATCAAGGTGCCGAACGGATCGACGTGACGGATCGGATTGAGCGTCAGGCGCCGGCGTTCCTTCGCCGTCGGGTCGCCGAGCATCAGCGCGGTCCAGCCGTGCGCCACTTCGTGGAACACGATCGCAACGACGAGGGCGGGAATCAGCGCGAGCGCCGTGAGCAGGGTCTGGTTCATTCGCGGCAGAGATAGGGAGCCCGCGGGCTCAGCGATAGAGGCCCAGCGCCTCGGCGAAATGCCTGCGGCATAGCGCGACGTAGCGCTCGTTGCCACCGATGTGCGTCTGTTCGCCGCGGCTGATCGGCTCGCCGGCCTCGTCGGTCCGCAGGTTCATCGTCGCCTTGCGGCCGCAGTGGCACACGGCCTTGAGCTCGACCAGCGTGTCGGCAATCCCGAGCAGCACCGCCGAGCCGGGAAACAGGTCGCCGCGGAAGTCGGTCCTGAGGCCGTAGCACAGCACCGGGATGTTGGCCTCGTCGGCCAGCCGCGCGCACTGCCACACTTGCGTGGCGGTGAGAAACTGCGCCTCGTCGATCAGCACGCAGGCGAGCGGAGCCGCGCGATGCTGGGCCATGACGGCGTCCCACAAGCTGGTGCCCGGGCCGAAGCGGCTGGCGTCGGCACCAAGGCCGATGCGGCTGGCGATCGGCTGCTCCGAGCGCCGGTCGAGCGCCGCGGTCCACAGCATCGTGCGCATCCCGCGCTCGCCGTAGTTGAAGTTCGCCTGCAGCAGGTTGGTCGATTTGCCGGCGTTCATGCTGGCATAGTAGAAATAGAGCTTGGCCACCTCGGCCGATCCCCTCACTCGTCATGCTGAACTTGTTTCAGCATCCATCGTGCCGCACCGACCTTCGGCCTGAAAGGCGAAATGGACCCTGAAACAAGTTCAGGGTGACGGCAATTCAGTGGTCGGAGTCTTCCCCCAGGTCGCGCGCCACCTTGGGGTCGCGCAGCAGCCGCTCGATCCGCTCGGCCTCGTCGAAGCTCTCGTCGGCGAGGAACTTGAGCTTGGGCGCGAACTTGAGCCCGAGGCGCTGGGCGACCTCGCGCTGGAGGTAGGCGGTATTCTGGCGCAGCGCCTTGAGCACCTGCTCCTCGTCGCCGCCGAGCAGCGGCTTGGCATAGACCCGCGCTTGCCGAAGGTCCGGCGACATGCGCACTTCGGTGATCGAGATCAGGTGCGCCGAGAGCGTGTCGTCGTGGACCTCCTGGCGCATCAGCAGTTCGCTCAGCACGTGGCGCACGCGCTCGCCGACCTTGAGCAGGCGGACCGACGGATCGTCGTTGCTGTGCGGTTGGCGGGCCATGGTCAGTCCATCTTGTCCAGAATGCGCTGCAGCGAGCGCAGGTTGCGCGCCGTGCCGCGGCAGCCGAGCCGACGCTCGATGAAGTCGCCGGTCAGCTTGCTGGCGCCGACGCCGGCGACGTAGTCGACATAAAGCGCGCGGTCGCCGAGCGCCAGTTTCTCCGGCCCGCGCCCGGCGTGGTCGGTCACCAGCTGGTCGAACTGCGCGCGGCCCGGCTGGCCCTCGAGGAAGTGGGTGTGGACGAACTTGTCCTCGCCCTTCCCGTGAAACGGATTGTCCTCGATCGCCGCCCGCACTTCCTCGCGGCTGCGCACCGCGGCAAACGTGTCGATGCCGAACCGCTCGTGGAGCACGTAGGCGAGCTTTTCCGACAAGCCGTCCGACGGCCGCTGGTCATGCGAGAACAGCACGTTTCCGCTGGCGACGACCGTCTCCACGTCCTCGAACTCCTCGCGTTCGAGCGCTTCGCGCAACTCGGTCATCAGCAGCCGGTTGCCGCCGACGTTGATGCTGGCGAAGAAGGCAGCGTAGCGGGTCATGGCACTCCTACTCCCCTCCCGCTTGCGGGAGGGGTCGGGGGCGGGTCAGCGACAGGCGTGGGCCAGGCCCGCCCCTAACCCCTCCCGCGAGCGGGAGGGGATGGCTCACAGCACCCGTTCGCGCTCCTCGACCTCGAACACTTCGAGATGGTCGCCCGGCTTGATGTCGTTGGTGTCGGCCAGCACCACGCCGCATTCGAGGCCCGCGCGGACTTCGTCGACGTCGTCCTTGAAGCGCCGCAGCGAGGCGATCGTGGTGGCGCTGACGATGACGTCCGCCCGGGTGAGGCGCGCATGGAGTCCCTTGCGGATGATGCCTTCGAGCACCAGCAGGCCCGCGGCCTTGTCGCGCTTGCCGGCTGGGAACACCTGCTTGACCTCGGCGCGGCCGAGGACGTTCTCGACCCGCAGCGGCCCGAGCACGCCGGCCATTTCCTTGGCGATCTCTTCTGTCAGCTTATAGATCACGTCGTAGTACTTCATCTCGACCTTGTGCCGGGCGACCAGCTCGCGCGCCTTGGCGTTGGGGCGGACGTTGAAGCCGATGATCGGCGCCTTGGAGGCCGAGGCCAGCGTGACGTCGCTTTCGGTAATCGCGCCGACCCCCGAGCTGAGCACGCGGACCTTGATGTCCTCGTTCGACAGGTTGTGCAGCGCGGTCACGATCGCTTCGGCCGAGCCCTGCACGTCTGCCTTCACGACGATCGGGAATTCGACCAGGTCGCTGGTGAGGCTCGAGAACATCGTGTCGAGGCTGGCGGGCGCGGTCGTGGTGCGCTTCTCGGTCGCCTTTTCCTGACGGTACTGCGCGACTTCGCGGGCGCGGGCCTCGTTCTCGACCACAGTGAGATGGTCGCCGGCCTGCGGTACGCCGCCGAGGCCAAGCACCTCGACGGGCGTGGACGGGCCGGCTTCGGAGATCTGCTTCCCCTTGTCGTCGACCAGCGCACGCACGCGGCCGCTCTGCGTGCCGACCACGAATACGTCACCGCGCTTGAGCGTGCCGCGGTTGACCAGCACGGTCGCAACCGGGCC